>Ga0326727_10025359_pt1 | contig 11123 bp, 11 predicted proteins | sample MB2enrmetagenome_FD_207643 | JGI IMG/M metagenome (GOLD analysis project Ga0326727, IMG submission 207643) | Lab enriched peat soil microbial communities from McLean, Ithaca, NY, United States - MB29MY | ecosystem: Environmental > Terrestrial > Soil > Wetlands > Peat | place: USA: New York... | reverse complement strand
CTCGGGTTCGGTGAAAATGGTGGTATCGAGGTTTACCCTGTTCTTCTCTTCCAATTTGACCTGCTTCGACCCCTCATCGAACCATCCATCGTAGATTATCAAATCTGGGCGCTCATCAAGAGAAGTGTAGTCCTTCACCTGTATTTTCTTTGCCAGTGCTTCAGAATCGTCGAAAACCCGGATCTTCAATCCCGTTTCCTGGGTTGCGTTCTTCAGCACCACAGCCTTGAGAAGCTTCACCAAACCGGCGTCCATTTTTCTCTCGGCTATCAAATGCTTCTGCACTAGCCCTGGTATTGCCTGTGGTCCTGACAGCTTCGCTTCCTTCGCTTCCTCTTTCACCGACTTTTTACCCCAGAACATTTTTTGGGCCTCCTTTGACCCTTGCGAAAAGCGCATAAACCAACGGCGTGCTTCCCCTGGCTCCATGTTCTAACGTAAGCACAACTACACTCTTTGTCAAGCACTCTTTGGTATATAACAGCATACTATTGTGGCGCTGTTCAGGGCTGACGATTACCGCGTGGAAGGTGGCATACGATGGAAAAGCCGTAGGGTGAAGAGTGCAGGAGGGAAGCCAGCCTCGTAAGGGAGATAGGGCGTACTTTCATTTTGTGCATCGGATATATCGACCGCCTATAATGCAACGAATGAAACAACATCCCTGCCTCCATCCACGATTTAGGATGGAGACGCTCGAGAAGGTCTGTCCGCCTGACGCACGTTTCTTCTTGCATATCCGCTCATTGGGACTACAATATAGGAAAATTCGCTGCGAGAGGAGAGAACGATATGGAATTTCAGGAATGCATCGCCGGCAGGAAAAGCGTACGGGCCTTCACTGCCAGGAAAGTGAGCAAGAAAACGCTTCAAAAGATCCTTGATGCCGCAAACCGGAGCCCCTCTTACATGAACACCCAGCCGTGGGAGGTTTTCGTGGCATCGGGGGACAAGAAAGAGGCGCTCGCCAAGGCGCTTTACAAGGAGGCCTCTTCCGGGGCGGCGCCGCGCGCGGACCTGCCCAGCCCGAAAGAATGGCCCGAGGCCCTGACTAAGAGATTCATGGAACATCGGATGCGCCGCTTCAAGTTCCTCGGCATCGACCCGAGCGACCAGCAGAAGGTGCGCGAGAGCCAGCTCCGAAATTTCGTTTTCTACGGAGCGCCCTGCGTCCTTTTCGTGGGCCTCGACAAGTCCCTGACCCCCTGGTCCATATTCGACCTCGGGGTCTTCACCGGAAGCCTGCTGCTCGCCATCCATGACCAGGGATTGGGCGCCGTGCCCCAGGCCGCGAGCATGGCCTATCCCGACATCGTCAAGAAGGCGCTCAAGATCCCTTCCAACATAAACGTCATCCTGTCCGTCGCCATGGGCTACCCGGACAAGAAAGCCCCGGTCAACCAGTACCAGTCCATGCGCAAAGGCCAGGATGATTTTGTGCGCTGGTATATGGAGTGAGCAGACCGAGAGCGTCAAGGGGCCGCATCTAGGGCGGGTCTTGACCCGAATTCGGCGTCATTTCTTGAGGTGGAATGCGACCGGCACCTGCACCCACTCGTCCATGGGGGACTCCCCCTGGCGGACCGGGACAAAACGCCAATTTTTCACCGCCTCGAGCGCTGCCTTATCCAGGATCTCGTGGCCTGAGGATTCGCTGACCTCAATCTTGAGCACCTCGCCCCCGCGGCTTACGAGCACCTTCAGCATCACCATTCCTTCTATGCCCATTTTTCTCGCCGCGGGCGGATAAACGAGCCGGGGATTGTTCAGGTAAGCAGCTCCGAACCGGGACGTCCCCTTTCCGCCATACGGCCCACCCCGGGCGGCGCTCCCCCCTGAGCCGCTGCCCGAACCCGCAGGCATCCCCTCACCCGGGGTGCCACCACCAACACCGGGCGCAGCGGTCAGCACGGACGGGCCAATGCCCGTGGTCCCTTCAGTCTTCGGGGCAGGCGCCTGCTCGGTGGGGGGGCTCACCGGAGGCGCCTTCGGGGCCTGCTCGGGCGTGGCCTGGGGAAGCGGTTTGGGCTTATGCACGGGGGCAGGTCTCATGGCCGGTGCCGGAGGGGGCAGCTCCATCAGATCGGCATTGAGGGGGGGCGGTGCCATTGTCCGGTTGGCGGATCCCTCCATGAAAGAGGCGAGGCCCCAGAGCGCCGCTGCCCAGATGAGCAGGGCCGCGGGCAGGGTCCAGGGGAGGCGGTGCCAGGGGCTGTCGACAGTCCGGGTCTCACTCAACATGCTTGACCGCTATGAGAAAATGCCGGGCACCCGCATCCCGGGACCTTATCATCGCCTGGACGGTAATGCCGTAGGTCGCCGCACTGTCGGCCGCAACGATGACGCTCGCCTCAGGCCCCCTGAGCATGGGCCTCAAGGTCCCGGCAAGAGTCGCCAGGGTGACCGGGGTCGTGTCGAGGAAGATGCGGTTGTCTTTGGTGATGGCGAGGGTCACCGGGGTTTTGGGCTGCATGGATGCGGCCGTCCCCTGGGGGAGGTTGACCGCCAGGGAATGGAGGTTCTGCATGGAGAGCGACGCGAGCATGAAGGTGACCAGAAGGAAGAACATGACGTCGATCATCGGGATGATCACGATTTGGCCCCGTCGATATTGGCGCGACTTACGCAGTTTCACTGGTGTACTCCTCGAAGTCCCCTGCCATGCGGATCTTATCCACCAGACGGGTGCCCAGCCGCTCCATCTCGTCGAGGGTCTGCGACTGGCGGCGAGAGAAGAAGTTGAACGCGAACAGGGCGATGATGGCGATGAAGAGACCAAGGGCGGTCGCGATCAGGGCCTGGGCCACGCCTCCCGTCACCCCCGTCGGATCCATCAGGCCCTTGTCCCCGATCAGCTTGAAGGCGTGCATCATGCCCGCGATCGTGCCGAGCAGTCCCAGGAGGGGGGCAGCGGTGACGATGGTTTCGAGCACCCACAACCCCCGGCTCAAGGCCTTTTCAATCAGCTGGGCCTCGTCACCGGCGCGAGATTCGAGCCACCAGACCGGCTTCTCCCGGTTGTCCATGACCACCCGGAAGAAGCGGGGGAAATAGCAGCGCCGGTCGAGGCTTGCCAGGTGTCCCTCCAGGTCGGACCAGGAAAAATCGTAGGTCTCGATGAGGTCGAGGAGAGGCTGAGGCAGGCGCACGTAGCGCCAGTAGACGAACGCCTTGTCGAGGATCACCACCGCTGCCAGGATTGCGAGCACCAGGAGCGGATAGACCATGGCGCCGCCGAATTTCAACGCTTCCCAAATTATGTGGAGCTGCTGCATGGTAAACCTCTCTATCGCATAGATTGGTGTGGAGGGGAAACGGGTTCACCTCCACCAAAAGAGCTCTCCTTTAAAAGAACTTGCTGATGCCGCCGAAGAACCCGATCCGCGGCCCGTACTGGGGAGCGAATATGCCTATGCCGGTCCCGGCCCTGATCGGCTCGATCTTGTCCAAAACGTTGATGATGGTCAGACGCGCCTCCATGGGGCCGAACCACCCCGCCTCAAACGGGCGCCTCGCCCCCAGATTGACCGAGGTGTTGCTCGCCACGTGGTCCGTATTGGCGAACCCGCTCCGCAAGCCGCTCCCGAAGGTGGCATCGATGCTGTATACCGTTTCCATCCACTTATAGGAGACGCCGCCGGAGGCGGTATAGAGCTGGTCATGGTCCGTATGCACCCAGTGGTCACTGATGTAGTTCAGCTCATCCTGGCCGAAATTGAACTGTCCCGACACGACCTGTTTGGCCATGCTGACGGTGCGGGCAAGGTTGCCGTAGGCGCCGAAATTGCCTGACTTGTAATTGGTGGTCAGCTCCACGCCATAGATCTTCCCCTGGGAATAATTGAAGGGAAAATAGATCGGCGCCTCGCTGAACTGGCCCTCGTCGATCAGGTCCTTGATGATCTTGTAGAAACCGTCGAGGCCGACGGTGAGCCCGGGGATCACCTTCTGGGTTGCGCCCGCGTCGAAGTAATGGGACCTTTCAGGCAAAACGGGTGAATTCTGATTGACCGACGGCGCATTGGAGGTGTTCTGGAACAGGGCCAGGTCCTTGGGCGAGACCAGCTCGGTGGGCGGCGGCGTAAAGTACCGGGCATAGGCGGCGTGGAGCGTGGTGTCCGGTGTCAGCTTGTACACCATGCCCAGGCGGGGGCTCAGCTGGCCTGCTTTCACAAAGGCGTCCAGCTCGTCGGCCCGGAGGCCGTAGTTGACCGTCAATTTGTCGAGGGCCTTCCACTCGTCCTGGAGATAGAACGCCCCGTAAGTGTTGCCGTTCTTCGAGGTGTTGTCCCTGATGTTGAAGGGACCGCCGGTAACGTTTCCATTGGCGTCCGTCGGGAAAACCGAGGAGGTGTTGTCGCTCTCGACATTTTCCGTGAATCCGAAAAAGCCCGCGCGAACCGTGTGGCTATCGTTCAGGCGGTAACTGCCGTCACCCTGCAGCCCGTTGCTGATGGCGCCGAGGTGTAGTTTAGACGCTACCCCGTCGAAAGCAAGGTCGCCGAGGTAGTCGGGCTTGAAATCGATGCTCGTGTCACGGATGAAATAGGCCAGTTGGTAATTGAAGTCCGACCCGATCGAGCTCTGCAAGGCGACGATCCCATACCGGTTGGTCTCCGACTGGTGCTCGTTCAACGTGGCAGAGTCGACGCCGGCAACGCCAAGCGCAGCAAGGTATTCCGGATTGGGAGCCTGTCTCGGATGGTTGGGGATTTGAAAAAAACCGTCGTAGCTGCCGAACATCACGCTTAACTTTGTCGTGGGATTGAGTAGGTAGGATGCATACCCGAAGCCCTTGAATTGGTCCGTCTGGTCGTGGATGGCATTGGGGCCGGGGGTGGGGTTTTCGATCCCCACGTCGTTATGCAGATAGGAGCCGGTCAAGAAGTAATTCAGCTTCCCGGAAGAGCCGCCCAACTGGAAGCCCGGATTCACCGTGTCGCGGCTTCCCCCGTAGAGATCGACGCGCCCTCCTGTTTCAAACTGGGTCTTGGTTTCGATTTCGATCACCCCCGCTTCCCGGTAGCCGTACTGGGCCGGCAGGGCGCCGGTCAAGAGGTCGACCCGCTGGGCGAACCGGGTGTCCAATACCTGGCCGAAACCGGTAATCCCCTCGGGGAGGGTCACGCCGTCGATGCGGTACTGAATGTTGGCGTGGTCTCCCCGTATATGGAGCTGGCCGTAGGAGTCATTGGCCACACCCGGCGCCTGGAGCAATACCTGGTTGAGGGGGGTATTTTGCCCTTGGGGGAGGACGTCGATATCACCCTGGCTTATAGTGTACTCGCTCCCTCCCGTCTTCGGCGAAAGGCTGTTCCTCGCCTGCGCGAGGCGCTCGGCCACGACCGACACCTCCAACGCCCCCTCGGCGGCCAGGGTCAGGGCCGTCGTGGCTATGGTGCCTGCCTCCACGGTCACGACCGCGGTGCTCGCCTGGAACCCTGGTTTTTCCCCCAGGACCGCGTAGGTGCCCGGCGCGACACCCGAGAACACGAAGCGGCCCCCGGCATCGCTCTGAGTCTTGCCCACGACGGTCTCGTCGGGTGCCTTCAGCACCAGGCTTGCCCCTGACAGGGGTCTTCCCAGGGCGTCCTTGATCGTCCCCTCGATCCGGTCCGTATCTCCGGGTGCGGCAGCGGCAAAAGCCGCGGCCACTGCTACAATAAAAAGGGCGAGGGCCCATACGGAACCCTTTAAAACCTTTATCGATCGCATTCCATCCTCCTCGTAAGCTTCATCCGGCTCAAGCGTGCGGGAGCACCTTCCTACCGCCCCGAGGTCGTTCGAGCAAAACCACCTGTGTCGCTTCTCCGACCGGGTCGGCGTGGGGGATCGGCTGCTATGCGGGGGGAGCGCGGTTCGAGTAAGGGGAGCGGCAAAAACGGGAAAGGCTGGACCCCTCTTCAGGAAGGACGAGGGGCATGGCAACAAGGGGTGCCGGGGTCAGGGGGACGTTCTGAAAGACCGTGCCCGAGTAATGGGAGGCCTGGAAGCAGACGGAGCAGTCCTCATGGGAGGCCCCGTCCGCGTGGTGATGGAACGCGAGCCCCAGGAGGGCGAGGGAAAAAGCGATGAAAAGGAGCAGGGCGAATCGTCTCTTCATGGGCTCGGAACAGCATCCACCGGCAGAGCTGGGCGAAACGCAACGGGGACTCGTATGCCGGTGGATACTACTCTAGTGCAGTATAATAAAAAAAGGGCGGTTATGCAAGGTGGTGCAGGGCAAGGGAAAAAAGTAGGGTGTGCTGGCGGCCAACGGCATGTTCGGAAACGTCCATCTGCGGCGGTCTGCTTCGCCTCGTGAGGCTACTACGTATGTATATACGTCTCCGCTCAACGAGGCTCACATCCCATCCATACCTGAACGTTCCACGACCATGCCGTCGTCCATCCAGGCCGTGATTCTCAGCCCGGGAGCTGATAATCCCGGCATCCATCGGAGCGGCAGCGCCATTGGTGCCTTTCAGGCGATATCTACCGCCCACTCGTGCAAGCATAGAAAGGCGTTCGTGGGCGGCCAAAGCAAGTTCAAGGGCATATCCCGCGACGTCCACATACAAAGGCTAGAAGGAAGGCAGTCGCGCGAAAGTGACGATTACCGTTGAGATGTGGCCCAACGGGAGTCCTATTGTCATCTCGTTTGCTTCCTCTGTTTCAACGACCCCCTGGAAGGCTGCTTTTCACTTCAAGGAAAACGTCGGAAGGGTAATATACTACTAAACCTCGCAAGCTGCATGGTTTTTGGACAGCTGTTTCGAAGGAGTACAGAGACGACGGTGCACCGACATCATAATCGTATTGATAAAAAACGACGTTGCCAGCGGTATCTTTCCAATAATCCCACCAGGGATAGCCGCGCCATGCTATGCCTCCGGCCAAGAAAGATGGCAACTTGTTCCGTGGATTGAATAAATCATATTCAGAGCGGCTCCAGCCACGTGACTTCATGAAACGCGCCATGTCATCAATCAAGCTCTTTGCCGGGTAGCAAATATCTGCACGATAGTAAGTTTGAAATTCTCCGCGGACGACGCTATGTTTAACGTCCTCTGCCGACAAGGGCAGCCACATGCTATCCGACACATACTGAGGCCATCCCTGATCTGTGTCGGTATTCGTGTCGGCATAACAACACGAGCAAATCAGCAGCAGCAACACGATCAGGGTAGGCAAGTACTTAATTCGGTAGCCAGGGGTAATGTAACCTAAACGCCATCCGTTGCCCTTCATTTCTCAATCGCCCTTAGTTTAAGACTCTCGTCCTTTAGTACTCGCCTACTTTGCTTGGATGAACTTCCCTCAAGATATGTCGTGATGGTCACCTCGACGTAAACAGGAAATTCCCTATCATTTCGTTGAATCACGAGGAAGTCCTCAAAAAAGTCAGTTTGCTGGTGTGTAAGTGCGGCTGCTCCCACGCTTATGTTTCCTCTTACTGTTGTTTTCCACAAAGGAGAATTATCGATGTGCACGCTCCAGCCTGTCGGGATGCGAGGCACAGAAATAACGTCGCCATGGGAAATAACTACTTGGAAACTATCGATTCGTTCGTTTTCCCCGATGCTTAGGCCAGGTATTGACAAGGTATACTCTTGGAATGACTCTGCCGCCGATAGCGGTGCGGGCACGGTCAGCAGGAAAAGCGATACAGTGAGGAGGGCCAAAGGCCATCCCATCAATCCTCTCAAGCTCAATTTCATGTGTCTCTACACTCTTTCATAATCCGTTAGACGGTTACTTTACCCACCGAGCGTTCACAATAACCGCCTATATTATGGCACAACAGGGACCATGGAAGAAATCAATATTGCAGGGAGAAAGTGATCGCCCCGTAACACCCCTTGTTATTGAATTGCCGAAGGACCTCCCCGCCCCTCGTTCCATGCGAGGCAGGATTTCCTGAGCCCAGGCCTGAACATGGTATCAGCTTCATGTGTCTCCTATCGAACCCGCGAAGCACCAATGGCGCCGCCGCTCCGATAGATGCCGGGATTATCAGCTCCCGGGCTGAGAATCACGGCCTGATGGACGGCGGCGTGGAGTGAAATGTTCAGATGTGGATGGGATGTGAGCCTCGTTGAGCGGAGACGTATATACATACGTAGTAGCCTCACGAGGCGCAGCAGACCGCCGCAGATGGACGTTTCGCTCCATGCCACCGTCCGGCAGTCAAACCCGCATTCCTCTTTTTCTGCATTCACCTTGAAAATCCGCCAAAAAGGGATGACAATAAATGCACTATGGAAAAAGAGATCGACCAGGAGAAGCTCGCGTCCTGCGACGGCAGCGAGGGGAGGCCTACGTACATCTCCGCCGGCGGGCGGGTAATCGACGTGTCCGCGAGTCCGCTCTGGAAAGGCGGCACCCACATGGCACGGCACCATGCAGGCCGGGACCTCACCGCCGACATCGAGGCCGCACCCCATGGGACCGAGGTGCTCGACCGCTATCCCCAGGTGGGCGTCCTCAGGCAGGGCTCGGCCCCGGCCCCGAACGTCCCCGCCCTGGTTGCGGCCCTGCTCGTGCGCTACCCCATGCTCAGGCGCCATCCCCACCCCGCAGCCGTCCATTTTCCCATCGTCTTCTCCCTGTGCGCGAGCTTCTTCTCGCTGCTCTATGTGCTCACGGGCCGGGGATCCTTCGACCAGACCGCCTTTTACTGCCTCATCGGGGCCCTCATCACCACGCCCGTGGGCATACTGACGGGCCTCCTCACCTGGCGGATCAACTACCTGACCAAGCCCATGAGGCCCGTCTCCATCAAGAAGGCGGTCTCATTCCCCATGGCCGGGGTACTGGTGGTGCTCACGGCGTGGCGGGGGTGGATGCCGGGGGTGCTGGAGGATCTGGCCGGGGCGGGCCTGGTCTATCTGGTGCTGGTGCTTGCGCTCGCCCCGGCGGTGCTTACCGTGGCCTACTATGGGGGTATGCTGACCTTTCCGGCGGAGAAGGGTAAAACATAAAACAAATCACATCAGCCTAGTCTGCTGAGCGGACGACGGCATGTTCGGAAACGTCCATCTGCGGCGGTCTGCCGGGCTCTCATGCCCTCCGACGTTTACCACCCACGTAGCAGGTAGCTGCTCTTAATCTTTGTGGTATGTCGTGGGTGCGAACCTGTGAAAAAATCATTCCATGCGCTCAGAACCGGGTTCTCCCGTCCGGTAGAAATAGAAGCGAGCGCTTCGGCGTCGCACGTAAAGATATTTCCTTCAATCCTTGCTTTTATGTGGACTGCACTCCCCCGTTTTGCTAGAATTAGCAAGCAAATACGGGACATTGGGGGTTTTCAAGTGAGCGAAGCGATTCTTCCGGGATGCGACGTACCTGCGCTAAGAAAGAGTCCTCAGAGGGACGAAGCAAAGAAGCCTCGCCTTCGTCCCATCGACAGACGTCAGATGATCCTTCACCCCATCGATATCGAACGGCTTGTCCCTGAAGACCACGAAGTCCGCGCTATCTGGGAGCTCGTCGGCTCTCTCGATCTTTCATGCTACTATGACCAACTCGATTGCGTAGAAGGCAACGCAGGCGCTCCCGCTTTCGATCCCCGCCTCCTTGTGAGTCTCTGGGTTTACGCTTACAGCAAAGGAGTCGGTTCTGCCCGCGAGATTGCCCGTCTGTCGGAGTATGATCCTGCCTATCAATGGCTCACGGGCTTCCGCCCCGTCAATTACCACACTCTCGCCGATTTTCGATGCGCCAATGGCCAATCCCTCCGCCAGCTCTTCATAGAAGTGTTGGCAATGCTCACATCCGAGGGGCTCGTTACCATGGAGCGGGTCATGAACGACGGGACGAGGATCAAGGCCTCCGCCGGAAGGGATACCCTCCGCGGGGAAGGAGCCATTCGTGAGCACCTTGCCAGAGCGGAAGGCCAGGTAAAAGCCATGGAGGAAGCATCCGAAGAAGAGATGGCCCCCCGTAAAACCAAGGCCCGCGAACGGGCGGCTCGGGAACGAAAGGAACGGTTGTCCCATGCTCTCAATGAATTGGAGAAAACCAAGAAGAACGCGAGGGTGAGCGCCACCGATCCGGAGTGCCGGGTTATGGGCCAGCCTGACGGCGGCTACGCTCCGAGCTACAACGTCCAGATATCGACTGATGCCAAAGAGAAGGCAATCGTCGGACTCTCCATCTCGCAGTCTCCTGCGGATCAGACCCTGCTCCCATCCGCCCTTTCCGAAATCGAAGCAACAGCAGGAAAGCTCCCCAATCAGATCGTAGTCGACGCCGGCTTTACTACAAGAGAGGCCATCCTTGCCGCCGACGAGAGGCATGTCGATCTTATCGGGTCTTTCCCCGACGCAAAGGCCGGCCGGGAGACAAGCCTTCGCAGCCGAGGCATTGATGAAGCTTTCTGGCCGGAGAAGTTCCGTTTCGACCCCGAGCGCAACGCGTATATCTGCCCTGAAGGAAAGCTGGCCGCGTTTAGGGGAAGATCGATCAAAAGGGGGAAAGCCATATTTCACTACAGGGGGAAAGACTGCAAGGGTTGCCCTCGCAAGCCTTCCTGTTGCCCCGGGACCCCAAAGGGGCGCTATATCTCCCGTCTGGAGAACGATCCCCCCATCAATGCCTTCATCAAAAAGATGGAGACTCACGAGGCAAGGGCAGTTTATAAACAGCGAGGGGAGGTGGCGGAGTTCCCCAACGCCTGGATCAAGGCAAAGTTCGGCTTGAGACAGTTCCGTTTGCGAGGACTTGTCAAAGCAGGAACCGAGGCGCTATGGGCATGTCTCACCTACAACATAAAGCTCTGGATAAGGCTTTGCTGGAAGCCCCGAATTCAGGCAACGGGATAGGGAGCGACCAAAGACGCAAAGCAGGCGTGGGCCCGGACAGGCGCCGCCTGAGGAGCGGTCATGTCGCCATAAGAAGGAACGTCTCGTCGCGCTGATTCTTTAAGAGATGCCACAACATAAGGAACATGTCTATCGAACTATGGATTTTTTCACAGGTTCTGCCCGGCAAACCAACTACGCGAAGTAACAGGGGCCTCCGGTCAATGAGACCCGACATCCCATCCACATCTGAACGTTCCACTCCATGCCGTCGTCCACTCAGGCCGTGATTCGAGAGCCCTGAGCTGATAATCCCGGCATCCATCGGAGCGGCGGCGC
>Ga0326727_10025358_pt1 | contig 11123 bp, 7 predicted proteins | sample MB2enrmetagenome_FD_207643 | JGI IMG/M metagenome (GOLD analysis project Ga0326727, IMG submission 207643) | Lab enriched peat soil microbial communities from McLean, Ithaca, NY, United States - MB29MY | ecosystem: Environmental > Terrestrial > Soil > Wetlands > Peat | place: USA: New York... | reverse complement strand
GCTGCGGCGGACTGCCCGGCAGAAACCATCGGGGCGGTTATCGTCACCCATGAGCATGCCGATCACGTGCGGGGCCTTGACGTGCTCGCCCGCCGGTTGGAAATGCCGATCTATGCCACTTCCGGAACCCTTGATGACTTTTTATGCAACCGCCGCACATCCGACAAGCCGCTCACGACCCGGATCTGCCGGTATCACGAGCGGTTTTCTATCTGTGGTTTTACCATCGAGCCGTTCCCGACATCCCATGATGCGGCGGAACCCTGCGGCTTTATCATTGCGCAGGATGGTGTTCGGTTTGGGTACTGCACAGATACGGGAACCATTACGCCGCACGTGCTGGCACTGCTCGCATCCTGCGATGCCGTGGTGCTCGAGAGCAACCATTGCCCGGCAATGCTTGCAAACGGTCCTTATCCGGAATCGCTCAAACGAAGGATTCGTTCCAGCAGGGGTCACCTCTCGAATGCCGCTGCCGCTGAAGCCCTCCGGATACTTGGCAAAGATATCTCCCAGATAATGCTCGCCCACTTAAGTGAGATCAACAACACACCGGAGCGGGCGAAAACGAGTGCACGTGAAGGACTCGGACTCTTCTTTAACGAGAAGACACTTGTAGTAGCAACGCAGGGGGGTACTACTCCGGAAAGCCCCCAGGAACTCTCCTTCTGAAAGCATTGGATTTCCACTCCACAGCAATCGTAAATGTCCATCAATAAATATTGGTAGAATATCATGGTCTGACTAAAGAGCCTTTATTGCTTTGTTTCCCGGTAATTTCGTACCGGTTCCATACCTTATAATCTGGTGGCTGAAAGATATCAAAACGTTAATCCATCGCGTCACCAAGATCAAAACGGAAAATACATGCTCTTTGCGGAGTTCTCAAAAATCTGCGAACAGATTGAAGGCATCTCCGGCCGTCTCGAAATGATTGATGTGATCAGCCAGACCCTGCCTGGGCTTTCCCAGAAAGAACTCCCGATATTTGTCCGGTTCGTAATGGGGCGAATCTTTCCTGACTGGAGCTCGCAAAAGCTCGGCATCGGCCCAAACCTCCTGTATGAAGCGGTTGGGTATGTGGCCGGCGTGAAAAAAGAAGATGTCATTGTAACAATCAACCAGACCGGCGATGTCGGGCGTGCTGTCGAAAATCTCCTGTCAAACAAATCACAGATGACGTTTTCCCACGAAGAACTCGACCTCATTTATGTCTATCGCGAACTGACCGGCATCTCTACACAGGAGGGAAAAAAATCACAGCGGGAAAAACTCCTTGCCGTTCGCCGGCTGCTGGGGGATTCCCGGCCGCTTGAGGGTCGGTACCTTGCCCGGATCATGCTCGAGGAACTCCGGATTGGGGTTGGGGAAGGAAGCGTACGTGAGGCAATCGCGAAGGCATTTTCCGTGGATTCGGCACTGGTGGAGCATGCAATGCAGGCGATCAATGATCTCGGTGAAGTAGCCCGGCTCGCAAAATCCGGTCCGGCCGCACTGCAGGATGTCCGGATCACGCTCTTCCATCCGGTCAGGATGATGCTTGCCCAGCAGGGAACCATTGCAGATATGGTTGCAGAACATGGGGTGGTGGCAGCAGAGTTCAAATATGACGGTTCCCGGTTCCAGTTCCATAAAAAGGGTAACTGGGGCCGGATGTATTCGCGCCGCCTCGAGGATGTGACCGGGGCGCTGCCGGACGTGATCACCCAGCTGCTGGCTTCAACTACCCATGATGTGATCCTTGATGGCGAAGTGATCGCCATAAAGGATAATAGGCCAATGCCGTTCCAGTCTGTCCTGAGGCGATTCCGCCGACGCCACGATATCGAGGAGGCACAGGAAGCGATCGAGATGGTGCCCAACATCTTTGATATCCTGTATCTTGACGGTGAGACATTGATCGACCTGCCGTTTTCGAAGCGGCGGGAACAACTCGAACGGGTCGTGACCGACCATGTTGCACCGCAGATCGTGAGCAGCGACCAGAAGGTGATCGAACAGACCTACCGCGATGCCCTTGCCGCGGGTCACGAAGGTATTATGCTCAAGGTACGCGATTCTCCGTATACACCGGGACAACGCGGAAAATACTGGATCAAGATCAAGCCCGTGGTGGATACACTCGACCTCGCGGTCATCGGCGCCGAATGGGGTGAAGGGAAACGTGCGCACCTCTTCGGCTCGTTCCTCGTTGCCTGCCAGGACCAAGGGAACCTGATCCCGCTCAGCCGGGTGGCAACAGGCTTTTCCGATGACCAGCTGGCCGAGGTCTATGATCTGGTAAAGGAAAAGGTGATATCCGCTGCCGGAAAAGAAGTGAGGTTCGAACCGGAATTTGTATTTGAGGTGGGATATTCTGAGATCCAGGTAAGCCCGACATACGAGGGGGGATTTGCGCTCCGTTTCCCGCGGTTTATCCGGATACGTGACGATAAGGACGTGACGGATATTGAGACGCTGGACGGGATCCGGGAACGATACCAGCGGCAATCCAAGTCAGCACAGGCTTATCAGAACTGAAGAAGCGTCCGCTGCGTCCGCATTTCCGGGATAAGGGTGCTGTGCTGCAACCAGTATACGAAGCCAAGGAACCGGGATGCCTGGTTCACGGCATCATCAAGGGAGGGGCAAGGGACTGGTGGCGATGCCAGTGCCTTTCGTGCAGCCTCCCTAATCACCCATGTCCCGAGAGGCACCCAGTAATCGCTGGTTATGTGGCGGATGATCACGACCCGGGCCGATCGCCGGATCGAACTGAGATATTCGCAGACAGCGAGCCGGGCGGAGTAATATGCGCCGGAAATCGGTGAATAGCCTCTTTTTGTCATACCCTCTCTGTCTTGGACGATGGCCTCGGAATCTCCCGCCCAGAGCGTCTGCCTTCCCCATATCTCGATCATCTCGTACCGCCAGTCGCCCGGGACGAGAATACAGACAATCCGGTTTCCGAAAATTTCCCCAAAAAACACACGGCACTGATCGAGAGGCGAATATCTTGTGATCTCTTTTTTGAGCGCATTCGAGAGCGTGTCGTCAACCGCAGTGATCGCCCAGCGCGTGGGTACGAAATGCCGGCGTTTTCCGAGCAGGCCAGCAGTCATCAGCCTTGTAATCCGGTAGATATCAACATCCTCCCGGTCAAGCTGCACACAGGCATCGGCAGCAGGCATATCCGGATCTGAGATAATCCTTTCCACGGCCCGCTCGACCCAGGCACCGCCGAGCACATCCAGTTTCCGGACCGGCCCGGAGAGGCCGACCGGTGCCACTGTCCCATCAAAGGTCATGGCAAATGAAACGGGCTTTTCGAACGAGACATCCACATCAAGGGGGCGGGCCGAGAGCGCGATCTCCTGCAGGTTGTCCGAGAACCGGTGTACCGCGGAACTCCCGCGGATTGTCCGGGCCCGTATGCCGACAATGTCTTCGATCCCGAGGTTCCGGGAAAGCCAGTCTGGGGGGTGATCGCTATCATCGATCAACAGGGGGCCACCCCGAACATCCGGGTACCCGAAACTCCCGATAAAGACCGATGGCGAACGACCCTGATAGCTGCTGGAAGTTTTGACGGTAACCTGCGCCTGGAAGCGGCTCACGATTGGGCAGCGGGGCAGGCCGCAGAGCCCTTTTCCCTTGCACTGGATACACTGCATCGTCACATCAGCCTGAAGTCGTGTATCACCTTTACCCGCCCCTGCAGGTACCCGAGCATCGTTTCAACCCAATCGTCCCACACTAACGTCCCGCCGTGGACCATCCGCCGGACCTCGGCACCCATATCATCGTCCCGCTCTCCGGTGGTCTCGACGACAACAGATCCGCGTGCAAAGCCCGTGGGGACAATCGTATCCCGGTCACCGTCCACGATCCCAAAGACAGGGATACCACGGTGTGCACAGATATGCCCACAGACGGCAGTCGTGTCGTCACCGATAGCAAGCACGCCGCAACAGCCACTTCTCAGACGTGAGTAGATCTCGTGACCGCAATGGTCGATGACGAGTACGTTCCCTTTGACCGGCCCGTGTCCATCTGATTTCGGACTAGCAGCCCGGATAGGGCCACTCTTGCACCAAGCATATTGAAGCTCCACCGGACCTGAACGCAGGATCTTTTCCAGACCGTGCGGTTTTGGCTCGAGCCCGCTGACAGGCTCGATCCTGTTTCCGGAAGATCTGATGACAACGGTATCTGCAGTCGCCATGCCGATGATGATACCGTTGAGATACACCGGTTCCCCGGGAATGCACCCCCGGATCTGCCGCACCGGAAGTTCCGTGCATCTGGCACTGGTTTCGTGCTGCACCGTAAATCCCGTCAGATGTGAGAGTGCCCGGGCCAGCAGGGAGTCTTCAGTGTTCCAGACATAGAGGATCCTGTTGGAGCATTCAAGGTGGACAAGTCCCCGGTCACCGAGACGGGACGCGACGATCCCGCCAAAGATCTTGCCGGACTCCGCTGTTTTCCCGTGGTTTGCAAGGAATTCCGGGACCTCCAACGCAGCCAGCACGACGCTGGGGGGTTTGCCTGGGCACTCCACAGGAAGCCCTGACTCTTCTGCCGCCGTCTGGGCCATCACACCGGCAACAATGGTTCTGGCGGGCCGAACCAGCGAGAGGAGCCAGCGGACCTCCCCGGTATCGAAGATCTCCGGGCCGTGGACGACCATGACGGCATGCTCGAGGATATGGTTCATCAGTGATCCCCGTGGATCGTTTTTTGCGAAATAGGTATGGATCGGGAGTTTCCGGGCCTAACGTAATCAGGGCAGACAAATATCTGCTGGAAACCATGAAACATTCCACGCGAACGAACATTCGACAGACGGGATCTTTCACCCTACGCCATAGCGGGCGCCGCAGTCCGGGCAGATCAGAATAACCCTGAACATTTCCCGTGTGGTTTTTATGGGGAGATCCGGGAACGCATTCATGTTCCGGAACGAGACACGAAATTCCTTTTCGTACCCACAGTTCGGACAGATATGGAGCTCGTTCTCCACTCGTATCGTTCTGATCTGATCTGAAATCGCCATGCCGTCTCACCGGTGAATTTCAGGCCCTTGGATTGCCAGGAATCCTGACATGTGCGACCGATTCGATAACATCAGTAGCATTTTTTCTGCCATCGATGGCAGCATGCCCCTTGAGAAATGGTTTGGGTGCCAGCGTGAGCGCTTCGGCAATCTTCTGCTCCAGCACATCACGGGTAACTGCCCTTCCGTCAACAGCAATTCCCGCCCCCATATCCACAATCTTACGAGCATTATTCTGCTGTTCGGGATGGCCGGGATCCATGATGATCAGGACCGGTTTTTCAAAGAGCAGGGTTTCATGCAGTGTGGTGAGGCCGCCATGCACGATAGCGATGCGGGCACGGGCAAGGTGCTCGTATAGGTTGGGGATATATCCATGGGACGCAAAATTGTCTGATGATTCAGGAAGGATTGCACCGGTATAGAACACATCGAAGAAAAGGTCCTTGCGCTCGTCGGCGATCTTCCTGAGCAGCTGGTACATCGGGAGCTTGTATGGTTCACCACCGAAACTGGTGAATATGGTTGTCCGGGAGTATATGTACCTGGCGGGATCGACATCAAGAAACGGGCCGGTGAAATGATAGCGCTGCTCTTCGCCACGCGGGACGACGATATTGTATTCACTCACGGTGTCCGGTGACGGATAATCAGGGACGATGACACCGCGGGCGAGGCGAAGGTAGCGCCGGATCAGGAAGTTGAGGGTCTTCCAGACAGGATTGGTAGAACCGCCGGGACCGTTGAAATGGTTCTGGTTGGTGATGAACACAACCGGGACCTGCTCCAAGCGGGCGGCAAGGACCCCCCCATACATCGTATCGCAGACAACGCAGTCGATATGGTCATCAATGATCACCCGACGGGCCTGCCGGATAGATCTGACCATATTGAGCGTGATTCCCCGGGAACACCAGAGGGTTTTTTTCAGGGAGAAAAACCCGTTTTCCCCTTCGAGACAGACTTCGCGCTGGCCTCGGTAAAGGTTGGCGCACCGGTGCTGGTAGATGAAATCGTAGGATTTTCCGTAGGCAAGAAAGTGAACCGAATGTCCATGCTGCTGCAGGTAATGACCGAGGTGGACGCACCGTGACGAGTGCCCGAGCCCTTCGCCACAGACAATAAAGAGGATACGCATTACGTATCGGTTTGTATTGATGGCAAAAAAACAGTACGGTAAAAAGAACTTGTATGGGCCCGCTGAGATTCGAACTCAGGACCTCCGCCATGTCAAGGCGACGTCATAGCCAACTAGACCACGAGCCCCCATAGTTGCCTGATGCTCTATAACATCTGTCATTTTATTATTAAAAATTAGTGTACCGGTTGTTCCGGGCATGTACCTGCATCACCCCGCTGACCATCGAAAAGCCGTTTCGGCTGTTTTATTAACCGACCTGCCATAGTTCTGGTCAGGTATGCTATGACCGAAGGAACACCCGCACATAACCAGCTTTTCTCTTACGAACACAACGCAAGCCGCCTTGAACTCCTCATCCGTATTGTATATTGGATCGCGATAGGTATCGTTGCGTTCGTATACGGCATCCACGCAACGATCTGCCTCATTATCCAGTGGTTCTATATTCTCATCTTTGGCAGGCGGCATGAGTCCCTCTCGAATTTTGCGAAGGGTTATCTTGAGTTCGTCGTGCATGTGATGCCGTACACCTACATCATGACCGACAAGCGTCCGGGTATTATGCCGGTGCTGGTGAAGATATTAGAAGAGTCATAGCGCGAACCTGCAGCCGGCCGGGCCAGGTTGGCATTCTTTTTATCAGGAACAGGGTTTGCCGTTCAGTAGATGAGATCCCATAAAATCTCCCTCGTTTGACTCCGTTTGCCTTGGCTGATGGAATTTTTAAGTCTTAATCGGGGAAAACCAAGTCTTTATTTTCCTGAACATATCGTTTCATCTCCGGTTGAGGAAAACAAGGCTGTTTTATGGCCGGAAATATGTCCTTTTAGGCTCTTTTGGACGGGCGATAATTTTGTTGTCGCGTTACTATCTTCCGAAAGGGGAAAAACGGGCAATTATGAGGGGTAGCATCGTTGATCCCAAGGTTTTTTTCTCCGCCGCTCTGTATACCAGTACTGAATCACAGAGTATCATTTCTCTGTATCAAATCTTTTAAGAACTTTTTGACCGGATTCAGATTGAAAAATCTTGATGGAGGTCTGCCTGAAAAAGTCAATCACGATCTGATCGATCCCGATTTAAACGAGGTCTTGGCCGTAACAACCACTTTGCAGGATGGAATTAAGAGAGAATGCGATTAAAAACCGCAAGAACGACCTGCATTATGCTTTAACCCCTCGGGCACAACAATGTTGAGGATCTCCAGAACAGAAAATTGACAATTAGTCTCGGAACAATAGAGATTTAAAAAGTATTAGATCAATTCTGACGAGATCTTTGCAAACGTTGCTGTGAAAATACCCGGCATCGACCGGATCTCGTCCATCACTTCCGGCGGCACTTCGCCGTCGATGTTGAGTACCATAATCGCCTCTTCTCCGGGCGTTATCCGCCCGACCTGCATGCCTGCGATGTTGATGTTGTTTTTCCCAAGGATCGTTGAGGCCCGGCCGATGACGCCGGGCTTGTCCAGATGGCGGGAGACGATCACATAGCCTTCGGGGATCATGTCCATCGTGTAGCCGCCAATGGCGACGATACGGCTTCGCCCCTTGAAAAACACGGTGCCGCTCACCGTCTCTTCGGTCTTGTCAGTTTTTATCCGGATGGTGATCAGGTTCTTGAACCCGTGGGATTCCTCGGTCACTGTCTCGCTCACCGCGATGCCCCGCTCCTTTGCGATGAACTCCGCGTTCACAATATTGATCGGCTGCTGAAGGATCGGGTCAAGGAGCCCTTTTAATGCGAGGCGGGTGACAAATTTCATGCTCCCGGCATAAGCAGAGAGCTCCCCCCCATAGATACATTCTACGGACGCCAGCCCACCCTCGACAATCTGGATCGCAAAACGACCCATCCTCTCGGCGAGGTTTGCATACGGTTCAAGCACCTCCGCCAGCTCTGGCGGAACCATCGGCGCATTCACGACATATTTTGCGGCTCCGCCCTGAAGCACGGATATACATTGCCGGGCGACTGAGATCGCGACGTTCTGCTGCGCTTCGACCGTGCTCGCCCCCAGATGTGGCGTCACGATCACCTGATCGAGCGTTAGGAGGGGGGACTCGAGAGGGGGTTCGGTCTCAAAAACATCGAGCGCAGCACCGGCAACCTTACCGTTCTTGATCGCGTCGCAGAGTGCTTTCTCGTCGACGATGCCGCCGCGGGCGCAGTTGATGATCCGCACACCGTCCTTCATTGTGGCGATGCTCTTTGCATTGATAATGTGCCGGGTCTCCTTGATCAGGGGCGTGTGCACCGTGATCACGTCAGCGACCCGGAAGAGCTCCTCAAGCGTGAGCACCTGCACCCCGAGCTGCGCTGCCCGTTCCTTGGAGATGAAGGGATCGTACGCTACGCATTTCATGTCAAGTGCGTTTGCCCGTTTTGCGACCTCGCGCCCAATTCGCCCGAACCCGACGATGCCCAGCGTCTTGTCATTCAGTTCGACTCCCATGAACTTTGAACGCTTCCATTCTTTCTTCTTCAGGCTCGCGGTCGCCTGCGGGATATTACGGGCAAGCGAGAGCATCATCGCCATCGTATGTTCGGTCGCTGCAAGGGTATTGCCTTCCGGTGCGTTAGCCACGATAATACCTTTCCGCGTCGCAGCTTCGGTGTCGATATTATCCACGCCGGCACCGGCACGCCCGATAAATTTCAGCCGGTGTCCAGCCGCGATCACCTTTGCCGTCACTTCCGTGCCACTCCGCACGAGCAGGGCATCATACCCCCCGATAATGGTGCAGAGCTCATCCTCTTTTAAATCGGTTTTGACGTCAACGTCGCACGCTTTCCTGAGGAGCTCAAGCCCCTCCTCTGCCAGCGGATCGCTGACGAGCACTCTCGCTTTTGCCATAAAAACCCATACAATATCTGCACAGTACCTAATCAGGATTATTCTTCCCCGGCACGCAGAGATGCCCGGGGGATACGCTGGCACAGGCAAACACCGGTTACGGCGTGGTTGTCGGGAAAAACGGTACATGATAATCATTAAACAGGGGGGAGGTGAGATCATAAGTGGTGCGAGCATGAAAGATATGCCCAATATTCTGTGGCTCGAAGAGATCCGGAAGGAGGATATCATTTCTGTCGGCGGCAAGGGGGCGTCCCTTGGAGAGATGGCATCCATCGGTCTTCCGGTGCCCCGGGCGTTTGTTGTTACCGCCCAGGCGTTCCGGAGGTTTCTGGTCGAGACCGGGCTCGACAAGAAGATCTTCACGTCATCCGACCACCTTGACGTGGAGAACAACGAGGTGCTGGAAAAAACGGCAGATTCGATAAAGGCGCTGGTACTCAAGGCAAAGATGCCAACAACAGTCAAAGATGAGATCCGGACGGCATACAAAAAGATGGCAAACTCAAACCTGATCGTTGCAGTCCGCTCAAGTGCCACCGCGGAGGATCTGCCGGATGCCAGTTTTGCCGGCCAGCAGGAGACCTATCTTAATATCAAAGGTGAAGCGGCTCTCCTTTCCGCGGTCCAGAAGTGCTGGGCATCGCTCTACGGGGCGCGGGCAATATATTATAGGGCAAAACAGGGTTTTGATGACCGGACCGTGAACATCGCGGTCGTTGTTCAGGAGCTGGTGCATTCAGAAAAAGCGGGCGTCATGTTCACGTCCCACCCGATTACCGGAGAGCCTCTCACTATCATCGAGAGTTCATGGGGACTGGGCGAGGCAGTCGTCTCGGGTTCCGTCTCACCGGACAAGTACGTCTTTGACCAGCGGACCGAAAAGGTCACAGAACGGATGGTGGCAGAGAAGAAGATTGAGATCGTTGCCAACAACGACAACGGTACAAAAACCGTCGAGATTTCCGGAACGCGCCGGAACGCACAGGTGCTCTCAGATGATGAGGTGACAAAACTTGCTACCTATGGCAAGATCGCGGAAAACCATTACGGCGTCCCGCAGGATGTCGAATGGGGCATCGTGGCCGGAACCATCTACATCCTCCAGTCCCGGCCGATAACAACTATCGGGAATAAAAAAGAGGCAAAGGGCATGTCTGGACAGAAAAAAGAGGCAAAAATAATCCTGCAGGGTCAGGGAGCGGCACCAGGGACGGCTGCCGGCAAAGTGGTGATCATCCGCGACGTAAAGGACACCGGGGCAGTAAAGGAGGGCGACATCCTTGTTACGCGGATGACGAATCCCGACATGGTGCCGGCGATGCGCAAGGTCGCTGCCATCGTAACCGACGAGGGCGGGATGACCTGCCACGCGGCGATCGTGAGCCGGGAACTGGGTACCCCCGCAGTGGTGGGTACGAAGACCGCGACACAGCTTCTGAAGAATGGCCAAATGATCACGGTTGACGGCGAGATGGGGCTCATTTACGATGGGGCGCTGGAAGTGGCGGCTCCTGCAAAGACGATGGCCGCCCCTGCATCGGGAGCCACCGCGCCGGGGCCGGTCATCACGGCCACGAGCGTGAAAGTGAATGTCTCTATCCCCGAAGCTGCCGCCCGTGCCGCAGCGACCGGTGCTGACGGGGTTGGCCTGCTCCGTATCGAGCACCTGATCCTCGGCCTCAACAAGACGCCGGGATGGTTCATCACCAACAACCGGGAGGAGGATTTTGTCAAGGAACTCCATGATGGCATCAAGACCGTGCTTGACGCGTTCCCGGGAAAACCGGTATGGGTTCGGACACTTGACGCGCCAACCGATGAGTTCCGGAACATGATGGGCGGGGAGAATGAGCCACATGAGCATAACCCGATGCTTGGCTGGAGAGGCATCCGCCGCGACCTGCAGAGTCCCGAGCAGTTCCGGCTTCAGGTCGAATCGTTCAAACGCCTCTGGAAAGAGGGCTACGAGAACCTCGGTGTCATGTTCCCCATGGTTTCACATCCGGACCAGTTCATCACTGCAAAAGAGATGATGCGGGGCTGGGGCGTGGATGTTGAAAATGTCACACTCGGCATCATGATCG
>Ga0326727_10025357_pt1 | contig 11124 bp, 9 predicted proteins | sample MB2enrmetagenome_FD_207643 | JGI IMG/M metagenome (GOLD analysis project Ga0326727, IMG submission 207643) | Lab enriched peat soil microbial communities from McLean, Ithaca, NY, United States - MB29MY | ecosystem: Environmental > Terrestrial > Soil > Wetlands > Peat | place: USA: New York... | reverse complement strand
AGCTTTCCCAGTACGACCTTACGTCATTCAGATGTATCGCCACAGGCGGTGCGCCTATTCCGGTGGAGCTGCAGACCGGGCTCAAGAAAGTGGCGCCCGATGCGGCAATTGTGGACGGCTACGGATTGACGGAGACCATTTCCTCGGGCGCAGCTTGTACCCCCCTCTTCCAATTCCGGCCAGGCTTTGTAGGAATTCCACAAATCGAGGTGGATATCAGAATCATGGACCAGGAGACAAGAACCAAAGAACTGCCGCCCAACCAAGAGGGGGAAATAGTCATAAAGGCCCGGGCGATGTTGGTGGGTTACTGGAACAAGCCGGAAGAAACAAAAGAGATGCTGAGGGACGGCTGGCTTTATACGGGAGACACAGGACTTATGGACGAAGATGGATACATCAAGTTCCTCGGTCGCACGCGAGAGCTCATAAAATGCTCGGGCTACAGCGTTTTTCCTGCGGAAGTGGAGGACCTCCTTTTCAGGCATCCCGCTGTTAAAGACGTTGCCGTGATAGGAGTGAACGATCCTTATCGAGGTGAGTCGCCGAAGGCGTTCGTCGTACTAAAGGCCGATTACCTCGGCAAAGTCACGGAGCAGGAACTCGTCGAATGGAGCAAGGACAACATGGCCGCCTACAAGCGCCCGAAGCTCATCGAGTTCCGGAATGAGCTACCGAAAAATAACGCGGGGAAGCTGCTGAGACGTGTTCTAGTCGCCGAAGAACAGGCAAAGGAGAAGTCAAAAACAACGTGACGTGACAATGATCATTCGAAGGTTGAGAAAAATGGGGCAGAAGCAACGTGGCCCCTTGATCCCATTCCATTTGATAGGGAGGCATGCGTATGTCTGAAGACTGGAAGCTGATGATCGTTGGGGGCGGTACAATGGGATCCGGCATCGCTCTCATTTACGCGATAAACGGTTTCGAAACGATAGTAGTGGACCAGAATGATGAGTTTCTCGTACGTGCCAAAAACTTGATCGCACACAATGCGGAATTCCTTGTGAAAGAGAAGCTGGCCTCCGAGAAGGACGCTGAAAGAGCCCAAAAACTCATCACGTATGCGAAAGAGAGCGATCTTGAAAAGGTCGCGTCGAAGGTCGACCTGGTATTGGAAACTATTTTTGAAAACGCGGATGCGAAGAGAAATCTGTTTGCGAAGCTTGATAAATACTGCAGACCGGACTGCATCTTCTCCAGCAATACATCAGCGTCCAATGTCTTTGAGATAGCGAAGATTTCACACCCCGAACGATTTGTAATTACCCACTGGTTCAACCCACCGTTTATCATGGGACTCGTCGAGATCGTGATGGGCCCCGATACTTCGGAGAGTGTAGTCGAAAGAGTAAAAGCGTTGCACATAAAGCTGGGTAAGAAACCCGCAGTTATCAAGCAGTACATTCCCGGCTTCATCGTGAACCGTCTCGCCAATGCGCTGATGAGAGAGGCATCGTACATGGTGAGCAAGGGATGGACTACACCCCAGGACATAGACGTGGCTGTCAGGGAGACCAATGGTGTCAGGTATGCTTTCGAAGGCCCCATGGCGCTTTACGACATAGTGGGCTGGGATCTCGTTCAGACTGTGGCGATCGATCTCTTTAAATCATTATGCAACGACACGGAGGGCGGTTTTCGGATGGCACCCGATATGATCAAAAAAGGCGAGTTAGGACTGAAATCCGGAAAAGGCGCATACGATTATACCGGCGTGGACCCTGCCGAGTACATGAACGAGCGGTCGGCCAGGATCCTTAAGATGTATAAAGCTATCAAGAATTTGTGATGGTTCATATCATCGGAAACCATCTATCGCGGAGAGATGGGACACAGATTTGAACCCCATCCTTCCTGCACATAAAAGGAGGCTTTTATGGCTTTGAAAACACCCCGGCAATACCTGGACACGTTGAACGACGGCAGAGTGGTTTATTGTGACGGCAAGAGAGTACCGGATGTGACGAAACACCCGATCCTCAAGATCACCAACGACTGGGTAGCCATGGATTACGTGATGAGCAATGATCCGAAATACCAGGACTTGCTGACGGATATCGACGCGGATGGCGACAGGGTCAGCTTTGCGTTGCAGCCTCAACGTACCAAGGAAGACCTCCTCAGGCTGCGGGAAGTGGTAAAGCTCTGGGCACGGGTCTGTCTCGGAAAGCCGACCGGCGCCAAGTTCGTTGCGAAAGACGGTCTCAACGCAGTAACGGTGGTGAGCAGGAGGATAGACAAAAAGTACGGCACTCACTACGCAGGCAACGTCGAGGCCTACCGCAAGTATCTCCAGAAGAACGACCTCGCTTTTGCCATGGGGCTCACCGATGTGAAGGGGGACAGGAGTCTGCGCCCGTCTCAGCAGGTGCAGCACAAGGATTTCTACGTGCGTATCGTGGAGGAAAGGGCTGACGGCATCGTGGTAAGCGGAGCCAAGACCCACATCAGCCAGGCACCTGCGTGCAATGAGGTTCTCATCGCCCCCTGCAGGGCCATGCGGGAAGATGACAAAGCCTATGCGGTTGCCTTCGGTATTCCGCTAAATGCTCCCGGCTTGACGATGATCTCCGCGGAGCCTGAGGTACCGGAAGACTATGACCTCTTCGATCACCCCATCACCGGCAGCGTCTACATCAATGATGCCTTGATCGTCTTTGAGAACGTTTTCGTACCGAAGGAAAGGATTTTCCTGAAGGGAGAGTGGGAATTTGCCGGGGACGTGGCCTACATGTTCGCGAACTTTCATCGCCTCTCCGCCGAGACGTACAAGGCCATCGAGCTGGAATTGTTTACCGGCGCCGCAGTCCTTATGGCAGAGTACAACGGCATAGACAAGGTGTCGCACGTGCGCGAGAAGCTCACCTGGCTCACCATGTATACGGAGCTCATCGACATCCTCGGAAGGGCCGCGGTAGAGCACTGCATCAAAGAAGCCGATTCCGACTTAGTATACCCGAACCCCATGATCGCGAACATATGCAAGTACGAATTCGCGAATAACTGGCACGAGGCCACGAAATACATCCAGGATATCGCCGGTGGCATTGTGGCCACGGTGCCTTCCTCAAAGGACTTCTTCAACCCGGAGACCAAGCCGCTCATGGAGAAGTACTTTGGGGGCAAAGCAGGCGTCCCCACGGAAGACCGCCTGCGTATGGTCAAGCTCGTCAGGGAACTCACGTCCTCGTACGAGGATGTGCTCACTATCCATGCCGAGGGCTCGTTGGAGGCCCAAAAGCTTTCGATACTCCAGTTGGCTGACTTCGAGCGCTACAAGGCGGCAGCGCTGCGGGCTGCGCGGATCGACAATAAGAAGGGCCATCCGCTTTTTGCGGGTATGACTCAATTCCCGCCGAAGCTGTGAGACGGGCGAAGACAATTTGCCTATCGCGGATAAGCGCGTGGTTTGGAGGAAGGCTATGCACGTGATGAACATGTTTTCACTCAAGGGAAAGGTCGCGGTCGTAACCGGCGGCTCGGTGGGCCTGGGAGCACAGATGGCCACAGCTCTTGCTGAAGCAGGAGCCGACGTTGTAGTCGCCGCCCGGAAAGTTGAACGGTGCGTCGCAATGTGCGAGAAGCTCAAAGAGGAAAGACAGGTCAGGGCCGTGCCTATTGGCTGCGACGTGAGCAAGGCGGAGGATTGCCAACGCCTCATCGACTCGACCGTAGAGGAGCTGGGGAGACTCGACGTTCTCGTCAACAATGCGGGGATTAGCTGGATCGCGGATGCGCTGGATTTCCCAATGGACAAATGGCAGCGAGTGATGAACCTCAACGTGAACGGGACCTTCCAGTTGTCGGTCATGGGGGCCAGGGTGATGAAGGAGCAGGGCGGAGGGAAGATCATAAACATGTGCTCCATAGGTGCCTTCGGAGGCGACTTTCCCGAAAATGTCAACTCCGTCGTTTATACGACGAGCAAGGGCGCCGTTCTCACGATGACAAAAGATCTCGCCGTCAAGTGGGCCCGCTTTGGCATTACCGTTAATGCCATCTGCCCTGGATGGTTCCCAACTGGTCTCAATGACCAGCACTTGAAGAACATGGCGGACAAGTTGATCCCACGCATCCCTCTCGGCCGTTACGGCGGGGATGAAGATCTTAAAGGGTTGACCGTTTTTCTCGCCTCCGCAGCCTCGGACTACATGACGGGCCAATATGTGGTGATAGACGGTGGCCAAAAGGCGTTGACGTAGTGTCAGTGTGGTGATGAAACGGATTGAAGGAAGCCAACTAGTATGAGCACCGTGGGCAGAGAAACGGACGTTATCGTCATCGGCTCCGGCGGCTGCGGCCTGGCTGCAGCGTTGACCGCAACAGAGGCCGGTGCGAGGGTCATTCTCTTCGAGAAGCAGCGCTCCTTGGGAGGCACATCCAACTTTTTCGAGGGTACCTTTGCCGTTGAAAGCGCCATGCAGAAGGAAAGATACATCACCTTCAGCCGTGACGAGGTATTCAAAGGAATGATGGAGTACAGCCACTGGCGGGCCAACGCACGCATGGTGAGGGCCTTCGTGGATGAGTCCGCGCCAACGATTGCGTGGCTTCAAAAAGCGGGCGTCAAGTTCAGCGACGTGGGAACGAACATGCCGGACGGACCGCGGACCTATCACATCGTCAAAGGAAGAGGAGCGGCAGTGGTCAAGGCCCTCGCAATCAGGGCAAAAGAAAAGGGCGTGGAACTCCGACTCGGAACGCCTGTCACGAGGATTCTCAGGGAAGGCGACCGGATTTCCGGAGTGATGGTGGACAAGGATGGCAGCGATGAAACGGTTCACGCTCCGGCGGTCATCATCGCAAGTGGCGGATACGCAAACAACAAAGCGTGGGTGAAGAAATACACGGGTTTTGACATTGATACGAACATGATACCCGTCGGCAACGTCGATAAGATGGGGGACGGAATTCGTATGGCATGGGAAGTGGGTGCAGCTGAAGAAGGGATGGGCGTCCTTGAGGCATACCGCTTCGGCCCTATGGCCCCGGAATTCCGCGCCTACGGCCCGGTGCAGATGGTTGCGCTCCAACCTGACCTCTGGGTCAGTCCGGCAGGCGAGCGGTTCTGTGACGAGGGTATCGCTTTCTATGATACATCTGTGGGAAACGTAAACGCGAGATACAAGGAAGGCTTTACATATTCTCTGTTCGACGATTCCATAAAGGAATACTACATAGAGCATGGAATTCATCGGAATGTCGGTTGGAAGAACGCTCCGGGAACAAAACCTGTGGGCTTCGACGGTGAGTTGAGCAGTGCCCTGGAAAAGGGAACACAGGAAGCGTATGCAGCGGACTCCCTAGACGATCTGGCTGCAAAAATGGGGATCGGGCCGGCGGTACTGAAGGCCACGGTGGGCGAGTATAACGGATTCTGCCGGAAGGGCCATGACGATCTCTTTGGGAAGGAAGCGAAGTATTTGCGGCCCCTTAAGGGACCGAAGTATTACGCCGCCAAGGCGCGGACCATATTCTTGGTGACCCTCGGGGGCATAAAGGTGAACCATAGGATGGAAGTGGTCGACAAGAGGGACGGCATAATCCCGGGCCTTTACGCCGGTGGAATGGACGCCGGCGGAATGTGGGGGGATAGTTACCCCATTCAGGTCGCCACGGGTGCATCCTCTGCGTTTGCCATCAATTCAGGGCGTATTGCTGCGAGAAACGCGCTCAAGTACATCGAGAAGGGCGTTTCGGCCGAATGACCGAAGGAGAAGCGATCGGAGCGGTAGGGCACAAGGAATGGGCAGACTAAAAGATAAGGTTGTGCTTGTGACAGAGGGTAGTTCGCTGCGCACAAAGGAGCGCAGAGTTGCCGGGATAGGCGGGAGCAGCGTCGAGTGGAGGTTAGTCCGTTGTGGTGGATAAATTCACTAAAAAAAAGGGGGTAAAGATGAAAAGAAGGAAATTGTGGACACTTGGTATTGGCGCGATTTCAATCCTGTTGTTGGCGACCGTCGCTCTTACGACGGTCCTAGTCACGGATTCCCAGGCGGCGCCGGCGAAGAAACTGACGATAGGCATGATCGCCTGTCTGAGCGGTTTTTTCTCTCCGAACGACGTACCCGGCGCACATGAGGCGCAAATGACCGCCGACATGATAAACGAAAAAGGTGGCATCACCGTAAAAGGACAGAAATACGAGGTGGAGGTCATTGTCGAGGACGCGAAGAGCACACTGGACGGCGTGAGCTCTGCGGCTAACAGGTTGGTCTTCGATAAAGGAGTGAAGCTTATCCTTGGACCGGCGGGATTCTTTTCAGCCGCCTCCTCTCCTGTGACCACCCCGAATAATGTGCTTAACATCATAAGCTTCTCCACCGGCCAGCCGGGCGAGATCGACAAATCCACGCCGTACACGTTTCAGGCATACGACGGAACGGCGGCGAGCTTTATTGCCGGCGTCAACTATGTGAAAAAGAACTATCCCAAAGTAAAGAAGGTTGCCGTCGTCACGGCGGACGACGGATCGGCTCCCTTCCTCAAGCCGATATTTGCGAAGGCGTTGGAGTCAGTGGGAATGTCGATGGCGGGAGAGCCCGTTCTTTTTCCGAATGAAACGCAGGATTTCAGCCCCATCGCAGCGAAGCTCAACGCGATCAAAGATGCGGACGCTATCGGCCAAGGACTGGGCCTGCCCAATCACTTGGGCGCCATAATAAAGGGGCTGAGGGAGTTGGGCAACAAGAAGCTTTACTTCATGGGCGTCATATGTCCCTTCTCGGTGGTGGCCAAGATCGCCGGCCCGGATGCAGCGGAGAACGTGCTCATGCACAGCATCACTCCCGGTGACCCCGCCAATCCGAAGCTCATGAACGACATCAGCAAGAGGCTGATCGCCAAATACGGAGAGAGCACTCCCATTTATCTTCAGAGCGCCAACTCGCTATGGGTGCTCAAGCAGGTAATCGAGGCAGCTCAAAGCGTCGAGCCGGATGCAATCAAGGCGAAGTGGGAGACGATGGAAAAAGCAGAGACGTTCTTCGGAACCGGGATATTTTGCGGAGACGCGACGACAGGGCTGAAGCATCACGTGGTCACGCACCCTGTTCCTTTCCAGACGATGAAGAACGGCAAGATAGTTGCGGCGGGATTCTCGGGCATGACGGTCCTGCCTTAGCTTACTCGGTCATCCGGGCGGCTCAAGAACGGGGTGATTCTTGCCGCCCCGGATGATCTGTGCATGCGATCTTAGAGCGGGAGAGCGACATATGGGACAGGCAGTAGCGACGATAAGCAACATCGTAATATTGTCCTCCATGTATATACTGGTGGCGCTTGGTTTTGCTTTTCTTTTCAATATGCTGGGCTTACTCAATTTGGCCCACGGGGCCATCTATATGATCGGCGCCTACATCGCATTCATCCTTATTGCGGCGTTGGGTTTCCCCTTCTGGGCATCCATCGTCCTCGCGACAGTGGTGGTGGCACTCTTAGGGGTGCTCCTCGAAAGGATATGCTTTCGCCCCTTCGTGGGTGACTTCAACCGGTCCGTGATGATTTGCGTCGCCCTTACAGTGCTCTTTCAAACATTGGTGAATATCATGGCGGGCGCGAAGACCCTCGCCCTGCCGCCCATTGCTCGCGGTATCTTTCGATTTGGGCTTATATCGCTGAGCTATGAGAGGATCATCACGTTTATCATCGGGTTCATCCTCCTTGTCGCGTTCGTCTTGTTCGTAAACAAGACGAAATGGGGCCAACAGATGCAGGCGATCGCCCAAAACACCGACGGCGCTTCCCTTCAGGGCATCAGCGTGCATCGAATATCGGCCCTTGCGTCCGCCCTTGGCTGCGGCCTGGCGGCTCTGGCCGGATGCCTGATGGGTGCTTTCATGGGCATCGGCCCTTTCATGGGCGATCAGATGCTGGTGAAGGCTCTCATGCTCGTCATTTTGGCCGGGATAGGAAGCATCGGAGGGATTTTTTTGGCGGGTCTCCTGTTGGGAACCCTGAACGCCGTGCTGCCTCTATTGACGAACGGAGCTGCTAGCGAAGCCACCGCCGTTGCGGTAGTGGTTGTGCTGCTCCTTATAAGGCCGAAGGGTTTCTTTGGTCATGAAGCGTGATGGGAGAATGACGATAATGCCTTCCCATCACTACCTGAAAGAACCGAGGATGTGATCCATGAGCAACGAGGCTTCTATGGAAACACCCACAGAAGGGAGGAAATGGGTTGTTGCCTCCTACGGAGGACTGTTGGCCGTTCTCGCGCTCTGGCCTCTCTTCTACCGTTCCACCTACCTGATGCATATTCTTATTCTCTGCTTCATCTATGTATTGGCCAGCGTGAGCCTGAGGACTATAACCGTATCCGGCCAGTTCCCCCTGGCCCACGGCGCCTTCATGGGCATCGGCGCCTACATTGCCGGCATGGCCTCGAAGTGGCTGGGCTGGCCGGGATGGATTACCATCCCCGGAGGCGCACTGGGGGCCATGATAATTGGGGTCATCATAGGCTACCCGTTCGCGAGGCTCAGGGCTTTGTACTACGGCATGGGCAGCCTCTTCTTCGGCATAGGCGTGCTCAACTTCATAGCTGCCTTCGGCAAGTATACCGGCGGCTACAGCGGACTCATGGGCATCCATCCCATTTTTGTGGGTTCCAAGGCACCGTATTACTATTTTTTTCTCGGCCTCACTTCCGTGAGTGCGCTGGCCCTTTACAGGTTTGAGTTTTCCCGGATTGGCGACAATTGGAAGGCCATTGCCCAATCACATCTCGTTGCTTCAAGCGTGGGAATTAACGAAGGTTTCTACCGCATCTTTGCGGTAGGGGTCGGCTGCTTCTTTGCCGGCCTGGCCGGTGCCGGATACGCCCACTACAATTTGGTGATCTCCGCCTCAAGTTTCAGTTTTCTTGCAACGTTGTGGCTCGTGATGTACGTACTCGTGGGAGGAATCGACAGCTTCGCCGGACCCATTGTCGGGACCTTTATCCTGTTCCTCATGCCGGAGATGGTGCGCGACCTCAAGTATTATTCTCCTTTTGTGTCCGTGGCGGTGTTGATACTCGTGGTGTATCTAGTGCCCAAGGGCCTGGTGGGCCTGCCCCGGTTGCTCCGGCCTGACGCCGGCGCGCAGAAGACAACAGGGAAAGAGGGCTGATGATGTTCTTCGAGACCAGAAGTCTTACGAAAGCGTTCGGAGGCCTAGTTGCCGTATCTCAATTCGACATATCCGTCAACGAGGGTGAGATTGTCGGCCTCATCGGACCGAATGGAGCGGGCAAGTCGACGTTCTTCAATTTGGTGACCGGCGTGTTCCCGCCTACGAGTGGACAGGTGGTGTTCGAAGAGAAAAACATCACATGGATGAAGCCGCATCAGGTGGCGGCTTTAGGGATAGGCCGCACCTTTCAGCTCAACCCGCTCTTCGGCGATTTCACCGTCCTCAAGAACGTGACGGCATCGTTCCACCTTCACCCACGATCGAGCATTCTAGACATCTATTTCAACACGCGCACTCATCGGCGTAACGAAGCGTATATCGGCGAGGAATCTCTCAAAGTACTGCATCTACTGGGACTGGAAGGAGTGAAACACGTGCTGGCCAAGAACCTACCCCACGGCTATCAGAAGCTTCTAGGGGTGGCCAGGGCATTAGCAACGCGCCCCAGGCTCCTCCTTCTCGATGAGCCTCTGGGCGGCATGAATCCGGAGGAGATCGATTTCACGTTAAAGGCCTTGAAAAAAACGCGGGAACAGGGAGTGACAATACTCATAGTGGAGCATAACATGCAGATTCTCGATCTGTGCGACCGCGTTGTCGTCATCAGCTTCGGCCAGAAGATCTGCGAGGGCACGCCCAAAGCAGTGAGGGAAGACGAGCAGGTGATACGGGCGTATTTTGGCGGGGAACATGCTCCTTGAAATGAAAACCGCCGGAGGGCCGTGATCGGCCCTGACGCCTGTTGCCGGCTACGAATAGGAGAAGAATCTTCTTTCAGGAACTTACCAAGGGAGGACGTATGAAAAGGAACGTAATGAGTGTCACCGGTCCAATCTCCACGGACCAGCTTGGCGTGACCCTGATGCACGAGCACTTTGTTTTTGCTTTTCCCGGCTGGTATGCGGATGACAGTCTCGCGCCCTACGACCGGGAAGGAGCGGAGGCCTTTTGCTTGAAAGTCCTGAAAGATGTGAAGGAGATTGGAATAAAGACCATTGTCGATGCGACCCCCGCGGATGTGGGCGGCAGAGACGCCGTTCTGTTGAAAAGGCTTTCGGAAAAGTCAGGCATCAACATTATTGCAGTCACCGGGATATACACAGAGACCGGCGGGGCGCCCGGCTATTACAAATGGCAGTCGACCATGGGAGGTCGGAATCTCGAACAGGACCTTTATGAGCTGTTCCTGCGGGAGATCACCGTGGGTATAGGAAAGTCAGGCGTTAAGGCGGGCCTGATCAAGGTGGCGACGAGCGATCCGGCGATAACGGAGTACGAGGAGACAGTTATAAGAGCGGCGGTGCGCGTCTCAAAGGAGACAGGCGTGCCGATTATTACGCATACGGATGCCGCAACCGTCGGGCCTGCGCAGCAGGACCTGTTTCTTAAGTACGGCGCCAACCCAAAAGGGATCATGATCGGTCATCAAAACAATTCGGAAGACATCGGCTATCCCTTGTCGGAGCTGACGAAGCCCGGTTTCTCCATCGCTTTTGACCGGACCAATCCGCTCATGTCTCCACAGGCGGAAGAGAACATCATATTTCTCGTGAAGCAAGGCTACGGTGAAAGAATCATGCTGTCCCACGACTGTATTCTCGTGTGGCTGGGCCGGCCTATGACCCCGCCTGCCAACTGGGCAGAGTGGAATCCTCTTTACGTGCACCGGAGACTGATTCCGAAAATGAAAGCAGCAGGTGTGGGGGACGAGCAGATCAACGCCATGCTCGTGGAGAATCCACGCAGGTTGTTTGAAGAGGCGTAGCCGGCGCGTGAATAGGCGGAAAAGACCTGGAATCCTGAAATAACTTGCTAATAAGCTCATTTTCGGAGGCGTATGACCTACTCGAGAGTCTCAGTCTTCGGCGCAGGCGCCATGGGCGGAGGCATAGCCCATGCCTTTGCGGCCGCATCCATCGACGTCATCCTCATCGACGTCACGTCCGA
>Ga0326727_10025355_pt1 | contig 11124 bp, 8 predicted proteins | sample MB2enrmetagenome_FD_207643 | JGI IMG/M metagenome (GOLD analysis project Ga0326727, IMG submission 207643) | Lab enriched peat soil microbial communities from McLean, Ithaca, NY, United States - MB29MY | ecosystem: Environmental > Terrestrial > Soil > Wetlands > Peat | place: USA: New York... | reverse complement strand
CACTGGAATCCATTCCCGTCCCCGAGCTCAACAGCGACGAGGTGCTCATTGAGGTTCATTTCGCCGGCGTCAATCCCATCGACTGGAAGATCAGGGCCGGGTACCTAAAGGATTTCATGCCCGTTCCCCTGCCGTTCACGCCGGGCATCGATGTGTCGGGGATCGTCGCGAATGTCGGCTCCAGCGTGACGAACCTCAAGAAGGGCCAAGCCGTTTTCGGCATCGCTACGGGAACCTACGCGGAGTATGCCGTTGCCAAGTCGAGCGATGTCGTTCCAAAACCTGAAGGATTGAGCTTCGAACTGGCGGCCACCGTGGCCCTTGGGGCGCTGACAGCTTGGCAGACTATCGAGGACTCGGGGGTAAAGGAAGGCCAAACCGTTGTCGTCCAGGGGGCGGCCGGTGGAGTCGGCATGTTCGCGGTCCAGTTCGGGCACCTGAAAGGCGCTAAGGTAATCGGCACGGCATCGACGGATAACCTCGCCTTCGTCAAATCGCTCGGGGCCGATAAAGTCGTCGACTACCGAAAGGGCTCGATCGAAGCCGAGATCAAGGATGTCGATGTGGTTATCGATCTGGTTGGCGGTGATGCATTGGAAAAAGCATACGGGCTTCTTCAAAAAGGCGGCACCCTTGTTACCATTGCCGGTCAGGCATCGGAAGCGAAGGCCAAGGAGTTCGGGATAAAGGCACAGAGATCCATGAGAGGTCCTACGGTGAACCTGAAGGAGATATCCGATCTACTGGATAAAAAATGCATCCGCACCGAGGTCGGAAAGATTTTCAGCCTTGCGGAAGCCGCCTCAGCCCAGGACCTCAGCCAGACGGGCCATGGACGTGGCCGCATTCTTTTAAAGGTGAAATGACGCAAAATATTACTTCCGACGAATCAGGAGGGCTCACTATCTAGCTTAATTCCTAGGTTGACGGCCGGAGATTGTTGAGCTTGCGGATAGCTTTTGTTCCGGATGTCGTCTGTAAGGGAGCCTCTCACGAGGCTCCCTTTTTCACTTTGTAAGCTGAGGCTTTTTCAAAACTCGGACGAGTTTTGAAAAAGCCACCCTAAATTTGCGCAGATTTCGCAGCGGCTCATACAAACATCAAAAGCCGCGAGAAACTGCAAAGCCAATTTCAAAAATAGCCGATTTTTGAAATTGGCTCAGCTGTTTAAGATTTTCCCCCATAGGCTCGCCAGGGACATTCGGTTGCGTAGGGGCCGGTTGTGCGTCTTGCCGCCTGGGCTGCACTCGACCTTGTACTGGGCCTCCTCGAACTCCACCCCATCCTCCTGCATTCCATCGTGTATGCGTATAGCCTTCATTAATGATTATGGTTCTTCCCGAGGCCGAAAAGCCTTGCAAGCGAGCTGTGCCTAAGTCAGGCAACGACCGTGCCAGACTCTGGCAGCGCTCGTGCCCGACTCTGTCAACAGCCGTGTCTAAGTCAGGCGCAACTCTTTTTGTTCTTGAAGATGCTTCCATTTTAATAGGAAGACTGTTGCAAATCTCATGGATGGTATATCCACTGCAAAAAAAGAAGCGCTCGGGAATGGAACCGAGGATCACTGTACGGCATGAAGCACCGTATCCGGACCTGCGGCATTCCTTCCCGAACGCCCCTGTTTGCTTTACTTCCCGTAGTAGGCCTTGAGGTACATTTCCTTGATCTCGGCGACCAGGGGATAACGGGGATTGGCGCCGGTGCACTGGTCGTCGAAGGCGTCGAGAGCAAGAGCGTCGAGGTTCTCGAGGAAGAGCTTCTCGTCCACGCCCGCTGCCTTGATGGAAGAAGGGATACCGATCTTCGTCTTGAGCTCGGCTACGGCCTTGATCAGGGCGGCTACGAGCGCGTCGTCGTCCTGCGCCGTTCCGGCGACCGAGAGGCCTATATAGCGAGCCAAACGAGCGTAGTCTGCTTTCGCGTGCGGGCGCTTGTATTGGGGGAAGGCCGCCATCTTCGACTGAAAATCGGCCGAGTTGAACTTGATGACCTCCTCGATGAGGAGCGCGTTCGCGACACCGTGTGGGATGTGGTACTTCGCGCCGAGCTTGTGCGCCATCGAGTGGCAAACGCCGAGGAAGGCGTTGGCGAAGGCCATGCCGGCCATCGTGGCGCCGTTATGCACCTCCTGCCTGGCCTCAAGATCGGAGGCTCCCTTCTCGAAGGAGCGCGGTAAGTAGGCGAAGAGGAGCCTCGCGGACTCCATGGCCAGAGCGCTCGCGTAGTCGCTCTGCATGCACGAGACCATGGCCTCGAGGGCGTGGGTCACGGCGTCGATGCCTCCTGCGGCGGTGAGGCCCTTGGGCATGCCCATGACGAGTTCGGCGTCGACGATCGCCATAGAGGGTGTCAGGGCATAGTCGGCAAGAGGATACTTCTTGCCGGTCGCGTCGTCGGTGATGACGGCGAAGGGCGTGACTTCGGAGCCGGTGCCGCTCGTCGTCGGTATAGCGACCATGATCACCTTCTCGCCGAGATGGGGGAAGGTCACGATGCGCTTGCGGATGTCCATGAAGCGCATGGCGAGGTCCTCGAACTTCACCTCGGGGTGCTCGTACATGAGCCACATGAGCTTGGCCGCGTCCATCGGCGAGCCACCGCCCAGGGCGATGATGACGTCGGGCTTATAAGTATTGACGCGCTCGAGTCCCTTGCGGATCACGGAGATCGTCGGGTCGGGTAGGACGTCGGAGAAGACCGAGTACTCGATGCCCAGACTGTCGAGGTTGTCGGTGACCTTGTTCGCCACGCCTAGATCGAGGAGGCTCTTGTCGGTGACGACGAAGGCCCGCTTCTTGCCGGCAAGATCGCCCAAGGCGACGCGGAGGCAGCCATATTTGTGGTAGACCTTCGGGGGCAGCTGCATCCAGAGCATGTTCTCGCGCCTCTCGGCTACGGTCTTGTAGTTCAGGAGGTGCTTCGGTCCCACGTTCTCGCTCACGCTGTTCCCTCCCCAGCTGCCGCAGCCCAAGGTGAGGGAGGGCTCGAGCCTGAAATTGAAGACATCGCCGATAGCGCCGTAGGAGGTCGGCATATTCACGAGAACGCGGCCGGTCCTGGCGCGATGGGCGAAGACATCGATGCGGTCCTTGTTGGCGGGATTCGTGTAGAGGACGGAAGTATGACCAAGGCCCGCGAAGTCGATGAGGGAGACGGCCTTGTCGACCGCCGCCTCGAAATCGGGCACGCGGAAAAGCGCGAGCACGGGCGAAAGCTTCTCCCAGCTGTAGGGCTCCTCAGGGCCGACCTTCTCGATCTCGGCGATAAGGATCTTCACGCCAGAAGGGGCTTCGATGCCGGCCAGCTTGGCTATAGTCGCGGCGCTCTGGCCGACGATGTCGGCGCTGATGCGGCCGTCCTTCACGAGGACCTTGGCCAGCTTCTGCTTCTGCGCGTCGTCGAGGACGAGGCAGCCCTGTTCTATGAACTTGGCGCGCACGGAGTCGTAGACAGAGTCGACGACGACCGCGCTCTGCTCGGAAGCGCAGATGACGCCATTGTCGAAGGTCTTCGAGAGGATGATCGACGAGACCGCCATGTCGAGGTCGGCGCTCTCGTCGATGACCGCGGGCGTGTTGCCGGGGCCGACGCCGATGGCGGGCTTGCCGGAAGAGTAGGCGGCCTTGACCATGCCCGGGCCGCCGGTAGCGAGGATCAGGCTGATGTCGGGGTGTTTCATGAGGCGGTTCGAATCCTCGATCGTGGGTTCCTCGAGCCAGCCGATGATGCCCTCCGGCGCGCCGGCCGCGACTGCGGCGTCGAGTACGATCTTAGCCGCCCGAATCGTGCACTTCTTGGCCCGGGGATGGGGAGAGAAGACGATAGCGTTGCGCGTTTTCAGGGCTATGAGCGACTTGAAGATGGCGGTGGCGGTGGGGTTCGTCGTGGGCACGATGCCCGCGAGGACGCCGATGGGCTCGGCGATCTTGATGATGCCGTCAGCCTCGCTGCGCTCGATGACACCGGCGGTCTTCATGTCCTTATACTTGTTGTAGATATACTCGGAGGCGAACTGGTTCTTGATGACCTTGTCCTCGGCGATGCCCATGCCCGTCTCGGCGACGGCGTCGAAAGCCAAGGGGATGCGCTGCGCGCAGGCGGCGAGGGCTGCCGCGCGGAAAATTGCGTCCACCTGCTCCTGCGTATAGGTCGAGTAGATCCTCTGCGCTTCCTTTGCCTTGTGAACCGTCTCCTCGAGCTGATCGAACCCGGAAGTCGATACTGGGAGCTCCTCAATCTTGAAGTTCTCGCCGGGCGCTTTACCCTTGAGCGGCCTTCTCTCATTAACCACAGTGCTGCTCATACGCTTTCCTCCTATTCGATCAACGCTTATCTGTATGTTATTATCTCTATCTTTTTATCGATACAGAGAACATAGCAATATCAGAAATAAAGATCAAGTAGTACTAGCAAATTCCGCATGTAGTAGCTATCCGGTGAATATAAGCGAATTTCGATCATTTAATATAGATATAAACAGGAATTATCTTACGCATATAACTCTACACGTAGAATCACAGGCGATATAAAAATGCCTCGAAGTTTGTTGCAATCATCAGTCTGAGTTTTTTATGATGTTGTCGAGCTGAGCCAGAGCACGTTTTGGATTGACTAAAACGGCGGGCCCCGCGATGCAGCCGCCCTCGCAAGCCATGACCTCGAGGAGGTCGGTCTTGAGCTTGCCCGCTGCGAAGAGCTTTAAGCGCGCCATCCCCTTCTTGTCGAGGCCGTTCACACACTCGCTCGCGCAGCCGTACTCGCAACCGGGCAAGCTCGTGAGTTTTGATCGTACGGCCGCGGCCACGCCGCCCGACGAGGGGAAACCTCGGCCATCCTTTCCCGCGAGTGGCTTGGGCGCCATTCCCTGGATGGAGATGAGCTCGATACCCGCGGCTACGAGCATGGCGCCGAGCTCCTCGGCGTTGAGCACGTAGTCGACGAGACCCGACTCGCGAGCTTCCTTCTTCTTGGCCACACAGGGTCCTATGAAGACGATGAGGGCGTCGGGGTGGTCGGCCTTGGCGAGTTCGGCGGCGTAGTACATGGGGCTGTGCGTCGAGCTCACTTGGCTCGCCAGCGCCGGCAGATGCTTGCGAACGGTCTCGTAGTAGGCGGGGCAGCAGGAGGTAGTCATGAGGCCCGAGCCGTTCTCGAGGCGCATGGAGAGCTCCTCGGCCTCCTTCTGCGCAGTGATCTCGGCCCCGGCCGCGACCTCGTAGGCGTCCGTGAAGCCGAGGGCTCGGAGGCTCGCCTCGATCTTTGGGAGTCCTTCGGAGAACTGGGCCGCCACAGCTGGCGCGTATATGGCCACTAATGGCTTCGGCGCCCTCCCCTTCCGTCCCGCTTTGCGGGCCGCTGCGAGATTCGAGAGCACGTCAGCCATCTGGCTCTTCTCCATGATGGCGCCGAAGGGGCACTCCACCATGCACTTGCCGCAGTGGACGCACTTCGCGTAGTCGATGTGCTCTTTACCGGACTCGTCCTTGGCGATGGCGTCGACCGGGCAGGCTTCCTCGCAAGGCACGCTGAGTTTGACTATGGCGTGGTAGGGACAGGCCTGCATGCACAGGCCGCAGTTGACGCACTTCTCCTCGTCGATCGAGGCCTTGTGCTCGATGGCTATCGCCTGCTTAGGGCAGTTGCGCATGCAAGGCCGCGCGAGGCAGGCCTGACAGAGGTTCGTGACCATGTAGCGCGCGCGCAGGCAGGAATTGCAGGCCTCGTCGATCACGGTGAGGTAGGGCCCCGATGCGGTGCCCGATGCGGCCCTCTCCTTGGCTCGCTGGGCGTAAGCCGAGAGTGAGGTCGACTCGTCGACCTCGTCCTCTATGGCGAAGCCCAGCTGCGCGAGGAGCCTGTAGCGGACGATGGCGCGATCGCGGTAGATGCAGCAGCGCACGCTCTTCTGCGCCCGGGGGAAGAGCTTGAACGGGACGCGGTCGATTTCGCCAAGGCCTTTGGCCGAGCCCTCGGTAGAGCTTTCCTCGGGATCGCGCATGAAAGCTCGCGCGACCTCCTCGAGGAGCTCGCGCCTGAGGCGGCTCGCATCGTTGTTGGCGTTCACGCGAGGGCGCCCCTATCCAAGGCCTCGGCTCGGGAGCGCACTGCATCTATCAAAGAAGATACTGTGGCCCCTGCGAGGACGACGCCGTCGACCTTCGCGAAGGGACGGGCGCCGGCCTTCGAGTCCTTGCACAGACCGAGGCAGGGCTCGCCATCGACGTCGACGCGTCCGCGAAGGTCGGCCGGGAGCTTCTCGCCCAAATCGAGAAGATCCGAGCCGCCGAGCACGTAGCAAGCGGTACCGCAGCAGACTGTAACGCGAATTCTCTTGTCCATACACAGCTCCTTCAAATGAGATCGATCGTGACGTCTTTCAGGTACTTGCCTTCGAGGATGGCGGCGATGCGCTTTACGACGTTGCGCCGTATCTCGAGGTTCCCGGGCATCGAGGGATCCTGGTGCGCCTCGTTGATCCTCGTACCGACAACGAAACGTATCGAGTCGCTCTCGAGGAGCATCTCGACGACCTGGTCGGCGGGATTGGAGAGCGAGAGGCTCGAGCGGGAGCCCTCTGCCCTGGACTCGAGCGTCGAGGCGATGTGCCCCAGGGTGATGATGCCCTCGGTGACAAGGTCCACCCCCTCCATCGTGGCGCCAGGCGGCACAGACTTATCGAGGCGGCGCAGGTCCACTGCCACGCTCCTCCCGAGCTCGCGAGCGACAAGGTTGGCGGTAGTGCCGCCGGCTATAATCTTGCGGCCTTTGAACTCCGCGACTATGCGGCCTGCCTCAGCGTCGCGGCCCTTATCGAAGGGAGGGCCCGTGAGCACGAGCAGCTGTCTGGGCTCGCGGAAGTAGATGACGCCGCAGGAGATGTCGTCCTTTGCGGAGTAGCCGTCGCGCATGAGCGCTTCCTGGACAGTGAGCCTGGCGAGCTCGCGGGCGGAGACGCCCGGATTCTCTCCGAGGATCTCCCGCATACGCGCCACAGCGCCGTCGCGGCCCCAGCCGAAGGGATGGGCGCGGCCGCCCATACCCGCCTGGGACACGCCGTCCGAGAAGAAAACGACGCGGTCGAAGGGAGCGGCCTGAAACTCCGAGTACTGGAGGCGAAGCGTAGCGAGCGACTCGGGCACTTCCTGCTTGCCGCGGCCCTTGCGGCGCTGGGCGAGGAGCTCGCGATGCTCGCTCTCGCAGCTCTCGCCGCCCCGGAAGAGTACGAAGGAAGGATTGCCGTACTCTATGATGCGTACCTTTCCCAGGGAAGGTATGTCGACGATGCTGAAGGTGGCGTAGCTGATCTTGCGCTCGCGGCAGACGGGCAGGGTGCGCATGATGAGCTGGGCAGTCTTCTCGATGGGCGTGCCGTCGGCCACGCCCTTCAGGGCCATGGTGGCGGTCAGCGTCGCGAGGACGTTCGCCTTGATGCCCGAGCCCAGGCCGTCGGAGAGGGCGCTGATGACCCGGCCCGTCGCCGGGTCGCGCTGCGAAATAAAAGTATCGCCGGGCACTCTCTGGCCCCGCTTATTCTCCTGGGCGTAGCCCACCTCTACAAAAGCTCCGGTCATGCGGTCCTACTTCTTGTCCTCTTCGTCCTCGCCGGAGGAGAAGCTTCCGATGATCGAATTGAGGATAGACTCGGTCTCCGCCGCGTTCTCGCCCAGGAGATAGGCGATCTTCTGCACGACGGCGAGGTTCTTGTCGATGACTTTGCTCGCCTGCGAGACGATGCGCTGCTTGCGCACCGAGGGAAGCGTGATGTCCTGGACCACGGCCCCCGCGAATGCGCCCTGCTCCACGGCGAAGGCGGAGATGTTGACCACCTTCTTCCCCAGCTTGAGGTCCCGATCGATCTCCATGCCGTTCACGTTCACCGCCTCGAAGACCTCCTCGAGGACGGGCACGACCTTTGCGAGGCTGGCGCCCTCAAGGCCGGGTTTTGCCTCCCAGGCCACCAGAGCGTCCGCGCCGGCGAGCTCGGCGAATTGGCGGTTGCACTCGACTATAGTGAGGCTCCTATCGACGATGACGACACCGGAAGGCATGGAGCGTATAAGCGCGTTGGTCTTCTTCTGGGCGAGCTTACGCATATGCGAGACGCACATAGTCTTCTCGGCGCGGCCGCGCAGCATGGCCCGGGCGAAGTCGCGGCAGCTATCATAGCCGCAGCCCGAACAGTTGAGCTCGTCCTCGCGGGAGTACTTGCCCACCGTGGCGAGGGCGAAGCGTAGGTCCTCCTCGGAGACTGGAGGCTCGGAGATAGGAGTGGCCTCGAGGCCGTCCGTTATAGGCAGCTTCGGGTCCGAGAAGGGCTCGGCCTCGGAGAGCCTGGCGTAGTCCATCACTTCGAGGCGGCGCGCGACAGTGCCGCGGCCACAGCTCATCTCGGGGCCGTTGATGCATCCGCCCTCGCAGGCGAGAAACTCGAGGAATACGGGCTCGTCCACCGGGGCGGACTCGAGGTCGGCTATCGCGCGCGCTATTGCGGGCAGCCCCGTGAAGGACATGAAGGAGACAGGTCTGTCGATGCGGTGCCGTCTGAGGCTGGAGATCATGCCGCCCTCGACGGGGTAGATGCTTCCCCTTCCCGCCCTACGCGGGACGAAGGCGGCGTCGCCGGAGGACTCATCGGAAACCTGCATGCGCTCGGGCAATATGCCCATCTCATCGAACCATGCTTCGAGTTCCTTGAAGCCCAGGGCCGCATCGATAAGATCCTCGTGAGCGTCCGCCTCGCCCTTTTTAGCGACGCAAGGCCCGATGAATACGACGCTGACATCCGGACCGTAAAGTTTCTTTAAATAGGAAGCATGGGCGAAGGCGGGCGAATAGGCGCCGACTATCCTCGGCGATAGGCTCGAATGGTACTTGCGTATGAGATCGACCGCCGCGGGGCAGGCCGAGGAAATATAGACCCCCTCCGCGTCGGGGCGCGACAGAGTCTTGGCTATATGTGCATTGAGAAGATCCGCTCCGATGGCGGTCTCCGAGACGGCCCAGAAACCGAGGGCGCGAAGGGCGGATGCGACCTGATCGGGCGTAGCGGGAGAGAACTCCGGCACGAAGGAGGGGGCGAGGCTGACTATCACTTTCTCGCGGATCTGAAGCAGACGCTTGACTTTGGGCACGTCGTCGCGGACCTTCTTCGCGTCGACAGGGCATGAGAGCACGCAGGTCCCGCAGAAGACACAAGCGTCGTGCACGATGAGCGCGTGGTCGTTCTCGACCTTGATCGCCTTGACCGGACAGTTGCGGACGCACTTATAGCAGTCCTGGCATGCTGCCTTCTCGGTGAAGATCGGATACAGACGGTCCATCTCTAATTCTCAGGCATCGGGGGCGGACAATCGATAGCGAAGGAGAGGAAGAAGACCCGAGCTATCCACCTGGGTGTAGGTCTCCCCATCGATGGTAATGACGGGCCCCTCCTTGCATTGTCCCGAGCAGAGAGCGCCCGAGAATTCCACAAAAGCGGCAAGGCCTTTCTCATCGATATACTCGCGGATTATTTCAGTATTTCGCAGATTGCCGCGCAGATAGCAAGACGAACCCATGCAAACGACAATTTTGTGGCTGTTTTTTTGATCCCCGCTAGAGGTATTCATTCTGCTGTCCTCGGTAACAGAATTATAGTCTTATTTATATAGATACGTCAAGGACATCTATCTGACATATCAAAGCAAACTCCGCATTCACTAGCAATATAGAGAAAAATCTCTAATTTAACAACCTTAAGTAGTCAGCGATCGCTTGAAAGGAGCTCATTGACAATCGACTCCGTCATGTCATATTGACATTATACTCGTTTTAGTATTCCTTTGTTTTGACAAAGATCAACCTCATTGTCATGGAGGGAGTATGTCGATACTTGTCAGATCGATTGGGGTGAGCATTCCTGAACGGAGAATAAGCAACGACGAACTCGCCGCCATGGTCGATACGACCGACGAATGGATACGCTCGCATACGGGCATAGGCGCCAGGCATATAGCGGCGGAAGGACAGCAAACGAGCGACCTCGCCACCCAGGCGGCCTTGAGCGCGCTCGAGAAGGCTAAGATCAGCCCCCGCGAGATAGATCTTATCGTCCTCGCCACCGCCACGCCGGATTACTTCGGCTTTCCGGCTACGGCTTGCATCGTACAGGACCAGATCGGCGCCCAGGGCTGCGCCGCATTCGACATCACGGCGGGCTGCACTGGTTTCGTCTACGCCCTCGACGTAGCCTCGAGCATGCTCGAGGCGCGCAAGGGCAGGCACGCCCTCGTGATCGGCGCCGATACTCTCTCGCGAATCACCGATTGGAAGGACCGTTCGACTTGCGTCCTCTTCGGCGACGGCGCCGGCGCGGCGGTAATCTCTCGCATCGAAGAGGGAGGGCGAGGCGTTCTCAGCTCGATCCTCGGCGCAGAGGGCAGCGGGGCCAAGGCCCTCTACCTCGACCAAGTCGAACGAAAAGATGCCTTCAAACGCCTCGAGCCGCTAGTTCCTACCATTAAAATGGACGGCAAAGAGGTTTATAACTTCGCGGTGAAGTCTATTTCCGTCCTCATCGAGCGGATCCTTCACGCCTCTATGTACCGCCTCGAGGACTTCGCCTGGATCATCCCCCATCAGGCCAACGCCCGTATAGTCCAGGCCGCTGCCAAGCGTCTGGGTATCCCCGAATCACGCTTCTACCTCAATATCCAGGAATTCGCGAACACCTCTTCGGCGAGCATTCCCTTAGCCCTCCATGAGATGAACGAGAAAGGCCTGCTCAAGCAGGGAGAGCTCGTAATGCTCGTCGGCTTCGGCTCGGGGCTTACCTATGGAGCGAATGTCATCCGCTGGTAGGCCCTTCTCCAGTGACGCGCAGCCTCGTTTTTGCTAGTATTGAGTTTCAATGAGACGGCCCTGTAGGCGGCCGAAAGGATAAGCAATGCAAAAGAGAGTAGCCGTGACCGGCCTCGGCGTGATCAGCCCGGTGGGCAACGACGTCGCCACCTTCTGGGACTCGCTCAAGCAGGGCAAGAGCGGAGTGGGCCCGATAACTCGCTTCGACGCATCTCGAACCGAAACTAAAATCGCGGCCGAAGTGAAGAACTTCGACCCCCTCCTCTACATGGACAAGAAAGAGGC
>Ga0326727_10025354_pt1 | contig 11125 bp, 11 predicted proteins | sample MB2enrmetagenome_FD_207643 | JGI IMG/M metagenome (GOLD analysis project Ga0326727, IMG submission 207643) | Lab enriched peat soil microbial communities from McLean, Ithaca, NY, United States - MB29MY | ecosystem: Environmental > Terrestrial > Soil > Wetlands > Peat | place: USA: New York... | reverse complement strand
TCACTTTAGGCGTCATATTGAATACGATGGGCAGGTACCGCTGAGATCGCTTCTTTTCTCTTGGGTCGCCTGCTCTTTCTCTTGAATTTCCGATGCATCCAAAAACCCTGTTCAGGATGTTCGCGCAACCATCTCTCGAACACCTGATGAAAACGCTGTGAATTGACTATCAGATCATTGTCTTTGTCAAGCGTCCTCTGGACAGGTATCTCCTCTCCAAAAACACACCGATATCTGCCGTCTTGTGTGCGAAGGCAATGGAGTGGGAACACATACGCATCACCTTCAGCCGCAAGCCGTGCAAAAACGCCGTTGGCTAAGACTTTCTTTCCAAAAAAATCTACCCAGACCGGTCGAGCCTCATCGCCTCTTTGGTCTGCCAGCACTACCACCATTTCGCCTTCATGCATACAATGCATTAACCTGTGTACAATACCCCGATGTGGCAGGATGTTCAACCCGCTTTCATCTCCCCCACGGCGGAAGAACATACGTTCGTTGACGAATCGATTTGGCGCAGCGGTAACCACGAGGTTGCCCTTGATGCCCAAGAACCTGCTCATTGCGGCCAAGACTTCAAAACTGCCGAAATGAGCCGCGATGTACAGGATACCTTTCTCACTGGGCAGCCATGCCAAATCGAAGTTATGTTTGCCTTCAAGTATCAGTTTGTCAGCCAACTTTTCCTGGGACCACCTCCTGATACGAAAAAACTCCACTCCCAGCATTCCCAGATGCTCATAGTTCCTCAGGGCGATTAGCCGTATCTCCTTGGGCCCACGTTCCTTCCCGAACGCAATGGTGAGATTTTCAATAGCGGCATGCCTGCGTTCCCCTCCCAGCATAAACATGAGGCGGCCAAAGAAGCGACCTACAGCCAATGCTTTTTGATCCTCACGGATCATGCATATAGCTTCCTCCGCCACGCGAAACACCAGATAAATCAGATACTCCACGAAGACATTTACCTTGGGACCGCCATTTTTCACTTTTCCCGCAGCCACCCTACCCCTCTGCGCAGCTTAAGACGGAACTACCTATGTTAGTGAGAAGAGTTTGCATTCGAGCTTCTCTGTACTGTCCACGCATCAATACGCTCGGAAAGCTTCGGCACGAGCGAATGGCCTCTTGCACGCACTGGCTAGCACTCCTCACCTCTGCTGTACCGCTTACCTCGTAATACAAGGCCATTTCCAAAACACCCCACTAGCCAAGGTCTCCTCAACCTTGCTATTTCGGAGCCTCCTCTCGGTCCAGGGGAATAGCCTCGTCAATCAGCATTATCGGTATGTCATCCTTGATCTCATACTTCAGGCGGCAGGCGTTGCAGATGAGCCCATCGCCGGCCCCAGTGAGAACCAGATCCCCTTTGCACTTCGGGCATACTAGAATCTCCAACAATTTTTCATTTACAGCCATGGTTCACCTTACGAGCATAGTTCGGGTCGGTTGATTCATGGTTTGCCAATTGAACAAAGCCGCACGTGTCACACAGATGACGCTGCAATGAACAACATGACTCCCAATGAACCGTTGAATACCCCGTTCTATATAACGACGTGGCAGCAAGCGCAACCCCAAATGATGACCGGAATCAACGACCTGTTTGTGCGTGGCCCAGTGCATCTTGAAGGAAAGCTCGAGGCAAAGATCATGGTTGACCCCGCGGCGTGGGGGAGTATCATGCTCCCGACCGGGGGACGACCCTTTTACTGAGATAGATGGAGGTAGCGATCATGCATAGTTGGCTGATCCGGATTCTTGTTTTCATGCTTCTTTCTCTGCCGGTGTTTCTTGCCCAGACTCTTGACAGAGCCTGCGCAGAAGAAACCGCGCTTCCTCGACCGGTGCTGGATGGAAAGATGTCTCTGGAAAAGGCACTGGCTACCCGCTCGACCGCGAGAAGTTACTCACCTACGCCGCTCACGCTGGCGCAGGTCAGCCAGATACTTTGGTCGGGCAACGGCAACATGGCCACTGATGCAGTCTCCGCTGCCACAAAAAAGGTGATCCCGTCCGCTCGAAAAACGTATCCCGTCGAGCTTTACCTGGTCTGTGGCGAGGGGACCGTGGAGCAGCTTAAGGCCGGCGTTTACCACTACGATGCAGATCATCACGCGCTGGCGAGAATCGCGGAAGGCGACCAGCGCAAACCCATGTCCTCTGCATGCAACGGGCAGTCATGGATAGCGCAGGCGCCTGTATCGGTTATTGTGGGCTCCGTGTTCCAGCGGGCCGAGGCTACGTCGGGACCAGAGCGAGGGATAAACTTCGGCATCCTGGAAGCGGGCTACGCCAACGAGAACATCCTGCTCCAGGCACACGTGCTCGGATTCGAGACCAACACTGTCGGGGGAATCAGAGACGCGGAGCTTTCCAAAGCGCTTAAACTCCCGCAGGATGTGCGCCCGGTAGTCCTGGTCACAGTGGGGAAGAAGTCATAGTTTTAAGGCGGGAGGTGGCGGTCGAAGCGCCCATCTCACTCGGCGCTCGACTTGCTCCTACCGACAATATGCAACGCAATCCATGGAACGATGTTGAACAGGATGATGCCGATCTTGTAAAGCATTAAGCCGGCAATGTTAATGGCGCCGAACTGCTCGACCGAGAGATGAAACATTCCGTTCCAAATCTGATACCTCCAGAGGGGCCCCGCTACCAGAAACAGGAACCATACCAGCAAGACTCCATAGTTGATTATTGCACACCACAGAAACGCGTTTCGTACCATTTGGATGTTCATAAACTGTCCCCTCTCTGCAATTAATTTATACATTCAACACGAACTGTTTATGACGACAAAACGTTTCAGAATTGCTACATAAAAAACTTTCAATTTGTTTCATCCAGTACCGATTTGATATCTACAACCGGCGTCTTGTCGACAACCTCCAGAGGCTTCACGAGCAGGCGCGTCGGCGGCTCGACAGCCACAATAGTAGCCCTGTGAAGGCCGATCGGATTCGGACGATCAGCCGACCTGGTCTTAAAGACTCCGGTAATTGGATTTCGTACGTCGCCTTTAGGATGCACCCGCAAGACGGAACGATCAGCTAAATGCATCCATGTCAAAATAATGATCTCGGTGCCCGGTTCCAGGCCATCGATGGCCGCGGCAAGCTCGGGTTCCAGTTCGATCCACGCTTCTGGCGCGCCTTCACTTCCCTGATGTGGACATTGGCTACGGTCAGTTAGGGAAGATCTCACTACACCGACGGGGTGAACAATGAATTCCATGAAATTCCCCTTCCCGGCCCATTATACCCGGCAATGCATATTTTCTACTATTTCCTGCCCATTTCTTGGAAGACTTTAAGCTTCCTCGCTCGTCAGGAAATCAACTTGCTGCTAGTATCACTTGCGGTCGAGTATTTTGTTCCAGCTGTCGAGGTATTTCTTCGTTTTTGCGAACAATTCGGTGGTGTCACCCTCGATCAATATAGCTTCAATCACATCATTTTGTTCGATACTATTGACGACCTTCTGATCTTGCGCACTCTCCACTTCCCCGAAGACCGTGTGTTTACCGTCGAGCCAGGGAGTCGGAACATGAGTGATGAAGAATTGGCTGCCGTTGGTTCCCGGGCCGGCGTTAGCCATGGACAAAATACCCGGTTTGTCGTGTTTCAGCTCGCGAACAAACTCGTCGGGAAACTGGTAGCCTGGCCCGCCAGTGCCCGTTCCGAGGGGGCAGCCACCCTGAATCATGAACTCGTTGATTACCCTGTGGAATTTCAAATTGTTGTAAAACCCCCGCTTGGCAAGGTTTACAAAATTGGCCACGGTGACAGGAGCGAGGTCGGCAAAGAGCTTCAGAGATATTTCGCCCTTGTTGGTTTTAATCGTAGCCTTCATTTCATATTTCCTCCTTCCAAATTCATGTTCGTCACCAGGCCGAATCGCAACCTACCGGCGAGGCAATATGCCACAATATAGTCTCTGACAACTCGGTCCGCAACCAGCCTCAACAAAGAATCGTAAGCATTTACTTACGCTGGGGAAAGGCTGTCATGCGAGACTCGGGACGAAGCAATCTTTGCCTTTAACCGATTGGATTGCTTTCCCGCGGAACGCGGGATTTCACTCCTCGCAATTGACAAATAACCTCCCCCGCCATGTCCGAGATCAGCCAACTGCAACCGCTTGGAGGGGAGTTCCGGCCGGTCAAATGACTATGTTGCCACTTAGACGGTCTGCTCTTGCGCTTGGTTGCACCTGAAGGTCAAATGGTCGCATAAGCCGCAGGAGTGCGACAGGAACTCTTATCATCTCACCCTCATTTCACGCAGACAAAGGAGGCAGCCCAATATGAACGCTTTTACCCTGGTTTTCGTTGCGTTATGTGTTTTTGCTATCGGATACAGGTTCTACGGCCTGTTCATAGCCAACAAGGTGCTCGGTCTCAAGTCGGAACGGCTTACCCCTGCAGTAAAGATGGCTGATGGCCTGGACTACGTGAAGACGAACAAGTATGTGTTGTTCGGTCACCATTTTGCCGCGATTGCTGCAGCAGGTCCCCTTTTAGGACCCGTGTTGGCTGCTCAGTTTGGCTATCTTCCAGGAGCTCTGTGGATCATAATCGGCTGCGTGGTCGCCGGTGCAGTGCACGATATGATTGTGCTGTTCGCCTCGGTCAGGCACAAGGCGCAATCTTTAGCGAAAATAGCCGAAAATGAAATAGGAAAGACCACCGGTGCGGTTGCTGCGGTGGCGATACTCTTCATTCTCATTCTTACCCTGGCAGGGCTTTCCATCGCGGTGGTCAATGCGATGTTCTCCAGTCCGTGGGGAACCTTTACCGTGTTTGCAACAATTCCTATCGCCATCCTCATGGGGCTTCACATGCATGTGTGGCGTGCGGGCGATATAAAAGGAGCCAGCATCCTCGGAGTAGCATTGCTTGCCCTGACGATATTTTCGGGTCCTTATGTCGTGGCGAGCCCAACGCTGTCCTCCCTATTCACTCTCTCAAAGAAACAGCTCTCAATCATTGTTCCCGTTTACGGATTTGCGGCTTCAGTGCTGCCTGTATGGCTGCTTCTGGTTCCGAGAGATTATCTGTCCACTTACCTGAAAATTGGCACCATAATCACGCTGGCAGCAGGGATAGCCTTTGTCAGGCCTGAGCTCTTAATGGAGCCAGTCACGAAATACTGCGCGGGCGGCGGGCCGATAGTCCCCGGAGCTGTATTCCCATTCATCTTCATTACCATAGCATGTGGGGCCTTATCCGGATTTCATGCAATAATCGGCAGTGGAACCACCCCGAAAATGATAGCAAACGAGCGGGACGTGCTTTTTATAGGTTACGGCGCAATGCTCGTGGAGGGCTGTGTGGCCATAATGGCTCTGGTTGCAGCTTGTGTCCTAGTCCCGGCTGATTATTTCGCGATCAATTCGGCTCCCGCGGTTTTTGAGAAGCTGGGGATGACCCCTGTCAACCTCGGGATGCTTTCGCAAGAGGTAGCCGAAACCGTCCAGGGCAGACCTGGTGGGGCGGTATCCTTGGCTGTTGGAATGGCTTACATCTTTTCTTCCGTGCCTTACATGAAGGGCCTGATGGCCTATTGGTATCACTTTGCCATAATGTTTGAGGCCGTATTCATTCTGACAGCGGTTGATGCGGGAACCAGGGTGGGAAGATTCTTCCTCCAGGAAATGTTGGGTAAATTCATTCCCAAATTCCATGACAATAGATGGGTTCCGGGTATCATTGTAACGAGTTTTCTCTTCACAGGAGCCTGGGGGTACCTGGTTTACACGGGAGACATAACCACTATATGGCCACTTTTCGGGATGAGTAACCAGCTACTCGCAGCGAGTGGGCTGATCATAGGAACAACCATGATACTCAGGATGAACAAGGCAAAGTATGCCTGGATTACCGCTGTACCCGGGCTTTTCATGGTGATTGTGACCTTCATCGCGGGGTACGACAACATAGTCGGGAACTATCTTCCCAAAGGGCTCTATCTCTTAACGGTCTTGACGATCATCGTTATGGTCCTCATGGCCTTTGTCATCGTAGGCGCTCTCAGGCGATGGTATGAACTCCTTCAGATAAAAACACCGGTGACAGACGATTACGGGGACAAGGTGCTCGCAATCGTGCCGGAGTAAATGCTGTTTCGCTTTGTCGTCATGAACAGTTCGGAAGAGAGAGGCCTTTTTGCATGAGGTGACGGATGCCTTGTCTGCTCCGGCATTCCACGGATGCTTTATCGGCAGTCGGCCTAAAGACAAAGTGTCAACTTAAATGGACTTCACGATTAGTGAATGCGAGCGGACAAGGCGAACGCCTTTTCCGCTCGTACCATGAGCCCAACCACGCGTCATCCTTATAGGCATTGCCAAAATTCTTGTCTTGTTTGCGGGAATGCTCGCGGGATGGATTCCTGCCTCCGCAGGAATGACGAGGAAACGGACACTATTTTTGACAACTGCTACAAACTCTTCAATGTTGTGAAGCCGACTTATCGCCCCGGAAGTAGCATGTGATATAATTAGATATGGGCGTTCTATTTTCACTATTGCAAACGATGGCGGTGTTTCTCGTTGTAGCCTATATCTACAGCAAATCGCCGTGGTTCAAGCCGCTCACCAGTGAAAATCTAAGCACGCGGGACAAGATTTACCTGTACTTCTTTTTTTCGGCCATATCCATGATGGGGACATACTTGGGCCTGCCCATCCACGACGCCCTTGCGAACACCCGTGCCATCGGCCCTGTGCTGGCAGGCATCATTGGAGGACCAGTCCTGGGAGTCAGTGTGGGATTTACAGGTGGCCTCCACCGGTACTTCTTCGGAGGTTTCACAGCATTCTCTTGTGGCCTGTCCACAACTACCGAAGGGCTTATCGGAGGCCTAGTACATCTATATCTGTTCCGGCAAAACAGGCTGGATCAGACGTTTCGTCCCATGGTCGCCTTCTTTACCGCAATGTTCTCGGAAATGATTCAGATGGCGATCATACTCGCTGTCTCTCGTCCTTTCGCTGATGCGATTGCACTGGTCAAGATCATCGCTATTCCAATGATCGTTACAAGTTCCGCTGGGGCGGCCCTCTTCATGAGTATTATAAAGGACCAGAGAAACACGTATGACAAGGCTGCCGCGGCCTTTTCCGCCAAAGCCTTTGAGATCGCAGAGCGGACCCTGAATATTCTGGGGAAGGGGTTCAATCGCGAGACAGCGCTGGATATCGCGAATATTATCCATGAGGAAACTGGAGTCGCAGCGGTAGCAATTACCGATTCCGAGCAAGTTTTGGCCTTCGTGGGCGAAGGCTCCGACCATCATCTGCCCCATTCCCCCATCTCATCGCCCCTGACATGGCAAGCTATCAGTGAAAACAAAGTCATCTTCACTGACGGCATTCGGGACCGGTACACCTGTTCCCTGTCGGAAACCTGTCGGCTTAACTCTGCACTCGTCGTGCCTCTGACCATCGACAACGACGTGATCGGCACCATAAAGCTCTACGAGTCCAGGACCAAGCGATTCCTCAATATGAACAAATCGCTTGGTGAAGGTATTGCTCGGCTGCTTTCTAATCAGCTCCTGCTTTCACGTTATGAAGAACAGAAGAACCTTCTGGTGAAGGCTGAGCTGAAGATTGTCCAGGCTCAGGTGAACCCTCATTTTCTTTTCAATTCCCTGAACACAATCATTTCTATCATCCGAAAAGATTCGGACAGGGCCAAAGACTTGCTGATTCACCTTTCAAACTTCTTCCGAAAGAATCTGAAGCGAACCAGCGAATTGTCAACCTTGGAAGAAGAATTGGCTCGGGTGAACTCTTATCTCGAAATCGAGAAGGCTCGTTTCGAAGATCGCCTGATAGTGGAAATTGACGCTGAGCCCAGCCTATTAAATCTGAAAATCCCCACCTTCACGCTGCAACCACTCATAGAAAACGCTATAAAACACGGCATTTCCAATATGTTGGGGCCAGGGGTCGCGACGATACGGGCTTATCGCGAGGATGGCCTTGCTATTATCGAGATAGAGGACAATGCCGGGACTTTTTACGAAAAAAAGGTTGGCCAGGGCCTCGGAATTAAAATTGTTGACAAGCGGATCAGATTTCTTATGGGAAGCGGTTCCTTGACCTCCGTAACCTGTGTGCCGAACGAGATGACCCGAGTTACCATAAGGATGCCCCTGGAAGGTTCCGCAAATGATGCGTGCGCTGATCGTTGATGATGAAATCCATGCCCGTGAAGACCTGGAAGCGTTACTAGGGGAAACCGGAGAATTCCATATCGTAGGCAATTGTCCCAACGCCTTTGAGGCGCTTAAAGCCATCAAACGGGAGCGGCCCGAGGTTTTGTTCCTCGATATTCAAATGCCAATCCTGACCGGCTTCGAACTTCTTAGCATGATCGACGAAGAGGTCATGCCCATTGTGATTTTCGTGACAGCGTATGATGAATACGCGGTAAAAGCATTCGAAGAAAATGCACTCGATTACCTGCTCAAACCCTTGGAAAAAGAGAGGCTGAATAAGACCGTTATCAAACTTAAGAAGATGTTGGGGGAAGAAACCAAGCCGGCTTACGAAAGGCCTGAAATCAGGAGAATCCCCTGCGCGTTCTTGAATCGGATAAAATTGATCGACACCTCGGATGTAGAATATATTCGGTCGGATATCGGAGGCGTATACGTGGTTTGCTCTTACGGGGAATTTTATACCGAACTGACTCTAAAGGTCTTGGAAGCCCGTACACACCTGATTCGTTGCCACAAACAGTATCTTGCCAACATGGACCGCGTGGACGAAATCATCCTGCACGAAAATCTACTTGCCGACATGAAGATGAAATCCGGCAGGAGCATCCCGGTCAGCCGCAGGTATCTGAAGAAGATCAAAGGGCAGTTGGGATTATAGGTCCCAATGGGGAGCAGTTCCTATTAAAAGGCTCATCCTCGATGGTAAGCAGATTGAACCCACGGTGCGACGGATGTGCGAAGCTCATCCGTGCACGGACTAGCCGGACGGCATGTCCGGTGCACCAATCTTTCAAGCATTTCCATCCTTCGTTGTGACGCTTCCCGTCATGAATGTTGCCTAATTCCAATTCGCTTTCTAACAGATGATGCGAATTCCCAGTCTGATGGGCATGGCGATGACCTTTGCGGGGTGTGTTCGAGCCGGAACCGATTCCAAAGATTCTCATTGACCAAAGCTGAGCGGTGAGTTAGGCTCTACACTGGGAACCCAAACACTTCATCATCAACCTCAACTAGATTTCATTTTCATGGGGCCATGTGGGAAACCACAGGGGGACCGTTTCGGGGCCTAGGTACCGTATTCCAACCGATCACCGAGTCGGAGACACCGGGAATTGCCGACTCCCCCCAGAATTCGGGATTACGGCTTCTTGTTCAACAGGACACATATTCCGAAAGAAATCGAGGTGGAAAGATGCATGACTCACAAAGTTTTCATCTGGGCAATGGGATACTGATCGGGTTCTTGATCGCGGTTCTTGTGTCCGCGGCATGCGCTATGCCGAGTCTTGCAGAGGAACCGATCAAAATCGGCGTCATAGACGCTCTCTCGGGACCTGCCAGGGCTGCGTTCGGGGAACCGGCGCTTTTGGGATGGCAGATGGTCGCTCAAGAGATCAATACGAAGGGCGGAATCAACGGACGTAGGATCGACATAATACCACGAGATTCTCAATTCTCGGACTCGAAGGCGCTGGCTGCGGCCGAACAGCTCATACAGAAAGAAGGAGTCCACTTTCTGGGCGGGACCTCCAACAGCGCATCTGCCTTGGCAATTTCAAATCTTGCCAAAGAAAATAGAATGCTCTTCATGGTGCACGTTGCCAGAAGCGAGCGAATCACAGGAGAAAAAGGCCATAGGTACGTTTTCGCAGCGTGCCCGAATACTATCATCGAAGGCAAATCCGGAGCGAGTTACGCGAAGTACCGAAAGTACCTCAAGTGGTTCATTATTGGGGAAGACTACGAATATGGACATTCAATAGCTCGCAACTTCTGGGAAGAGCTTCAAAAGTTGCAGCCCAAGGTGGAAAAGGTGGGAGAAGTCTGGGTGCCCCTTGGGACCGCAGACTATTCTTCGAACATGCAGGAAATAATCGACAAGAACCCGACAGGTGTAGTGGCGGCCTTTGGGGCCTCGGGGATGGCCAGATTCATGTCCCAAGCTGTCAAATCAGGGGTTTTGGAAAGAATACATGTTTTTCTCAATCTCATGGCAGATCCGGCACTGAACGCTCAATTATCTGAAACGCCGGTCGGCGAAAACGCCCTTGGAAGCACCAGCTACCTCTGGTATTACCCGAACAGTCCTGAGAACAAGGAGTTTGTGCGTCAATACAACGAGTTCATGAAGAAAAGGGGCGAGTCAGACCCGGTTCCGCCCGGGTCTTCATTCTTCGCAGGTTACTGCTCGGCCCGTTTTATTACCGATGCCATAAGAAAAGCGGGCGCTGTTGATACGGAGAGAGTCATCGACGCTCTTGAGGGGATGACAATCGAAACTCCTATCGGCCCCATCACGATGAGACCCTGTGATCACCAGGCTACGACGCCTGTGTACTGGGGACGCATGCAGCGTGGTGAATTACGGGGTCTGCCCATTATTTTGGCGCCGTATAGTGTGCGTGCTGAGGATCTGTTGCCCAAGTGTGATGAAATCACTCGTCTCAGGAAGTGAAGCGCTGCGTACCGGTGGCAATGAATGCCGGGAGAACGCCGGCGGTATATTGCAGCGAGTTGAGGGTGATTGTTCCTGCTGGTCGAGAGGCCACTAAGGCCGATACCGCCCGGATCTGAGAGGAGGGGACCACTATCGCTAGACGTTGGATGGACATTTACCGGAAGCAAAGGATGTGGGTGCTAATTTCCAAATGACCCTATAATGGGAGGAAACCACGGCTATCTCCGGAGCTGATGCAAGAAGCTTGATGCTCACATAGAAGCCCGCCCTGAAGAAAGCCGGAAGGGTGGGTGGGTGGACATCTTCCATCATAGCGGGTCTCGTCAAACGCGGTTTCGGGGTTACTTTTCATCCATCTCAGATCCGGAGGATTCTCTACTGGCTCAGATTCTGCATCCGGACAGGGACGTGATTGCCGCTGTCAAGGAGG
>Ga0326727_10025353_pt1 | contig 11126 bp, 11 predicted proteins | sample MB2enrmetagenome_FD_207643 | JGI IMG/M metagenome (GOLD analysis project Ga0326727, IMG submission 207643) | Lab enriched peat soil microbial communities from McLean, Ithaca, NY, United States - MB29MY | ecosystem: Environmental > Terrestrial > Soil > Wetlands > Peat | place: USA: New York... | reverse complement strand
CCGCGCGGAAGGCGGGCTGGAGAATCCAGACCTTCTGCAGCGCAGGAAGAGCTGCCTCCTCGTAGAACTGGGCGCTCTGGCTGAGGCTCACCTTCTTGCCAAAATAATCGACAGAGAATAGGGTCGATCCTCCTTCGACCGCTGCCTGAACGAAGGTTGGCGCGCTAATGAGCTGGAACTCGTTCTCGCGGAAGTAATCGAATGCCGCACCTATTACCTCGGCTCTGATCCTCATAGTGGCTATCGCCTTGGGCCCCCTGATGCTCAGGTGCCTCTTGTCGAAGAGGAATGAAGCGGATCTTACTGCAGTCTTGGTGATGGGCCAGCTGTCGGCCTTCGCGACAACGACGAATTCCTCAGCGGTGATTTCCTTGCCGCCGGGGGCCCTCTTGTCGTCACGGACCTCACCCTTCACCGTGATTGCCGATTCCATCGTGACCCCCCTAGCAGCCTCGAACGCTGCAGGAGCCTTCGGGCCCTTCTTCACCGAGACCTGGATGTACCCTGAGCCGTCCCTCACGAGAACGAAGATGAGTCCTCCGATGGTGTGCTTCCTTGCCACCCACCCTCTGACCTCGACCTTGGGCGTCGTACCCCCGGAGAGAATGTCTGCGGCGCAGGCGAGTTCGAACGAATTGGATGTCACGACATGGAGGCTGGCTCGCCATGTTCTAAAAACATGATGTGGGCTCTGCTGGCAGTCGAAGAAATCCTGCAGCAGCGCAGAGCCAAGTTCCGCTCAGGCTGATGTGGCCTCGACCACAATCCTATGACCCTTCGCTGGCCATCCTGACCACTTCTCCCCTCGGTTCCGTCTCAGCAAAGATCTCTGCTTGGAAGACCTGGACCCTTGTGACTGGATCCAACCAAGCGTCGGGTGGGAGGCCGGCCTTAATGCATGCCTGCGAGAGGAACTCAACCTGGTCCATCCCAAACTCGGTCGCCACCTGAGGAAGAAGGAGGCCGCTGGCGTAGGGGCGCGAAATCATCAGGCCATCCCTACCGATTCTCACGCGAGAGGGCATTTCCCGCCTGGGCATGTCGAGGTCCCTAGGGATGGTGAGGACGCTCACTTCGACGAGGATGGAATCGAGTTCTTCCCTGCCGACTGGTGGAAAGCGTGGGTCCTCAGAGGCCGCCGCGACCGCCGCCTCTCTGATAGCATCACCGAGTCTCTTGACCGGATAGGGAAAGCCGATACAGCCTCTAAGAGCATTCCCGGCCGGAGCGACGGTGTTGAGCGTTACGAAGACGCCCCGCGGCTCAGAGAACGGACCTGAATTTAGATTCCTTGCAGACATCTTCCTGCCGCTCACTTGACACTCAAGCGCCTCCCGGGCGAGCGAGACCGCGAGTCGCCCCTCCTCAGAAGAAAGTGACAACGGGAACCTCCGCAAGGATTCTCTCGAGCCACCTTAACTTTTTCCAATGACTCCCCTTCCAGTAGTACTGCCCGCACTCTGCGCACTTGAAGAAGAGGCGATGACGCCTCGCGACTGAAGGTGGGACCTGACCTACGACATCGGCCCTCTTCATTGTCTGGAGGTCTCCGTTGCAGAGGGAACAGAGAGGTTCACCTCTTACGAGGCTGATGCCGGATGACTTCGCGGCGATCAAGAGCGAGGCCAACCTCCTGCTGTCGCGCTTCCCAGAGATGAGCAACACGCTAGCCCTCCCTGTACGCGCGCGTTCTGCTAGCGATCGGTCAGCCGTCAGAATTACCCTGCCCGCCGACCTTGCGATTCGCATGATTCCTCCGTCATCGCCCGCGGAGTAGTAGAGGGTGTCGAAACCGAGGGCTCTCATCTTACGGGCCAGGGAGCCAAGCATTGCATCCGCCACGAATCTCGTCCTGCGAGTGCTCCGATGGGCCAATGTGTCTGGCCGCGCCCATGTCAGCGCGTCGTCTCGGCCGACTTGACAGACTGGTAGAGTCTTCTCGCTGCCGGGTCCTTCTCGAAGTGATCACGAATTGGCGCTATGATCTGGTCGAGAGACTCACCCACACCCTTCTTCAGGTCAGCAGGGTGCAGGCTCCCTTTCCTGAAGGCGTCCTCCAGCTCAGCGTACGAGAAGAATTCGGTATTGCCGCCGTACTTCTCGGGCCTCTCCACCCTGAGCGATTTCATCTTCCGGAAGATGATGTAGCGCGAGTATTCGATTAAGGCGTTTCCTTCGAGGATCTTGGGAGGACAATACGCAGAATTCACCTTAGAAAGTATCTGCTCCCTGCTATCATGGACGAATATCGAGGTTTCCGGCCTGCTCTTGCTCATCTTGCTCGCGATCTCCTGGTCTACCGCTCCGTTCTCGTCGAACCCTTCTGCCTCCTTCTTCCCCTGGAGCCCTATCAGCATGTGATGGTGGACAGCGACGGGCTTCTTCCATTTCATCTTGTCAGCGATCTCCCTGGCGAGGATGTTAGCTCTCCTTTGATCAAGCCCCAGTTGGCAGATGTCCACGTCGAGCCAGAAGATATCAGCCACCTGCATCATGGGATAGAAGAGCTGGGCAGTCTGTATGAGGTCCTTCGTCGTCCTCCCCATGATGGTGATGGCCCGCTGTGTTCTTGCAAGAGTCGAATTCTGGGCGACTGTGATGACCCTCCTCCAGTAATCCTCGTTCTTTGTGGCATCGCTCGTCCAGAGCACCTCCACCCTACTCATGTCGACCCCCGCGGCGCGCCACACTTCGATGAAGTACCTGCCGACGGTCTGGATCGTCTCGAGGTCGCCGCCCATCTTGTTGTTGACCCAGCCGAACCAGTCGGCGAGCCAGAGCTTCATCTTGACTCCAGCCATGAGCATTTCGTCAACCAATATCGGGCGGAGGACCCCGAAGGCCATGTTCGCCAGACCGCTCGGTTCGAACCCGTCGTACGCAGTCGGATGGTCGTTGGTCTCGAGAAGTGTCCTGAGCTCCCCTTCGGTGATTATCTCCTCGCCCACTTGCCTGATGTGTTCGAGCCTTGTCTCTAGGTCCAAGCCCGTCTCTCGCTACTCGATTCGGCCGTTAAAACCGTTCACGCCAGTCGCCTTCCAGTAGCCACAGCGAGAGTTGAAACTTCCAGTGCGATCAGGACGGCGTCGCATTCTAAGGGACTCTAGGTCTTCTTGACCAGGGAATCGAGTTTGGTTTTGAAGACGGATGCAGGCACAGCCCCGATTACGGTGTCTTCGACCTTACCCTTGGAGAAGAACATCACGGTCGGGATGCTCATGATTCCGAACTGTGTCGCAAGCTCCTGGTCGACATCGGTGTCTATCTTGACGAATTTGACCCTGCCCTCGTACTCCTTTGAGAGCTGGACGATGATTGGCTCGATCATCTTGCACGGACCGCACCAGTCGGCATAGAAATCCACCAGCACGGGCTGGCTGGAGCGTACGACCTCGTCCTGGAACCTGCTGCCGTCGATGTGAAGGACCGTTTGATTCATTCTCGGATGCCTTGAGTTGCCCGAAGGCCGCCTGCTTATAATTCTGCCTGACCTGAGGCGGGTCAGGGGGTTGCACTCCTCGGCCTCGCAGGGGCCTGCTCCATGGCGACCCGTTCGATCACCTTGGACAGGGAGGCACTCTTCATCTCGTCGTTCTCCGGGCTGTAAGAGGCGAGGCTCGCCGATTCAAGCGACCGGGAGATGAGATTCCTGAAACCCAGACCCTCGGCGTATTCCGCAATCTTGGCGGCCTTCGCCCTGGTTCGAGGGTGCCTCGTGATGATCGCACAGCAGTCCTTGTACTCCTCCAGGGACAGCTCATAGGTCCCGATCCTCCTGGCCAGGCCGACCACCTCCTCCTTGTCGTACGAGAGGAGGGGCCTTAGGACCGGTAAAGACGACCCGCTGTCGAAGACTCCAATGTTCCAGAGGGTCTGAGAGGCAGTCTGGGATAGCGAATCTCCCGTCGAAACCGCGGAGGCTCTGAGTTGCGGAGCGAGGCGTTCAGCCGTCATGCGCATGAACCTTCTGAAGAGCGACGGCTCCAGGTCCCCCGGGATCCCAGCGGTCGCCAACTGGTACTCGGCGAACGGGACCATGATCAGCGTGCTCTTTCCGCCCCATGCCGAAAGGACCTTGAGGAGCTTGGTGACCTTGCTCTGCATCGGTCCTTCTGAAGTCGGCGCGAGGTAGAAGTGCAGGTAGACGGGGCGGACGCCCCTCTTTAGCAACAACCAAGCTGCGACGGGTGAATCTATCCCTCCAGAGAACAGATGCATCACCCGACCTGCTGTGCCGACGGGAAGGCCTCCCGGACCCTGAGTCTTGGCGGCGTAGATCAAAGCCTGTCTCCTGATTACGTCTACATGGATTCTGAGACCCGGATTTGACAGGTCGACCCCCATTCCCGTCCTGTCGGCGACAACGGAGCCCAGCCTCCTAGCGAGCTCCATGGAGCTGATAGGAAACTTCTTGTCGGCGCGCCTGGCATCGATCATGAAAGTCTGGGCCGTCGAAGCGCGAGCCGCTCCAAGTGCCGCGTCTTCGATCTTCCCGTAGTCCGCGTCCACGACATCGGCCTTAGCAAACCAGGAGACTCCGAAGACCCTGGAAAGTCTCAGGGCGACTTCGGTCGGGTTGGATTCCAGTATGACGAGAAACCTGCCGTCTCTTGATTCGACATCGGGCTGGAAGGAGGCAAGGGCCCTGATCATGTTCCGCCTGAGGACCCTCACAAACTCGGGCCTGTTCTTCCCTTTTAGTGCGACTTCAGAATAATGGACGACGTACGTATCTGCCATTCTCGGGCAAGCACCGGGTCTTGTTCAGAAAAGGCTTCCCATGAGAGACCTGATGAGAGACCTGCACGTAGCCGCGGCAACCAAATCGACCAAGAAGACGGTGAAGCTGAGGCAGATCCAGACCCCCATTTCAGTTAGGAACATGGAGAAGGCCGGCCTGCCGCGATGCGTATGTGAGCATCGACTCCGGACTTTGGCTTTGCTCTCGGTGCGGAACGCTTAAGAAATCTTCTGGTCTCGGTCAACCGTCCCGCAGTAGCTCAGCCTGGTAGACCTGAAGAGGGACCAAAAGCTTCCGGCTGTAGTGGTCGGCTATTGGCTGACCCGTCAGCCTACTCAGGCCACAGTCACCGGAGTGTCGTCGGCTCAAATCCGACCTGCGGGACACAGTGTCAATGGCGAGTCTATTCTGTTCGATTCTGCCCGTCGTGACTGCAATTACTTCGGGGACAGATGATGACATATCCCAAGCCGACGAGGTTGGGTCCGCGGAGGAATGAAGAGCCGGTCTACCCCAAAGTTGCCACAAAGGAAGAGCCGGCGAATCAAAAGGTCAGGAAGAAGAAAGTGAAGAATAGTTCAGGATCTCGCCGACCTTGCCATCATGAAGAGGTACTGCTGTGCATATCCCGCATAGGGTCCGAAATACGACCTCACCGCTGAGGAGATCCTGTCGTAATCTCTTCGACCGATCTTCACTCTCTTCTCGGGCGCCAGTTTCGTCCTTAGACTTGAATCGAGAAGCGTCGGATACGACCTGACGACCTCTCTTGCGATCCAGACGTCGATCGGGAATGCCTCGTCCTTGTCGAAGGAATAGAGCAGGACGCAATCCGCCACCTTCGGGCCTACCCCGGGAAGCAGCTTCTCTCCTAGAAGCCCCTTCACCAACGTTCCCCTGGCTTCTTCGTAGTCGAGTAGCGAAAGCTCGCTAAAATCGACCGTCCCTTCCTCGACAGATGCCGCAACGTGCTTCAGAAAAGGGGCCCTGTAGCCGAGCCCGCATGCCCTGAGGTCAGAAAGAGGGGCCTCCGAAAGAATCTCCGGTTTCGGAAAGGCGCGGTACTCGATTCCTTCGAATTGGAGCGGTTCGCCGAACCTCGCGGAGACGGCCTGGACCATCTTCTTGATCCTGGGTATGTTCGAGTTTGTGGCAAGAACGAATGAAGCAAGACACTCCCAGCGCTCCTGTCTGATCAGCCGCAGCCCGTAGAAGGTCTGGACGGCAAGAGTGATAGTCTCGTCCTTCATAATTGAGGAAAGCACCTTCTCCAGCTCCACGTCGAGCTTGAAGTAGCTCCTGACGAATGCGCCATCAAGTGAATCCGAGCCTGTAACACACTTCAGCGAATCTCCCTCCTGCTTGATCTTCAGGGCGCCCCCGGAGACGACGCCGTACCACCATTCCCCTCTGTTCTGCCATCTGAAGACCTGACCGCTCTCCAGCGTGTATTCTAGGCTGAAGGGTGACTCAAGACCTATAGTGAACTCCATGGCCCGGAGGACAAGACGGAGGGCCCGTTAATTGGCTCTTCGCCTCAGGGCAGATTTGAAATAGGCACGCCACGCCCGACGGCGTCGTTGGAGTCTGGATACGAAGCGAGGACGGCTCGCTCGAGTGGGATGTTTGACAGGGCCAAGAAAGTCTTCGCGGGCGGAGTCAATCACAACGCCAGGTTCTACGAGCCATACCCCATCTTCGTAAGCAAGGCGAGGGGCAGACACATTTGGGACCTTGATGGCAACGAATACACTGACTACTGGATGGGGCACCTGGCCCTCCTGCTGGGACACTCCCCATCAGTGGTCACCGGGCCACTGAGAAGGCAGGCTGGGAGAGGCACGCACTATGGCATGAGCAGCCATCTTTCCGTCGAGCTGGGAGAGGAGATTCAGCGCTCCGTCCCCTGTTCGGAGATGGTCCGGTTCTGCAACACCGGCGCCGAGGCCACCATGTACTTGGTCAGGCTTGCGAGGGGATACACGGGGAGGAAGACGGTGATCAAGATGACTGGGGGTTGGCACGGATACAACACCGAGCTGAACAAAGGCGTTCATACCCCATTCGACAGGTCTGAGGGCACCGGAATCCTAGACGAAGAGCAGACACACGTGAGGACGGTAAGGTTCAACGACCTCGACGCTGCGAGGAAAGCGGTCAATTCCTCCAAGGGCGATGTCGCCGCGATCTTCCTGGAGCCGGTCCTCGGGGCCGGAGGTTGCATCCCAGCGGACAAGAGCTACCTGAAGGGGCTGAGGGAAATCGCGGATGGAAGCGGAGCGCTCCTCGCCTTCGACGAGATAATCACTGGCTTCAGAGTCGCACTCGGAGGCGCCCAGGCGCTCTACGGCGTGACTCCCGACCTTGCGACGTTTGGGAAAGTCTTGGGGGGAGGTCTTCCTATCGGTGTGGTCTGCGGGAGAAGGGAAATCCTATCACTCGCTGACCCCTCTGCGAAGCAGAGGTTCGTGTCGATAGGAGGAGGGACGTTTTCTGAGAACCCCCTCACAATGACCGCGGGGCTCTCGACCGTAAGGCACCTGAGGAGGAACGCGGGAACCATCTACCCCCGGCTCGACGAGATGGGCAGGGAACTCCGCGCGGGAGTCGACGCAGCCTTTGCAGAGAGCAGAGTCGTAACCCATACCACCGGATTGGGCTCCCTCTTCCTCACGCACTTCGGCGTCAACCCGAGGAACGCGGAAGACGCCGACAGAGAAAGAAGTGAGCTTACGAGAGGCTACGCGCTCTTTCTGATGTCAAAGGGTGTCTTTCTCCTTCCCTCCCATGCGGGAGGGATATCCACGTGCCACACCGAGAATGACATCGAAAGGTTGGTCCAGAAGAGCAGGGAGTTCGGTAGCCTGATCAGCTCAAGGACGGCAAAATAGGGAAGCGAAGGTCACATCGTGACCTTCGCGAGTCTTGCGTCAGCGTCGGACCAATTCGCGACATTCCACCAAGCCTCGATGTACTTCGGTCGATCGGTGAGGTAATCGTGCACCCATGCATGCTCCCACAGATCGATTCCGAGAATGAGTGGCATCTGGGCGAGATGCATGTTGTTCTGCTTCTCGACTTGGGTCAGCACTAGCTGGTCCGTCTCGGAATCATAGAGCATCAGCGCCCAACCTGCACCCTCGACGGTCTTGGCAGCTTCGGAGAATTGGGACTTGAACTGCTCAAACCCGCCAAAGTCCTGGCTGATCTTGTCAGCCAGTTTCCCCCCCGGCCTTCCCCCTCCCTTTCCGGGAGGAGCCATGTTCGGCCAGAAGAAGGAATGCAGGATGTGCCCGTCGACGTTGAAGCTGTAGTCTCTCAGAACTGCCCTGACGTCAATCTGAAGTTCACCTTTCCGGGACTTTTCGAGTTTCTCAAGCGCCGCGTTCGCGCCGTTGACGTAGGCCTGGTGATTCTTTGTGTGATGAAGGGTCATCGTCTTCTCCGAAATGTGGGGCTGGAGTTCCGAGTACTTGTATGGAAGTGGTGGTAGCGAATATGTCTTAGTCATCGGAGGGTTCGGATTGGCCCAGCGTAAAAAACTTGCCCCGACCTAGACGGTGGCAGAAGGTTTGGCGTTCTTGGCCTTCTGCCAGTCGTCCAGGAAGCGCTTCAGCCCGGAATCGGTGAGAGGATGTTGCATCATCTTCTCCATCACCTCCGGCGGCATCGTCGCGATGTCGGCGCCGATCTTCGCAGCCTCAAGGACGTGTTGGGGATGCCTAATGCTTCCTACGAGGACCTGAGCCTTGAGCCCATAGTTTTTGCGGATCGTGACCAGGTCCTCGACGACCTGCATCCCGCGCTGGCCTATGTCGTCAAGTCGGCCGATGAAGGGACTGATGAAAGAAGCTCCCGCCTTCGCCGCGAGCAGACCCTGATTGGCCGAGAAGACGAGAGTCACGTTGACCCTGATTCCCGACGAGCTGACCGTCTTGGTCGCTCGGAGACCTTCTGGCGTGATGGGGATCTTCACGACGATGTTGGGGGCAAGTGAGGAGAGGCGCTTCGCCTCGGTGACCATCCCATCGTGAACTGTGCTTACGACCTCGGCGCTGACGTCACCCTTGACCTCCCTGCAGATTCCGACAATGATTTCCTCGAACTCCCCGGGCTCCTTGGCGACGAGGGAGGGGTTGGTGGTGACGCCGTCTACGAGACCCATCTGGTTCAGCTTCCTGATCCATTCAAGGTTGGCAGTATCGAGGAAGAGCTTCAATCCGAGAACGACCAACGCTTTTCGCTATTAAAGTCTAGCTTCATTTCGACATGAGAAGCGCGGCAGCATCCTCGATGTTGGAGGAGGTCAGGCCGTACTTCTTCAGTAGCTCGCCCGTCTGCCCACTCTCGCCGAAGGTGTCCATCACCCCCACCCTCTTCATCGGGGTCGGCCGCGACTCGCCCAGGACTTCGGCCACCGCGGAGCCCATGCCGCCCATCACGTTGTGTTCTTCCGCAGTGACGACCCTCCCGCAATTCTGGGCGAACCTGACTATCGTTTCCGCATCTATCGGCTTTATCGTGTGGAGGTCCACCACGGCAGCAGCCACCCCCTTGGCCTTGAGGGAGGCGGCAGCCTTGACCGCCTCTGGGACCATGATTCCGCAGGCGACAATCGCGACGTCCGATCCGTCCAATACTACGGTGGCCTTCCCATGCCTGTACTCGAAACCATCCTCGTAGACTATTGGTGTCGAAGGTCTGGTCAGCCTTACGTAGAACGGCCCGCCGATGTCGGCGATCGCCTTGACGATAGCCTTGGTTGAGACCGCGTCGGACGGAACGATCACACTCATCCTAGGTATCGACCTCATGATGGCAATGTCCTCTACCTGCTGGTGAGACGCACCGTCGGGCCCGACAGAGATGCCTCCGTGCGAGCAGACGATCTTCACGTTCAGGTTCGGGTATGCGATGTTGTTGCGGATCTGGTCGACGCACTTGCCAGGCACGAAGATTGCGTACGTTCCAGCGTAGGGGATCTTACCAGCGAGCGCGAAGCCAGCCGCGATTCCCATGAGGTTCTGCTCAGCTATTCCAACATTGAAGAACCGGTCAGGGAACTTCACGGCGAAGACACCCGACTTCAGCGAGCCGGTCGTGTCCGCGCCAAGCACGACGACCCTCGGGTTTGACGCACCCAGCTCCAAGAGCGCCTCACCGTAGGCATCCCTCATGGCCCCCTGCCTAGCGAGCGTCATTTCTCCCTCGCCACGCGCTCTGCGCGTTCCCTGAGCGCCCCGATCGCCCTGACCGGGTCGCTCTTTCCATAGACGCCTGCACCTGCGACGAGAACGTTTCCCCCTCTCTTAACCACTTCGTGGGCGTTTTCTGGTTCGACCCCACCGTCTATCTCGATGTCCGCTCCCGAACCCTTCTCGGTGAGGAGGGCGCTGGTCCTTTCGAGTTTGGGCATTGTTGACATGTCCATAGCCTGGCCGCTGAAGCCGGGATTGACCGTCATGAAGGTGAGCACGCTCACCTTGTCGAGGCGCGCCACAGCCCAGCCCGGTAGTTCGGTTGAAGGTTTAATCGCAAGCCCGACCTCCTTGCCCCTGCGCACGACCGCAGCGTGGACTTCGTCGAACGCCTTCCCGTCGAGCACCTCAGCGTGGAAGGTGAGGATGTCTGAGCCCGCGTCCAAGAACTTCTCGACGTAGAGCCAAGGCTGGTCGATCATCAGGTGGGTGTCGAACCTGAGGTCGCATCGCCTCCTGAGCGCCTTCACCGTGCCCGGTCCGAAGGTTATGTTGGGGGCGAAGTGGCCGTCTATCACGTCAAGATGGACTTGGTCTGCGCCGCCCCTCACAGAGATGTCGACCGCCTCTGCGAGGTCGCCCAAGTCCCATGCGAGTATTGAGGGGGCGATCCGTATTGGTCTCAATCGATCACTTCAGTTCGCTGAGGACCTCGGAAAGCGTGTCCTTCGCAGGCGCGGTCCCGTGATAGTGGGGGGACCATTCCATGAAGGAGATCCCCTTCCCCTTGACGGTGTGCGCTATGATCACGGTCGGACGGTTCCTGGTGCTCGCAGCGAGGTCGAAGCCGTCGATCAGCTGGAGGAAGTCATAGCCGTCCACCTCGATGACGTTCCAGTTGAAGGCTCTCCATTTGGAAGCGAGGGGCTCAAGCGGCATGATCTGCTCCGTGAGGCCGTCCTGCTGGATTCCATTCCGGTCTATGATCGCGGTGAGGTTGTCCAACCTATACTTCGAGGCTGCCATCGCGGCCTCCCACACCTCGCCCTCCTGCTGCTCTCCGTCTCCCATCAGGACATAGGTGCGGCTCGCCCTCCTGTCCATCTTTGCCGCTAACGAAGCACCGACACCGAGCGAGAGCCCGATTCCTTCAGAGCCTGCCGGCGCCTCGATCCCGGGAATCCCCA
>Ga0326727_10025349_pt1 | contig 11126 bp, 11 predicted proteins | sample MB2enrmetagenome_FD_207643 | JGI IMG/M metagenome (GOLD analysis project Ga0326727, IMG submission 207643) | Lab enriched peat soil microbial communities from McLean, Ithaca, NY, United States - MB29MY | ecosystem: Environmental > Terrestrial > Soil > Wetlands > Peat | place: USA: New York... | reverse complement strand
CCCTCATCGCCTGTATGCGCAAGCTCCTGACCATCCTCAACGCCATGGTCAGAAAGCAACAACCTTGGTGCCCCTCGGCACCCATAACCTCTTGACTGCCAAGACAGTCGCTCAAACTCCCCTCCCAGCCCCCGGCCCCCGGTCATTCCGCCGGCCGCGGGCGATTGAGCCAGGCCGGCGTGGCCGCCTCCGGAATGGCGTCCCCTTTGGGGAGGTAGGGCTTAAGATCGACGATGGGGGTGCCGTCCCGGGCGTCCAGGCCGGCCACTTCCACGACATTGTCCTTTATTTGGAGAATCTGGCAGGCGGTGAGGCCGATAAGGTTAGGGCGCACCGGGGCCCGGCAGGCAAAGACGCCGGTGAGGGGATTGGCCGGGTCCCGGCGGGGATGCACCTGCAGGATGGCCCGGGCCTCGGACCGGTCGTTGTCATGGAACCAGTAAAACACCCAGAGGTGGGAGAAATCCTCCAGGCCCTTCAAGGCCGGGGCAAATTCCGGCTTGATTTCCAGAAAAATCCGCTCTCCTTGCTTCTTTACCTGGCCGAGGGGCCGCATGATCATAAGGTTGGATTCAGTCATTTCATCCCCCCGGCCCTGGACCAAGATTTTCGGCGGAACCCGGCCCCGCCGTGACGGCCAGCAGCAACAGGGCTGGGGCTATCCTCCAAAGTTTCATGAACCCGGCAGACAATTCAGAATTTAATTATTGGGAGGCACAACTTCCATCTCGTAGACGATCAATGTGCCATCCACCTTGACGCCTTCCACCTTCACCTGCCCTCTCACCGCCGGCTTGGCGTATTTATCGTCCACCTTGCTGTCGGGCACCACGCAAACGGTCTATATGTAAACCTGCCACTGGCCGACATACCCTTCCTGGGGCATCTGCTTAACAACGCCGTAAAATTTTTCTTTGGCCGCGGCAGGGCCCAGAAGGGACAGGAGAACCAAGCAAACCGGAATACCAACCAATTTTTTCTGCCCAATTGCGTCCTTATGTTAGATTTGACCCAGAGTTATCAACAAGTTCGGCCCAAGGGAGGGAAAAGGTTAATTCCCCTTCGCCTCGAGAACTTCTGATAAAACCTTCTCCACCAATGGCAGGGGCACGTCTTCCCGGACCACCGCCTCCCCCAGGCGGCGCAATAGCACGAAGGGCACGCCGGACTCCAGACGCTTTTTATCCCGGGCCAGGGCGGCCAGGACGGCCGGCGGGTCGAGAGGCGGTAGGGGTGGCCGGGTCAGACCCAGGTCATGGATGAGCTGTCGGCCGTGTTCCGCCTCCTCCCGAGGCAACCCCGCCAGGTTCTCCGAGAGGCGCAAAGCCGCCAACATGCCCCAGGCCACCGCCCGGCCGTGGGGCAGCTTGAAGTCGGCGGCCTGCTCCAAGCCGTGGCCCAGGGTGTGGCCGAAGTTGAGGAGGCGGCGCAGGCCCGCTTCCCGCTCATCTAACGCCACCACCTCCGCCTTAATGGCCGCGGCCCGGTAAATTATTTCGCTGAGTTCTGCTGGCTGCTTGAGAAGCCGCTTTGCCCCGCCCGCCAACTTCTCCAGCAAACCGGCGTCCCGGATAAAACCGGCCTTGACCACTTCCGCCAGGCCGTTGAGCCACTCGGCCCAGGGCAGGGTCGCCAAAAACTCCGGATCAATGGCCACCAGCCGGGGTTGATGAAAGGTCCCCAGGAGATTCTTGCCATCTGGCAGATTGATGGCGGTCTTGCCGCCGATGGCGGCATCCGTCATGGCCAGCAGAGTGGTTGGCACTTGCAGGAAAGGCAGGCCTCGCATGAAGATGGAGGCCAGGAAGCCGGTGAGGTCTCCCACCACCCCGCCCCCCAGGGCGATGAGGGGGGAGCCCCGATGCGCCCCCCGCCCCAGGAGTTCCCGGGCCAGCCGCGGCACCACCGGCCAACTCTTGGCCCGTTCGCCGACCGGAGTAGTGAGCAGCGCCGGCGCGAAACCGGTCTCTTCCAGGGCCCGGACCACCGGGGCCGCATGCAGTCGGGCCACCCGGCGGTCGGAGATCAGGAAAAGGCGCCGCGCCAGATTCGTTTGCGGCAATAACCCGCCGAGACGCAGACGGAGCCCCGGCTCCATAACTATGCGGTAGCTCTGGTCCCGCCCCGGCAGGGGGAGGAGGATCTCCCTCACTTCCAGCCCCCGGGGCGCAGGGTCCGGATTTCTGCCATCAGCTGGTCGAACTGGTCCGGGTAGAGGGATTGAGCCCCGTCGGACATAGCCTTTTCCGGCTGGTGGTGCACTTCGAGGAGGAGGCCGTCACAGCCCGCGGTCACCGCCGCCCGGGCCAGAGGCGGCACCAATTCGCGCCGGCCGGTGGCGTGACTGGGGTCCACGATGATGGGCAGATGGGACTCCCGGCGGGCCGCCGGCACTGCGGCCAGGTCCAGGAGATTGCGGGCGTGCTCGCCGAAGGACCGGACCCCCCGCTCACAGAGAATCACCCGGGGATTGCCTTCAGCCATGAGGTACTCTGCCGCCATGAACCATTCTTCCAGGGTGGCATACATGCCCCGTTTCAAAAGGACCGGCTTCTTGGTGCGGCCAGCGCAGCGCAGCAGGGAAAAGTTCTGCATGTTGCGGGCGCCGATCTGGATGATATCGGCAGACTCCGCCACCAGCCGCAAGGATTCCTGGTCCATCGCCTCGGTGACGATCAAGAGGCCGGTTTCCTCCCGCACCTTTTTTAAGATCTCCAGCCCGGGCTTGCCCAGCCCCTGGTAGCTGTAGGGCGAGGTGCGCGGCTTATAAGCGCCTCCGCGGAAGACCCGGGCCCCAGCCGCCTTCACTCGATGGGCGATGGTCAGGGCCTGGACTTCGTTCTCCACCGCGCAGGGCCCGGCCATGACCACGAAGTGGCCCCGGCCTAGCTCCAGGCCGGGCAAGGTGATCACGGTATCCTCTCGCTTCATCTCCCGACTGACTAGCTTATAGGGCCGGGACACCGGGATGGCCTGGATTACCCCGGGCATGTCGATGAACAGCGCCGGATCAACGGGGCCCGGGTTGCGCAAAATGGCGACCGCTACCCGTTCGCCCCCGGGCATGGGCTGGGCCGTAAAGCCCAGAGACTCGATCTTGTGCACCACCGCGTTGATCTGAGCCTGGGTGGCGTCCTTATCCATAACCACGAGCATAGCTTATCTCCAGCGGCAGGTTGAAAGGACTTCCAAGAATTTGGCCTTCCGGCATCTCAGGAATGTCAAGAATGGGCGCCCCACCTGAACCCTTATTAATATTTATCAGGGATTGCTGGCAAAATCAATCAAAGTCCATAGCGGCTTTTTCCTACTGGTCAGGGGGTTTTTTTGCGAAAAGAAGGGGTGAAGAAAGACCCAGTTAGGAGAGGACAGGCATAGCGGTTGCTTATCAGCCTGATATAATAAATCTCCTATTAAACCAAAACCAGAAGGCTTCTTGGGAAGGAAATCGGCATGGTCAACCTCCTCCTCATCCAGCCCCGGCCGGCTCCCCGGCTGGATAGCCCGGAGAACCTGCGGCTGGCGCAAACCCTGCTGGCCCAGTGCCGGGGGCGCGGGGCTGACCTCATTTGCTTGCCGGAGTATTTCCCCTTTCACGGCGAGGCCGAACTGGCCCAGGCCGCCCGGGAACTCGAGGCTTACCTCGTGGCCGGGCTGGTGCTGGAGCACCGGGGCCGGCGTCAGAATACCGCCACCCTGTTTAATCGCCGGGGCGAGCTGGTGGGCCGCCAGGCCAAAATCAATTTGAGCCCCTTAGAACGCCGGGCCTATGGGGTCACCCCGGGCAAGGCCTTTCAGGTATTGGAGACCGACTTCGGCCGGCTGGGTTTGCCGGTGTGTATCGATTTCTGGGGCCAGCCCCGGGCGGCCCGGCAATTGGCGGCCCAGGGGGCCGATCTCCTCGTCAATCCCAGCATCTTCCCCATCCTGCGGGGCCACTGGCCCGTGGGCGCCCTGACCCGGGCCTTCGACTATTACCTCCCGGTGGCAGGGGTGAACACCGCCGCCTTTACCGCCGAAATCGCCGGGCGGCCTTACGCCATGCAGGGGGGGCGCTCCTTTGCCATCCAACCCCCGGCCCCGCCGGACGCCCAGACCCTGTCCCAGTTGGTCCGGGGGTGGGACGATTTGCACCATTGGATTGTCTTGACCGGCGGCGAAGGGCCAGAGATTTTGGCGGTTACTCTGGACCTGGAAGGCGCCCGGCGCTGGCGCCCGGAAATCCAGCAACGCTTTGGGATTGCCCTATAACCTGCCAGTGGGAATTAGGGGAAGGAGCGGTCGATTCAAGATAACCAGACTTAGTCATCAACATTTTTTATAAATTTTAATTGCCCAAGCATTTCTTGACATTGGAAAAAATAAGCTTTATTTTCTCTAAAACGACGGGGCGGCTACTACTTCAACTTCTGAACAAGGAGAGAACTGATGCGACAAACCCGCAAGTGCTTGTTCATTATGGGAATAATGGCTCTTTCGCTCGCTTTGACCATCCCGGCCTTCGGTCAGACGGGTGGTACTCCGGGCCCCGGGCAACAGACGGCTCCGCCCGGCACGATCAGAGGCGGCGGCTTGATGCCGGATGACGTCTTCACCCCCATTTCCAAAGGCTACGACTTTATCCGGGCGGGCAATTACGCCGCCGCCAGAGGTCAATTTGAAATCGCGGTCCATGTCGATAAATTTAACCCCTTTGCCCTCAATAACCTGGCAGTTTTGGACGAAAGGGAAGGCAAACTGAATGACGCCCTGGCCCAATTGAAGGATGCCCTCAAATACTCCGATGAGTACAAAGACAAGATTAGCCAGACCTGCTTCGTCGGTGGCGGTTGCATGGCGGTTAAACCTGTCCATGGTTTTGGGGTTACTGAGACGGCGGCCGAGAAAAGCAGCATCACCCCGGTAATTCAGGAAAACATCCAGAAGCTTGAGGCTAAGATCGCCGCCACCAAGACGCCTCCGCCGCCGGGGACTCCTCCTCCAATTGTGCCCCCGTCCAAAACGAAGTAATGCTCAGGGGCCTTTCGGCCCCTACCGCCCCGTTCCTCGTTTTGGGTCAGGCGGCCTGGTTTAAAGAGGAGGAAACCGGTTTACCCGCACTCAATCCATCTCATTTGGGGGCCAGCGGAGCTTATATTCCCTGGCCCTTTATCCTTTTTCCGCCGCAGGCCAGCCAGCCAATAGCGCCGAGGCAAGGGCTGCTTCAAGCTGGGAGGTCCGAAGGGCGGGCGGCGTTACCGCCCTTTTCCCAAGGGTGAGGCCCAAAGGTTTCGGGGTTAAACCCGGGAGAGGAGCTGGTGCAGTTCCTGGAGGCCTTGTTGGGCCAGGCGCAGGGTTTGGCGAAGCTGCTGCGGATTGGGGATGAGGGGTGGGAGTATGCTGCGGTGATGCTGCAGCAAGGCCTCGGGATTAGTCTGTAATTGGTCCAACAGCGAGATTAATTCCCGGATGACATGGAGATAAACGGCGCCCAGGGGCTCCCCGGTTCCCCGAGCCTGGGGAGCCGAGGCCGCGGGCCATGCCACCGCCGCGGACTGCTCAGCCAGGGCCTGGGTTAGAGGCAGCTTTGCAAGCTTGGTCGTTTTGCCGGCAAGCTGTTTCTTTTTTGCCATATCTCCAGGAACTCGAGGGTTAGGTTCTGATAGTCGCGGGCCCCGCTGCACCTGGGCTCAAAATCGAAGATGGCCTTTTGGGCGATCTGGGCCTGGTTAAGGGCCTCGTTTTTATTGATTATGGTCTTGAAGGTCTTTTCCCGGTAAGGCGCCAGTTGTCCCAAAATATACTCATTGGTGACACTGTTACGTTTGTCGTACATGGTGAGGAGGATCCGGAAGAGGTCCCCCTCAAACAACTCCTCCATGGCCAGACCTTTTACCATCTCCACGGTGGTCAGTAGATCCGCCAGCCCATCCAGGGAATAACGGGAAATCTGGCAGGGGATCATAATAAAGTCGCAGGCATAGAGGGAATTGGTGGTGAGCACCCCCAGGGACGGCGGGCAGTCGATGAGGGCGAAATCGTAATCCACTTCTTTGAGAGATTGGGCCAGGATAGCTTCCCGAAAGACCCGGGAATAAATCTGCTCCGCCGCCCGGGCCAAATGGATGTTGGCTGGCGCGATCTCCAGCCCCAGGATATAAGTGGGCACGACCACCTCACTGATGCGCTTGCGGGGGACGGTCATGATCTCCGCCATGGAGGCGGTAAGGTTTTCCAAATCGAGGCCCATACCCGTGGTGCTGTGACTCTGGGGGTCCAGGTCTATGATCAGGGTGCGGTAACCCTGGTAAGCCAGGCCGGCCCCTAAATTAAGGGCGGTGGTGGTCTTGCCAGTCCCACCTTTTTGGTTGATAACCGCTACCACATGTGTCATGATACGACTTTAGTCCCCTACTATCAGAGTATCTTGGTGAAAATGATAATGTAAAGGGCCAGGAGCGTCAAGGAATATCTGGACGGAGAATTTCCCCTAATCCGGCAATTTTTCTCATTTTATGGCACACCCCCTGCATTAAAGTGAGGCTAATGATCACTATCCGGGAAGCCCTATGCTTTATCCTTTGGAAAGAAGGCGCTTCAATCGGCTGATAATTCCGTTGCCGGTCCGCTATGAGACCCATCACCCCAAAAGTGGAGAACTGTGCCAAGGGCAAGGAGTTCTTAGAGATATTAGCCTGTCGGGGAGCTTTTTCCATCTCAACCAGGAAGCGCCTCTCCAAACCGGTCAATTACTCTCCCTCACCATCATGGCGCCCTTACCTTTCCTGAATAACGGCCCCATTTCCCACTTATCCGCCCAGGCAGAGGTGGTCCGACTGGAACCCCCAGGGCCGTCTGATCCCCGTTATGGCGTCGCAGTCAATTTCCTCCAAAATCTCTCCTTTGCCACGGCCTAACCATTCTGTTATCCTAATTTAGCAATCCTCAATGTTCAGTTCCCTGAACTTAACGTTTATCATAATTTTCATAGATTGATTTTTATTTAACTTATTAATATGTTAGCTATTCTAAGAATGTTCAAATCATTTAATGATTATTAAATTTTTTAAATCAAAATGAGAACACCAGGGAAATGTTATGCGGTTTGCGGCTGATCTGCAGGTGGCCGTGGCCTTGAGCGGGGGGATGGATAGCGCTGTGGCCGGGGCCTTGCTCCGCCAGCAAGACCTCCGGCCCCATGGCGTCCATTTGCGCTTAAGCGACCACGGCCCTCCAGCTGGGCACCTCCAGGCCCTGGCCCAGGCCTTGGGCTTACCCCTCACCATCGTTGACCTGCGCCAGGAATTTTCCTTGCAGGTGGTGGACTATTTTGTGGCCGAATACTCCCGGGGCCGCACCCCCAACCCCTGCGTCCGCTGCAACGCCGCCATCAAGTTCGGCCGCCTCTGGGAATTGCTCCGGGCTGAAGGGGTAACCCGGTTGGCCACCGGCCACTACGCCCGGCTGCAAGCCGCGGCGGACGGCACCCTCGGGCTATTCCGGGGTCTGGACCGCCGCAAGGACCAATCCTACTTCCTCAGCCGCCTGCCCCGGGAACTGCTGGCCAGTCTCACTTTCCCATTGGGGGAGTTGACCAAGACCGAGGTGCGCCGCCGCTACCAGGAACTGGGTCTGCCGGTCAACGACAATGGGGCGGAGAGCGTTGAACTCTGCTTCATCCCCCAGGGGAATTATCAGGATTTCCTTCAGGCCCGCCGTGGTCCGGGCACTCCCGGCGATCTGGTGGACCTGCAGGGGCGCCTCCTGGGGCGCCACCGGGGCCTGGAGTATTACACCGTGGGCCAGCGCCGGGGGTTGGGCATCCCGGCTCGGGAGCCTTACTACGTCGCCGAGATCCGCCCCGAGACCAACCAGGTGGTGCTGGGCTTCAAACAGGAAATCGGGTCCCCGGGCCTGCTGGCCGAGGATATCAACTGGCTTATTACGCCGCCGGCCGGCGAGCTGGAGACCCAGGCCGTCCTCCGTTACCGCCATCCAGGAGTGGCGGCCAGAATTATCCCCCTGAGCCCCACCGCAGCCCAGGTCATCTTCGCCAGCCCGCAGGCCGCGGTGGCCCCCGGTCAGGCCGTGGTCTTCTACGACGAGCGCGACCGAGTCCTGGGCGGCGGCTGGATTGAAGAAAGGCTCAAGTAAGCCAGGGTCATTGGCATGGCAACCGCAAACCGCCTTTTCCGCCTCCTCACCTTCGGCTGCAAGCTCAACCAGGTTGATAGCGCCGGGATGAGCCAGGCGCTGGCCGGCCGTGGCTGGCTCCTGGCCCCCCCGGGAGTGGCGCCGCATCTAAACCTGGTCAACACCTGCACCGTCACCCAACGGGCCGACCAACAGGCCCGCCAGGCCATCCGCCGCCTCGCCCGAGAGCATCCCGGCGTCCCCATCTGGGTCACCGGCTGTTACGCCCAGCGGGCCTCGGCGGAACTGGCGGCCTTACCCGGCGTCACCGCGGTCCTGGGCAACCAGGAAAAGGTTCGCCTGGCAGACATGGTCAATTCTCCCGCCCCGTTGCGAGGGGAGGGGCAGGATGGGGCTGGCGTACCCGCGGTTGTCAGTGACTATGCCGCCAATCCTCTCTTCCAGCCCTGGCGCCTCCGGTCCTTTCCTGGCCACACCCGGGCCTGGCTGAAGATCCAGGAGGGTTGCAGCCACCAATGCAGTTATTGCATCGTTCCCCGGGTGCGCGGCCCCCGCCGCAGTTGGCCGCCCGCCGAAGTAACGGCCGCCCTGAGGGAGTTGGCCGCGGCTGGCTATCAGGAAGTGGTCTTAACCGGCATCGACCTGGGCCAGTACGGCCAGGACCTGAACCCAGCCACCAGCCTGGCCGGATTGGTGCGGCGGCTGAAACAGACGGAATTTCCCTTTCGGGTGCGCCTCAGCTCCATGGAGCCCCAGGAGGTCACCGCGGAACTGCTCCTGGAACTCGCCTCCTGGCCGGCCTTCTGCCCCCATTTCCATCTCCCCCTCCAGAGCGGCGCCGCCCCGGTCCTGGCGGCCATGAACCGCCCTTACCGGCCCGGGGATTTCCATGACCTGGCGCAGGACCTGGCCCGGCGCTTCCCCGACGCCGCCCTGGGGCTGGACCTCCTGGCGGGCTTCCCCCTTGAGACCGCCGCCGACTTCGAGGCCACCCAGGCTCTGCTGGCCGCCCTGCCGTTCACCTACCTGCATGTCTTCCCCTTTTCTCCCCGCCCCGGCACCCCGGCTGCCGCGCTCCCGCCCCTGCCCGGGCGGGAGGTGCGACGCCGCGCTGGCCTCCTGCGGGATCTGGGCCGCCGCCGGAAGCAGGCCTTTTTGCGGAGCCAGTTGGGAAAGGTGCGGGAAGTCCTGGTGGAAGGCCCGGCCCGCCCCGAGGGCTGGCTCCAGGGCCTGAGCGACAACTACCTGCGGGTCATCTTCCCCGGTCCGCCCGGCTGGCGCAACCGCCGCCTGCTGGTGCGTCTGCACACCGTCCAGGAAGAAACCCTGGCGGGCGAAGCCCTGGAGGGTTAAACGGGGCCGGGTATGGCCCTGGCTAAGGGGACGGTTTAATTGAATCTGGTTTCGGAGAGCATTTCCAGGAAATGCTTGGTTAAATACGGGTCAAATTGGCTGCCGGCCCGCTCCCGGATGATCCCCAGGGCTTGCGGCAGCGGGAACCGGCGCCGGCGGGGCCGATCGCTGGTGAGCGCCTCGAAGACGTCGGACAGCGCCATCAAACGGCAGAGCAGGGGAATCTGTTCCCCTGCCAAACCATCGGGATAACCCCGGCCATCCCATCGCTCATGATGATGCCGGATGATTTCTTGTTCCATCGGTCCCAGGCAAAGGGGTTGGGCGATCTTGACTCCCGTGCCTGGGTGGCTCTCAATGATGGCCCGGTCCCCTGCAGTTAACGGCTTTTTCTTAAGTAAAATCGTTTTGCCAATCATGATTTTGCCCAGATCATGCAGCTGCCCCGCGGTCTTGAGTGCTTCCAGGTCGGCGGTTGGGAGGCTTAAATAACGGGCAAACCTCAAGGCAATGGCGGCGGTTCGGGTGCAGTGGTGGCCACTAAAATGGTCCCTGGTCTCCAGGACCAGGAGCAGGTCCCGGATAGCCCTCCGGCGGTACAGGGCCACATGCTCCGGAATCAACCCCGGATTCCGTGACATCAAGGCGGCCAGGTGCAGATCGTCAAAATCCAGTAAGGCCGCGCTTAGTTTTCTGAGATCGATCCGGTAGGTTCCTTGCGAGATGGCTTGGCGCAAGGCGGCCACTTTCTGCGGCCGCACCTCCTGGACCTGCTTGAGGGCCCCCTGGGCTAATTCCTGCAACCGCGCCGCTTCCCCATCCTGACTTAAGGATGCACTTCTCCTGGCTTCCGTCATATCCCCCCCCAGACCCGGTGAACCGGTGACCCGAACTTCTTTGCAAGTGGTGGACCCAACCCGCCATCTCCCCCTTGAGCGCCGGCCGGGTATTTAATGAAATTGATGCAGAGAGTTAGGCAGTCTTGCCCCATTTTTGTATAACTTATCGGCAAAAATAGTTTTTCCTTAAATTTTTGGGCCGCCCGACTTTATGTTATAGAAAAATGTTATAGAAAATTCAGTTTCAGAAACTAACTTTAATCTAATACTGGTTAAAAGAGCAGGGAATTGAGCATTATTGCGGGTTATTCTTGTACCTCCATTTCTTACCGAGGAAGCAGGGTTAATCACGCAACAGACTGATCAGGGCTGGATGGGGCGAAATATGGGCACAGCTTGGGAGGATTGGGAAAAAAGGCTGCCAGAATTATTTCATTAATATTTCTTGCTTCCAAGTGGAACTTAATTTGAGGCGGCGGGAAAAGAGGCTCTCGAGAAGGCCGAGGATTTATTATTATCTCTGCCTGGTATATTTCATTGCGGGCAATGACCCGGCATCACGATACGAAGCTCAAAAAGTTGAACCACACCCTGGCCCAAGGGGTGGCCAATCAGGACAGAACTTTTGAGAAATCCGCTTATACTCTCCCCAAAAAACCGGCCCCCTGGAGGCTTTCATACTAATTTGCAGTCAATTGACAATTAATAATCCAATCGAACCCTGTAGTTGAGGCGACCAAATTCTGATTGCCTTCAAGAGCTACTAACGCCTCCACGAGTCGGTCTTCCACGCTATCCAGA
>Ga0326727_10025348_pt1 | contig 11127 bp, 13 predicted proteins | sample MB2enrmetagenome_FD_207643 | JGI IMG/M metagenome (GOLD analysis project Ga0326727, IMG submission 207643) | Lab enriched peat soil microbial communities from McLean, Ithaca, NY, United States - MB29MY | ecosystem: Environmental > Terrestrial > Soil > Wetlands > Peat | place: USA: New York... | reverse complement strand
GCCATCGCTCAAGCCCTTCCTCAAATCTCACCCGCCAACGCCCAAGCATGGTTCAGGCTGTGCTTCAAAGGTATATAGCTAAATGAGAAATGCTCTAGAACCCCTTGCCCTTGAACAGATACACCAACTCGATGAGCAGGATCAGCACCACGATGGTTTCGAGAAAGAAGCCGCGCGCCTGGTTAAACTGGTCGACCATGTCGTGGTAAAGGTCCTCGGCGGTCTTCAGTTTCTGCGCAACCAGATCCTTGTAGTCGGGGACGCCTACCTTGCCCGCGGCCAGCCGGTAAAGCCGCGCGGCAAACATGTCGCTTAAGAACTTGATGGAGTTGTCGGCCCTCTCGGTGAGCTCGGCAATATCCAGCAACATGGTGTGCAGCCGGGTGGCGCTCCGCGCCATGCGCCAGCGCACCAGCATGCCCTGCTTCTGTTCCAGCGAGTCGTACACGTTGTCCAGGATGCCGGTCAGCAGTTCGTCGTAGTGCCGGAACTCGAGCAGCTGCGAGTTGGCGTACTCAAGCAGCTGGATCGCGGTTTCGGCCCCGGCGTCGCTGTCGTAGAGAAACGCCGCATTCCAGCCAATCACGGCCAGGTCGCTCTCGTAATACGAAATCCGCGACTGCAGCACCTCAGTGCACTCGCCCGCCGAGAGCGCCAGCCGATCGCCGCGCACAATCTGAGCAATTTCGAGCCCGTGCTCGCGGGTGAGTTCGGCCGCGGAGGCCGCGCCACCCTTTTCGCGCACGTGGAAGATGAAGTAGTCCTCGCTCAGCCAGCGCTTGTAGGGCTTTACCATCGCGTCGGCCACGCGCTCCAGCCGCTGGCGCACAACCGGCTCGATGCGCGCGGCGAAATCCACCTCCCACACCCAGCGGCTGGCCAGATCGATCAGGCTCTCCCAGTTGCCGGTGAAGCTGAGCTGGTAGATGACGCTGACGACGCCGTAGTCGTAATATTTGATCTCGCCCTCGAGCCGCTCGCCGCCCTCCAGCGTGAGCGCCTCGAGCGGAGCCACCACCGGCGGGCGCTGGTAGCGCACATACGAGGGCACCGAGTGCTTGATTTTGGGCTGCGGCACGGTGCGCGCATTCACTGCCTGCTGCAGCTTGTCGAGCCGCAGTTCTTCGCTCACGTCAAACTGGATAAGGACGAGAACCGACCCGCTGAGCGAGGCCGGCACCGGTGATGCAATTGTGGTTGTCATGATTCGATTTCGAAGACAGGCCCTTTTCAACCGTCCCTAAGACAGGATAGCCTCCCGCCGGATGTGCGCGGGCGCCTGCGGGTAGTGTCCTAATTCTGCGTTGCCGTCCCTCAGGGGCTAAAGCCCGCGAAGGACTTGCTGATCCCTACGGCACGGCTAAAGCCGCGCCCTTTCAAAGCAACGCCAAATTAGGACATCACCGCCGCCGCGGCCCGTCTTTTTGCGCCCGAACCTGGCTTTGCCCGAGTCTGGGCATGTTTCGGCCATACATCGGCTTGTGACTGCAGTCACAGCGCGGCTCACAACCGGGAGAAACCATCGATGACGGCATTCGGGTGCCGCACCGCGGTTCTCATTTCTGCACCGGCCTTGACGGCATCCCACAAAGGAGATGTCTCATGGCGACTGTACTCGACAAAAGAGCCGACCTGGCCGGTCCCGGCATCGGCGATTACAACGAACTCGAAAAAATCCTCCCGCACGATTACCGCTCCCTGCTCACGCCGAAGGAAACCGAGCAGGCCATCTTCCATGTGAAACGCTACATTGAAGACAACCTGTGCAAGGAACTCAACCTGATGATGGTGGAGGTGCCTCTCATCGTCGATGTCGAAAGCGGCGTCAACGACATGCTCGATCGCGACGGCTCGCGCACGCCCATCCAGTTCCACATCTCAAACGATCGCAACCTTCATCCCATCGACGCGCAGGTGGTGCAGGCCGCCACAAAGTGGAAGAGAGCCGCGCTCAGGCAATTTGAGTGCGGGGTCGGCGAGGGCATTTGCACCGACATGCGGGCTGTCCGCAAAGACTACTTTCTCGATCACGACCACTCTGCCTACGTAGACCAGTGGGACTGGGAACGCGTGATGACTGTTGGCCAGCGCAACCTGGATTTTCTGAAAGATGTGGTCAGCAGGATCTGGAAGGTGATCGTTGGCGCGGAACGGTTCGCCCACGCCCTCTTTCCACAACTCGAGGACCCGCGCTTTCCCAATCTGCCCGAGCAGCTCACCTTCCTCCACGCCGAAGAGATTCTGGAGATGTATCCCACGCTGCCGCGCAAGCAGCGCGAGACGGCCATACTGCAAGTCCATCCCGCCATCTTCATCATTGGCATCGGCTGGCCTTTGAAAGACGGCTATCCGCACGAAATGCGCGCCGCCGACTACGACGACTGGATCACCGACACCAGCGCCGAGACCGGCAAAGACACGCATGGCCTCAACGGCGACATTCTGGTCTGGAACCCGGTGACAAAGCGCCGTCACGAACTTACGTCGATGGGCATCCGGGTGACGGCCGAGACTCTGAAGACGCAGCTCGAAATGTCGAACCTCGAGGATCTTGCGCGCCTGCCCTATCACCAGGCGATTCTCAACGACAAGATCCCGCTGTCGGTCGGCGGCGGAATCGGTCAGTCCCGCACATTGATGCTGCTGCTGCGCAAGGCCCACCTGGGCGAAGTAAGCGTTACCGTGTGGCCCAAGGTGCTGAAAGAGATGTGCGCGAAGAACAATATCTTCGTGCTCGAGTAGCTCTCCTCACCAGCCCGCCGGCGGCCTGGGAAGCGGGCCCCGGCGGGCAGGCTCCGATTCACGGGTCCTACTTCTTTGCCCGCTTGTAGAAGGGCAACGGAACCTGCCTGGCGCGGACGCGGTTGCCCCTGACATCGACCAGCAGGTCCGCGCCGCTTTCGGCCACCGCCGCAGGCACCAGCGCCATGGCGATGTTGGTTTTGAGGAACGGCGCAGGCGAGCCCGATGTGATGGTGCCGATCGGCTCACCTTCGAGCGAGTAGACGGAGTACCCGTCCCGCGCAATCCCGCGCTCCACCATCTCGAGGCCGATGACCTTGCGCTTGGGACCGCCCGCGGCCTGCACGGCCAGTAATGCGTCGCGTCCGATGAACTCGCCCTTATCCAGCTTGAGCCAGCGGTTGAGGCCGGCTTCGAGCGCGTTGATCTGCTCGGAAATCTCGTGGCCGTACAGGCTCATGCCGGCCTCGAGGCGCAGCGTGTTGCGCGCGCCCAGCCCGCAGGGCCTGATGCCGAACTCGGCGCCGGCCTCGAGCAGGGCCTCCCACATCTTCACTGTGGTGGGCTCGTCGCTGGGGACGTACACCTCGAATCCGTCTTCGCCGCTGTAACCGGTGCGCGCAATCAGGACATTGGGCACGCCGGCAACCGTTCCCCACGTGAACCAGTAGTTCTTGATGGCCGCCAGATCGACCTTGGTGAGCTTGGCCAGCGTCTCAAGCGCGCGCGGCCCCTGCAGGGCAAGCTGCGAGTAATAGCTGGAGTAGTCGCCGAGATGGATTCCGGGCCACGAACCCACCTGGCTGCGGATCCAGGCAAAATCCTTGTCCTTGGTTCCCGCGTTCACCACCAGCAGGTAGTCGTTTGCGCCCAGCCGGTGCACCAGGATGTCGTCAACAAAAGCGCCCGCGGGCGTAAGCAGCGCGGAGTAGTGCGCCTGCCCATCGGCCAGCTTCGAGGCGTCGTTCATGGTGATGTGCTGCACCGCGGCCAGCGACCCCGGCCCGCGGAACTGGATTTCGCCCATGTGGCTCACGTCGAAGAGCCCCACGCCGGTACGCACGGCCACGTGCTCGGCAATCAACCCGCCGCCGGGGCACGGATATTCGACCGGCATATCCCACCCGCCAAAGTCCACCATTTTTGCCTTGAGCGCGCGATGCGTCGCGTTCAGCGCCGTCTTTTTGAGCTGCGCCGGCTGCGGCTGATCGGCTGCGGCCGGCCCTGGAACTGTACTCGCCATGGCACATTCCTTTCTGCGTGTTGCACCCACCCTCAACCATAGGCAGTTGGCCGCGCCGGGGTCAATGCGCGCGAATACTGGGTGGTGGGTCAGTTTGAAAAAACAATCCCTCAGGGGCTAAAGCCCGCGATTATTAAGATCGATTTATGTACGGGCTGAAGCCCGTACCCTTCAAGCTGACACACTGCTGAATACGGGGACGCGGCAGGATTTGCGGGAATCGGCGGGGAACCATAGGCTTGGCATAAGAGGAACGATCCCATGAACCGCATTCGCGGGGTTTTGATGGTTATTGCCGCCTGCGTCGCCTTCTGGGAGGGCTGGCGCCTGCGCAGCACACATTTTGCAGTTTCGGCCGTGGGGCTGGGCGTGCTGGCCCTGGCGCTGGGGGTGTGGCATTTGCTGCGCAGGCCGGCGAGGCCAAGGGTGTAATTAAACCGGAACTGCTCACAGTGCAAGCCGCCGGTTCGTTGTAGGATGACGTGCATGGAATTCAGCTACAAAGTCAGTAGGGATCAATATCTCCGTGCAAAACGCTTGGCCGTCAGGCCATCTTTTGTTTCTTGGCTTCGGAGGCGTGTATTCGTTTCCTTTCTTCTCCTCTTTTGTCTGGCACTGCTTATATTGGTCAGTCAGCAGCATCCGTCGCCCGTCGCGTCAGCTCCGATCACGCAACAGACCGCGCACGAGAATTTCTGGGCAACTACCATCTCATACGTGATGTTTTTTGCAGTTCTTGGCGTCTCTGGTTATTCGCTTCTCGGGAAAGGATGGCTGCGCGATCGGCGTCTTTATCGGGACGACCCGCTCATGCAGGGCGAAATCACGGCAAACATCACGTCCGACTCCATCTCCACACGTAATTCTGCCGGCGCGACCTCGGAAACCAGATGGAACGCTTTCGAGCGATGGATCGAGCGAAAGGACATGGTTGTGGTCGTCATGCGCTCGGAGGCTAACATCATCCTGAATATTGCCGCACTCTCGGAGATTCAGCGTTCCGAGCTGCGCGGCATTCTCTCCACAGCGCTGCCGAAGAAGTAGCCCCTCAGGGTTTCCCGCAGCAACTCCCGGCATCAATTCGTGTCTCTTCTCATGCGGCCGGGCCACATTGCCTGCCGAAGGAGATCATCATGTTCACGGCAGGACTGAATGAATTGGCTTTTCGTTTTGGCGGCTTCCGCTTCGGTCACGGTGATGGCTTTGGATTCGTGGTTCTATTCCTGATTTTGGCCGGAGTGGTCATCTGGGCTATCTCGCGGTCGGGCGCTGCCGAGTCGCAAAAGGGCTAGGTCAACATTTCTTATTTGTGGCTTGAGAGTTGGTGTTTCGACGGCCCCGAACGAATGCCCGGGCCTGAAGGCCGCTTAAGTTGGCGTCCCTTCCGGGGGCTGAAACCCGCGGCCCGAACCACGAATCACGACCGCGCCCTGCGCCTTGCCCGCCAGAACGAGCTCAGGCCGAGGTAGAGAAACACCGAGACCACGACGGCCGAGGCGAGAAAGGTGCGGTGGTCGGGCCCGGTTGCCCAGCTGGCGCGGGTGCGCCATACCGTGGGCCCAAACGCCAGCACCGGCAGCAGAAAAAAGGCGCCCATAATCTCGAGCCACAGGATTCCACCCACCCGCCGGAAGGGCCGCAGCAACCCGCCAATCCCCTGCGCCACTCCGCGGCCGGTTTGCGCAACGGCGCGTCCGGCCTGGGCAGCGGCCTGCGCGCTGACCGCGCTCGCGCCCTGAACCTGAGCGCCTGCCTCCACTTGCGCTGCGCGAGGAGCAGCCGCAGTGGCTGCGGATATCCATTGCCCGGCGACGCGGCCCGCCACCCGCACTCCGATCCCCAGTACCCGCCCGATCTTTTCCGGCTTCATTCCGTCTATGATGGTAGCAGCGACCCTGTTCATACTGCGTTCCGTGCTTGCACCCATCTTTGGCGTTTGCCCTCAGAACGCATTCGAAGTAAGGTTAAGGAAATCGTGGGTTCGATCCCGCGCGACTTCCGCGCAAACCGTCGCCTCTGGAGGTAACCCCGTGACATCCCGTCTGCGCGAACTGATACAGCAACTCGGCGAGGCCATCCACGAGTCGGTCATTGAAAGCGAACAGATTGCCGGTGTCGTCCAGGACATTCGCAAGCACGGCTTCGATGTGCTGCTCATGCTGGAGGCCACGATAGGCCTGAATGAGGTCACGCAGTCTCCCAAAAGCGGCGAGGCGGTCGAGGGCGAGGCGGAGGGCAACGTCATGTCCTTCACCCCGAACGACCTCAGCTTCCTGCGCTCGCTGCGCATCTCGGTTGAGGGCGACGACGAGCCGGCCCAGGAGCGGTAGAGCGGCTGATTCCGCCTAACTTCTTAATTCTTTTCGCCCCCGCTGGGAACCCACCCTTGATTTTCTGCGTATAGCCCGCATATGCAGTGCGTGGGTACATTAAGCTGGAGCATGATAGGCTTGGCCGGGGCGAACCCCCGGGAAACCAGGCCGCATGCATTGCGGCAGGCTACGTCTTCCGGATCGGTCCTCCCCGCGCGGTCTCACTATGCCCCGCGAAACGTGAATGACGGTGCGGGGATGGGGACGGCGAATCCGGGGCAGGGCTCCAGGGTCTCCACCGGGGCCCAGGCAGCACAAGGAGCTCAGGCAAGGCGCATGGAGGCAGGAAATTTGGAGACCGACTGGTCCCAGGTCGTCCGGCGCTGCATGGACGGGGATTCGGGCGCATGGGCCGAGATGGTCCGCACGCATCACAAGCGTGTCTATGGGCTCTGTTTCCGCTTTACCGGCAACGCCGCCGACGCCGAGGACCTGACCCAGGACGTCTTCCTCAAGATCTACTCCAACCTCGCCAGCTTCGACGCCATGCGCGGCAGTCTGCCGGTCTGGATTACTACCATGACCCGCAATCTGCTGGTAGATAACTTCAGGCGTACACGAAATCAGCGGGCGACGTCTTCATTGGATGACGGCTGGGATCAGACCGAGGAGCTGAGACCGATCGACCGGCTCACCGACCCCGGACTTTCCCCGCACGAATCCGCCGCCAAAAAAGAACTGGCAAAGATGGTGCAGGAAGCCCTGGCCCGCGTTTCAGTAGAGCTGCGCGAGGCGGTGATTCTGCGCGACTTACAGGATATGGACTACAAAGAGATCGCCCTGGTCCTCAGCATCCCCGAGGGCACGGTAAAATCCCGCATCAGCCGTGGCCGAGCGGAACTAGCGCGGCTGTTGGAACGTAATAGACGAGAGGTGATGTAACCATGGCAGAGCGCATGCATATTCCGAGCTCCCCGGCCTGCGGGCACTGGGAGACACTTCTGGCGGATGCGCTGGACGGGCTTCTGAAGCCCGAGGACGAAGCGACCTTTACGTCGCATATGGCCTCCTGCCAGGCCTGCACGTCGCTTTTTGAAGAGGCGCGCCGGGGCCGGGAGTGGCTCGACTTTCTTGACGCCGAGCCGGAGGTGCCTGAGGGTCTGCTTGAGAAGATCCTCGCGCACACCGGCCCGGGACAGAGTACTGAAGCTGAATGGATCGCCGGCGGAGCCGCGGTCCTTCCCAATACGATGGTCCCCGCCTGGCAGCGACCCGGCTTTATGGGCTTTATCCGGCGCTTTGCCGAGCCCCGCCTGCTGATGACGGCGGCGATGGCCTTCTTCTCAATTACGGTGACGCTCAACATGACGGGCGTGAAACTCACCAGTATCCGCCTCTCCGATCTGCGTCCCTCGGCCATCAGGGCCTACATGGAACGCCAACTGACAGTCGCTTCGGTCCCCATCATTCGCTACTACGACCACCTTCGTTTTGTGTACGAGGTGGAGTCGAAGATGCGCGAGTTGCGTAGCAACGCAACCCAGGAACAGGGAAGTCCCAGCGAACAGACGCAGCCCTCCCAGCCTGCAGCGCCCGGCGAGTCAAAGGAGGTTCCGGGCCACAAAGACGGTGGCTCCCGCATGGATCCCCCGCAGCAGTCGGTTGAACCCGCGGTTCCCGGCTCCCGCGAAGTCATCGAGGCACGCCTGGGGCTCAACCCAGACTTCGGAACCTTCGCTTTCAAGTACGGAGTTGAAACCAACACGCTTCCCGGCATTCAGTACGCGCATTCCGGCGGCTCCGCGAACGCGGTAGAGGAAAGGAGCACCAGATGGATTGCGTAAATCACAGCGGCGTTACCGCGATCGCGTTCTGCCAGAATTGCGGCAAGGCACTCTGCTCAAATTGCACGCGCAAGGCCGCGGGCGGGCAGATTCTCTGCGATTCCTGCTTTAGCGCCTGGCAGACGGTTCCCCCGGCTTACACGCCCGCCTTCAGCTCAGGCCCCAACCCGGCAACGGCCGCGGTTCTCGGGCTCATTCCCGGCGTCGGCGCCATGTACAACGGCCAGTTCCTCAAGGGCCTGGCTCACCTGTTCATCTTTGCAGTGCTGGTGAGCGCCAGCGATCGGTATCCCATCTTCGGGTTCTTCATCGCCGGCTGGATCTTCTACCAGGTCTTCGAGGCCTATCACGTAGCCAAGGCGCGGCGCGACGGCCTTCCGGTGCCTGACCCGCTCGGTCTCAACGAGATCAGCAACTGGTTCAATCCCGGCGCACGCGGCCAGAACGCCGCCCAGCCCGGCGCCGTTCCTCCGATCAATCCGGCTCCTCCGGCAGGCGCCCCACCCGCCGGCGCCGGCCAGCCGCAGCCGCCTTTTGAGAGCCCCTACAAGGATCGCAGCCAGTGGCAGTCCCCCTCCCAGGGTCCAACCGGGACCGGTTCGGATCCTGCTGCCGGCCAGGGCTATGCCCCTCCGGAGGTTCCGCCCCCCATTTCCCCCTTTCCACCCATGCCGCCGGCTCCGCCGCCCTTTTTCTGGCGGCGCAAGGAGCCCATCGGCGCCATCATCCTCATTGCCCTCGGAGTCCTGCTGCTGCTCGGCCAGCTCAATCTGCTCTCCGGCCGGGTCTTTGAACTGGGCTGGCCCCTGATGCTCATCGCGCTGGGCCTGTTCCTCATTGTCAGGCGCATGCAGGGCACGCAAGGAGGCCCCAAATGAACCGCTACATTATGATTCACCATCTGCGTTGGCCCGCCGTTCTGCTGTTGACCGGCACCCTGGCGTTGTTGGCCCAGTTGAATGTAATCGATCACTTCTGGCATTGGTTCTGGCCACTGCTGCTGATCCTCATCGGCTCGCTGATGCTGGCCGAGCGCGCAGCCCTTGCGGCCATGGACCACGACGATGCCAACGCCTGGCCGTATGGCGGCACGCCCACTCCCGCGGCGCCGCAGCCTGGCACTTCGATTGTGCCCGCCGACAGCAGCAACTTTGGCCAGCACAGCAATGGAGGAACACAATGAGCACGCCTCCGAACATGCCCCCGGGCGGCGGAGCACCAATTCCGCCCTACGATCCCAAAGCGCAATGGCGCGCCTATCGCGAACAGCAGAAGGCGGCATGGCGCGCGCAACGCGACGCATGGCGCACACAGAAGTACGCCTGGAAGACCGGCTATGGCGGAGTTTATGGCCCGCGCGTCCCGTCGATGGTTGGTCCCGTCATCCTCATCTGCATCGGCATCATCGCCCTGCTCATCATGACCGGCCATCTTGCGGCCGATAGCTTCTGGGACTGGTACTCTCATTGGTGGCCGATCCTTCTAATCGTGGCCGGTCTCGCGCTTCTTGCCGAGTGGGCCATCGACCTTCGCCGCGAGGTTCCGGTGCACCGCAAAGGCGGCTTTGTGGGTCTCCTGCTGCTGCTCACCATCATCGGCCTCTGCGCCACGGGTTGGCGCCAGGTGGGCGGCTGGAACTGGAACTGGAACGGCGACAACGAGGACTTCTTCAACAACTTCGGGGCGCCCGAGCACGACAACGACGCCCAGGTGCTGAACACGACGGTTCCCGCCAATGCCACCGTTGACGTCGAGAATCCCCGCGGCGATGTGAGCATTACCGGCGGCGACGGAACCAGCATTCAGGTGCAGGCGCACGAAGTGGCCTATTCAAACTCCGACAGCGACGCTAAGAACATCTGGGAGTCTGAAGCGCCCAAACCCACCGTCAGCGGCGGCACGGTGCTCATCAAATCCGAAGGCAGCAACAAGGGCCGGGTCAATCTCACCGTTACCGTTCCCCGCACGGCCAAGGTGACCGTGAACGAGGGCCACGGCGAGGTGACAGCCACGGGCCTTGGCGCGGGAATCACCGTCAGCGTGCCCCACGGCGAGCTGCATCTGAATTCGATCACCGGCCCCGTCGAGGCCCATCTCTATCACGGCAATCACGATGTTTCCATCCACGACGTGAGCGGCGACGTGACTGCCGACGGCAACTCGAACGAGCTCACGCTCTCCGATATTCACGGGCGCCTCTCGACCAACGGAGACATCTTTGGCCCCGTGCACATGGAGAACATCACCGGTCCCGTCAAGCTGCACACCTCGGTCACCGATCTTGAGATTGCCGCGCTTCCCGGCGATGTCACGCTCGACTCCGACGATCTGCATGTGACTGAAGCCGAGGGCTCGGTTCGCGTCTCGACCCATGCCAAGGACGTCGACCTGAGCCAGATCTACGGCGATACTTCAGTGGACAACCGCGACGGGCGGATCTCAATCGAGCCGGCCGGCGTTTATGCCATCACCGCCAACAACAACAAAGGCGATGTTGAGATTACGCTTCCGCCCGACGCCGCCGGCGTAGTGGACGGCCATACGCACAACGGCGAGGTTGTGAACGACTACGGCCTGACCGTGCATGGCGACGAAGACAAAACTGTGACCGGCCGCATCGGCGCCGGAGGCCCCAGGATTTCACTCATCTCGAATAACGGCGACCTGCACATCAAGAAGGGCCCGGCCTTCCCGCCACCCCCGCCGGCGACTCCGGCTACGCCCGCAGGGGCAAAAGCGCCGCCGCCCGCGCCCAACGCGCCTCACCTGAAATCGTCCAAGGCGCTGCCTCAACAGCCGGTTACGCAGTAGTTCTCTCCTGAGGGCACGAAGGGCGCGGCGAATATTCTGCCGCGCCTTTTGTGTGTACGCCGTGCATGATTGACAGCTTGGGGGTGTAAGTCCCCTTCACATCCTGATGGAGGAGAAGTGATAGCGAAGCGCAAGGGCGTCATCGCGAGGTGGGGTCTGAAGGAAGCGTGGAGCA
>Ga0326727_10025347_pt1 | contig 11127 bp, 8 predicted proteins | sample MB2enrmetagenome_FD_207643 | JGI IMG/M metagenome (GOLD analysis project Ga0326727, IMG submission 207643) | Lab enriched peat soil microbial communities from McLean, Ithaca, NY, United States - MB29MY | ecosystem: Environmental > Terrestrial > Soil > Wetlands > Peat | place: USA: New York... | reverse complement strand
AAATTCGGGCGTCGCTGTATGGACGGCGTTTGGCGTGCAGATTGTGCTGGCAGCAGTCTGCACCGTGGTCATCCTGGCCGGTAAATTGCTAGGGAATCCGTGGGTACCGGCAATGGCTTTTATGGGGGCAATAATATACTTGACAAATCAAACTGACTGGGGTATCTTTGGCTTAGGTGAAAGACATGAGCAAACCAAAGACACTCCAGCAAGCAATCGTTCACTTCGCAAATCCCGACAACTGCCTCGCCTTCATGGTCAAGATGCGCTGGCCTAACGGCAAAGTGATCTGCCCTACCTGTGGCCGAGAGGACGCCGTGTTCCTCGAAAATCAGCGCAAGTGGCAATGCAAAAGCGTTCACGATCACCGCCAGTTTTCTGTGAAGGTCGGGACCATCTTTGAGGACTCTGCTCTTCCTCTGGACAAGTGGCTCATCGCCATGTGGATGGTTGCCAACTGCAAGAACGGCGTCAGTTCCTACGAAGTAGCCCGCGCTCTTGGCATCACTCAGAAGTCCGCATGGTTCATGCTCCATCGGATTCGCCTTGCGATGCAAAGCAATTCCAGTTCTAAGCTTGGGGGACGCGGCTCTGAGGTAGAAGTAGACGAGACTTTCATTGGCGGTGCGGCCCGCTTCATGCACGCTGATAAACACAAGCGCCGTATTACCGAGACTGGCAGCAAGGACAAGACTCCGGTTATCGGAATGCTGGAACGCAAAGGAGAGGTTCGCGCCGCCGTGATTCCGAATTGTCGCAAACATCACGTCGAAGGCCAGATTCGCCGTCACGTCAAAGCTGGTAGCGCGATCTACACCGATGCGCTTTACTCCTATCAGAATTTGAAGCACCAGGATTTCGAGCACAAGGTAATCAATCACGCCGAGAAGTACGTTGACGGGCAGGTTCACACCAACGGCATGGAGAACTTCTGGAGCCTTTTGAAACGCGGAATCAAGGGAACCTACGTGAGCGTGGAGCCCTTCCACCTCTTCCGGTATTTGGATGAGCAGGTGTTCCGCTTCAACTTGCGGGAACTGGCTCACGATGGACTTCGTTTCGAACACGTTGCCTCTCACGTAATCGGAAAGCGCCTCACCTATGCCGAAGTAACTGGCAAGGTTGGTACGACGAATTCCTTGCCCAACTAGACTCCCTCGCGGGAAGCGGAAGATTTCTTAGATTTCTTCCGCTTTTTCGCGGCCTTTTCTGCATCTAACTTAGCTTTAATCTCACTATGTGGAACTTTAATTAAATCTCGCGCCAAACTATTGAATTTCTCATATTCGGTCGAGTTGGTATTTTTCATCGGGGACCCCTAAAGAACGGATTCTTCGACAGGTTAGCTAAAATCTCTTTCGGTGTATGGTCTTGTTGCCACCATTCCACCATGGCCGCAAGATCATCCCGCGCCATTTTACCGCCATAGACGCCCTTGGTTCCCAAGATTGAAATACCCGATTTGAATTTAAATGATTCGGAATCAATTCCGTGTTCTCTCACGATGTAAGCTAAATAATCGGCCGGGTCCAAGCAAACCGTATTTGTTCCCCGGATGAAGTCCGCTCCCTTAAATCGAGAATCAACACCAGCGACCTCAAACGAAAAAGTCCGAATTGCTTCCATTGCTTCTTTACGTAATCCTTCTTGTCGGTCGAACAGGAAATATACATCATCTGTTCCGGCCATTTCTGCAAAGACAACCGACATACAACAAACAGCACAAAGCATGTATGGATTTATGAATTTTTGGCTTACTTTTCCCTTTACCACAGAAATAAAGTCAGACCAAACGACGCTTACCTGAACTGGGCGAAGATTATATTTGTGCGGTATCGGGCCGAGTTTTTCTAAAAGTGGAGGGATTCGCTCTGGGTGTCGGGACCAAGGTAATTCTTTCATGTGCAAATTTTTTCGTGGAAGGATAGCATCCACCCAATCTTTTATGAACGAATGCCATTGAGCGTCATTGCCAACAAATCCAGCAACTACACAGCGATGGTCTCCGGCATGAATCCCGCTTTCATCGAAATATGCAGTTAATAGAGCCATTAGAAATTTATCTCGGTTACGTCGAAATCCATAACAAGTATGAATGTTCGCTAGCGCCGAGACAAACTCCTCGGACTTTTTTGCAAGGGCCATACCGATGAAACTTTCCTTTCACTGGCAATCAATACGCCGACGTTAGAACTCTGATTCGTCAACTATATTATTGCCTTTATGGGGCTGACGGCGGCCGCAGCGGGGGGCTACGTGGCGTCACTGCGGGCGCTGAGCCGCTTGGCGGAAACGAGGAAAGAATTGCTGATCGAAACGCTTTGCCGGTGAAGAGAAGAAGAAGCCCTCCGGAGAGAATACAGAGATTCCAAAAAGATTGTGGAGAAGAACGCACACCGGGCAAGAGGAGCGGCCCGCTAGGGAGATTTGAGGAGTGCGGCGAAGCGGGCGGCGATGGCGGGCCAGGAGAAATGCTGGCGGTAGACGAGGGCGTTCCGCTGGCGGAGGCTGGCGCGGAGTTCGGGATCGGATAGGACGCGGACAAGGGCCTCTTGAAGTTCGGCGGGCTTGCCGGGTGAGGTGAGGAGTACACCGGCATCGGTGATTGGCCAAGTGGTCTCCGCGCCGGCAAACGCGACCATGGGCACACCCGCGGCGATGCCCGCGATGGCGCTGCTGCGGCGCGTGGAAATCGGGGCGCGCACGAAGAGAAGCACATCGGCGGCGCGGAGGCGATCTATTACCTGCCGATCGTCGAGAACCCCTTCCGCGGAAATTTCCACGGGCAAATCCCGAAGGCCTTCACGAAGCGCGGCTTCGCGGAGTTCGGCGTGGCGGCCAAAAACGGAGAGGCGCAGCTTTCCGAGTTTTTGCGCGGCGTAGCGAACAGAGGCGAGAATGATTTTCGTTTCGCGGGCGCCGGGCTCGCCACCGGTGATGATAAAGACACCAATTGTGGGAGTGGCGGAAATGTTGGCGGCACGGCTGAATTCCTGCTCCGACGGAATGGGAATCGGGAGATTGGGGCCGACGGGAACGAAATGAGCGCGAGAGGAAGAGCCCGAAACCCAAGAGAGCTTCTCGATAGGAAGAGTGAAGATGGCCAGGTCAGCGGCGGCCAGGGCGCGGCGCATGGTGTGGAGCTGAACGCGGGTGCGGAGGCGATCCACGAGGCGTGGACCGCGGAAGGGTTCCACATCATGAAAGACGATGGCGATGCGGGCGCCAGCGGACTTCAAGATTTGCAGGACGCGAGAAAATCTGTAAGGAAAACCGCGCGAGGACCAGGCGAGGGCCGTGTATTGGATGAGGACCCAGCGCCCGCGCCAGGACGCCGCCTGGAGGCGCAGAGCGTTAAGGGCATCGCGCCAGCCGAGAATCTCCCAGGGAACGCGACGAATTTTCATTTCCAAATCATGGGAGCGCAGCGCAGCGCCCAGGTAGCGGCAATATTGCTCGACGCCGTCCGTGGGCACGTCCTTGCATCCGAGAAGAGCGATGACGGGTGTAGTCATTTAGGCAGCGCCAGCACGTGATTTGCGTCGAGATTTCGCACGGTGTAGCCAAAGGCCGCGAATTTCTGCGCCAGCGTGCGCTGATTTTCCTGGCTATGCATTTCAATCAGCAGGATAGTGCGTTTCCCCGCCAGCAGCCGATCAGCGCCCCGGAATACCTCCGCTTCTGCTCCCTCGACATCACACTTCAGAAAATCCGGGGCATTCTGCGCGGTGACGTAACGGTCCAAAGATACCGCTTCGACCCTGATGGTATCGCCGGAAGAATCGGCGGACACGTGGCCCACACCGCGGTCCGGCGAAGTGTTCGGGTCCACACGCGCAAAAGCCACGGTCGTGTCCTCCGACCAGACCGCCTTCTGTTCGACCCTCGCGTGCGAGAAATCATTGCGCGCGAGGTTTTCGCGCAGGCGCGCCGCAATCTCAGGATCTGCCTCAAACGAAACCACGTGTCCAGTGGGCCCAACCAGGCGCGCAGCGATGAGCGAAAAGTATCCGATATTCGCGCCGAGATCATAAAACGTCATGCCTGGCCGAAGATGATCCACCAGCACCTGCTGAACTTGCGGTTCACCGATCCCCTGCTGGACGTTTTGCCCGGTGCGTGGATTGACGCGTATCCAAAGGCTTTTCGCGGGGCCGTGCTGAATCTGAATCCAGACCAAGGTATCGAGCGGAAGAAGCTTGCGGCTGGCCCAACTGAGGAAATCGCCAATGATGGGGACGCGGCGCAATTCAGCGAACGGCGAAGCGTAGCGCAAGAAGAGGTTCGCGAGACGGTTGCCCGGTCCCCCCATTTTATTTCTCCACAAGGAAGCTGCCGAGAACCAAGGCGTCCATGCCGGAGCTGAAAAAGGTGCGGATGGCGTCGGTGGGCGTGTGGACGATGGCTTCACCGCGAAGATTGAACGACGTATTCATGAGGACGGGAACGCCGGTGCGCTTGCCAAATTCATCGATGAGCCGCCAATAGAGCGGATTGATTTCTTGTTCGACGGTTTGCGGACGGGCGCTGCCGTCAACGTGCGTGACGGCGGGAATGACGCTGCGTTTTTCGGGGCGCACCTGCGCGGTGAGAATCATGAAGGGCGAATCCCAGGCGGATTCGAGGAATTCGGGCGCGGCTTCCTTCTTGAGGGAGGGAGCAAAAGGGCGCCACCACTCGCGAAATTTCACCGCGTTGTTGACCTTGGTGTTCATCTCCGGATCGCGCGGATCGGCAAGAATGGAGCGGCTGCCGAGGGCGCGCGGGCCGAACTCCATGCGTCCCTGGAACCAGCCGAGGATCTTGCCCTGGGAAAGGAATTCCGCCGCGGTGGCAGCGGGATCGGAGAGTCGCGTGAAGCGAATTTTGTAGGTCTTGAGGGCGGCTTCGATGGCGTTGTCATCAAACGAGGGTCCCAGATACGCGTGGCGCATGGGCTTGATGGGGAGGCGCTGGCCGCCATCGAGGTAGGGGGCGAAAGCGGCACCGAGGGCCACGCCATCATCGGCAGCGGCCGGCTGAACGAAAAGATTCTGGATGATGCCGGAAGCGAACATTTTGCCGTTGGCTTTGGAATTGAGAGCGACGCCACCAGCAAGGCACAGATTGCGGCTGCGCGTTTTTTCGAGAGCGAGGTGAACGACGCTCATCATTGCGGCTTCGCACAAATCCTGAACGGCGAAGGCGATATTTTTGTGACGGTCGTCGATATCGCTTTCGGGGACGCGCGGAGAGCCCAGCGCGGCTGGCCAGCCCGAAAAAGAGCCGCTGCCGTCGCCCATCAGGAGATCGATGTGGACCTTGTAGGGAGTCGCTTCGGGCTCAAGGAACGCGCGGAGATTCACGCCGGGTTCACCGTAGGGAGCGAGGCCCATGACTTTCCATTCGTCGGCGTTGGGAGTGAAGCCGAGGAATTCGGTGAAGCGGGCGTAGAAGAGGCCGAGGGAATCGGGCCAGTTGATGGTTTGGAGATGCTCGATGCGGCCCTTGCTGCCGCGCCAGATGGAAGTGGCTTCCCAAGCGCCGCGGCCGTCCATGACGACGATAGCGGCATCGTCAAAACCGGAGTAGGAATAGGCGCTGATGGCATGGGCGAAATGATGATCCACGAAACGGAATTGCGCCTTGGACGGGCCGAAGTGACGCGCAAAACGCCGCACACCGCCCCCCTGGTGCCACATACTGAGAAACTGTCGTGAGGAATTCAGCACACTGAAATAGCTGGCAGGCCAGCGGCCGGTGGCGAAGAGCTTCAGGTCATGGCGAAAGGTCGCGCCCGGAGTTTGCCATCCAAAACACACTTCATCGATCTGACTGGGAGAGACCTTCGCAAAGTCGAGGCATGCCTGAATGGCAAGCTGCGGGAAGCGGGCATCATGCTTGAGGCGGCTGATGCGTTCCTCGGCGACAGCGAAAAGCAGCTCGCCATCGCGGACGATGCACGCGGAGGAATCGTGCATCTGGGAATAGTTCAGACCGAGGGTGATCATGCGCGGGCCGAACCTTCGCGAGCAATGATGTGGCGGAATAAGCCTTCGAGCATTTCGGCGGAGCGTTCCCAAGTATAGCGTTTCATGGAGTGTTGCGCTGCCTGGCCAAGGCGCTGGCGCAAGGCGGGGTCAACAGCCAGGCGCAGGACAGCGGCCTCGATCGCGTCGGCGTCGGCGGGAGCGACAAGCAGGCCATTGAAACCACTTTGGACGACATCCGGCATACCGCAGGTTTCCGTGGTGATGACGGGCATGCCGGAAGCCATCGCCTCCAATAGGACCGAGGGAAGACCTTCCATGAGAGAGGGAAACAGGAAAATATCGTGCGTGGCGTAGAGTTCCTGCATTTTGCCCGAGGGGACGACGGGCAGAACCACAACCGTTGAGGCGAGCTGCGGACCGAAGAACTCGCGAATCACCTCCGGAGGGCAGCCGCATCCAGCAAAGGTCATGGTCAGGCCGGGAAGCTGCGTGGCAAGCCGGAGGAGGGCGTCGCGCAGATAGAAAATACCTCGCTGGTCCAGCCAGGTACCGGCGTAAAGAAGCTTGAGTGGTCCGGAATTGCCGTAACCGCGAGGAACAAAGAAGCGCGGCTCGACGCCATTGGGGATATAGGCGGTGCGGTCGCTGTCGAGATTGTATTTGAGCTGGAGAATATTCCAGACATCGCGGCTGTAGGCGTGCGCCCCATCCGAGGTGCGGATGGACCAGCGAAAACGCGGCAGATTGTAGAAGCGCTGCCACAAGCGGTTCCTCCAGGAATAATGCCAGGCACGGCCCTTGCGGACCTCGCGGCTCATCACGTGGATGCGGCGTTCTTCCAGGCCGTGGAGCGTCATCACATAAGGAGGCAAGCCGCGCGAGCGAGAGAGGCGACGACGCAGGCCGTAGGGGAAACCGACGGGGGCATGGAGATTGACGATATCGAACTCGCCGCGATGCTGCGCGATGTACTTTCCCAGGTGCAGAGAAAAAATAAGCTCGGCAAAGCGTGCTGATACTTTTTGACTCTCGATCAAATCCTCCCGAAAGAGAAGCTGGACGGTGTGGCCGCGGTGCTCGAGTTCGCGGCTAAGGTTATGGATAATGGCCGCGACCCCGCCTTCGCGGCGGCTGGGAACACAGGAAGACATCAAGATGCGCAGGGGACCGGAAGTCATCGCGGGCTCCAGTCGCCGGTGCGATCGACGTGAGGGGGCTGAAAGACTGGCAGAACTTTGCGACGTAGTTTGCGATAGAGAGAACTGGAAGCCAGCTTCTGCTTGAGCGCGGCATAGTGACCGGGCGTGAGAAACAGCGCGGGGAAGAGACTGACGTATTTCAGAAACCAGCGAAAGGGCGAAGCATTCTCCTGCGTGATGCGGTAATTGAGTAGCTCGTTGCGGATGGTGGCGAGGGGCGAGCCTCCATAGAGGCAAAGAGCCAGCGCGTCCGATTCGTTCTTCAGGGATTCGAGAACGACATTGCTGACGTCGGCGGGGACGTGCTCCTCCAGAAAGCGATTGCGCAGCGCTTCCGTCAGGGAAACCAAGACGTCGTGCTTTCGCTGGAGAGACGCGCGGCTGCCGTCGCTCACCTGAAAGAGATTCTGTCCGTGCAGGCGATAAAAGGTCAGGGGCTCGCGAAGAAGCAGCACTTCCGAAAACAGTGCGCCCAATGTGAACAAAAATTCGTCGGCTTGGATGGTGAGCGCTTCGGGCACCGGGCCGATGCGACGGAGAAGCTCTGCGCGAAAAGCCATGCGGCTGGTGCCGAGAAAGCTCTTGCGGCGGCGAAATAGGCGCGCGCCAGCGGCGGAGTCCATGCGAAAGCGGGGTGATTCGCGGACCAATTCGCTGCGGCAGGCGCCATCGGCAAGGACTTCGGTGATGCTATGGCCGACCAGCCCAACGTCCGGGTTCTCCGTGAACGCCGCGACTACAAGCTTCAGTTTGCCGGGGGCCCACCAGTCGTCGCCATCGAGGAAGGCCACGATTTCCCCCTGGCATTCCGGAATGCCTGTATTGAAGGCGGAAGCCTGGCCTCCATTGGCTTTGCGGATCAGGCGGACTTGCGGGGCAAATCGGGCGGCGATCTCCGGGGTGCGATCCTGCGAGCCGTCGTCCACCACGAGGATTTCGCGACCGGAGGCGGGGAAATCCTGTTCCAAGGCGCTGCGAATGGCTTGCTCAATGAAGCGCTCGTGGTTGTAGGTGTCGATCAAAACGCTAACGATGGGCCTTACCATAAAAACTCAGCCAAACCTGACCTTTCGGGGCAATCCAGGGGCGGGGATGCGCACAATCGAGTGTAATCGCGACGTGCAAATCTTACTGTACACGGCTGGGGGTTGCAATCGTGCTCCTTGCAGTGATTCGCAATTGAGGATTTAGCCTAGCAACACGATCAGCCAGGCGTGGCTGCTTCGTCGCTCCTTTGGCAATTGAAAAAACTGTTGCATATGGGATGGTTACAAACCTAAAACAGTAGGGTAAGGATGCCTACGGATTGAGCCCTCGGAAGGATTGAGATGCCAGTGCCGCCAATTGCCCGCAAGCGTGTTTGTCCAAACTGCGGAAGCAGGGAAGTGCAGCGTGTGAGAAGGAGAGGACTCTACGTTAGGGTGGTTTGCTTCATCCGCCGCGTGCGGCCGTTTCACTGCAGTGATTGCGACGATTTGTTTTTGGCCCCTTACAGATCGAAATCAAAAGAAAAGTAGGCCCATCGTCTTCACCCGCACAACGCTTCGAGAGGTTTCCTCAATAGCGCGGCGTTAAGCCAAAGGATGATTTTGAGAATCCTCGTCGTGGGATGGGATCAACGCTCCGCTCGGTATGAGTTCCAGCGGGAAGCTGCGTGGACCGCCAGCGGCGCGTATTGGGCGTGCCCTTCAGGCAGATGCGTTCCCAAAACCTGCTAAACTGTGTCTGGTTTTTCTCGCCCTCCGAACTCACGGAGTTTAAGAAGGGGAACTGAATCCAGGAGGTCCTTTGCGCCGGGCTTGAGCCAGGTAGAGCAACCCTATGACTTCTATACGACTCGGGCATCCTCGCGTATTGAACTGGCTCCTTAACACTTTCCTGGTTGGATTTGTACTTTTGGCGCTGATGTTTCTCTTCGTTTGGTTGGCCTCGCATTCCCCGCTCAGCGCGATCCTCGACTCTCTTGCGGCGGCCCGAAGCTCAAATGGCAGTGTGATGCATCCCACGCAGGCCGGCGTCAATACGGTTATAGCGCGTTTGCCATACGTGGCTTGCTTCTTCGCGCTCTGCGGAATCTCACTCGCGCTGCTAAAAGGAAAACTTGAAAAATTCCTCATTGGTGTGCCACAGGAATGGCACGGGATTCGAGAATTTCTGCGCGAGCAATTTTTGCCGAGTAACCAGATTTGGCTGGAGTTGGCAACCGTTCTGACAATCTGCGCGATAGGTGTCTCCCTGCGCCTTTGGCACCTCGGCCGCGCAATTCGCTACGACGAAGCTGCGACCTACTTGAACTTTGTTTCGAGACCCCTCTATCGGGCACTCTCGAACTACAGTTACCCCAACAACCATTTGTTTAATACTTTGCTGGCTCGTTTGGGCGTCTTGACCCTGGGCGATACCACCTTCGCGTTGCGACTGCCGGCTCTGGTGGCCGGATGTCTGACCATTCCCATGGCCTGGTTGGCGGGACGTGTACTCTACAATCGCTTTGCCGGCGTTCTCGCTGCCGGTTTCGTGGCGGCTCTGCCGACCTTCATCGAATTCTCTGTGAACGCCCGAGGCTATTCTCTCCAATGGGTTTTCATTCTCTTGATGATGTGCTGCAGTGCCTGCCTGGTGGCGAAGCCCGGATTGAAAACAGCCTGGCTCACATTCGTCCTTGCAGGGCTGGCAGGGATCTATTCGATTCCGACCATGGTGATTCCCATTGGCGCCCTGGCAATATGGATGCTGCTGTCTGGGCTCCTCACAGGAGGCGTACCACGCTGCAAAGAACTCCTGATGAACCTTGCCCAGGCGGGATTCGCCATGGGCTTACTGTCCGTTCTCTTGTACATTCCGCCGCTTCTTGCTTCCGGGCCAGCGGCAGTAATATCCAATCGGTTTGTCGTTTCACGGGAGGGCTCATTTCTGGGTAATCTAGGTCCTTTTGCGCATTCCTTATGGGTCCGCTGGTCAGATGGAGTTCCAATCGGGGTTGTTTATGTCTTGATCGGCGGTATTGTTCTTGGCCTCCTGTCCCGTCCCAGAGTCGCAACCCATCGGGTCCCGATGACACTGGCGCTTTGGATTTTCACGTTTTGCTTCGCCTGGGCGCGCAACATCCTTGGTTACCCTCGTGTGTGGAGTTATCTTTTGCTCGCGGCAATAATAACTTCCTCGGCGGGCCTTTCTCTCCTAGTTAAGACTCTTGTCGGACCTCCCCGCCGACTAGCTGTCGCGAGTGTAGCGTCTGTTGCCTTGGCCTTGGTGATCGGGGCCTCTCTCATCCAGCAACGCATTCTCTTCCGGAACAACGAGACGGCCGCCTTGATCGACACCTCCCAAGTGATCGAATTTCTGAGGACGAATGTTCGGGCTGGCGATGCTCTGGTAGTGGGCCATCCTGCCACCCCAATCGTGGAATATGAGTTGCTGCGCCAAGATCCCAGGCTTTATGCTTCACTCGGCGCGGCGGAAAGCGCGCATCATGTAATCGTTGTTTTACCCAAGCCTGAAATAGAGTCGGATTCGTACGGAACTGAGGAACTTGTCGCACGGCTGAGAAGGCAGGACGCTGTAGATCCTTCGTTTGCAAGCTCCCAAATCGATCTCGGCCGATTCGCTCCTCCCCAGTTGCTCGCAAAATTTCTGACCGTCACCATATATGCCTTTGACCGAAAATAAATCAGCCGATTAAAGAACCGTGGCTCGGCACACTTGGACAAGAAGCGTCACTCTGTTTGGGCATGATGGGCCCCAAGTCTACACAAGTTGGCTGGTATAATCACTTCGTCGTTGACGGAGGGCACGCTTGATGAACGTAGCCAATTGGGAAAGCTACGCGGACCGGCATAGGGGCGCGATCTTTGCCCTTGTCGGCGGAGTCGCCGCAATCCTTCAGACATGGTGCTCACGGGGCACCTTTTCACCCGATCTATTACCGTATCTCTGGGGAGCCAGGAAGTTATTGG
>Ga0326727_10025346_pt1 | contig 11128 bp, 6 predicted proteins | sample MB2enrmetagenome_FD_207643 | JGI IMG/M metagenome (GOLD analysis project Ga0326727, IMG submission 207643) | Lab enriched peat soil microbial communities from McLean, Ithaca, NY, United States - MB29MY | ecosystem: Environmental > Terrestrial > Soil > Wetlands > Peat | place: USA: New York... | reverse complement strand
GCAAATGCCTCGAAGGAAGCGGTAGAGAAGAGCCTGGAACTGAACAAGCAGAAAACGGCCGAGCTCGTGGAACGGTTCAAGGACACCATCGGCGCGCTCAAGGGCGTCGAGTCCGACCGCGATCAGCTTCGCAGAAACTTCGACGAGCTCAATGCCAAGTACGACAAGTGCGCGGAAAACAATGAGCAGCTCTACCAGATCAGCAGCACGGTTCTGGATCGCTATGGTCACGTGGGATTCTTCACCAAAGTCGCGGCAGCCGAGCCGTTCACGCGGATCACGCGCACGAGAATCGACAACCTCGTCGTCGAGACCCACGCGCACGCCGAGGAACTGCGGCTGAAGAAGGCCGCTCCGCCGGCGCCCACGCGCACACCGCCGTCCCCGCCGCCCACATCGTCGGTAGCAACCACGTCCCCGGCGCGGCCCGGGCTCTGAGTCCGCGGCGACAGCCGTCACCGGGCGCCGTTACGCTCGCTGTGGACACCGTCGAAAGCAAGCTCGCTGCGTTACGCGACCGAGCGAAGTCGCTGCATCAACAGCGCCGCTTCGCCGAATCGCTCGCCGTGCACGAGGAGGCGCTGCGGCTGGCACCTGATGCCATGGTGATTCGCCTGAGCGCCGCCCGATTGGCGCACTCCCTGGAACTGCAGGAGGTCAGCCTTCGTCACTACGAGGAGGCGGTGCGTGTCGATCCGCGATGCTACGAGGCCGTGGAGGCCGCCCGCCGGATTTGCGTAGGGGCAGGCTTTGCCGAGCGAGCGCTGAAGTACGCGAGCATGGCTCACGAGCTCCACCCGTCCCCGGCGGCCCACCTGTCGATGAAGCTCCTCGTGCCCTCGATAATGCCGTCGCGCGACGCGATCCGCGAGGCCCGGGAGCGTTACGAACACGGCCTCGATGCGATGCTGGCCGAGCCCCCGCGCCTCGAATCGCCGGATGGAGTGCTGGGAGTCTGCGCGTTCTTTCTGGCCTATCACGGGCTCAATGACCGCGAATTGCAGGTCAAGACGGCAAGGCTGTTCCTCGAGGCCATCCCCGGACTGGCCTACACGGCTCCGCACTGCGTAGGCGCGCGCCGCAGCGGCGCGAAGATCCGGATCGGCTTCATATCGCGATTCTTTGCCTCGCACTCGATTTTCTCGACGTCGGTTGGACTCATCGAGAAGCTGTCCAGGGAGCGCTTCGAGGTGTTGGCTCTGCGTCTTACGCCGTCGCGCGACGATGAGGCAACGGCCAGGATTCGCGCCGTCGCGGATCGCACCGTGGACCTCGATCCGGATGTGTACCGTGCGCGCTCGCAGATCGCGGCGCTCGAACTCGACATACTCTTCTATCAGGACATCGGAATGGAGCCGATGTCGTATTTCCTGGCCTTCGCCCGGCTGGCGCCGGTGCAATGCGTTTCCTTCGGGCACCCCAATACGACGGGGATTCCGACCATCGATTACTTCATATCGAATGACCTGTTCGAGCCACCCCAGCCCCAAGCGCATTACAGCGAACGATTGGTCCTTCTGCGGAGCCTGCCGACGCTGGCCTATTACTACAAGCCCAAGCTGCCGCCGATTCCACCGGCGCGTGCCGCGTTCAGATTGCCGGAGGAGGCCAGCCTCTACGTTTGTCCCCAGACTCTGTTCAAGCTCCACCCGGACTTCGATGCGATTCTCGCCGGTATCCTGGACCGTGATCCCAAGGGGCTCGTGATATTGATCGCCGGACAGTTTCAGGAATTCACCGACCGGTTGCGCGCTCGGTTTGCGCGCACGCTCCCCGCGCACGCGCACCGGATCGTATTCCTGCCCCTCATGGGATTCGAGCGGTTCATGCAGCTTCTGTGCGTGGCCGACGTGATATTGGATACGCTGCACTTCAACGGCATGAATAGCTCGCTCCAGGCCTTCGCGGCCGGCACGCCGGTCGTCACGCTCCCTGGGGAATTCCAGCGTGGCCGGCACACCCAGGCGATGTACCGGAAAATGGGAATCCTGGATTGCATCGCCGGCGACCCGCGGCAATACGTGGATATTGCCGTGCAGATCGCAACCGACCGCGCACAGGCGCAGAGGCTGCGGCAGCGCATCCTGGCGCAAAACCACGTCCTGTTCGAGGATCCGCGGGTCGTCGAAGAATTCGAGCGGTTCTTCCTGCGGGCCTCCGTCGATGCAGGATGATGGACTGCCGCCGCCCTTGCGGGCGCGGCTCGTTCAGGCATTTGGCCACCACCAGCGCGGCGATCTGGTCACGGCGGAGCGCGGGTATCGCGAGATCATTGCGCGCATCCCCCGCTGCTTCGATGCGGTTCATCTGCTCGGCGTCGCACTGATTCAGCGCGGCGCTTACGGGGAGGGCATCGGAAGACTGAGGGAAGCCATCGCGATCGACGGGTCGCAGTGGAACGTGCGCGTGAGCCTGGCACGCGCGCTGCTGGATACACGTGAATCGCGTGCCGCGCTCGATTGCTGCGATGTGCTCGTCGGCATGCAGCCAAAGAGCGCCGAGTCCTGGTTCCTTCGCGGCAATGCGCTGCAGCAGCTCGACGTGCATTCGGAGGCTGTCGACAACTACGGCCGGGCGCTGGCACTGCAGCCGAATTTCCCCGCGGCTCTCAACAACCAGGGGCACTCGCTGCGCAGTCTCAGGCATCCCGCTCGCTCGCTCGAGGCCTTCGAGCGGGCGCTCGCCTTGCAACCCTCGTATCCGCTCGCCCTCAACAATCGCGGGCTCGCGCTGCTCGACCTGAAGCGGATGCCGGAGGCCCTGCGCAGTTTCAATGACGCGCTGGCACTGCAGCCGAAGTTTCCCGAAGCGCTCGCCAACCGGGGCGCCGCGCTCCTTGCGATGAAGCGCTTCGCGGAAGCCGCCCAGACCTTCGAGCGGCTCGTGCAGCTCGCACCCGATTTTGGCGGCGCGGCCGGGAATCTCCTGTATGCCCGGCGCAATTGCTGCGACTGGCAGGAGTACGAGGTGCTCGAGCGCCGAATCGTCGCCGGCGTGCAGCGCGGCGAGCTGGCAGATCTGCCATTGGCCTTCCTGTGCGTGACGGATTCGCCGCAGGCGCAGCTCGCGTGCGCGACCACCTTTGCCGCGCTGAAGTTTCCAGCCCAGTCGGAGGCCGCGCTACCGCGCTCAGCTCACCGGCACGAGCGCATTCGAATCGCCTATTTGTCGGGTGACTTTGGCGATCACGCCGTTTCCTATGCGCTGGCCGGCGTGATCGAGCACCATGACATCCGCCGCTTCGAGACCGTCGGTGTGGGCTGGGGCCGGCAGAATGAGGGGCCGACGCGCGCGCGCCTCGAGGCGGCGTTCGGGCGCTTCATCGATGCGACCGAGCTGTCGGATTCCGAGACAGTGAGTCGATTGCGCGAGCTCGAGATCGACATCGCCATCGACCTGATGGGCCACACCAGCGGTCAGCGGACGGGCATTCTTGCGGAGCGCTGCGCGCCCGTGCAGGTCAACTACCTCGGGTACGCCGGGACCAGCGGCACTCCTTACATGGATTACATCATCGCCGATCGCTGCGTCATCCCGGAGGGGGACGAGCCGGCTTATAGCGAACGGGTGGTGCGCCTGCCATGCTGCTATTTGCCGAACGACGATCGACGCCGTATCGCATCCCACCCCTTGACGCGCGCGGAGGCGGGCCTGCCGGATGCGGGGTTCGTGTTTTGCGCATTCAACAACCTGCTCAAGATCACTCCCGCGATCTTCGATGTTTGGATGAGATTGCTGCGCGAGGTGAGCGGTTCGGTTCTGTGGCTGCGCGCGGGCGCGCCCGAGGCGCGGCGGAATCTCGAATCAGCAGCGCGCCAGCGTGGAGTCGACCCTGCGCGACTCGTGTTCGCAGGTCCGGTCGTGTCCATGGAGGCTCATTTGGCCCGTCACCGGTTGGCGGACCTGTTTCTCGACACCCTTCCCTACAATGGGCACTCGACGGCCTGCGATGCGCTCTGGGCGGGGCTCCCGGTGCTCACCTGCCGCGGCCGAAGCTTTGCCAGCCGCGTCGGCGCGAGCCTGCTGCAGGCCGCGGGTCTTGCGGTATTGATTGCCGACGATCTCGCTGGGTATGCACGGCTGGCACTGGCGCTGGCCCAGGAGCCGACGCGGCTCGAGGGCATGCGGGAGAATCTGCTGAGGCAGCGAAGCGCAGGTACGCTCTTCAACACCGCGGAGTATTGCCGTCATTTCGAGGCCGCGTTGACGGCGATGGCGGACCGCCACCAGGCCGGCCTGCCGCCGGCGCCGTTCTAAGGCTCCGTGACCTCGAGTATGCGCAAGTTCCCCGCCTGATCCACCTGGACCGGCCGGCGTGTCAGATTTCCCGCCACGGCAATCGACTTGCCGTGCGGACCGCACGCAAACGTGAACACTCGCGAGGGGGCCGCCGAGCCGGTATTCGTGGTCTTCGTCAGCATGACCGTCGGCGCCGGGCGGCCGTCGATGCCGGTTGCAATCGAATACTCGGCGACCTGCACGAGCCGTGGGCTCGATCCTGCATGAAGCATCGCCTTCGCTTGCGTGGGTGAGGCGCAGTAGGGAGCCACGCGCTCGCTCATGAACAATTGATCCGACTGCAATTGCGAGGAAGCCGGCCGCGCCAGGTAGCGCAGTTCGATACGCTGATTTGCGGAAGCCTTGAGCGGAATGCGCAATATGCGCCGCGCAGTCCATTTCGCCAGATACTCCTCTCCGGAGCGCTGCACGGCGTGCATTCTCTCGAGCGCTTTCAGCGCGCGGGAGTCGGGGCGTACCGGGGTGACCGGGGGAGTATGCGCGATCGACCAGGGGTCCATTCCGGACTCGCGGATGGCGCCGGTGATGTCGGTTCTTCCCACGAATGCCTCGAATCGATCCTCGGGGGTCATCAATGCGCCGTCGATGAGAATTTCCAGCTCTGGAAAATGCCGGTCCGGGTACGCTTCGGCTTCGCCCTGCCAGCCGAACAGCGGACCCTCGATGAGCAGCGCCGCTTGGTCCGAGTCGGCATGAATCGACAGCTCCACGCTTGCGTTCTCTCCCGACAATGTCACCCAGCAAGATTCCGCAGCCACGTTGCTGCCCTCGTCTGACGTGAGACCAGGCAGGGGTGCGCCCGTGCTCGACCCCGTGGCGTGGCTGGTGCCGGCGAGGGCCGCAAGGAGCGCCCATGCCGTGCAGAGCAACATCCAATGGAGGGTGCGCATCATCATGGGGGAATCCTCAGAGGGAACGTGCAATGGGCGGAACATGGAAAGTCGCGGGCGGCAGGCCGCCTCGTTGGCGTTCCACCATGGCGATGAAGGCCGCTTCGAGATGGCGACGGAACCGATCTGTATCGAATAACGGGCTCAGGGTCTTCTGCCGCGCCAGCGCCGTGCGTATGCCCTCGAGCCGGCCGGGGTCCTGAGCCAGGTGCAACGCCAGCCGTTCGTACTCCTCGAGCGAAGATGCCACGAGGCTCGATAGCCCGAGGGTGTTGAGCAGGCTTCCCGACATGCGGGCGGCATAGCTCGCGCCCGAACAGGTCACGACCGGCACTCCGGCCCACAGGGCGTCGCTCGTAGTGGCTCCGCCGTTGAAGGGATAGGTATCCAGGCACAGATTCGCCAGAGGCAGCCGCGCCAGGTGGCGCGGATAGGGCTCGGGCTGTGCAAATACCAGGCGTTCCGGGTCGACACCGCGGCTGCGTGCTTCACGCCGCAAATTATCCTCGATTTCCGCTTTGCCGCCGAGCACCCAGAGCACACTGCCGGGAACGGCCCGCAGCAGCCGTGTCCATATGTCGAACGAGGACGGATTGAGCTTGTAGGTGCTGTGGAAGGAACACCAGATGAAACCTGATGCGGGCAGACCGGCTTGCTCGCGCGTCGGCGCGTCGGGGGCGGCGATTTTGCGATCGTCGTTCGCCTGAAAGCATTCCGGCAAGTAGGCGATGCATTCGCTGTAGTCGCGCCGCCGTTCTTCGGGAATGAGGAACTCGTCCGCGATGAGATAGTCGATGTGCGGCGATCCCGTCGTGGCCGGAAACCCCAGGTAGTTCACCTGAAGGGGTGCCGGCCGATGCGCGAATAGGCCGGCGCGATGCTCTCCGGTGTATCCCATGAGGTCCACCGCGATATCCACCTGTAGATCGCCGATTAGCCGCGCGAGTTTCCCCTCCGATAGAGAACTCGCCGGAATCCAGCGCTCGAAGGCGGCACGGATGCGCTGGGCGGTGGGTGACTGCTCATCCTCGCGCAGCGAGATGCCGATGGTTTCAAAGCGTTGGCGATCATGCTGCTCGAACACGCCCGCCATGAGGTAGGAGGTGGGATGCTCGAGGAAGTCCGCCGAGATGTAGGCGATTCGGATGCGTTCCTGCCGGGAGCCGTCGCCGGCAAGCAAAGGCGTTGCGGCCGGCTGCCGTGCCGCGAGCTGCCGGGCGCACTTGAGCTGCAGAGGCGGGGAATCGCAGACCGCCAGGAACGAGAAAGGGAAGTCCGCCCGTTCGTCGCGCTCCACGCACTCCGAAATGGCGCGCGTACTCGTGGCATGGTCGCTCCAGTCGGCGACCTGCAACTGGGCATGCAGCCGGAACCCCCGCGCATAAGGGTACGCCGAATCGATTTCCAGTGCCTTGTGCAGCGATTCGGCCGCCTCCGTGTGGCGCGTCCGTATCGACAAGGCCAGGCCGCGGCTGAACCAAGCGACCGCAAGGGCGGTATTGCAATCGATCGCCCGGTTGTACGCGGCGATGGCGGCCACGATATCGCCCAGCTCCGACAGTACATGTCCTCTCTCCAGAAACGCGTCGGCATAGTCCGGCTCGCATTCCAGGGCTCGATCGATGCTGCGCATGGCTTGGGCGTGCTCCCCGAGAGCGCGCAGCACGCCGGCTCGACCCAAATGCGCCTGGGCAAGCGTTGGCGACAGCTCCAAAGCGCGGTCGTAGGCCCCGAGTGCCTCCGCGTAGCGCCTGAGTTTGACCAGTACGCCGCCCCGGGCATTCAGCGCCGCCAGAAATCCGGGCGCGAGCTGAAGAGTCCGATCGAAGTTCGACAAGGCCTCTTGCGGCCGGCCGAGCGCGGCCAGCGCATTGCCGCGGCCGAAGACCGCGAGCGGATAAGCGGGTGCCAGAATCAATGCCCGATCATAGCTCGCCAAGGCCTCAGCCGGTCTGTTGAGCGCGAGATACGCGTTTCCTTGATTTGAGATCGCCACCGGCTGGTGTGGATTCACGGCCAGGGACTTCGCAATCAGGGCGAGCCCTGACTCTGCCCGACCCAGCTGGGTCTCGGTCACTCCCAGAAGGTGCAGGGCATCCGGGTGGTCCGGCTCGGTCTGCAGAATGTCGGTATACAGCGCCGCCGCCTGCTTGGGATCGCCCCGGGTGTGCAGTTCGACCGCGCGCTTCAACTTCATTTCCATGCCACAGTCCCGACACTCTCGACAGTCGTGAGGACCCGACACCCTAGTCAAACCGAATGACGAAATGATGACCGTTGCCGGCCGGCCGCTCCCCGCGATTCATTCGCGCCAAATTGTCACGTGCGCCTGTTAGCGTTTAATGTTGTCCGGATAGCTTCCGGTCGCATGGTCGTTGCTCACTGGGGATCCCTTGGCCTTATGTCGATGGCGCAGATTCAGCAAGCACTCTCGATGATTCACGGTGGGCGACCGGCGCAGGCGTCCGCGCTTCTCAAAGCGGTATTGCAGCGCGAGCCACTCAACTTCAATGCGCTGCAGCTGCTCGGCCATATTGCATTGCAGACGGCCGATTACTCCGACGCGGAGCGATGGCTCTCGGCCGCGCGAGCTGTCAATGCGGCCAGCGCGCCGGTGTACTCGAATCTCAGCGTCGCGCTCCTCGCGCTGCACCGGCCGCGCGAAGCGCTGGAATGCTGCGACCGGGCGCTTGCCTTGAACGCGGCGTATCCAGAGGCGCTCTGCAACAGGGGGCACGCCTGTTGCGCATTGGATCGGCCGGACGAAGGGCTTGCCAGCTACGATCGGGCGATCTCCTTGGCGCCTGGGTTCTACGACGCGCATGCCGGGCGCGCCAAGGCGCTGTCGAGTCTCAGGCGGCACCGAGAGGCGCTCGCGAGCAGCGAGCGGGCGCTCGAGCTCGATGCACGCAACGTCGATGGTTGGTGCCTGCGAGGCAGCATCCTGTTGCGGCTTAAACGTCCAGAGGATGCGCTGGCCGCGTTCGACCGGGCGCTGTCCCTGTCGCCCGATTCGCCCGAGGTGCTCAACAATCGGGGAACGGCGCTCAGAGTCCTCAAGCGGCCCGAGGAGGCGCTGGATGCCTATGCGCAGGCGATTCGCCTGCGGCCGCAGTTCGCGGAGGCCTACTGCAATGTCGCGAACGTCGGGTTGGATGCGGGGAGACTTCAGGAAGCACTCGGCTACTGCGAGCGAGCGCTTGCCATCCGGCCCGATTTTCTGGATGCACTCAATATTCAAGGCACCACGCTTCGCGGGTTGAGGCGGTACGAAGAAGCCGCTACGGTCTACGAAAACATACTGGCGGCGAACCCGCGGTTTGGCCAGGCATTGAGCCACCTTCTGGTATCGCGAGCCCACGTCTGCAACTGGTCGGATCGGGAGGAGCAGGCCTCGCGCGTCGTCGAACTCGTCGCAGCCGCAGAGAACGCCAGCGCGCCTCATCCCTTTCTGTGGATCTGCGATTCGGCACCACTGCAGCTGCAATGCGCCCGCCTTTACTCGGAGGAGGAGTTTCCCGCGGCGGCGCCCCTGTGGCAGGGCGAGCGCTACCGCCACGAGCGTCTGCGCATCGCCTATTTGTCCGCGGATTTCACGGATCATCCGGTGGCGCACCTGATCGCCGGCGTGCTGGAGAAGCATGACCGGCGTCGCATTGAAACCTTCGGCATTTCGCTGTACCAGGATCCGTCGTCCAACCCCATGCAACAACGCATGAGGCAGGCATTCGAGCATTTCCACGACGCGAGTGGAGACGTCGATTCGGATGTCGCATCGCGGCTGCGCGAGGCGGAGATCGACATCGCGGTCGATCTGACGGGACACACGCGCGGCGGCCGGCTGGGTATCCTGGCTCAGCGCCCGGCGCCGGTCCAGATCAACTTTCTTGGCTTCACCGGAACTTCGGGAGCCCGTTACATCGATTACCTGATCGGCGATACGGTCGCCATCCCCGAAGGGGAGGATTGCCATTTCAGCGAGCACATCATTCGCATGCCGCATGCCTTTCTGCCGAACGATGATCGACAGCCCATCGCAACTGAAACGCCGAGGCGCAGTGATCTCGCCCTTCCACGGGATGGCATCGTGTTCTGCGCATTCAACAACACTTACAAGATCAATCCGCAGATGTTCGATATCTGGATGCGGCTGCTGAAGGAAACCCCGGGGAGCGTGCTGTGGCTACGCGGCGCGGGGACCGCGGCGGCCAATCTTGCGCGCGAGGCGCGGCTGCGGGGGGTGGACCCGGATCGGCTGGTGTTTGCATCGAGGGTGCCGTCCATGGACGCGCATCTGGCGCGCTACCGCCAAGCCGATCTGTTCCTGGACACATTGCCGTACGGCGCCCATGCCACGGCCCGCGATGCGCTATGGGCGGGTCTCCCCGTCCTGACGTGCACGGGCGGCGCCTTCGCCACGCGGGTCGCCGCGAGCCTTCTGGGCAGCTTGTCGCTGCCGGAACTCGTGACGCAAAACCTCGATGAGTATGCCGAGCGGGCTCTTGCGCTCGCACATTCGCCGGCGCTCCTCGCCGAGCTGCGCGACAAATTGGCGCACCAGCGGTCAACGCGCCCCGTGTTCGATACGGATCTGTATCGGCAACATCTGGAATCCGCCTATCTGGCCGTATGCGACCGCCAGCGGCAGGGGCAGGCACCGGCAGCCTTCAGCGTGCCGAGTATCCGCTGATGTAGCTCCCATGCAATCCCGGTCATTGCTTCGACTATTGAATCCCTGGAATCATTCGTCTGGCTGTGGTGCGGTGATCGTCACGTCTCGCCGTTGGCCGTTGCGCTCGATCGTCACCGTCGCCTGGCCCGATGCATTGAGCGTGTTTAAAATGTTCCCGGCCGCTCGTCGGTCTTGATCCTGCAGCGACGTGCCATTGACCGCAACCACCAAGTCGCCTGCCCGAAGGCCGGATTTATCGAATGCCGCGCGGTCCCCACTGGGAAAAACCCGAAAGCCCCGCAATTTCCCGTCCGGACCTGTGGAGAAGCCGGTGCGCATGACGTCGGCGGTAGTCGGTGATTTCGGCGCTTCCGCGCTCTCGGGTTCGCTCGATTCAGCGGTGCTCGATGCCGGGGCCCCTCGATCAACGGATCCGCCCTTGGCCAAGAGCAACCGGGGCAGAACCAGTGATTCCAATCTGCCGCTTCGGTTCAAGATGACGTGGTCGAGATACACCGAGTGCAGGGAGGCGCCGCCCACGCTGTCGCCGACCTTGTAGACCCTCGCCGGGCCCGCATCGCCGATGATGGCGAGTCCGTGCTTTGGGTCATCCGTGGCAATGGTGCCGGCGAGTGAGAGATTGGCCGTTGTGGGCCGCGCCCTGGCGGGATCCTGTGTGTTCGTATCCTCCACGAACACCCCGAACAGATGCGCCGCGAGAATGTCATTCACGTCGACTGACGGCCGCTGGGGGGCTGCGGCGTTGTGTACCGGGGTGGGCTCGCCCGCTCGCGCCTGATGGCCGCCGACCAGCAGCACCGAAGCTCGACCCAGTTCCACAATAATCAATACGCCGAGCACCAGCGAAACCAACAGGGGCGGATTGCGGCCTCCTGGAAGTTGGCGAATTTCGATCATCAAAAGCCTTGTGTATCCCATTAGCCATAGCGCACTGGTCGCCGACGCAGTCTAGCCGCGCCGTTTGACGGATATATGGCGAGCATCCGGCGTTCCATCGCGGATCCCTGCCTGCCCGTAGGTGTTAAGTCCCGATTTCCTCGATCGAGCGGCAGATAAAGCGCGCAAATCCCTGATATCCCTGATTGCCGCGCATCTCAACTTCCATACGTTATGTTAACAATTGCATTACATAAAATGTGAAATTCGTCACAGAAATGCCATTCTCACGACACACTTATGGCCTACGATCTGCGCCATTCGGTCCTACATGTAGCTTCAATTAGGGAGACGCCGTGGTCGAGCAACG
>Ga0326727_10025345_pt1 | contig 11128 bp, 13 predicted proteins | sample MB2enrmetagenome_FD_207643 | JGI IMG/M metagenome (GOLD analysis project Ga0326727, IMG submission 207643) | Lab enriched peat soil microbial communities from McLean, Ithaca, NY, United States - MB29MY | ecosystem: Environmental > Terrestrial > Soil > Wetlands > Peat | place: USA: New York... | reverse complement strand
ATTTCCTGAGCGAGCGGTCGGCGATCGACGACGATCACATGCCGTTCCTGCTGAAGGGCGTGAACGCGCTGGACCTGATCGATTTCGATTACGGCCCGGGCAACTCCTACTGGCACACCGACCAGGACACGCTGGACAAGCTGAGCGCGGCGAGCTTCCAGGTGGTGGGAACGGTGGTGCTGGAGGTAATCCGGAAGCTGGAGTAGGCGGCTTACCAGTCCTCGATGGGGTGCATCTTGCCGCCCAGTTCGGCCACTTGAAGCTGGGCGCGGGCGCCGTTCACGGCGACCCAGACGTACTGGTAGAACCAACCCTGGGCGAAGCCCTGGCCGCGGCTGGTTCCGCGCTCCATGTTGCCGCCGGAACTGCCCACGTCGAGGTAGACGACGCCGTCGCGTTGGATGCGGATCAGTTGGTGCACGTGGCCGCAGACGACGTAGTTCACGCCGTACTGGCGAGCCAGCCGGTGGAGGGGGAATTCGCCGCTGCCGAGTTTCAAGGGGAGTATCCAGAAAGGCTTGTGGAAGAAAACGAATTTAGGAGCGCGGTCGGGATTGGCCTTCAGGTCGTCTTCCAGGAAGCGGTGTTGTTGGTCGCTGAGTTCGAGGCTGATGCTGTTGTCCAGGACGGTGAAGTGGGCGTTCTGGAAGTTGAAGGAATAGAAGGCCGGGCGGCCGGTTTGCTGTTCGTACAGGCGGCGCGAGAAGTCGTTCCAGATGTCGTGGTTGCCGGGGGTGAAATACAAGGGGTACGGCGCCGAACGCCAGAGGCGGTGGAGTTCTTCCCATTCGGCGGCGGCTAGCGAGTCGTTCATGCCCTGGATGGTGTCACCGACGTTGATGACGAAATCCGGGTGGAGCTGGCCGATTTCCTTCCAGACGCGCTCGTAGACCTGGGCGCTTCCCAGGCCGGTGCGGTCGCCCATGATGGCGAAGTGGAAATCGTTGGCTGGGAGGGCGGCTGGGGGATCGGCTGGGAGGGCGGCGGCGAGCAGGACAAGTACTGTCAGGGCCAGGACTGGCCAGCGAAACCGGGTCATAAACGCATTGTACCCATTGGGGGTGGTGAGAGGGCTACCAGTACGGCCACCACCCCCGAGTGGTGGCTACAAATCCCCCCACACTCAGGGTTTTGTACCCCACTTTGTGCTTGCATTCCCACCCAGGTTGTGATTGGATTGAGCTGAGAGGGGCCTTAGCCCGGCCCTAGGTGGCGGCGCTGAGGTTTAACTATGAGTGTTTTGAAAGAGATCGGGGTGGAGGACGAGAGGTCGAACGACCGGATGTGGTGGTGCATGGCGGGTCTGGTAGGCTTGATTTCGCTGTGGCTTCCGCAGTTGCTGCAAGCAGCGCCGGCACGGGTCACACAAGTGGTGATTTCCGAATCGGCGTTGTTCTTCACGGGCGCCCTGATTGGCAGCCTGCGGCCGGACCGTGTCTGGCGCTGGGGCGCGGCGAGCCTGCTGGCGGTGGCGCTTAGGGATCTGGCGCTGCTGGCGGTGGATCCGCGTCTGGCCGGCATCGGTAGCCAGGAGGTCGGTCTCTATCTGCTCGCCAACTCTCCGCTATACCTGATGCATATGCTGTTCGTGCTGGCCGGCGCCTACGTCGGCACGTACACGATGCGCGAACAAGTTGGGTAGACCGCTGGCGCCGATGGCGCGGTGCGGCGAAACTTGACTGTGGTGCAGTGAGAAGAAAGAAAACCCTTGCATTTCCCACATTAATACCTGTAGGTTTCCCTGGAGGCGCCCGCGCGAGCGAGACACGAGCGGGCAAACAAAACACTGGGCATTTATCAAGGAGCGGCGAGAATGACGGACACGTTGCTCGCGCGGCCCGGTAGGATGCCGGGAGTGGCCAGAGCTGAGGCTTTCGGGCTGAGCCTCGAGCAGGCCGGCGCGATGCTGGAGTCCTCGTCGGAGATTCTCTCAAACCTGGATGCCAGCGGAACGATCCGATATGCGAACAGCGCGGCGGCGAAAGGACTGGGCTGGGAGCCGGAAGCGCTGAGGGGGAAGAGCATTCTCGCGCTGGTACACCCCGAGGAGGCGCGGGCCGCCACGAAGCTGTGGAACGAAGCGGTGCGAAGACCTGGGACGGTGGAAGCCATCCAGTGGCGTGTGCGGCGCCGCGACGGAGCCTGGCTGGCGCTGGCGGGGGAGATTCGCAACTGGCTCGAGGTTGAGGCGGTGGAGGGAGTGATCCTGAGCGCTCGCGACATCAGCGAGCGGAAGCGGCTGGAGAAACAGCTCTGGCATGCCCAACGGGTGCTGGCGCTGGGCCAATTGACGGGCGGAGTGGCGCACGAATTCAGCAACCTGCTGAGCGTCATCCTGGGTTACGGAGGCTTCGTGTTGCAGGCGCTCGATGCCGGCCACCCATGCCGTGCGGACGTGCTGGAAATGATGGCCGCGGGCGGGCGGGCAACCGAACTGGTGGACGAGTTGTTGAATGTGGGCAGCCCGCGGACAGGTTCCGTGGAGCACCTGGGGCTGAACCAGGTGGTGGGGAACCTGATCCGGATGCTGGTCCCCATCGTGGGCAACGGCATCCAGGTGATCCCGGCGCTGGACGCGGGGCTGGGCGAGGTGAAGCTCGACCCCGGCCTGATCGAGCAGGTGCTGCTGAACCTGGCGTTGAACTCACGGGATGCCATGCCGCGCGGCGGGACGATCCGCATCCAGACCGAGAAAGTGCGGTGCGAGGAAGGGGCCGTGCGGGGAGTCGAGGCCGGCGATTATGCGCTCCTGACTTTCAGCGATACGGGCCGGGGCATGAGCGCGCAGGTCCGGAGCCGGATCTTCGATCCGTTCTTCACCACCAAGGCCCGAGGGAAGGGAACGGGGCTGGGGCTGAGCACGGTGCACTCGATTATTACGGAGCACGGCGGCGCCATACAGGTCGAGAGCGCGCCGGAAAAGGGCACGACGTTCCGGATCTACATTCCGAGGATGGCGGGGGTTCCCTTGGAGGCCGGCGAGCCAGGCTAGTGCACCATCGGGACGAACCTCACCGGGAGCACGGAGCGCTGCATCAGCTTCCCGTCGAGGGCCTTGTCCACCACCACCAGTTCCTGGCCGAGGGGCAAGGAGCCGACGGGGGCGACCAGCTTGCCGCCGGGGGCCAGTTGATCGAGCAGCGCCTGGGGAATCCGGGGCGGCGCGGCGGTCAGGACGATGCGGTCGAAGGGGGCCTGCTCGGGCCAGCCCAGGTAGCCATCGCCCAGCCGGACGGTGACGTTCCGGTAGCCGAGCTGCTTGAGGGTGGCGGAGGCGGAGCGCGCCAGCTCGGGAACGATCTCGATGGAAAACACCTGCTTGCAAAGAGCCGAGAGGACCGCGGCCTGGTAGCCGGAGCCAGTTCCGATCTCCAGGACCTTGTGGTTGCGGGGGCCAGCAGCTCGCTCATGAAGCCCACGATGTAGGGCTGGGAAATGGTCTGGCCGTAACCGATGGGGACCGGGCGATCCTCATAGGCCTGCGTTCGCACCTCCTCGGGCATGAACAGATGACGCGGGACGGAGCGCAGGACGCGCAGCACCTGGGGGTCGCGCACGCCGCGATCCTCGATCTGTGTGCGGACCATGAGATCGCGCTGGGCGGCGTAGGGGTCCTGGGCCCGCAGGGGGCCGCAGAGCAGTAACAGCGCCGCAAACGGCGCAAACCGGCGGCTGGTCACAAGGAACTCCTTACGGTTGGGTCGTGCGCTAAGTTCACTGTAGCAGGAAGTTCGAGAACCACTGCGCGGCCATCGTGCTATGGCTCGCGTTCTACAAATTTTGCGGGACTCACGGGGCGCTCAAAACCGCACCCGCGATCGCTGCCGGAACTGCCGACCACATCTGGGCCATGCGAGAAGTGCTGGAGCCGGCGCGAGACATGAACCGATCGGAGACGCAGCGGCGCCAAGCGCCACTATCTCAGAGATGGTATTGTCGTGTTTTGCCCAAATGAACGCCCTCTACTACGGCGACAACCTGGACATCCTGAGGCGCTACATCAAGGATGAGAGCGTTGACTTGATCTACCTTGACCCGCCCTTCAAGAGCAATCAGGACTACAACGTCCTCTTCGAAGAAAAGGACGGAACGCGCTCATCGGCCCAGATTCAGGCCTTCGGCGACACATGGGAATGGAACACGGTGGCGGCAAGTGCATACCAGGACATCGTTGAGAGCGGCCCAGAATCCGTTTCCAAGACCATGCAGGGCTTTCGCCAGGTCGTAGGCGATAGCGACATGCTTGCGTACCTCTCCATGATGGCACCCCGCTTGGTAGAGCTTCGGAGGGTTCTAAAGCGGACAGGAAGCATTTACCTGCATTGCGATGTGACCGCCAGCGCCCATCTTCGGCTGCTTATGGACGCAGTGTTCGGCCCGAAGAACTTCCGCAACGAGGTGATTTGGTATTACTACAACAAGATGCACGATCGCAGGAAAAAGATGTTCCCGCGCGCCACGGATACGCTCTTGTTCTACGTCCGGGATCTCTCTTCGGGTTTCACCTACCACCAACTCAAGGAGAGGCGAGAGAAGCCCGCCAAGCAACTGCTGCGCAAGAAGGTGGGTGGCCGTATGGTTAATGTTAAGGGCGCGGATGGGCACGTCCGCTATCGACTCAAGGAGGATCGGACTATCGATAACGTATGGCGCATACCCTGCCTTCAGCCGGCAGCTCGCGAAAAACTTGGGTACCCCACGCAAAAACCCAAGGCCCTTCTCGATCGCGTCATTCAGTCCAGCACCGACGATGGAGATTTGGTCCTTGACCCGTTCTGCGGCTGTGGCACAGCAATCGAGGCGGCCGAAGCGCTGGGGCGAGGCTGGATAGGCATTGAAATCACCCAGCTTGCAATAGCTCTGGTGAGGCATCGTCTTGCCGATGCGTTTGGCAGATCCCTCAAGCCAAAGGTCATCGGGGAGCCCGTCTCCCTGCCGGACGCCGAAGTGCTGGCCGCGAGCGAGCCGTTTCAGTTTCAATGTTGGGCGCTCGGACTCGTGAGCGCCAGGCCCGCCGAACCCAAGAAGGGCGCTGACAAGGGGATCGACGGGAGGCTCTATTTTCACGACGAAGAGAAGGCGGCCATCACCAAACAGATCGTTTTCTCGGTGAAGGGTGGCCATACTGCCGTTTCCCATGTGCGCGATCTCCGGGGCGTGCTCGATCGCGAGAGGGCCCAAATCGGAGTTCTGATCTCGCTCCAGGAGCCAACGCAGCCCATGCGAGCCGAGGCTGCCTCAGCGGGCTTTTATGAGGCTCCGTCGTGGACCGGGAAGCGGTATCCCAGGGTTCAACTCTTGACCATAGAGGAGTTGCTGTCTGGGAGGGGAATCGACTATCCGCCCGAGCCTGCCCGGAAGGATGCGACGTTCAGGGCGGCTCCAAAGGCCAGAGATCCCCGATCCCAGAACTCAGACCTGCCCTTCTGAAGCGGCTCCCGGTGTCAGCCACACAGGTTTGGCGCGCTACCTAGGTTTGGCCCAGTATTCAAGATACAATGACGAACGTGCCAGGCAAGACTTCCGGATTCAAAGCGGTGGGCGGCGACAAGGCCAAGCCGGCGACCTTGCTGCGGCAATTGGGGGTCGCGAGCGCCACGGCGCTGGTGATTTCGAACATGGTGGGCTCCGGCATCTACGGCACCACCGGCTACCTGGCCGGGGACCTGGGCGACGTGAAATTGGTATTGCTCATCTGGGTGGTGGGCGCGGTGGTGGCTCTGGCCGGGGCGTTCTGCTACTCGGAGCTGGGCATCAATTATCCCAGCTCGGGCGGGGAATACGTCTACCTGACGCGGGCCTATGGGCCGACCTGGGGATTCATGACCGGCTGGGTGTCGTTCTTCGCGGGATTCTCGGCGCCCATCGCAGCCTCGGCGCTGATCTTCTCGGAGTATCTCAGCCACTTCTTCCCGGCGCTGAAGCAGGATCACGTCTTCCTCGCGCTGGGCGGGAGCGGGTTCCCGCTGAAACTGGGGGGCGCGCAGTTGGCGGCCTCGGGGCTGATCGTAGGGTTCACGCTGCTGAACTGCGCGGGCCTGGGCCGTGTGGGCAAGGTGCAGAACCTGCTGACCACCGCCAATTTGGTGGTAATCCTGGCGTTTATTACGCTGGGATTGCTGGCTGGGACGGGGAACTGGGGGAACTTCTCGCAGCCCGCGGCGCGGACCTCGAGCATCCCGCTGGCCGCGCAGTTCGCGATCAGCCTGTTCTTCATCTACTTCTGTTACAGCGGCTGGAACGCGTCCACCTACGTGGCCGAGGAATTGGAGCGGCCCGAGAGGACGTTGCCGCTGGCGCTCACGCTGGGCACCGCATTAGTGGCCGGGCTGTACCTGGCGCTGAACGTAGTGTTCATCTATGCGCTGCCGCTGGAGAAGATGAAGGGCCTGGGAGCGGTCGGTTCTAGCGCCGCCAAGGCGCTCTTTCCCCCGGAGACCGCGGCGCTCTTCAGCGGCCTGGTGGCATTGGCGCTGATGGCCTCGGTGAATGCAATGGTGACGATCGGCCCGCGGGTCTACTACGCGATGGCCCAGAACGGCGCGTTCTTCAAGTGGGCTGGGAAGGTGCATCCGCGCTCGCACACGCCGGTAAACGCCATCCTGTGCCAGGGCGCCTGCGCGGTGCTGATGACCATGACGCCGTTTCCCGACCTGGTGATGTACATCGGATTCCTGCTGAGCTTCTTCGCGGTGCTGGCGGTGTGCTCGCTGTTCGTGTTCCGGCGGCGGCCGGGATGGCAGAAGCTGCGAGTGGTCGGCTTCGCCTATCCGCTGGTCCCGGGGGTGTTCATTCTGGTGGGCGCCTGGATGATCGTCTACGGCCTGATCTACGGACTCCGGAACAAGCCGTTGGCGCCGATCGCGGCGATCGCCACGGTGGCCATCGGCGCGCTGGTCTATCGCGGGTGGCTGCGGGGCCGGCTGGCGAAAGGTTGAACAAATGGCTCTGATATTGGATGGCGCAGCCATCCGCGACCAGATTCTGAAGGAGTGCGAGCCGAGAGTGGCGGCGCTGGCGGCGCGGCGCGCGCCCGGGCTGGCGGTGATTCTGGCGGGGGATAACGACGCCTCGGCCCGTTACGTGCGGAGCAAGGTGAAGGCCTGCCACGCGCTGGGGATTCACAGCGAAACGCTCACGCCGCCGAATACGGTCTCCACCGAGGAACTGATGGAGATGGTGGAAAGCTTGAACCGGCGGCCGGAGATAGACGGAGTCCTGGTGCAGATGCCTTTGCCGGCGCAAGTGGATTCGAAGCGCGTGCTGCTGGCGGTGGCGCCGGAGAAGGACGTGGACGGGCTGCATCCGTTGAATTTGGGCAAGCTGGTGGCCAACACGCCGGGGCTGCGTCCCTGCACGCCGGCGGGAATCATGGAGCTGTTGAAGCGCTACCAGATCCGGATCTCGGGAGCTCGGACGGTGGTGATTGGGCGCAGCGACCTGGTGGGCAAGCCGATGGCGTTGCTGCTGATGCACCAGAACGCCACGATCACCGTCTGCCACTCGCGCACAACGGATCTGCCGGGAGTTTGCCGGGAAGCGGACATTCTAGTGGCCGCGATGGGCCGCGGGGCGTTCGTTACGCGGGATTTCATAAAACCAGGCGCCACCGTCATCGACGTGGGCATGAACCGCGTGGAGAGCCGCGACGAGGCGGCGCGGATCTTTGGCGGCTCGCCGGAGAAATTGGCCGCGTTCGACCGGAACGGAAGCGTCCTGGTGGGGGACGTGAATCCAGTGGATGCCATGGAGCGAGCCGGGGCGTTCACGCCGGTGCCGGGCGGCGTGGGACCGCTGACCATCGCGATGCTGATGGCGAACACCGTGGAGGCAGCCGAGCGGAGATTGGCCGCATGTTGCGCGTAGGATTGACCGGCGGCCTGGCCAGCGGCAAGAGCTTCGTCGGAGCGGCGCTGGCCGAACTCGGCTGCCACCTGATCCAGGCCGACGAACTGGGCCACCAGACGCTGCTGCCCGGAGGCGAAGCGTATGCCGGGGCTATTCGAGAATTCGGGCCTGGAATTCTGAAACAGGATGGAACCATCAGCCGCCGCAAGCTGGCAGCGGAGGTCTTCGGAAAACCGGAGCGCCTGGCGGCGCTGAATCGCTTGGTGCATCCGCCGGTGATACGGCGCGAAGAGGAACTCATCGCGGGTTTCGGAGCGGCCGATCCGGGCGGTATCGTAGTAGTAGAGGCCGCTATCCTGATCGAAACGGGCAGTCGCAAGCGGTTCCAGCGGGTGATCCTGGCGGTGTGCCGGCCCGAGCAGCAGGTGGAGCGGGCCATGCGGCGCGACGCTTGGAGCAGAGAAGAAGCGCTGGCGCGGCTGGCGCGCCAGATGCCGCTGGACGAAAAGCGGAAGTACGCCGATCATATCATCGACACTTCCGGCACGAAAGAAGAAACGCTCGATCAGGTGCGGGAGACTTACAATTTGCTGCGGAGTATTCCCCAATGAAGTTGCGCACATTGCTGATGGCCGCCCTTTTGGTGGGTGGATTCGTCTATCTCACGTCGCAGGGGCGATGGAACCCGGCCGGGTTTCTGCATCCCGGCGGCGCCGCGGCCGGGCGGCTGTGGAGCGGGCCGGAGGTGGTGCAATCCGCCGGGCTGGGCTCGGACGAGCAGAACAACATCGACATCTACAAGGGCGCGCACGCGGCGGTGGTGAACATCACCAGCACGGTCTACGAGCGCAACTGGTTTCTGGATCTGATCCCGCAGCAGGGGACCGGCTCGGGGTTCCTGGTCGACGAGAGCGGGCGGATACTGACCAACAACCACGTGATCTCGGGGTCTCAGGAACTGGAAGTCACGCTCACCGATCAGACCAAGTACCGCGCGCACGCGGTGGTGCGGGATGCGGGCAACGATATCGCGCTGATCCAGATCTCTCCGCGCAAGAAGCTGCCCTATTTGCGGCTGGGGGAATCCGAGGGGTTGCAGGTGGGGCAGAAGGTGCTGGCCATCGGGAATCCGTTCGGGCTGGAAGGCACGCTGACCACGGGCGTGATCAGCTCGCTGAGCCGCAGCTTGAAGGACCAGAACGGGCGCACGCTGGACGGAATGATCCAGACCGACGCGGCCATCAATCCGGGCAACAGCGGCGGGCCGCTGCTGGATTCCCGCGGCAACGTGATCGGGATCAACACGGCCATCTACGGGCCGGGCGCGAACATCGGGATCGGCTTCGCGCTGCCCATCAACCGCGCCAAGGCGATGCTGAACGAGTACGCGGAGAAGGGCCGGTTCGCGCCCCCGCGGCTGGGGGTGAGCGTGCAGTACATCGCCGGCGACCTGGCCGAGGCGTTGGAGTTGCCGCGAGAGGGCGGATTGCTGATCGTGGAGGTGGAGCGCGGTTCGGCCGCCGAGGAGGCCGGCCTGCGGGGCGCGCGGCGCTGGGCGGTGGTGGGCAATTATCAGATCGCGGTGGGCGGCGACCTGATTGTGGCGATCGACGGGAAGGCGATGGAGAATCGCAACTCGCTCTCCGCCGCGATGAACCACAAGCGGCCGGGCGACACGATCGAGATGACCGTTTTCCGGGCCGGAAAGACGCTGAAAGTCAAGGTCAAGCTGGGAGAGGGATCGACCACGCTGTAGAAGGAGGCGGGATGGCGACGTCTGCCGAGTGCGAACGGATCGCGGCGTTTTTCGACGGAGACCAATTCGCGGGGGCGAACGGAATCCGGGTGGTGGAAGTGCGCCCGGGATTCGGGCGCACCGAGATGACGGTGGAGGCGCGCCATCTCAACGCCGTAGGGATTTTGCAGGGCGGCGCGCTATTCACGCTGGCCGATCTGGCTTTCGCCGCGGCCTCGAATTCTCACGGAGTGGTGGCGGTGGCCTGCCAGGCCGATTTAACCTGGTTCAAGGCGGTCCGGTCGGGCAAACTGACGGCCACGGCGGAAGAGATCGCGCGCACGCACAAGCTCTCCACCTGCCTGATCCGGATTACGGACGAGAGCGGGGAACTGGTGGGGCTGTTCAAGGGCGTCGCTTACATCAAAGGGACGCCCATCGGGTAGGCCTGGGCGTTAATACGTAATACAGCCTTTTCGGAGGGCATTTTCGCCGGCTCCCAAATTGGAATGTGGTTTTCCGGAGGGGACCTCTTACGCGCGCCGCCCGGCGCAAGCCGGCGGGTTTCGGCAAATCTGTTAGCCGAGTTCGTCCCACTCGTCGGGAAAGATGTGGGCCTGGCTGGGAATGCTGCGTAGGGTGCCAACAGGAACCTCGGATTTCCTTGGCACAATCTCAGTGTCGACCACCTCTCCAGAGCGTCGTACGAACTTGACGTGGCTGCCTTTCTGTCCGGCCTCGACAAAGCCGGCTGCCTCGCGGCGGCGCTTGACCTCGCGGAACGGTTGGGGGCTAAGCCGCCCCAACTTCGACCTCGATCATACGGACCTCCTGCGGCCGCGTTGCTCGTGGGGGCTCGAAGTGGAGCTCAATCGCCTCCTTGAGGTTGGCAAGCGCTTCTTGCTCGGTCTCGCCTTGGCTGGCGAGGTCGAGTTCCAAGCACTGGGAGACATACCACTTCCCCTCGCGCCAAACGGTAGCCGCAAATGGTCGCTTCATGACCTCATTGTTCCACAGGCAAGGGTGCTTCGGGCGGTTGGCCGGGCTCCGAGATCGATGGGAGCGTCGTCCCCACCTCTGGCCGCCTCGTCGTTTTGGACCGGCCAAGGTCCTGAGACAGGCCGTTCGCGGAGAGGGCGGACGCGTGCAAGGCCGATCTTGACACCGTCATCTTAACGCTAATGCGTCGGCGAGCCGCCCGCCGCGCTATTGTTTCGGGGCGGCGGCGCGGGTCAGCGTGCTGGCGCGCTGTGGGTTCTTGATCAGCTTCTTGACGGTCTCATTGACTTCGCGCTGGTCGCCCGGCACGGTGGTGTAAGACATCCGGACAAAACGTTCGGCCTTCGGCGACAGGCTCTCGTCGAAGCGTTTCAGCCAGGTCTGGATGCGGTAGTTCTCGGCTTTCTCTTTGTTCTGCTTCAGCGCCGCTTCGTAGCGCGCGCGCGCCTGAGGATCGGCGATGAGCTTGGGGTCGGCGCCGGGAGGATAGGAGACGTTGCCCACGCGCGGCGGAGCGACACCGGTGCTCGGCACGTCCTGCGGATT
>Ga0326727_10025344_pt1 | contig 11129 bp, 9 predicted proteins | sample MB2enrmetagenome_FD_207643 | JGI IMG/M metagenome (GOLD analysis project Ga0326727, IMG submission 207643) | Lab enriched peat soil microbial communities from McLean, Ithaca, NY, United States - MB29MY | ecosystem: Environmental > Terrestrial > Soil > Wetlands > Peat | place: USA: New York... | reverse complement strand
GGCGCGCCGAGAGCGGAACGCCCCGCTGTGGACAACCCGTGCGGGATTCTGCCATGCGCACACGAAGGAATTATCCGACCTGTTCGTCGCCACTTGACAGCAGCGCTCATAGAAGGGCGAGCGGAAGATTTTTCTTTGGATTCTTAACAAGACCGCTCGGGCTGAGGAGGCCCCGTCTTTCCAGGGGCCGTCTCGAAGCCCGCCCCCTGAGTTCATCGGCACTGTCACACCGGGGGCGCGGCTACTGAGACACACCTTCTTGGCCCGCCAAGGCCACCGCAGCCATGTGCAACGCCGGCGGCATCGCCGAGTCTTCCCACACCCACTCGCTCGCAGCGCGCACGAGGCGGTGGCCGTCACGCTCGACACGGTGCTCGCAGCGGAAGCCCGCTGGACTGACTGCTGTGATCCAGATGACACCCGTCAGCCGGTCGCCGTAGAGCGCCGGCTCGAAGTACTCGATGTCATGGGTACGCAGGCGCAGTCGCCCTCCACGCGCGAACGCATCGAGCGCCCAGCCATACGCCGCCAACGCATCCCAGAGATCCTGCTCGATGTAGGTGGCGTAGCACGCGTTGTTGACGTGCGCGAGCGAGTCGATGGCGCCGAACTCGACGCGGCGACTAGTCTGGAACGCATGTGGTGGTGGCTTGCCCGGCTTGCTTGGCGGGCGCGGTCGCACTGCGACACCGCCGGGCATCAGGCCGCGTTGCAGCTCGTCGGGTATGCGTGTGGGCTTGCCACCCGCCGTCTCCACGTAGACCCAGTCGCTGAATCCCCGTGCGATGACCTGGTCGTCGCGCCCGCGGCGCAGCTCGTACTCGCGCTGCGAGCGCACCCGACGCATGTCTGAAACCCAGGTGTGCACGGCGATCTCGTCCCGGTACACCGCCGGCGTCAAATACTCCACGACGGTTCGGCGGATGAGCCAGATGGTTCCGTGACGCTCGTACCACTCGATGTCGAAGCCGGCAGCGGCCGACCCGTCGGATGCGGTCTGCTGCATGAAGCGTAGCAAACCGGTCGCATGCAGCTCGCCGAAGGCGTTGACATCGAAGAGCTGGACCCGGTAGCGCGACACGTGCGAGTGCATGGCTCTACCGTACCTGACCGGAAATTGCGCCGGCGGCAAGCCCCATTGGCAACAATCCCAAGATCTTCCGGTCGGTAGTCGATAGTCGAAGGTCGATAGCTGCTTTTGCGCAGGCTCGCCGGAGGGACATCGAGACCTGTTTGACCTATAGACTATCGACTGATCTTTGAAGCCATTCATCTTGCGCCTGGAATGCGTTTCGGATATGCCCAAACAATCGTACGGCAATCGGGCTGCTCCATCCCAAACGAGATAAAGAGGATCGTCTGACATGCGCTTCTACGAATTCGAAGCGAAGCGGTTGCTTGGGAAGCACGGCATTCCCGTGCCCCAAAGTGGAACCGCGCACACGGCTGCCGAGGCGGAACGGCTTGCCTCCGAGGTCGGCTGTCCCGTCATGGTGAAAGCCCAGGTGCTTTCCCCCGCGGCGCTGAAGGCGGGCGCCGTGAAGTTGGCAGAAACCCCTGCCAAGGCGAAACAAGCGGCGGAGCAGTTGCTTCAACTCGACGACGGCGGCCGCAAGCCCAAGGGCGTGCTCATCGAGAAAAGGCCGCAAGCTGCGAAGGAGTACTCCCTCGGTGTCACCTACGACGGCATCGCCAAGCTGCCGATCATCATCGCCAGCGACATGGCCGGCAACGTCGACACGATCGCGGACGAGCACCCCGACCGCGTCAAACGGCGGCACTTCTCAGCACTGTTTCCCTTCTCCGATTACCTGGCGAAGGAGCTGGCTTCGGCGCTGGGTCTCACGGGCGCGGACCTTACGCGCATGACGGCCATCGTCTCGCGCCTGGCACAGCTCTTCCTCAAGTACGACCTCACCCAGGCCGACATCACCTCGCTGGCGCGACTGGAGGATGGGAATTTCGTCGCGCTCGACTGCAACATGGACATGGAAGTGGAGGGGCGCCGCCGACAGAAGGCGATCCTCGATGAGCTTGGTATTCAGCCCGACGACACGCGTGCGCCGCGCGTGCCGTCCGCGTTCGAGGTCGCAGCGGCCAAGATCGACGCCGAAGACCCCCGCGGCGTCGCGGGTCCGGTGGTCGAGTTCGACGGCAACATCGGCCTGGTGATCGGCGCCGGGGGCGGGTCGCTCACGTTCACCGACGCGGTGAGAAAGCACGGCGGCCGGCCAGCGAATTACGCGGCGCTCGGCGGCAACCCGAGCGTGAGGAAGGCGCAACGGCTCGCGAAGCTGATCCTCTCGAAGCCCGGCGTCAAGAAGATTGCCGTCATGTCGAACGTGGTGTCGAACACGCGTGCCGACCTCGTGGCGCGCGGCGTGATCAAGGGTGTCGTCGAGCTGGGGCTCGACCCCAAGGAGACCATCGCCATATTCCGCGTCCCCGGTGCGTGGGAGACGGACGCGTTCAAGATCCTCAAGAAGTACGGTGTCGAGTACTGTGACCGCTCGGTCTCGATGAGCGAAGCCGCGCGACGAGCGGTTGCGAAGATAGGGCGCTGAGGGATCCGGTCATGAGCGTGCTGGTTCACAAGGATTTCGAGTTCATCGTACAGGGAATCACCGGCCGTGAGGCGTTGAACTTCACTCGCGAGTGCCTCGAGTATGGCTCCAAGATCGTCGGCGGCGTCACGCCCGGACGGGGCGGCCGCGAAGTCTACGGCGTACCCGTCTACGACACGGTCCGGGAAATCACGTCGCAGCGCAAGGTGGACGGCGCGGTCATCACGGTGCCGCTGGCTTTCGCGCCCGACGCCGCGTTCGAGGCGATCGACGCCGGTATCAAGCTGCTCGTCGTCATCACCGAAGGCATCCCACGCCGCGACGCCTCGGCGGTCATCGAGTACGCCAGTTTGCACGGCGCACGGGTCATCGGCCCGAACTGCCTCGGGGTCATCGTGCCGGACGTGTGCCGCTTCGGCAGCCTCGGCGGGCCGGCGGTGGACTGCCGCAAGGCATTCAAACCCGGCATCGTCGGGGTCATGTCACGCTCGGGCGGGATGACCACCGAGATCTGCAACGCGCTGTCTGCGGCGGGACTCGGTGAGAGCACCGCGATCTCCATCGGTGGCGACCCGGTCATCGGATCGACGTATGCCGAGCTGATGCCGCTGTTCGAAAAGGATCCCGACACCAAGGCGGTGGTGATCTACTCCGAGCCGGGCGGCACGGCGGAGGCCGAGCTGGCACGCTGGGCACAGGAGAATAAAAGCCGCTTGCCGATCGTGGCGTTCGTGGCGGGCCGCTTCATGGACGAGATGCCGGGCATGAGCTTCGGTCATGCCGGCACCGTCGTCGAGAAGAAGATGGACTCGCCGGCGGACAAGATCCGGCGCATGCGGGAGGCCGGGATCGCCGTCGCGGAAGAGATCGGCGACATTCCGCGGCTCGTCAAAGAGCGTCTGAACGGCGCCACGGTGGGGAGAGCATAACCATGGCGATGTTCATCCGCGTTGACGTGAATAACGGCGTCATTCAAAAGACCCCAGGCCTGGCAAAAAAGATCGTCGAGGTCTGTCCCGTGAACATCTTCAAGCCCGGCACCGAGGAGAACACCGTGGCGATCGTCGATGACAACCTCGACGAATGCACCCTCTGCGACCTGTGCACGCAGGCCTCGCCCGACGGGGTGAAGGTTATCAAGCTGTACGAAGAGTAGGCGAATCTCGGAGGTGTTCGTCGCCTGCACGCTGCGCGAGAACCGCAGCCACTACTTCAGGTCCATGTGCTTGGCCTTCACCAAGCGGTGACCCAGTATGTCGACGGCGATTCCAGCCTGCTCCAGGACGATATAACCAAGCAATGGTTCGTACATTCCGTCGGTGGGGTGCATGTCGAGGAATGCGACCTCGCTGAAAACCGGCCGAAAGCCTTCCACCTCGATTCGCACCGGCCCACAGACCTCGCTTGCAACGGTGCGTTGATCGGCCGTCTCCATTTCGACCGTCTGCGACGCAGGCAATGTCCCGAGACGGTCTTTCCACGCGCGGGGTAGGACCAGGAGACCCGAGCCAGTATCAACGAGCGCGTCGAAGCGAATCTGTCGCTCGGGCTCGAGCGCGTTCGCGACACTCACCTGCGTGACAATACGACCCATACCCCCAAGAGTGTGCTCCAAGGGTCTCCGGCGCGCAAGCGCGCGGCGAGACACTCCCCTCGCATGCGCCAGCGTGGTGCCGGCGCCGAGCCGCGGGCAGTCGCTGGAGTACGTCACGGCATCGCAGCCGCACACCGGGTCGTACACGTCAGGGCATGGCCCGGGACGCGGCACACACACGCCGGCAAGGTTGCGCAGTCAGAATGCGGAGTTCCCGGTCCGGTGCAGAGCGCATGGGTCTGCGTCGGGCCGCCGTAGTCGCCGAGAGGTGCCAGGTTGGCAGGGACCATGGATAAGTCACCAGTACTGCCGAAGCCGCAACTCCCGTCGTCATCGAGGTTATGGCGGTGCGAGACCAGGGGGAGCACCCCGGGTTCCGCCTCCTCCCACTTGCGCTCCGGGCGGCCGGCCGCGCCGAGGGGTCGAAATCTATTGACCTCTAATGGCGCCTCTGCCTACCTTGGGCGCCCCTCGGAGATGACGACGACCGTAGGGTATCCGGCGAGGAGGAACGCGATGGCGAGTGCGAAAAGATCCGCGACGAGGCGCGCGAAGGGCCCCAGGCAGATGTCCGCCCCCAACGTAACGAAGCCGGCCCGCGGCAAGAAGCGGCGGTTGCAGCAGGCGGCCCAGCGCCCGCCGCGCGCCGCGGAGCGCACGATCCACGTCGCGATCAACGGCCGGCGGTACGAGTTCGAGCCGGGGCGCGACCTCACCCCGACCATGACGCTGGCGCACCTGCTCCGCGACAAGCTCGGGTTCACCGGCCTGAAGGTCGCCTGCGACGAAGGGGCGTGCGGCGGCTGCACCGTGCTCATGGATGGCAAGGCGGTGCTCTCGTGTATGGTGCTCGCGGTCGAGACCCACGGGCATGAGATCCTCACCGTCGAGGGCCTGCCCAAGGACGACCCGGTCATCGCGGCGTTCGCGCAGCAGAGCGAGCCGGGGTACGGCACAGCGCTCCAGTGCGGCTACTGCACTCCTGGTTTCGTGATGGCCTCCCGGGCGCTGCTGAGCGAAAACCCCAAGCCCACTCTCGCGGAGGTAAAGGAGGCCCTGTCCGGCAACATCTGCCGCTGCGGCTGCTACGCCGGCATCGCTCAGGCGGTGCTGCACGCGTCCGAAAAGACCGCAGCTACGAGCCGTGCCAGCGACTTGAGGACGGCGCGGCCCGGCGGGCGCCCTTCGAGACGCCGCCAGAACAAGGCGGCTCCTCAGGGCGAGCGGATATTTCCGCGGAGCATAAGGACTGTTCCGCTCACGCTGAGGAGGCGTCGTCTTTCCAGGCGCCGTCTCGAAGCATGTCCTGAGCGCCGTCGAAGGGTGTGCGGTGTTGGCAGGCCGTTGCTCAACTCAATGGCACTGGGACTAGGAGGAAGCCGATGAGGAAGCCCTACCAACCGCGCGTCGCGCGTAAGCACATCGGCGGCTACCGGCCCCGGATCGATGGCTGGGAGAAGGCCAGCGGCAAGGCCACGTATGTCGACGACCTCACCTCCAAGGTCCGTGTCCCCGACCTGCTCTACGCCAAGGTCCTGCGCAGCCCGCACGCCCACGCCCGCATCAAGCGCCTCGACATCAGCAAGGCGGAGAAGCTCCCCGGCGTGGTTGCAATCCTCACCTACCGTGACCCCGAGATCGCCTCACTGAGGCCGACCAACGCCGGCTGGACCGACGGCGTCGACACGGTCTCGTACGATCGCATGATGTGGCGGCGCTTCCGCGACCGGCGCGTGCTCGGCGACTACGCCTGCTGGGTCGGCGAAGAGCTGGGAGCGGTCGTCGCGGCCGAGAGCGAGGAGATCGCCGAGGAGGTGCTGCGGCTGATCGAGGTCGACTGGGAGGTGCTGCCTTTCGTGCTCGATGCCTACGAGGCGATGAAGCCGGGGGCGCCGGCGGTCCATCCCGACATCGCCCCCGACAACGTGATGCCCGAGGACCTGGTGGGCGGCCCCAACGTGTTTGTAAACAAGGGCGACGTCGACCGTGGCCTGGCCGAGGCCGAGGTGGTGGTCGAGGGCTCCTCGACTTATCACAACGCCACCCAGAACTCCCTGGACAACTGGTGCTGCATGGTGGAGTGGCGCGACGACCAACTCACGGTCTGGTCCAACTCCTACGAAACCGACCAGAGCCGGATGCACATCAGCCAGATGCTGGATTTGCCCCTCCACAAAGTCCGTGTGGTGAGCCCGTACGTCGGTGGCCAGTTCGGCCGGGGCGACAGCGGCGACCAGCCGTTCTTCCTGTTCACCGCGCTCCTGGCGAAGAAGACCGGCCGGCCCGTCAAGTTCAAGCACACCCGCCGCGAGAGCTTCCACGACGGGCGCCAGGCGGCGATCTACACCGCCAAGTTCGGTGCCAAGCACGACGGAACCATTACCTCCATGTCCTTCAAGTCGATCGGCAACGCCGGCGCCCACGCGGACCACACCATGTTCGCGCTCAAGTTTGCTCCCCAGGAAGTGACTGAGGTGGCGCTCGCCCACATTCCCAACGTGAGGTTCGAGTCGTACGGGGTCTACACCAACAAGCTCCCCGCTTGCATGATGCGCGGCGTCGGCAATTCCCAGCTCAACCTGGTCATGGGGCACATGGTCGATCTGCTGGCAGAGAAGCTCGGCATGGATCCCATAGACCTCGCCGTCAAGAACTTCGGGCACGAGTGGGAGCAGCTACCCGACAAGAGCCTGACGGCGGTGCTCCACGAGGGTGCGGAGCGCATCGGTTGGAAGGAGAAGCGGCACGCGCCGGGCCAGGGGCCAATCTACGACGGCGTGAAGAAGCGCGGCGTCGGGTTCTCGTTCCATCCCGGCTGGCACGCGGAGTGGCAGGAGGAACGCCGCGGTGAGGTGCAGGCCGGCATCACCGTGAATCCTGACTGCACGGTGACACTGGACGCTCCCACGGTCGAGACCGGAACCGGCTCCAACACCTGCAACGTCCTCGGCTGCGCCGAGGCGCTCGGCTTCCTGGGCGTGCGCCCGGACGACATCCACTGGGTCGCCGTGGTCGATACCAACACCAGCGGCAAGGACTGCGTACAGACCGACAGCTCGGTTGCCTTCCTGCAGTCGGAAGTGCTGGCGGTGGCGGCCAAGGAAATCAAGCAGAAGCTCATCGACAAGTTGGCACCCAAGCTCGAACTGCCGCCGGCGGAGCTGGAGGTGGCCGACGGCCGCATCTTTCCGAAGGCGTCTCCCGGCGCGGGCAGGAGCGTCAAGGAGCTGCTCATGCGAGGAGACCTGGTGCCCATCACGGTGAAGGTGAGCCGGCCGCCGCTGGCCGAGCGGACCGGGGTGCCCTTCATCGCCAACTTCGCCGAGGTGGAGGTCGACACCAGCACCGGCCTCACGCAGGTGCTGAAACTGGTTGTGGTGAACGACTGCGGCACCGTGATGTACGCGTCTGGCGCGGAGGCCCAACAGATCGGCGGCCAGGTCATCGCCGTCGGCGAGACCCTGACCGAAGAGATCATCTACGACCAGGCCACCGGCGTGCCCCTCAACTTCAACTGGATTGACTACAGAATCCCGACCATGGCCGACATGCCCGATATCGACCCGGTACTGATGGAGGTGTGGCGCGGCGCCGGTGAGTACGGCGCCTGCGGCCTGGGCGAGGGCGTCCTGACCTGCACGCCGGCGGCGATCCTCAACGCCATCTACAACGCCATCGGGGTTCGGATCGACGACATCCCGGTCAAGCCGGAGAAGGTCCTCACGGCGCTGGGAAAGGTGTGAGGTGGACCATGCCGATGCGACACTTAGAGCATGTGGCGGTGAACTCACTCGATGAAGCTGCGAGGCTGTCAGCCGAGCACGGGAAGAAGGCCGCCATCGTTGCCGGCGGCACGGATCTGCTCGGTGTGCTCAAGGACAACATCCATCCCAGCTACCCCGAGCTGCTGGTCGACATCAAGCCGATTGCAGCGTTGCGAACCGTGAAGGAGGGCAAGAAGGGGCTACGGATTGGCGCCCTGACCACCCTTTCCGATGTCGCCAGCCACGAGATCATCCGGGAGAAGTACGCCGTGTTGGCGCAGGCGGCCCGCGTCGTGGCTTCGCCGCAGATCCGGAACATGGGCACGGTCGGCGGCAACCTGTGCCAGGAGCCGCGGTGCTGGTACTATCGCACCCCCGACAACCTCTTCCACTGCCTCAGGAAGGGCGGCGAGAAGTGCGGCGCCGTCCTGGGAGAAAACCGCTACCACTCCATCTTTGGGGCCGTGCAGACGTGTATGCCGGGTTGCTCCGCCAATTGCCCGGCGCACGTGGCCATTCCGGCCTACCTGGACAAAATCCGCGCCGGAAAGATCGAGCAAGCCGCCCTGCTCCTGCTCGATCGCAACCCGATGCCGGCGATCACCGGCCGTGTCTGCCCGCACTTCTGCCAGGCGCACTGCAACCGCATCGAGTTCGACGAGCCGGTGGCCACCAGGGCTGTCGAGCGGTACCTGGGCGACCTTGTTCTCGATAACCCCGCGACGTTCATGCGGGCACCCAAAACACAGACCAAGAGGAAGGTGGCCGTCATCGGCGCAGGCCCGGCCGGCCTCGCCGCCGCCTACTACCTCCGCAAGGCCGGACACCGTGTCACCGTGCTTGACAGGATGCCCGAGGCGGGTGGCATGCTCCGGTACTTCATCCCCGCGTACCGCCTGCCCAAGAGCGTCGTGGAAAAACAGGTCCGGGCGTTCGCCCAGATGGGGATCGAGTTTGTGCTCAACGCCGAGATCGGCGGCGCGACGACGACGCTCAAGCGCCTGCGCAAGGACTACGACGGCGTATTCCTCGCGACCGGGGCGTGGCGGCAGAAGACGCTTGGGATGGAGAACGAGGAACTGCTGCTGTCCGGCATGGATTTCCTCATCGACATCCAGCGCGGCCGCAGGCAGGCGCCGGGGAAGAAGGTGCTGGTCATCGGCGGCGGCAGCGTGGCCGTCGACGTGGCCATCTCGGCGCTGCGTCTCGGCGCTGAGGATGTCACCATGGCCTGCCTCGAAGCGGGCGAGATCATGCCCGCCTTTCCCGAAGACATCGAGCAGGCGCTCGAAGAGAAGATCGAGCTATTGCCTTCCTGGGGGCCGCACCGGATCCTGACGAAGAACGGTAAGATCACGGGGATGGAGCTGAAGCGGTGCACCTCGGTCTTCGACAGCGAGGGGCGCTTCCGCCCAACGTACGATCCGTCGACGAAGATGACCGTCAAGGCGGACTGCGTGGTGTTGGCCATTGGCCAGGCACCCGACCTCGGCGGCGTCGCCCGCTCGCTCAGGACCGAGCGCGGCCTGATCGTCGCTGATGAAAACTCGCAAGCGACGAATCTGCCGGACGTGTTTGCCGGCGGCGATGTGGTCACCGGCGCCTCTACGGTGATCGCAGCCATCGCCGCGGGCCGGCGGGCGGCCCTGTCGATCGACGCAGCGTTGAATGGCAACAAGGTGAAGGCCGGAGCCGGTGAGCGCGGTGCCGTGGAGGACGACATCGAAGTGAACGTCGCAGCCCTCGCCAAGACCAAAGCGGCCAGAGCGGCAACGCGTGCGCCCTCCACGCGCACCATCGACGCCGAGGACGTGTCCACCCTCGACCTGCGCGCCGTCGAAATGGAGTCGGGTCGGTGCGTCAACTGCGGCTGCGTAGCGGTCAACGCCTCGGATCTCGCGCCCGCGCTGCTCGCCTTGGGCGCCAAGATCAGGACCACCAAGAAGACCGTCGCTGTCGAGGACTTCTTCACCGCTGGTCTCATGAGCACGACCCGGCTCGAGCCGGGCGAGCTGGTCACCGCGATCGACGTTCCCGCCCCACCGCCCAAGGGCGTGCAGAGCTACCTCAAGTTCAGGATCCGCAACGCCATCGATTTCCCCATCGTGGGCCTCGCCACCGTCTTCAGCATCGCTCGCGGCAAGGTCACCAACGCCAGAGTGGCGCTGGGGGCAGTCGCCCCGGTTCCGTTGCGGGCCCGCGAGGTCGAGAAGTTCCTGGTCGGCAAGCCGCTCGACGAGGCGACCGCAGAGGCGGCGGCAGCGATCGCGGTCCGCGGAGTCCAGCCACTGAACGGGAACAGGTTCAAGATCCAGATCGTCAAGGCGCTGTTGAGGAAGGCGATCCTCAGCGCGGCGAGCGGGCGTGCAGCCAGGAGCATCACAGTGTGATGAAAGACAAACCAGCATTGGGCGACTTCGGCACCCTCATCGTGGAGACAATCCTTCCAGGGTTCTGCGAGAAAAGAATCTTCCGAAGGCCGAGACTGACCTGGGGAAGATATCTAGGAGCCTATCAGGTCGTCGCCGGTGAGGCTGTTCTCCTCGGCTTACGCAGCGTGTCAGCCGTCAGCTCCCCACTATCCAGCAAGTCAATGACCTTGCTGTGGTAATAGATATAAGCACTTAGTGGGGGAACCACTCCCGTTCTCTCCGACGCCTTGAGATCCTCCACCTGCCCGCGTTGGGCTTCAATCGCAGCTTCGATTGCCAAAGGCGCGCGCTCCCGCCTTTGCTCCGCGGGCGATCGCACGAGCGTCGTAACCACGGAGCCGATCTGGCCCAGAGCCATCCCAGCAAAGCCAGACAACAAGGGGTTCCCCCTACCCATGAGACTGCTGGCTCAACGCCAGCACGCCCAGCGAATGAATTGGCGGGCTACCAGGGACGCCAAGTCTGCCTGCGCGGACTCCTCCCCCCGGCTTGGTCACCTGCATCGATGGTGGAGGGGCGGGGAGCCCACCCTTCGACTACGCTCAGGACAAGCTCCGGCGGGCTTGGTGCTTCTGTAGCCGCGGTTTCAACCGCCGGGCGGAGGCGGAGTTCGGCGAGGGGTTTCCCAAATGCTCATCTGGCAGTTGAGTCTACTTCCCAGTTGCAAAAAACGCGGGGTTTTCGGGTCGGGAAAGCCTTGCGGGGCATGCTGAACGCTGCGAAGAGGAGGGGTGGTCTGGAAGCCACTGGGGGTGCAGTCCAGCCGTGCCAGAGA
>Ga0326727_10025343_pt1 | contig 11129 bp, 12 predicted proteins | sample MB2enrmetagenome_FD_207643 | JGI IMG/M metagenome (GOLD analysis project Ga0326727, IMG submission 207643) | Lab enriched peat soil microbial communities from McLean, Ithaca, NY, United States - MB29MY | ecosystem: Environmental > Terrestrial > Soil > Wetlands > Peat | place: USA: New York... | reverse complement strand
GAAACGGAGGAATCCATTGCCAATGTCATTAACGTCGCGCATCCATTAGTTGCACTCTATCGGCTCGCAAGCTGGTGTAGTCCTCAACCTAAACAGATCGAAAGGAGTCTGGACAGTAATGAATTCATCGCTCATCGCTTGATTCCAACGGCCATTATCGGCGACAACGGCCTGACAATCGGAACGGTTGGAACATACGACCTTGATAAAAAAGGACAGATCGTAATGGAGGTAACACGCGAGATGAATCTAAACGCGCCATTTTTCCTAATTGGTCTTGAGAAGTGGAAGAAAAAGTTTGAACTTTGCGGCGTGCCCGACACCCCGAATCTTTTCGACTGCGCTCTGATTCCCGCGGATCGAATTTCTTTATATCGCGATGGTCTTCTCGCATTTGAGATTGAGGATTATGTGAAGTGCATTCATGTTCTCATTCCGCAAGTTGAGAATAGCCTCAGAGAGCTTCTCAAGATGTTGGAAATACCTATTACAAAGATTAACGACGATGGTGACTTCGAACTAAAGAACATGAACAATGTCCTTGAAGATACACGCGTATTTGAAACACTAACAGAAGAACTGTGGTATTTTCTCAAGTCACTTTATGCTGACAAGCACGGGATGAATCTCCGCAACCGCATCGCGCACGGTGATGCACCGGCGGAGGCATTTAATCGTGTTAATGCTGCTCTAATCATCCAGAGCATTGTCTTTCTCACGATGGTTAGAGACGAGGCTATGTCACTTTCGGAAGAAGAGGGTACAGCAGCGGAGTCCTACCCTGGCACACACACGATTTCGGGAGAGGACAAGATTCAATCCGAAGACTGTGCAGAGATAAAGGGAGTCGCATAGGTTCGCTCATGAATCAAGCGTGGGCTATTTCCCCAAGCAGCGGCACGCCTTCCTGTTGCGCGGCTTGGCGGAGATCATCGTCGAGCGTGGCCAGCGGGAGAGCGAGGCGCAGGGCGAGTTCAAGGTAGGTGGCGTCATAGACGGTCAGATTGTGCTGGTCGGCCAATTCGAGTGTTTTGCCCCAGGTGTGCATTCGTGTTTCCCCATCGACGAAGATGGGCAGGCTTTCCAAGTCGGCAAGGATGCCTTGGCGATGTGTCTTGTTGATCCGGCCGCGCCGTATGCCCACGTTCAAGGTGTTGGCGACTTCAATCCGCCACAACTCCGGGACGACGGCTCCGAGGTTGGCGATCAGCAGAAAGAGATCCAGAATCGCATCCGTTCTCTCCTCTGGAAATGCCCGCGCCAGCGTTGCGGAGCTGTCGAGGACGAGGCTCATCGCCGGCCCTCATCGCGGTACGCCTTCCATTCAGCCCAGTCAAAGGGACCAAGTTTCATCTCCTTGGCTCGCTGGGTCATTCGCTCCAAAGCGGCGTGGGCGCGCGCACGGTCCGCCTCCGAGATACTGTGCGCGGGTGCCAGCCGCGCCGCCAGCCTTCCGTGGCGTGTAATGAGAATCTCTTCTCCTGCCTCGACGCGATCGAGCAGGGAACCGAAGGTGTTCTTTGCCTCAAAGGCTCCGATTTGTTGCATGGCTTCTCCTTGAAACGGCCTTAATCAGTCTAGCTTAAGCTAGCTTAACATATTCACTCTTTATTCGCCAATTCCAGCGTTGATTCAGCCATCTGGGTGAGCGATTCTGTCCGCTGTTGCAAACAGACCGGAAGCAATATCTAGTAGCTGTTTCATAACCGAATGCTGACCGGCTTTGAGTGTTTCCTCAGGGGCTAAAGCCCGCGATTTTTTGCACTGTCAGCGGCACGGCTAAAAGAGGTTGCGGAAAAAGGGTTGTTGCCAAGTAAAATGCCCGAAAAGCATACCTCAGGGGCTAAAACCCACGTTGATTCCATAGGCTTTATACCGGGGATAAATCCCCGGCCTACCGCCCGAATGAGTTTTTCCGCAGCCTGTAAAGCCGTGCCCTTTCAAAACCAAATTATGAAACAGCTTCGAAATAACAGAGCAAAGCTGCCCAGCCGGCAGACGGAACGGCTTTGGCTGGCATGGCTTCAGGTCCGTGGTAGAGTTGCAACAGATTCGCAGTCAATTTTTGACGCTGATGGCGGCTTGCGGCAAGAAGCCCGGTACGAAATGACACAAATCGATCCGAATACGGCCGATGCATGGGGCCCTGACCGGCAGCGTATACGATGGGAGATTGCTGGCGTGGCGCTGCTGACCGCCGCGGCGTTCCTGGTGCGTTTTTGGGGATTGTCGAGGATGCACTTCTGGGACGAAAACTCATATCTACAGAACGCTGAATATTTTTTCTGCGGCAAGGCAAATTTTCTGGAGATCGATCACCGCCCTCCACTGCTTTCGCTTTTCTTTGCCGGGATTTTTCGATTCTGGCACAGCGACTACGCCGCCGAGGCGGTTACCGCGCTGCTCAACGCGCTGGGCCCTGCCTTTCTATATTTGGCCGGGCGCAAGCTTGCGGGGAGAATTCCAGCGGCGATTGCGGCGCTTTTGCTTGCGTTCAGCCCGTACTTCGTGGGGGTCATTTCCACCGGTTTTGGCGGTTTTGAGACGAATTCCACCGGCCACAGCCTGCTCACTGACTGTCCCGCGCTCACCCTGATACTGCTTTCGTTCTGGCTGCTGCTTCGCGCTCTTGAGAAGCAGACCGAGTTACGATTTGCGTGCGCCGGATTCTGCCTTGCTCTAGCCGTGCTCATGCGCTTCGGTTCGCTGTCGAGTGTGGGCATGCTCTCGCTTTTGGTTTTTGTTGCCCATCGCCGGATCAGGGCAGTCCTGGCCACCGCGGCCGGATTCGCTTTAGGGGTGGGGCCGTACCTGTGCTGGTCGCGCCTTCGCTTCGGGGGGTTCCTGGAGACCTTCCGCAATGGATGGTCGAACTTCGGCGGCCCCTCGGAGCCGTTCTTCTTTTATCTGCAACACTCTGGCGTTCTGCTTTCCTGGCTTACCATTGCAGGATTGGCTGTCTGGGTCCTGCGCAGAGCCTGGGAGCTCCGGAGAACAAAAAAACCATACGGGCGAGTGATCTGTCACGGGAATTTTATTGGAATCGACCAGCGCAAGTGGGAAGGCTTTCTATGGCTGTGGGCATTGGCGATCCTGCTCTTCTTTAGTTACATGAGCCACAAGGAACTGCGCTACGCAATTCCCGTTGCGCCGCCGCTTTTGCTGCTGGCGGGCGTTGGTCTGGGCACGTTGCTGGAAAGCAGGAATGCTCGTCTGCGGACGCTGGGAGGCTTGGTCCTGGGTTGTGCACTGCTCTATAACTTCTGGCCGGTGCATCATCGCTTCGATACCGGGTTCATCGATCATGCTGTGTCAGAGGAGATGACGGTGTCGGAGTTTCTCAAGCAGAACTTTCCGCCGTCTACCGTTCTATACACCAACGAAAACTACCCGGACTTTGCTTACTACACGGATATGCCGGTGCAGGCTTTACCGGAGGAGCGCGACGCATGGCATGAGGCCCTGCAGCATCTGCCGGGGGACGGCATTTTGATTGCATATAAGAACGAGGAGAGCGATGACAACCATGGCGGCGTTGATCCTGATCATGACTTGCTGGATTCAAGCCCGCACTTTCTTCGTCTCCGGGAGTTTCCGTCATTGGTGCTGTATGAGTACCACGCGTTTTGACGAAACGATTCGAGGCCTGCGATTTGCTCGTCAATAGCAATATCGGAAAAGTTACGGCCGGGGGAGTGAACTGCGAGAATAGAGTTGTACCTGAGGTTAGGGATGAAGGCTGTTCACGGAGCTTGCGAAGCGACACGGCTGGCGGGATTGGCGCTGGCTTTGGCCGTGTCGGCATGGGCACAGTCCATGCCAGCGGAGACATCCCCGCCGCATACACCCCCTCCCACAGCGCAGCCTGCTCCCGGAACCACCCCGGTGGGCGGCGAGACTGCGGCGGCTGCCGTCAATCCGAACAAAGTGATCGAACCGGGCAGCCAGAAGATCCGCGTGAAGCCGGGCTCCATTGACGATGTGGACGCGGTGGGCAATCGCAAGATCGGCGACCGGGGATGGAGCAACTGGTTCTCAACCGACACCGAGATCAAGATGGGCAGGCTGTATGCCATGCAGATCGAGAAGAGCACCAGGTTCATTACCGACCCGGTGGTTACCGAATATGTGAACCGCATCGGGCAGAACATCGTGAAGAACTCCGACTGCAAGGTGCCGTTCACCATCAAGGTGATCGATTCAGACCAGATCAACGCATTTGCGCTGCCGGGCGGGTTTTTCTTCGTCAACTCCGGCCTGATCCTGAACGCCGACGAGGAGGCGGAGCTGGCCGGGGTGATGGCCCACGAGACTGCCCACGTCTGCGCCCATCACGCGGTCCGCGAGCAGACGCGGCTGGGGTACGCGGAGGTTCTCGCGGTTCCGCTGGTCTTTATCGGCGGATGGACGGGTTACGGCGCCTACACGGTTGCTTCCGTCGGCGTGCCTGTCACCTTCCTGCAGTTCTCTCGCGAGTACGAGGCCCAGGCCGACTACCTGGGCGTGCAATACATGTACCGCGCCGGCTACGACCCGCAGGCCTTTATCACGTTTTTCGAGAAGGTTCGGGCACTGGAAAAGCGCAAGCCGGGCATCGTCGCCAAGATCTTTGCCGAACACCCGCAGACCCCCGAACGCATCTTGCGCTCGCAGGAGGAGATTGCCCGCATTCTGCCGGCGCGAGACCAGTACATGGTGACCACCTCGGAGTTTGACGACGTGAAGGCGCGGCTGGCGCGCCTCGAGAACAAGCGCCGCCTCGGCGGCTCAAACAACGTCAACAAGCCCTCGCTGCGCAAGGCTGGCGGCGGGGCATCCAGTCCGTCCGACTTGTCCGGCTCGTCCGGCGGCGACGACCGGCCCACCCTGCGCCGCCGCGATGAGCAACACTAATTGAGCGGACCATCCGTCGTAACAGCACAAGGGCTTGGGTATGGCTTGAACTGCGCCCCAACCGGCTGCGTTATTGGCCGAAACTTCTCCGGGAAGCCTCCCAAATTGGAATCCTGAAAGCATATGAATTTCCTGTAACTGCCTGAAAACCCTTGAAATGCCCCGTGAAACCGCGTTATATACAGAAGTACCGGGTGAATCCCGTCTGAGGCTACCGTACCTTCTGGAGGAAATCATGCGCAGCGCCGCCGTCCGCTCCAACCTGCTGGTCCCGGAGGTGCGCGAGGTCATGGACATTCGCCAGGCCTCGGAGTACCTGGGCATCTCCTCTGACACGCTCTATAAATATGCCTCCGAGGGCTTCGTGCCCGCATTCAAGCTGGGCAACCGCTGGCGCTTCAAGCGCTCCCGCCTGGACGAGTGGATGGACAGGCAGAGCGACCTTCATGCCGCCGATGCCGATCCGGAGCAGAAGAAGCCGGTGCGGCCGGCGTTCTGAAGGCAGGGATCAGGGAATAGAGACAATCCACCGAGTACACTTCACTAGCACATAGGAGGATGCGCGATGGCATGGACGTATGAGCAATCAACAGGCAACCTGACGGACCCCAATGGCACTCTTCTAGGCCAAGGCTATAGCGGCAACGGTGTAGACCTCGATCAGCCGACAGACCAGAACGTGCCTTGTCATGGGCCGATTCCACAAGGACAATGGGCCATCGGAACGTTCTTCGATGATCCGGGCGGCAAAGGGCCGATTGTCTGCCATCTGACGCCAGCCCCGGAAACAGTGACCTTCGGGCGCTCGGGCTTTATGATCCACGGGGACAATGCGGCTGCGAATCATACCGCGTCGGAGGGATGCATCATCCTGGCGCGGCCATTCCGAGAGGCAATCGCGGCTAGCGGCGACACGGTTTTGACCGTCACGCCCTGACCTAAAGCAACTGGCGCGAGAAGAAGCCCGGCGCGGACGGCGTTCTGAGAGCAGGGAACAGGGAATAGAAACCTGCTGTCAACGAATCAGTTACAGTTGAGCGCGTCTGCGATCATTGCAGAATTAATTAAACTGATAGAATAGAGCAATAGGGGGACAACATGGCTGTTGCAACCGCTCCTGTCATTACTCTCACTCCAGTAGAGCTGGACGAACGTCGTCTGGCCGTCGAGAACACCATCGGTACCATGCGGATTGAAGGCTTGGACCCCGACGAGGCCACCCTGCAAATCCTCAGTCGTTACGCCAGCGGCGAGATTGAGTTCTCTGAAACGAAGCGTCTTCTACGCGAATACAGCCGCACCCTCCTCTAAGCAGAATGGCGAAAGACGTTCTATCCGGTCCCGATCCACACTACGACTATCAGCATAAAATTCTCAAGAATCTTCCCGGCTTTACCGATCCGATTTTACTCGACAGCTTCGAGCGAGTTGAAGCCGCGGAGGAAATCTTCGACTTACAGAAATACCCCGTCAAAGGGACTTTCGACAGCGCCCACCTCAGAGTGATTCACGCCCGCATCTTCCAGAACGTCTATCCATGGGCAGGCGAGTTCCGGCAAGTCAATCTACGCCGGTCGGCGTCCTACTACTTTGCTCTGGTTCAGTTCATGGAAACGAACCTCAAGAGTACACTCGCGAAGCTGGCCGCTGAAAATCATCTGAAAGGCTTGGATGCCGCTGCATTTGCCAGCCGCGCGGCCTACTATCTGGGCGAATTGAACTCGATCCATCCCTTTCGAGAGGGCAATGGACGCACACAACGCGAGTTCATTCGGGAGTTGGCCGCGGAGGCCGGCCATCGCATCAACTGGAATCGCGTTACTCGCTCGCAGATGATTGACGTTTCTATTGAAAGTCACAATCTTGGAAAGAATGACGCCTTTGCAGAGCTGATTGCCTCCGCTATTGTTCCGGTACGCCTTCCCTGACCCCTGTTATCCTTACTCCGTGGACCACTTTCGCCGCATCGGCCTCTTGCGCCGCCGTTTGACCAAAGCCGGCCTTCACGGGCTGCTGGTCACCCATCTGCCCGATCTGCGCTATCTCTCCGGTTTCACAGGCTCCAGCGCCGCGCTGGCCGTTACGCGCCGCTCCGCGCGCCTGTTTACCGATGGCCGCTACAAGACGCAGGCGGCGGAAGAGGTTTCGGTGGCGCAGGTGGAGATTGTCGCCAGCTCTCCGGCGGTTGCCGCCGTTGAGTGGCTGGGGGCGCAGCCCGGCGTCGAGTTTGCCGGCTTCGACCCGGCTCAAACCACGGTGGCCAACCTGGTTCGCTACCGGGCCGCGCTGCCCGCACGGCTTCGCCGCAGCTTTCTCACGGCGCTGGCCGCGCCCTTGATTATGCCTTTGCGCCAGGTGAAGGACGAGGACGAGCTGGCGCTGATGATCGAGGCGGCGTGCACCGGCTGCAAGCTCTTCGAGCAGATTCTGGGCTTCATCCGGCCCGGATTGGCGGAGTTTGAAGTGGCCGCAGAGCTGGAGCACCAAGCCCGACTGCTGGGGGCTGAGGGAATGTCGTTTGAGACCATCGTCGCCTCAGGCGTTCGCTCCGCCCTGCCGCACGGGCGCGCTAGCGCCGCCAAGCTGCCGCGAAGCGGCTTTGTGACCCTCGACTTCGGTGTTATTCTCAATGGATATTGCTCCGATATGACCCGGACCGTGCATCTGGGCAAGCCCAAAGCAAACGAGCGAGCCACATACGAAGTGGTGCTGGAGGCGCAGGAGGCCGCGGTCGCCGCGGTGGGTTCGGGCGTAGGCTGTGCGGAGGTGGACGAGGCAGCCCGCGGCGTGTTGCGCAGGGCAGGATTAGCGGAGGCTTTTTCCCACTCCACCGGCCATGGTCTCGGCCTGGAGATTCATGAGCCGCCGCGCGTAGGCGCCGAGGAGACGGCCAAGCTGCTCCCCGGCATGGTGATTACTATTGAACCAGGAGTTTATTTAGCCGGACGCTTCGGTATTCGCATCGAAGACATGGTGGCAGTCACCCGCAACGGAGGCCAGGTGCTGACCCCGGCGCCTAAAGCACTGATCGAACTGTAATGGATGTTGAACGATGAAGATTGATCGAACACCTCCGGCGCGACGGCTGGAGATCAAGGACCGAATGAAACCACAAGACATTGCAGATCTGAAACAACTGATTGAATTCCTGAAGGAATACCAGGTTGCCGAGTTCGATTTGGACCGCGGCGACCTGAAGATCCGGCTCAAGTTCAGCCCGGCGGAGACAACGCCAGCCGGATTGGCCGATCTGGCGCGTCTGCTTGGTTCGGCTCCGCCGGCGGTGGCGCAGGCCGCGGCAAACCAGACGGCGGCGGCCCCGGAGCCGGTGGCCGAGGAGCCGGATGCCGGACTGCACATCGTCAAGTCGCCCATAGTCGGCACCTTTTACGGTTCGCCTTCGCCCGGCGCCGCGCAGTTCGTCTCGCCCGGCGACCGCGTGACCAAGGGGCAGGTGATCGCCGTCGTTGAGGCTATGAAGCTGATGAACGAGATCGAGTCCGACGTTGCCGGCGAGATTGTCAAATGCCTGGTTTCCAACGGCCAGCCCATCGAGTTTGGGCAGCCTCTGTTTTCAATTCGGCTAAATTAGCAGGTCAGCTAGTCGGCAAGTCAGCGAAAAACTGGTTGGCAATCGTTGATCACACATACGAATAGCTCGCTAGCTGACACGCTGACTAGCTGACTCGCTGAACTGTAGGTCATGCATGCTTCGTAAGGTATTGATTGCCAATCGCGGTGAGATCGCGCTGCGCGTCATCAACGCGTGCCGGGAACTCGGCATTCGCACGGTTGCCGTTTACAGCGAGGCCGACCGCCATTCGCTGCACGTGCGCTTTGCCGACGAGGCCATCTGCATCGGCCCGCCACGCGCGGCCGACAGCTATCTCAACGTGCCGGCGGTGATCAGCGCGGCGGAGATCGCCGACGTGGACGCGATTCATCCCGGCTACGGCCTGCTGAGCGAGAACGCCAACTTCGCCGAGGTCTGCCGCGTCTCCAACATTAAATTTATTGGCCCGCCGCCTGAGGTCACACGCCTGATGGGCGAGAAGGATAAGGCGCGCCAGGCGATGAAGCGTGCCAAAGTACCGATTCTTCCCGGCTCCGACGGCGTGGTTGCCACCGTGGAGGAGGCGCAGGGATGGGCAAAGAAGGTGGGCTACCCGGTCATCCTCAAGGCCAAGGCGGGCGGCGGCGGGCGCGGCATGAGAATCGTGCGCGCCCACGAGGAGCTGCCCAATCTCTTCCACGCGGCCTTTACCGAGGCGGAAAATGCCTTCGGCAACGGCGAGCTGTACATGGAAAAGTTCGTCGAGAACCCGCGCCACATCGAGTTCCAGATGCTGGCCGACGAGCACGGCAACGTGGCTTCTCTCTTTGAGCGCGAGTGCTCCATCCAGCGGCGTCATCAGAAACTTATCGAAGAAGCGCCCAGCCTGAAGGTGACGCCCAAGATGCGCGAGGAGATCGGCCGCACCCTCTGCCACTGCCTGAAGGAGATCGGCTACCAGAACTGCGGCACGGTTGAATTTTTGATGGACGAGGAAGGCCAGCTCCACTTCATCGAGATGAATACCCGCATCCAGGTGGAGCACCCCATTACTGAGGCCATCACCGGGGTGGACATGGTGAAGGCGCAGTTGCTGATCGCCGGCGGCGAGCGGCTGGAGGCGATTCTGCCCCACAAGCTGGAGATCCGCGGCCACGCCATCGAATGCCGCATCAACGCCGAACACCCCGTGAAGTTTACCCCTTCTGCGGGCATGATCACGGTCTTCCATCTCCCCGGCGGCAACGGCGTGCGCGTGGACACGGCGCAGTACGCCGAGAGCGTGGTCCCGCCCTACTACGACTCGCTGATCGCCAAGCTGATTGTGCATGGCTGCGACCGGGCAGAGGCGGTTGCCAAGATGGAGCGCGCGCTCAGTCAATTTATCGTCCAGGGCATCGATACCTCGATTCCGCTGCACCAGGCGATCTTTCAGGACCCTGGCTTCCGCGCCGGAGCGTTCGACACCAAGTTCATGGAGTACTTTCTGGCCGATAAAAGCTGAGAGCACTCAACCCAAATATGAAGGCTGGATTCACAGTTGAGAATTCAGCTTTTTCTATTCAGGGGGAAATTATTTCTTTACTCTAATGGGTTTCTCTTATAAAGTTTCAAACCAAGAGGAGAGGCTAACAATGATAAGTGGTTTACAGGATTTGCAGCTTCAGCACGTAATCACCGCCATAGGAGGCCTGGGCACGGCAGCGTTTGGCCTGGTAGACGCTGCCAAGTCGTCCTTCAGCAGCATCAACCGGATCGGTTTCAAGCACATTCATGAGGTGGTTGCGGGCCTGACCCCCGAGGGATCCGGCGCAGGCGGCTCGGTTAACGCCCTACGGCAGGCCGACATTCTCCGGACGCTAGAGGCCAACTGGGTCAATGGAGCTGATCTGGCCAGCCAGAAGGCCATCGCCAAGTCGCTCATCAAACTGCACCTGAGCGCGGGCAACGCGGCCATCGTCGCGGTAAAAGCCAATGTTGATCCGGCCGTGTTGAGCATGGTGGCTGCCAATCTCGCCACGGGAATACCGCTTTCGCAAGTTGAAGGCGACGCCTATGCGCGTTTCGACCTGATCGTGACCGCGCTGTTGGATGAGGCCTTCCAGCTCTCCGAGCAGAAGTACCGTAACTACACGAGGACGCTGGCCGCCTTGGTGGCCATGGCTTTGGCCGTGGCGGGTGGGTGGTCGCTGGTTGGCAATTATCAATTCTGGCACTCTTCGGACCCATTCCTTGCGCTATTGATAGGTCTGCTGGCCACGCCCCTCGCGCCTATCGCCAAGGACCTTTCCAGCGCCCTGGCCGCGGCTGTGAATACCATGCAACTGGTGAAGAAGTAGGCTGTCATGACGATCTTTCTCGATTGCCGTCTCTCGCCTGTCGGTGGCGGTCTGGCCGCCTCGGTGAGCATCAGCCAGATCACGCCCGGCGGCGCGTACCAGAGCTTGAATTTGAGTGGCCTGCTGGACGCCATTCGGGGCCGCAATGTGCTCATCGCGACGCACGGCTTCAACGTGAATCGCGCCGACGGCGTCAGTTGCCTATCGAACTGGGAGAGCCTGCTGCAACTTCCGCAGCCAAACTCGGCTTTTATCGGCCTACTGTGGCCGGGCGACTCGGTCTGGGCGCACGGGCTCGATTATCCTGAGGAGCCGAAGATCGCCAACGAGGCCGGAAGCCTGTT
>Ga0326727_10025340_pt1 | contig 11129 bp, 7 predicted proteins | sample MB2enrmetagenome_FD_207643 | JGI IMG/M metagenome (GOLD analysis project Ga0326727, IMG submission 207643) | Lab enriched peat soil microbial communities from McLean, Ithaca, NY, United States - MB29MY | ecosystem: Environmental > Terrestrial > Soil > Wetlands > Peat | place: USA: New York... | reverse complement strand
GGCCCTTTCAGGCGGCCAGGCCCTCCTTGTCGCGGCGACAAACGCGGACCTCGTGGGCCTGGTCGCTCTCGACGAGGCCAGGCGTCCGAGCTCGATGCAAGCTCTCGCCTCGAAGTCGGACCCAGGCTGCGAGTCTCTGTCTTCTCCTTCCTGCCTTGCCATAAGCGCCCAAGGAGACCTGGTCGCCCTCGGGACCACGGGGGACGATGCGCTGTATCTCTTTACTCTGGCTAGTTCAGGCCAGGCTCTGAGCCTTGTCTCTCGCATCGCAGCCGCGGACTGCTCATCTCTCGGCAGCCTGTCCAATCCCTGCGATCTAGTGTTTTCGCCCTCGGGGACGAGTCTCTTCGTGCTCGCCTATTCGAGCAAGACGATATTTCGCTTCGATAAGGACGCCGCAGGCTACTTTAAAGCGACAGCCGCTGCGAAATCGGGAGCAAGCGCCGCCGGCTTCGCCTATCCCAAGCGCCTCGGGCTATCGAGCGAAGGCAGCCTCCTCGCCGTAATCGGAAGCGGTACCGCCGATGGCATCGCGCTCTTCGACGTTTCGTCTTCAGGTACCCTAGGCTACCTCGGTTCGGCCCTGTCCGTTGCCGCCCCAGGCGACGCGCTGCCCGCGAAACCTCTAGCCGCCGCCTTTTCGCCTACCGGAAAGGCCTTCGCGCTCGGGGCGGAGGATAGGCTTGCGTTCTATTCGTATTAGGAACTTCCTCTGTCGACGGAGGCCCCCGCATGCGTTATGCTTGTCGTGACAATATCGAAAGCCGGGGAGGATAAATCCGGATGTATACGGTCGAGCGCTATACGATCCCCGAGGTCATCGAAAAAAGCTCGCTCTATTACGACGAACGCCCGGCGCTGTCCATGGTCGGGGGAAGGGCTATCCGCTATCGCGAGCTCGAGCCGCTCACCCGGCGGATAGCCGCCCTCCTCGGGCTCCTGGGCATAGCGAAGGGAGAGCGGGTCGCCATACTTTCCGAGAGCAGGCCCGAGTGGGGTCTCGCGTACTTTGGCATCGCACGCTCGGGGGCGATCGCGGTCCCGATCATGATGGACTTCCTCCCCGAGCAGGTCGCGGCCATCCTCGAACATTCGGAATCGCGTCTCGTGTTCGTCTCCAAACGCTTCCTTCCCAAGGTCGAGGCCGAGGGCGAAAAGCGCATCGTCGTCTCGCTCGAGGATTTCACGGTCCTCGCGGCGCCCGGCGGCAGCCTTGAGCGCGCCAAGTCGGCGATCGAAGGGGCCGCCTTGGACGCGGCGGCGACGAGCTTCGCCCCGCCCAAGATCGAGGCCGACGAACTCGCCTCGATCCTCTACACCTCGGGCACTATGGGCAAGTCCAAGGGCGTCATGCTCACCCATCGCAACCTCGTCTTCGATGCGGTGGGGGCGCGAAAGTTCATCGTCCTGCGCCGCACGGACAGGCTCCTGTCGATACTTCCCCTCGCCCACGCTTACGAGTTCACGATCGGTTTCCTCATCCCGATACTGCAGGGCTCGGCCGTCTACTACCTGGACAGGCCGCCCTCGGCCACAGCCCTCCTGCCCGCCCTGGCCGCGGTGAGGCCTACAGTCATGCTCTCCGTACCTCTGGTAATCGAGAAGGTATATCGCTCGAGCGTACAGCCGAGCCTCGAAAAGATCGGCCTCTATAAGGTAAAGCTTTTCAAGCCCCTCCTCGAACGGATCGCGGGCATCAAGCTCTATAAAATATTCGGAGGCAAGCTCCGCTTCTTCGGCTTAGGCGGCGCGCCCGTCGCTGCCGACGTTGAAAGCTTTTTGCACAATGCGCGCTTCCCCTACTCGATCGGCTACGGTCTCACCGAAACCGCTCCTCTTATCGCGGGCAACAAGCCTGGCAAGGTTCTCGTGCACACGACAGGCTTCCCCTCCGGAGGCGTCGAGTTGCGCATTGCCGATCCTCGGCCCGATACGGGCGAGGGCGAGATACAGGCCCGCGGAAAAAATGTCTTCCCAGGCTACTACAAGGACCCCGAGCGCACTGCCGAAGCCTTCAGCGCGGACCACTGGTTCCGCACGGGAGACCTCGGCGTCATGGACAAGAAGGGCCGGGTGACAGTGCGCGGCAGGCTCAAAACCATGATCCTCGGCGCCTCGGGCGAGAACATCTACCCCGAGGAGATCGAAGCCTTGCTCAATTCATCGCCGCTCGTGCTCGAATCCTTGGTCTACGGCGACGAGAAGGGCCTGACCGCCCTCGTGAATCTGAAGCCCGAAGTACTAGAGCGGATCAAGTCGCGGGTGAAGGACGAGATCGAGGGGGTCGAAGTGGGGCTCGCGGAGACGCTCGAGCGCATAAAGCGCGAGGCGAACGGCCGGCTCCAGGCTTTCTCGCGCATCAACCGGGTCGAGCATCAGGTCGAGCCCTTCGAGAAGACGCCTAAACAGAGCATCAAACGCTTCCTCTACCCTATGAAGCGGAAATGAGCGTTGAAGCCTACGAAAATAGCAACCTCCTGCGCCGTTAGTCAGTCTATCTAATTCGAGGTAACAGTAGTGGCCTATTCTTTTGAAACCGACACCCTCGCGGATATAGCCCCTCGTTCAGCCATATTCGGGGATGCGCCCGCCTTGGGCATGGTCTGCGGCGAATCCATATCCTACCGAGAACTCGACCGCTACACGCTCCGTTGCGCGGCCTTCCTTCATAGCGCGGGCATCGGTTCCGGCGACCGCGTTGCCATACTCTCCGAGAGCCGTCCCGAGTGGGGCATCGCCTCCCTCGGCATAGCCCGCTCCGGCGCGGTCTGTGTGCCTATCCTCGTGGACTTCCCCTGCGCCCAAATCGTCAACATTCTCGCTCATTCGGGCTCCCGCGCAGTCTTCGCCTCTGAGAGGACAAAGCGCAAGCTCGACCAGGCGGGACTTGAGAAGGTCTTCCCCATCGAGGCTCTCTCGGCTTTTCATGCGGATGCGGCGCTCGAAGAGGCGGCCGCTCGCTACGTCGCGCCCAAGGTTAAGCCGACCGATCTTGCGGCCATCGTCTACACCTCGGGCACGACCGGCCTCTCCAAGGGCGTCATGCTCACCCACCGCAACTTCATAGCCGACGCCCTCGCCTGCGACCCGGTCATCAGGCTCGACGGGGAGGACCTGCTCCTGTCCATCCTTCCCCTGGCCCACACCTACGAGTACACGATCGGCTTCCTCATCCCCATGATGAGCGGCGCCCAGATCCGCTATCTCGACAGGCCGCCCTCGGCGAGCGTCCTCATGCCGGCTCTTGCCAAGCTGAGGCCAACGATCATGCTCTCGGTGCCCCTGGTCATCGAGAAGGTCTACCGCTCGGGAGTGAAGCCCAGCCTCGAGAAAATCCTCTTATATAAACTTCCCTTCATGCGCCCCATCCTCCAACGGATTGCGGGGAAGAAACTCTACGCCTCCTTCGGGGGCCGACTGCGCTTCTTCGGCATAGGAGGGGCTCCCGTCGACCCCGAGGTCGAGGCCTTCCTCCTCGCCGCACGCTTCCCCTACGCCATAGGCTACGGCCTCACCGAGACCGCACCCTTAATCGCCGCATCGGCGGTGGGAAAGACCAAGTTGCGCGTCGCAGGGCTCCCCATAGGCGACGCCGACATCCGTATCGCCCGCGTAGAGGGCGCCGAGCGCTCAGGAATAGGCGAGATCCAAGTACGCGGAGCCATGGTCGGGCCCGGCTACTACCATGATAAGGCGCGCACGACCGAGGCCTTCACGAAAGACAGATACTTCCGCACCGGCGACTTAGGCTCCTTCGACAGGCAAGGCAGGGTTTCGGTGCGCGGCAGGATCAAGACCATGATCCTCGGCGCCTCGGGCGAGAACATCTACCCCGAAGAGGTCGAGGCCATACTCAACGCCGCCCCCGAGGTAGTCGAGTCGTTGGTATACGGCGACGACGAGGGCCTGACCGCCCTCGTCCACTTAAGCCCGGAGACCATAGCCGCCTGCGTGAAGAGCAATGTCGAGAGCGCGGAGAAGGCCGCGCACCAGGCGGCCGATGCGGCGGCGGAACTCCTTGAGAGGATCAAGCGCGAGGCCAACGAACGGCTGACTGCCTTCTCGCGCATTAAACGCATGCAACTCCAGAGCGTGCCCTTCGAGAAGACGCCGACGCAGAAGATCAAGCGCTTCCTTTATCCCGATCGCGAGGGAATTGACTAGGCACCGCGGCGGAGGCAATGGCGTGTACGAAGTAGAACGCTTCACTATTCCGGAAGTCGTCGAAAAAAGCTCATTTCTCTATGCGGGACATCCCGCTCTCGGCATGGTCGGCTTTCCTGCAGTCTGCTACGAAGAACTTGAGCCAAGGACTCGCCGTGTCGCCGCCCTCCTCGGCCTCCTCGGCGCCGCGCGGGGGGACCGCGTCGCGATCCTCTCGGAGAGTCGCCCCGAATGGGGGATCGCCTACCTCGGAGTCTCCCGCGCCGCCTGCGTCGTCGTCCCCATCCTCACCGACTTCACGGGCGAGCAGATCGCCGCGATCCTCGACCACTCAGAAAGTCACATACTCTTCGTCTCCCGCCGCTTCCTCGCCAAGATCGGCCCGGCAGCCCAGGGTCGCGCCCTTATCTCGATTGAGGATTTCGCGCTCCTCTCCGCGCCGCCGGGCGTGCAGACTCCGGATGCGGATGCTCTGGACCAAGCCATGGCAAGCCTTGTCCTCCCCGAGGTAAAGAGCGAAGACCTGGCGACCATCGTCTATACTTCGGGCACGACAGGAAGGCCCAAGGGCGTCATGCTCAGCCAGCGCAATCTCGTCCACGACGGCTGGTCGGTCCGCTTCATCATGCGGATCGGGCCGAGAGATCGTCTGCTCTCCATCCTTCCCCTCGCGCACACGTACGAGTTCAGTGTGGGCTTCATCTATCCCCTCATGCAGGGCTCGTCGATCTATTACTTGGACAGGCCTCCCTCCGTCTCTACACTCCTGCCCGCACTCAAGGCGCTACGGCCCACCACGATGCTCACCGTGCCTCTCATCATCGAAAAAATATACAAAAGCTCGATCAAACCCGCGCTCCAGAAGATGCCTCTGTACTCCTCGCACGCCTTCCGCCCCCTCCTCGAGCGAATCGCGGGGGCAAAGCTCAGAAGGACCTTCGGCGGAAAGCTCAGGATATTCGGCATAGGGGGCGCGCCCATTGCCGAAGAGGTTGAGGCATTCCTCTACCGCATACGCTTCCCCTGCGCCATGGGCTACGGCCTCACCGAGGCTTCTCCCCTGGCCGCAGGATCGAGTCCGCGGGGTTTCCGTCTCCACTCCATCGGTCCGGCCATCCACGGCGAAGATATACGCATCGCCTCCCCCAGCCGGGCCACGGGCGAAGGAGAGATTCAGATACGGGGTCCCAACGTGATGGCCGGCTATTACAAGGACCCCGAGCGCACGGCAGAGGCTTTCACGACGGACCACTGGTTCCGCACAGGCGACCTCGGCGTCCTGGACGCGAAAGGTCGCGTCTCATTGCGCGGCAGGCTCAAAACTATGATCCTCGGCGCATCAGGAGAGAACATCTACCCCGAGGAGGTCGAGGCAGTCATCAACAGCTCGCCCTTCGTACTCGAGTCCCTGGTCTACGGCGATGATGCGGGGCTCACGGCCCTCGTGCAGCTGAAGCCGGAAACCCTGGCCGAGGCCCTCGGAAAAGCGATGGGATCGATGGCCCGCTACGCGGGAGAGAGCCTGGACAACGCCGAGAAAACAGCCTCCGCCCTCCTCGAGCGGATCAGGACAGAGACTAACGCCAAGCTCGCGGCCTTTACGCGGATCAGCCGTATTGAACTCCAGCTCGAACCCTTCGAGAAGACGCCGACGCAGAAGATCAAGCGCTTCCTTTATCCGCGGGGCTAACGTAGTATATTATTGACATTATTCATTTTCACGCTGAATATATAAGGCGTTATGCCAGGGAAAACAGTAACCCTCCTCCCCGCAGTCCAGAGGACGCTCGACACATTGGGAGAGAATATCCGCCTCGCACGGCTGCGGCGGAGCTTGAGCTCCGAGATGGTTGCCGAACGGGCCGGCATCAGCAGAGCGACCTTCAGTGCCATCGAAAATGGATCGGCTTCCGTATCTATGGGAGCCTGGGTCCAGGTGCTCTTCGTCCTCGGCCTGGAGAAAGACCTCGAAGAGGTGGCGCGCGACGACGAACTCGGGCGGAAACTTCAGGACGCAAAACTTCCGACGCGAATGAGGGCCCGCAGGTAGAAACCTAAGGAAAGCATATGAGCGAGCGGGAGAAGGCTATAGAGGTCTACGCCGACTGGATCGAACTCAAAGCCGCTACGCGAGTCGGCACGCTCTTTGCCCACGAGACGAGAGGCAAGGAAGTATTTTCCTTCGAGTACGACGTGGCATGGCTGCACCGGAATGACACTCGCATGCTCGATCCAGACCTGAGGCTTTTCAAAGGCCCCCAGTACGTCGGAGAGGACAAGCCGAACTTTGGTCTCTTTCTAGATTCCTCGCCCGATCGCTGGGGACGAGTCCTCATGCGCAGGCGTGAATCCATACTGGCAAGAAAAGAAGGGCGAAAGCCAAGAAGGCTCGGCGAATCGGATTATCTCCTAGGCGTGTACGACAAAAACCGAATGGGTGCCCTGCGCTTCCGGGAACGAGGGTGCGAGGTTTTCCAGAGCTCGGACGCATCAATGGCGACGCCGCCTTGGTCTACATTGCGCGATCTTGAGTACGCCAGCTTCCTGGCGGAGCACGAAGAGGACGATGAGAAGCTCGATCCCTGGCTCGCCATGCTGATCGCTCCGGGTTCGTCGCTGGGCGGAGCGAGGCCGAAGGCGAGCGTGCTCGATGCCGATGGCGCGCTCTGGATAGCTAAATTCCCCGGCAAGGACGATGATCGGGATACCGGCATCTGGGAGGCAATCGTGGCCGAACTCGCCCGCGATTGCGGCATCGAAATGAGCGAATCCAGGCTCGACGCCTTCTCGAAGCGGGGCTCCACCTTCCTCACGCGGCGCTTCGACCGCTCGGGGGACGATCGTATCCACTTCGCCTCGGCCATGACCTTACTTGGTCACCGCGACGGGGACGATGCATCGAGCGGAGCGAGCTATCTCGAGATCGCCGACTTCATCATGCGTAGAGGCTCACGGCCCGAAGCCGACCTGAGGCAGCTCTGGCGACGCATCGTCTTCTCGATCGCCGTAGCCAACACCGACGACCACTTGAGGAATCATGGTTTCCTCTTAGAGAGCGAAGGATGGCGGCTCTCTCCGGCTTACGACATCAATCCATCGCCCAATCCCGCGGGCCTCTCCCTTGCGATCGACGAACACGACAACTCCCTGGATTTCGAGCTCGCGCTGTCGGTCTCGCCCCTCTTCAGAGTGGCGAAAGACGACGCGAAGGAGACTATAGAGACGATCCGCACTACCGTGTCGGCTTGGCGCGAAAGGGCGAAGGCAAAGGGCATACGGCGAAGCGAGATCGAACTTATGGAGAGTGCTTTCGAGCGGCGGTGATCCCGCTCCGCGGCTGCGCCTTCTTTCCTTGACCTAGCCCCTCCTCTTACCTACAATGACGGGCAAAAGGAGACAACCTATGCCCGTCAATCTCAAAGGACGCAGCTTTCTCACCCTTAAGGATTTCAGCCCCGAGGAGATCCGCTACCTCCTCGACCTTTCTCGCGACCTCAAGGCCAAGAAGCGTTCGGGCGTAAAAGGCAACCTCCTCTACCGCAAGAATATCGTCCTCATATTCGACAAAACCTCGACCCGCACGCGCTGCGCTTTCGAGACGGCCTGCTGGGACGAGGGCGGCAACGCCACCTTCCTCACGAACAGCCAGATGGGCAAGAAAGAGTCCGTCGAGGACACCGCGAAAGTTCTCGGCCGCATGTACGACGGTATCCAGTACCGCGGCTTCAGCCAGAAACTCGTCGAGGATCTCGCGAAGTACTCGGGCGTCCCCGTGTGGAACGGCCTGACCGACGAGGACCATCCCACGCAGATCCTCGCCGACCTCTTAACCCTCGAGGAGCATGTCCACAAGAGCCTCAATAAGATGAAGCTCGTCTACTGCGGCGACGCGCGCAACAACATGGGCAACGCTCTCATGATTGGCTCGGCTAAAGTGGGCCTCACCTTCGTCGCCCTCGCGCCCAAGGAGCTCTGGCCGAACGAGAAGCTCACGTCAGAGATGCGTGCGCTCGCCGCGACCACCGGCGGCTCCATCGAGTTCTTCGACATAAGCCGAGCCGACGAGGCGCTAAAAGGGGCCGACGCTCTCTACACCGACGTCTGGGTATCGATGGGCGAGGAGGCGAAGTTCGCCGAGCGCATCGCGCAGCTAGAGCGCTATCGGGTGACCATGGACTTCATAAAGAGGACCGGCAACCCCGACTGCGTCTTCCTCCACTGCCTCCCCGCCTTCCATGACCAGGAGACCGAGGTTGGCAAGGACATCTTCAAGAAGCACGGCCTTAAGGAGATGGAAGTCTCCGACGAGGTCTTCCGCAGTCGTCACTCGGTGGTATTCGACGAAGCCGAGAACCGGCTGCACACGATCAAGGCCGTCATGGTGGCCACGATCGGGGATTTATAAAGAATTGGAGGAACCGAATGAAAAAACTACTCACAGCTCTCTCGGTGCTGACCATTCTCAGCGGCACCTTCGAGCTCTTCGCCTCCCCGAGGGCGACGAACGATGGAAAGGTACTGACGATCTACGTCTGGAATGACGAGTTCGAGACCATCTTCAAGAACTACTTCGAGAAGGCAGGCCTCGTTCCCGCCGGGGTGAAGGTCAATTTCGTAGTGACGCCGAATCAAGACAACGCCTATCAGAACAACCTCGACGATGCCCTCGCCAACCAGAACAAAGCCGCCCCCGGCGATAAGATCGACATTTTCCTCGTCGAGGCCGACTATGCCCGCAAGTACGTCAACACCGAAACCACCCTCGGCGTATACAAGGACGTCGGGCTAACCCAGGCCGACACCGGCCAGATGTACAAATACACCAAAGACATCATGACCGACTCGAAAGGCGTCCTGAAAGGTGTCTCCTGGCAGGCCTGTCCAGGCGGGCTCATCTATCGCCGCTCGATCGCCAAGGCCGTTCTTGGTACCGACGACCCGGCTAGGGTACAGGATGCGCTCGGCAACTGGGACAAGTTCGACGCCGTCGCCGCCAAGGCCAAGGCCAAGGGCTACTTCATGGTTTCCGGATATTATGATAGCTATCGTGTCTTCTCAGACAACATGAAGTCTCCGTGGGTCGACAAAAAAGGCAAGATCGCGATCGACCCCGCGATTACGCGCTGGGTCGACCAGACTAAGACCTACGCGGACAAAGGCTATAACGACAAGGCCAATCTCTGGTCCGCCGAGTCATGGGCGGGCGCCGCGAAAGACGGCAAGGTCATGTGCTACTTTGGGCCCGGTTGGTTTATCGACTTTTGCCTCGCGCCGGCTTCCAAGGCCAACGCCAAGGGCCCCGATGCCCCAGGCAACGGCAGCTATGGCGACTGGGCCTTCTGCAGGGGCCCTCAGGGCTTTTCCTGGGGGGGCACTTGGCTCTGCGCCGCCGCCGGCACCGACAACATAAGCCTCGTCAAGGCAATCATGGAAAAACTCACCTGCGACCAAGCGACACTAACCCGCATCGCCAAGGAGAGAGGCGATTTCACGAACAACATCGCCGCCATGACCGCCATCGCAAAGAGCGACTACAAAAATGCCTTCCTCGGCGGGCAGAACCACATCAACTTCTTCCTCGACTCCGCGAAGTCCATCAGCCGGGACAACATCTCCATGTACGACCTAGGCATGACGGAGGAAGTCCAGAAAGCCTTCAAGGACTACTTCGACGGCAAGGTGACCAAGAGCGAAGCGTGGGACAACTTCTATACCGCCATCCTCGATAAGTATCCCGAACTCGCGAAGTAGGAAGCCTTTATGCGAAAAAGGTATTCCACCGTCGTCCGGTGGGTCATCGCATTCGGAGCGATCTTTATAGCGACCTCTATCCTGGAATCCTCGATCATCGCAAGCGAGGTGGTAAGGATCCAAGAGCGCTTGGAATCGGGCGCTCAGCACTTACAGACCCTGCTCCGCATTTCCTCCGATATCGACCGACTCGTCACGGCTCACCTCGATCTGGCGCGAGTGGTCCAGGAAGGCGAGTCCTCGCAGCGATCGCAGGGGATCGCCGAGGAGAAGCGGAGCCTCGAGTCGGAGTTGGGCAATCTCAAGATCGATATCCGTCGATTCCAGTCCCTCGATCAGGGTGATGCTTCGGCCATGGGGGGCCTCGCGGCCATGGCGCAGGCGGCCGAGGACTACTCCACGTCGATCCAGAGGGTACTGGCCGAGGCCGATACGGGTCCGGTCCGATACGACGCCGCTCTAAGGGAAGCCAGCGACCGCTTCGACTATTTCAATCGCCGACTCGGCTTCTATCGGATGCTGCAGGGGAGGATCTACGCGGATGAGTACAAGGAAGTCCTGCAGCGGGAATCGGTCAACCTTGTTACGGTGGTCGCGGGACTGGCTGTAGTCCTGGCCTCGGCCTTGTTGATGATCCGGATGATTCAGAGGCTGGGGCGCGAGAGCCTCGCGCAGGCCCGGGAACGCCAACTGATACAGGCCATGCTGGACGCCACATCCATCGCCATGCTGCTGGTCGACCGCAAGGGGATCATCGCTCAGGCCAACGGGTTCTGCGAGACTCTTCTGGGCCGGGCGCCCGACGACCTGGCGGGCAGTTCCCTGGCCAATGTCGTGAGGCTGGACGGCGATGCCATGCCCCGAACGGACGGAAGGGCGCCCTCCTTCGACGGCCGCGGCGAGGCCCTGGGCGCGGACGGCCGCGGCATCCCTGTCGAAGCCACCATCGCTCCGCTGAGCGACGGGGACAGAGAATTGTCCGTGGTATCCCTGAGGGACCTGCGATCCCGGCTGGCGGCGGAGGCGAAAGCCGCCGAATCCCAGCAGACGCTCCAGACTATCTTCGACGCCGTCCCGGTCGGCATCATCACAGTCCGGCCCGAGGGAGTCCGGATCAAGTCCGCCAACCGCGTCAGCGCCGAGATGCTGGGCATAGACGCGGGGACAGGTTCCCTATTCGACATCCTCAAGTATGGATGGCGCCTGGCGGATTA
>Ga0326727_10025339_pt1 | contig 11129 bp, 7 predicted proteins | sample MB2enrmetagenome_FD_207643 | JGI IMG/M metagenome (GOLD analysis project Ga0326727, IMG submission 207643) | Lab enriched peat soil microbial communities from McLean, Ithaca, NY, United States - MB29MY | ecosystem: Environmental > Terrestrial > Soil > Wetlands > Peat | place: USA: New York... | reverse complement strand
CAAATCGCATCTTACTATCCCGTTAACCGCGAGGGGCGCCGCATACTCAATTTCATGAAAAGTTACTGAATTTCTAAATACAAAAAATGCACATTCTGAGTCCGCCTGAGGCGGGCGAAGAATCTCCCTCTCTACTGGATATATTAGCACGACTGTTATTAGTAATTCTCTCTATCGTCACTCATTACAAGGGAGAGAAAATAACATCCTGGTTTTGATATTTGGAGTTTGGGTTTTATTTGGTAGTTGGAGTTTGGACTTTATTTGGATTTTGGTATTTGGTTTTTGGAATTTGTTTGTCTTTAGGGTTTGACAACGTAATTCCGTAAAACACCGATGTGCCCGATTTTAACCTCGACGGTGTCTCCGGGCTGCATCGGGCCGATACCCCCGGGCGTGCCGGTGGCAATGATATCGCCCGGCAGCAGCGTCATCACCTGAGAGATGAAGCTGATGGTTTCCGGCGCTTTGAAAATCTGGTCGGCGATAGTGCTTTTTTGTTTTAGCTGTCCGTTCAGATATGTTTCGAGGGGGACATCCGCCAGGTCTAAATCAGTCTCAATCCACGGTCCGAAAGCCGCGAAAGTATCAAACCCTTTGGCGCGGGTCCACTGGCCGTCGCGCGCCTGCAAATCGCGGGCGGTAACGTCGTTGAAGCAGGTATAGCCAAACACGTAGTCCAGCGCCCGTTCAGACGAAACCTGCTTTGCGGTTTTCCTGATGACGATGCCCAGTTCACCTTCGTAATCCACCCGCTGCGACATCGCCGGGTAAACGATATTGTCTTCCGGTCCGATGACGGCGGTCGGCGGTTTTAAGAAAATCAGCGGAGACGGCGGCAGCGGTTGGTTCATTTCTCCCGCATGGCTGCGGTAATTGACGCCCAGGCAGACGATTTTAGAGGGTACGCAGGGTGCCAGCAGCGGCACCTCGCCCAGTTCAAAGGTAACTCCCGAATAGCTAATCTTCCGGAACGGACTGCCCTGAATAACCTTTATTATTCCGTTTTCGAGGACGCCGTAACCGGTTTTATTACCGGCGGCGAAACGTATTATCTTCATATTTAAACTTTAATTTCTCTTTGCCGGACGCGGCATTTTTCGGCAGTGATGATGGCCTTAATTTCGTTGACCGCAGATTCAATCTGATTATGCTGATTGACAACAACATAATCGAACCCGGGGATTTGCTTCATTTCATTTTCGCAGGCCTGCAAGCGGGTCGCCAGCGATTCCGGTGTTTCCGTGTAGCGCAGTTTCAGGCGGGAAGCCAGCTCGTCAAAAGACGGCGGCGCCAGGAAAATAAACACGGCCTGAGGTACCAGCTTTTTGATAGTGGCCGCGCCCTGCACATCGACTTTGACCATGATGTCATAACCGTGCTGCAGCGCCTGGCGGATTGGTTCTTTAGGCACGCCGTACCAGTTCTCGTAAACTTTCGCCGATTCCAGCAATTCGTTACGGTTCAACAAATCCTGGAATTCGTCCGGACTGACAAAATGGTAATCCACGTTGTCTTTTTCGTTGGCGCGGCGGGGCCGGGTAGTATTCGTGCAGACGAACTTAAAATTAGAATTGGAGGCTTTTAAATAGGAAAGCACCGCGTCTTTCCCCACGCCGGACGGACCGGACAGCACTACCAGCAAAGGCTTTTTTGCCAGATTCGGATTAATCTCGCTCATGCCGACTATTCTTCCTCGGGAGTAAGTTTGGGGGCGCCGGTTTGGAGGCGGCCGGCAATGGTATCCGGCGCCAGGGCGGCCAGAATGACATGCCCGCTGTCGGCGATAATCACGGCTTTGGTGCGGCGTCCGTTGGTCATATCAATGAGCAGCCCCTTGGTGCGGCCGTCCTGGATTGTGCGCTTGGTGGGTGCAGAATTCGGAGAGGCAATAGCGATAACACGGTTCATCGCCAGCATATTGTTAAATCCGATGTGGACCAACTCAATTCCCATTTATTCACCTCAAAACTTGCCGTCTCGGGCAGGAGAAAATTACTGATATTGCTATAATATACTGTTTAGAGTAGGGAAACAACTGGCAACCAAGCTGTCAGCGGTCAGCTATCCAAAAGAAAATTATTGACATCTTTATCAGCCGGATTATATCATTGCTATTGGCACGAAAAAATTTAATCAATGGGAAAACGCCTTCTTTACGGAGACGTTTTTCTTTTGCAAAGGACTGAAATGTTGGATTTTCTCAGATCTACAGACCCGATGACGAAATGGCTGGTTTCCGGCGGCATTGTTATTCTCGCCTTCCTGCTGGCCTTTTTGTCCAAGTACATCCTCGGCGCCATCGTGAAACCTTTTACCCGGAAAACCAAGACCATCATCGATGACCTGATACTGGAAGCAGTAAACATACCGCTCTTCGCAATTATCATCGCCGGCGGCCTCTGGATTGGCATCAACCGGATTCTGACAGACGCCAAGGTCGAATCAATCGTCAATAAAATCTTCATCATTATCATTATTGTGATTATCGGCATGGTCATCAGCCGGGTGGTACACGCGATTTTAGAATGGTATTCAGCGGAAATTGCGCCGCGCACCGCCAGTGATTTTGACGACCGCCTGGTGCCGCTGCTGAGCCGGGTGGCGGATGTTATCGTTTACAGTTTCGCCTTTTTAGTCATCCTGGGCCGCATCGGTGTTGATATCGGCCCCTACCTGGCCGGTTTGGGCATCGGCGGTTTAGCCGTCGCCCTGGCCCTGCAGCCGACCCTGACCAATTTTCTCTCCGGCACTTATGTGATTTCAGACTCGGTTATCCGCAAGGGCGATTACATTCAGCTGGAATCCGGACTGGAAGGCACGGTTGAGGAAATCGGCTGGCGCATCACTAAAATCCGCCACTGGCAGGGGAACCTGGTCATCCTGCCAAACACCAAACTATCGGACGCGGTGGTCACCGATTTTGAGAAACCGGACCTTTCCATGATTTTCGGAGTGGACGGCGGCGTCAGCTACGATTCGGACCTGGAAAAAGTGGAACAGGTAATACTCGAAGTCGCAACTGAGGTCATGAAGAACAACCCTGAAGGGGTAAAAGATTTCACTCCTTCGGTGAAATTTAAAAATTTCGGCGATTCCAACATCAATTTTTCTGCGGTGATGAAAGCGCAAAACAGGGCCGGGACTTTCGCGCTGAAACATTATTTCATCAAAGCGCTGCACAAAAGATTCCGGACTGAAGGCATCGTAATGGAATATACGGTCAGAAAAGTATATGTTGAGGGTAATGCCAGCCAGGGGATGTTCAACCAGCCCAGAACCAGCTGAAATCAATACCGACTCAAGTCAATATTAAATCAAAATAATAGAGTGATGGCTTATCGCCATCACTCTTCTTTTTCGGTGATTTGTATTACAGGAAACCAAAATAATAACCGGAGACTATTCCTTCTTCGCGGCGGCGGCCGGTTTGCTGTCTGCTGCCGGTTTCGGGGCTTCGGCTTTTTTCTCCGGTGTGGATGCGGGATTGTTCTTTTTGTGGTCGGTCACGTAAAACCCAGAACCTTTAAAAATCACCGGCACCGATGTAATGATGCGTTCGGCTTTACCCTTGCATTCCGGGCATTTGGCGCTGCTAACTTCGTTGAAACCTTTTTTCAATTCAAACCGGTGGTGACATTTTTGACATTCGTAATCGTAGATTGGCATCAGAACTTATCCCCCGTTAATTAAGTGTTTTTAAAAAATCCCGGAAACATTCCATATTTTCAGCGGAACCGGTCAGGTTCCCCGCATGGTCAATGGATAATCCCCAATAAAGGCTCAGGCCGCGCTGGCATTCTTTTTTTTCCGGCCCGGCCGCCCACTGCAGGCAGCAATCAGGTTTAAAAGCGTGTATCCGGCAAAGCCATTTGGCTTTCCCTGCTTGCTGCTCCAGAAAAAGACACTTCCCAACCACATGCCGTAATAAATGGGTCTCGGTTCCCGGCCAGCGTGGGTCCGTGCAGTCATTTAAAAATTGCTGCAAAGACATCCCGAGACGGTCGGCAATCCGCCGCGATTCCGCTAATTCCAGATGCGGCTGGAAATCGGTACAGCAAACACCGCAGCAAAAACAGGGGAAAACAGATTTACCCTGCACCGAAATATCTGCCGCAACTTTGTCTGAAATGTTCACCTCAGCTATCATCACCGTTTAAAAGGCAAAATAAATTGCCAACAATAATTATTTGCTGTGGTCGCTGAACATTGACATATCGGCAATGACTGCAAGTCTCGCAATCGAAGACCAAAGAACACAACCCCATATCTCCATCATACAAGTTTATGGGATAGCGCTCAAGGTTTGCTATCTTATGTTAACTGCGCCGCTGTCCCGGTTCGGACATAATATCGAGGTCCCGGGTGTAACTACACTGCAAACATTCCATATACCAGCCATCGTAGTCTTTATCCAGGAAGATATTGCCGCCGCACCGCGGGCACCGCCGTGTTCCTGCTGCTCGTCTCATATTAATCCTCTTTCGAGAACTATCTTTTCAAAGGTTACGCCCCGGAGTGTTTAAAATCGAGGCTGCACCTTACATAATTCGTCCTCTGCTTTTAGAATAAACCGTTTTTTTATGTAAATCAAGAGGTTTTTTTTAAAAATAAAAATATTTTTTTACAGCTAAAAAACGCTTGAAACTCCATTTTTTTGTGCTATACTAATCATTCCGGATTGTTTATTTTACCATTACTCTTGATTATTGAATCTTAACCCTTGATTCCTTAAAACTTAATCACAAATTTCCCGTTCTTATAGAACAGCGTATCGTCCACCCAGATTTCGCCGCCGTCCCGCAGGTCGCAGACCATGTCCCAATGAATCGCCGACTCGTTGGTGCTGCCCGTCTCCGGATAACCGGAACCCAGCGCCATGTGGAAACTGCCGCCGATTTTCTCATCGAAAAGAACTTCGCGGGTGAATTTCTTGATACCCTCGTTGGTACCGATGGCAAACTCCCCGACCCGTTTTGAACCGGCGTCGGTAGCGATGGTTTTTAGAAGATAATCCTGATTCTTCTCGGCGGTGGCTTGCACCACTGCGCCTTTCTCAAATGTCAGCCGCACGCCAGTAACTTCACGGCCGCCGTAAATGGCCGGATAAGAAAAATAGACATGACCTTCCAGGCTGTCCTCGACCGGGCCGGTAAAGACTTCGCCATCCGGCATATTCTTTTTACCGTCGCAATTTTCAAAATTCCGTCCGGCGATGCTCAGCCGCAGGTCGGTCTCTTTTCCCACCACATGGATGGTCTTTTTACCTTTTAACCAAGCCACTATTTTATCCTGGCGGGCGGAAAAATTCTGCCAGTAACCGACCGGGTCGTTGATGTCCGGCAGGCAGGCGCCGTAAACAAAATCCTCGTAATCGGTCAGACTCATTTCAGCATCCTGCGCCAGAGCATTGGTGGGATAGGGCCCTAAAACCCAGCGCAATTCCCCCGCGGCCGAACGTTTCATCATGATTTTCATTAACTCACTGCGCGCCTGGGAACGCAGCACCATTTTTGCCGAATCGACATTGCTCAGCGCCTTGGTATTCGAGTCGGAGAAAACCACAATCCGGCAATCATAGGTGTTCATCACCAGCTTGTACGGCTCCGGCACGAACTGCAACTGTTTTGCGTTGCTGTATTTATAAACCAGCTCTTCGATTCCGGGCAGAGACGGCATGATATAAGGCAGGCCGCCTGCTTGCAGCACTTTGATAAATACCGCCTTAATCAATGGTTCGCCGCTGGTCTCGCCCTGGATTACCACTTTATCGCCGGGTTTTACAGCGACGGAATAATTCACCAGTAAGTCCGCCATTTTTTCAACCCGTATGTCAGCCATATTTTAGTCCTCCGGTTAACTTTCAATTAACTATTTTTCTAAGTCCGTATTATATCAGTTTAAACCTGCAATTGACATCAGCCGCGTGACAGGTTATCTTTTAAAAGTGAACATCTCTCGTCATTGCGAGTCCGCCTGAGGCGGACGTGGCAATCTCAGGGAGGAGTGGCATTAGCAGCTATATGTCAATGGCATTGGAGTAAAATGATATGGATGCGCAATCAACAGCCGCCGCGAAAATGGCACAAATTATCGAAACAGAAATAAAATCATTCGTCCGTAACAGTCCGCTGAACCGCATGCCCGGCGAAGAAAATATGCCGATTTTTGACGAACCGCTGGTGGGATTTGCCGACGGTAACGACCCGCTTTTTCAGGAATTTAAAAAGATTATCGGGCCGAACCACCTGACTCCAATTGAAGCGCTGGTCCTTGCTTACAACAAGCAACCGGAGGACGACGGGAAACTGGTTTCGGTCGTCAGCTGGATTTTGCCGATTACAAAAAATACACGCGAATCCAACCGCGAACAGGATAAAGTGCCCGCTAAATACTGGGCTTACACCAAATGGTACGGCGAAAAATTTAACGCCGCCCTGCGCAAACATATGGTTGATTCTTTTAAAATCAGGGGTTATATGACCACCGCGCCGGCAATTCAGCCCTATTTCAAAGTCCAGGACAGCCCCAAAGGCCAGTTCTCCAACTGGTCAGAGCGGCATGTGGCTTACGTTGCCGGTCTGGGCACTTTCAGTCTGGCCGATAGTTTTATCACCGAAAAAGGCGCGGCCAACCGCGTCGGCAGCATTGTGATTGATTTGAAACTGCCGCCCAGTCCCAGAACCGCAACAACACCCTATGCCAATTGCCTATATTATGTCAACAAGAGCTGTAAAGCCTGCATCACGCGCTGTCCCGCCGGCGCGATTACCGAAGCCGGTCACGACAAAGTCAAATGCAGGAATTATCAGGACGTTGACCTGAAGCATATTAGAGACGATTATCAGGTCGGCAGCGGGAGCTGCGGTCTCTGCCAGACCCGCGTCCCCTGCGAGTTTAAAAACCCGGTTAAAAAGAAATAATGCGGGCATCAAGAACGGTAGTTATTTTTTTGTTAATGTACATCGCTATTACCTCATTCGTTTTGTAAAAAGTGCATTTTCTATAGCAGCGGAAACGAATATTTTCGGGTTTTCGGGTATGCGGAAGCACTCTGCGTTTTTGATTTGACGTGAGGCGATGCGGCGTTTGAGGCCGCTTTGATTAGAACCCTTCCCATTTTGTCATTATCGGGCTCCGACCCGATAATCCAGAAAGATAACGGGAGAGTATGATGTCTGGATTCCCGCCTTCGCGGGAATGACAGGTGGGGCGTTGGTTCTCAATATTTACCCTTTATTGGGCGCTCAGGAGCTGGATTCTGACGAGCCTGGGCCTTTGCGTCCACCAACCCGGGAGGACTGTGAATAAGGAGTGTCCGAGGCCTGCGGTTGCCGCCTTAGTCGTATAGTTCGCGCCGGTTGAACAGCACCGGAACGTTCTCTGTATTCCGATACTTTTCCCCCGGGAACCCCTAAAGCCGTTGTACATGGGCATTTCCTGAATGCCCAACCGGCCCCGGCGGTAAGAATCATGACGGAGAGTTTTACGGTCGCTCTCAAACGTGAAATTATTGTATGACATATGATTTAATACTGTCAAGCAGTTTTTGTCGCTATTTTCCGTGTATTTTTGCTACCAACCATTTCACCCTCATCCTAACCTTCTCCCCTCGAGGGCGAAGGGACTAACCGGGGCGGTTTTTGTCACCCCCCTTGTAGCAATCAGCTGTCAGCGTACAGCTTTCAGCTTATAGAAATTGTCAATCTCTCCCTTTCGTAAACTTAGGGACTTTCGGCTTTAATCCCTCCTTGGGAAGGAGGGAGATCCCCATTTTATGAGAGTAGAGAATTCAGGGAGAAGGAGCAAACCGGGGCGGTTTTTGTCACTATTTTGCAAACAGTTTTCAGTTAGGAGTTCGGAGTAGTGAGTGGTGAGTGATAAGAAATTCGGGGCGGTCGAGTTCGAAACTCGACCCTACAGTAAAATATTTGGTTATTAGCCGTATTTCATGGACTATATTGGGGCATGGTTGGTTTGATGTACATTTCGACTTAAGGTCGAAAGTATTTCGTCTTCGAACTCAAGATTCCTGCTTTCGCAGGAACGACAATGGAGGGCTTTCATCGGTAAACAGACAGGTCACGATACATATGGCAGTTCAGAACAAAAAATAGGCTATCCTGAATGAGATAGCCCATTTTTCTAATAATTTAATTTCCGTGATTAAACTTTCTTAACTCCCAGCACCACAGCGTGGTCATTGAGCTTGAACGTTTCCGTTGCCACACCTTCTTCAGGTTTGCCATCGATGAGGCTGCGGGACAGGGTTTCCAGCTTCACGTAATCGGTGTAATTGGTCATCACCTGTTTGACGTAATCGTCACCCTGATAATAGGTGACGATGTAATCCGCGATTTCAAAACCGGCGGTTTTGCGCATTGTTTGCAGACGGTGAACGATTTCCCGGGCCAGGCCCTCTTCGGCCAGTTGCGGCGAGACCGTCCGGGGGATTGCTACGGAAACTTCGCCTTCCGCACTGACACATAAATCGGGCAGATTCAGTTCTTCTACCTTATTGGCAAAAGCCAGCGTTTTCACATTGAGCTCTTCCAGAATTTGCGGCATGATGCGGACCAACCCGTCCCTTTCGCGCACCGAGTTTACCCGGATGACCGCCTGGTCCAGCGGCTGGCGCACCTTGACATTCGCCTGGGCGCGGGCCGCCCGGCCGAGGCTGCAGACCTTCATCGCCAGCTGGGTATCGGCGGAAAGGTCGCGGTTGATTTTGGCGGTATCGGCGACCGGAAAATCCGCCAGATGGACGCTGATGGGCGCATTTTTGTCCTGCGAGCGAACAAGGTTCTGATAAAGTTCTTCCGCCAGGTACGGCATGAACGGCGCCAATAATTTCGAGAGTGTTACCAGACAGTGATAGAGGGTGTTGTAAGCCGACAACTTGTCGGTGTCGCTCTCGCTCTTCCAGAAACGGCGGCGGCTGCGGCGCACGTACCAGTTGGACAGCATGTCCACAAATTCCTCGATTTTACGGGCCGGGCCGGTGGGGTCATAGCCGTTTAGCCCGGTATCGACATCAGTGACCAGTTGGTTTAACTCGGAGAGTATCCACAGGTCGAGTTCCGGCACCTCTTTTACGGTTTTCGCCGGGTCAGACACATAATTATCGATATTGGCGTACATGACAAAGAACGAATAGACGTTCCACAGGGTCAGCATTACCGACCGGGTGATATCCGCCACCATTTTGGTATCGAACCGCCGGACGCTGCCGGGCGGGGCTGAAGTATAGCAGTACCAGCGCAAGGCATCGGCGCCATGCAGTTTGACCACATCCATCGGTTTGACGACATTGCCTTTGCTCTTGCTCATCTTCTCGCCTTTGGCGTCGAGAATCAATTCAAAACAGATGCAATTTTTATAACAGGGCCGGTCAAACAGCGCCGTCGAAATTGCATGCAGGCTGTAAAACCAGCCGCGTGTCTGGTCAACACCTTCACAGATATAATCGGCAACCTTAAGTTCTTTATCAAACAGTTCTTTGTTCTCGAAAGGATAATGAAGCTGCGCAAAGGGCATCGAACCGGAGTCAAACCAGCAGTCAATCACTTCCGGCGCGCGTTTCATCTGTCCGCCGCATTTACCGCAGGTGAAAGTAGTATCATCGATGAAAGGCCGGTGTAAATCGTACTCGCCGTTTTTCAGCTTGTGGGCGGCCATCGAATCCATTTTGACATCCGGTTTCCCCTTCAGTTCATCAACACTGCCGATGCATTCGAAATTGCCGCATTTTTCGCATTTCCAGATGGGCAGCGGCGTGCCCCAGTAACGTTCCCGGGAGAAAGCCCAGTCCACATTATGCGCCAGCCAGTCCCCGAAACGTCCTTCTTTGACATGCTCCGGATACCAGTTGATTTCCTCATTGCCTTTAATCAACTCGTCCTTGACCGCGGTGGTGCGGATGTACCAGCTCTGTTTGGCATAATAGACTAACGGGGAATTACACCGCCAGCAGAAAGGATAAGTATGGCGGATTGTCCCGACTTTAAACAGAAGCCCACGCTCCCGCAGGTTGTCCAATACCAGCGGGTCGGCGGTTTTGATGAATTTACCGGCGAACGGGTAACTGCCGATGATCTTGCCCTGCAAATCAACATTATGCACAAAATCCAGCCCGTTCTCCTGACCGGCCAGATAGTCATCCTCGCCGTAGGCCGGCGCAATATGCACGATGCCGGTGCCGTCATCCATCGAGACAAAATCAGCAGCGATGACATGATAGACCAGGCTTTTTAACGGTTTCTGCAGCTTTAGCTCGTTACCGGAGGTGAAACGCTCGCGGTCTACGCCGAATTCGTGGGGATTGAACAAAGGTTCATATTCCACTCCCACTAAATCCTTGCCCATGATTTTAGCGACTACGTTATTATCACCGAGCCCGACCGCCTGACGGCGCGCATCCGCGAAAATCAGATATTCCCCTTCATTTTCCACCATGGCGTATTCCATTTTAGCCGCTACCGCAACGGCGGTGTTGCCCGGCAGCGTCCATGGCGTGGTGGTCCAGGCCATCAGATAGACCTTTTTCCTGCCCACCAGCTCACGCAGTTTTTCCAGTTCAGGCGATTCTTTTTTCGATTTCAAGTGCGTGCGGAATTTGATAAAGACCGACGGGTCTTCGGTATCATCCTTATAGCCTTGCGCCACTTCGTGAGAACTGAGGGATGTGCCGCATCGCGGGCAGTGCGGGGTCACTTTATAGCCCTGATAGATGAGCCCTTTATCCCACATCTGTTTGATGGCCCACCAGACCGATTCGATATAGGTGCTGTTCATCGTGACATAGGCATTTTCCAGGTCCACCCAGTAGGCGATCCTTTCGGTCAGGTTGTCCCACTCTTTCAAATATTTAAAGACGCTGTCCCGGCATTTTTCATTGAACTGCTGCACGCCGTAGGCCTCGATTTGAGATTTGCCGGAAAACCCGAGCTGTTTCTCCACCTCCAGTTCGACAGGTAGACCATGGGTATCCCAACCGGCGATGCGCGGCGCGTAATAACCTTTCATCACTTTATAGCGGGTGATGATGTCTTTATATGCCCTACCCAGCACATGATGGATGCCGGGGTTCCCATTTGCCGTGGGCGGGCCTTCGTAAAGCACAAACCGCG
>Ga0326727_10025337_pt1 | contig 11130 bp, 9 predicted proteins | sample MB2enrmetagenome_FD_207643 | JGI IMG/M metagenome (GOLD analysis project Ga0326727, IMG submission 207643) | Lab enriched peat soil microbial communities from McLean, Ithaca, NY, United States - MB29MY | ecosystem: Environmental > Terrestrial > Soil > Wetlands > Peat | place: USA: New York... | reverse complement strand
AAGTTTCGATCTGAGGACCGGCCTTCACCCTCCCGGTAAGTCAGTCTCGAACGAAAAAAGAATACTGCTTTCCGTTGGGCGACGCGAGTCCCTCACTCACGACATTGGCCGGTATAAAGCGACTTATCGTTCCCAACCTCCGCAAACCTCCCCCCAATGCCGTTTCAAGTTAGCCGCTGGCGCGGCGGACGCTTCGCGTGGGCACAGCTAGAGGCTGCTTGCGTATTGAGAAGACTTCTTGCTCTGGGGCTGGCGTCGGGTGTAGGATCGTCTTCGTGATCCGTAGATCACTGCACCACGCGCCGCGAAAACCCCACCCTGAATGGTACGAAGGTACCAAAATGCCATTCAATTCCCATACATGCCGCGTCCGCCGCAAGCACCAGCGGCTCCCTTGAAACGGCTCTATCGAAAACGCCACTTCAGCGACAACCCGGCCATTTTGCGTCGGGGCGTTTCCGATAGAGTTCTAACGTTTCTGGGAGGTTGTTTGAAACGCGGATTAGCGAGTCGTTGAACAGGAGGCGGGCTCCGAGACTACTTCTTCAATCCCTGCACCCAGTTTCGCGCGACGACAAACTCCCCGCCGGGATCGGGCTTAATACCTGCGGCGGCGCCCTGGCCGGCGGTTGCGGGTCCGGCGCCGGCGTACTGGATATTGAGAATTCGCTGGCCGTCCCGGGAAACCGCATAGGTCTGGTAGATACCGCCGCCGTGCGGAACGTTATCGACGATGTTGCGGACCAGATCGTTCGGGTTGCCCGCAACAAACTCGCCGCCCGCGGCGCTCACCGCGACAGAGAAGAGCGTACCCATGAATGCGGCGGGAAGAGCCGGCATATCCGGGTTCAGCGCAATCGAGTGGTAGAAGAGTTCCTTGCCGTCGCCCCTCCAACGAGGCCAGTCACCGCCGTGAAACGAGACTTGCCAGTGCCCGCTGCCGGAAGGGAACGGCTGAACGTGAATCTCATTGCGGCCCGTCAGGTTGGATGTGTACGCGATCCACTTCCCGTCGGGAGAGATCTGTGCGTGGGTTTCGTCGAAATTGGTAGCGATCAGCGGCCGGGCCTTCCGTTCTTCCATGGTCAGCACCCAGAGATCGCCGGCGGTTCTGGGATTGTCCACCCAAAAGACGATGTTCTTGCCATCGGGCGACCATGACATGGGGGCCTTTGGAAGATCCGACTCGTAGAGCAATTCTTCGGTTCCGGACCCGCTAGAGAGAGTCTGGTAGATGCCCCATTTTCCCCTTTCGAGCGCGCTGTACGCGACGCGGTCGCCGGCGGGCGACCACACCGGCGACGAATTGTGATGCGACGCATCGAAGGTGAGCTTCTTGACGGAATTGTCCGGCTCGATGACCAGGATGTCGCCGCCGCCCTCGTCGTGACGGTGCACCGCGATTCGCTTTCCGTCCGGCGAGACGTCGAAACCGACGTATGGGCCATCGGGGCCCTGGGTTGCCAGCACCTTGGCGGAGCGATCGGACCAGGCCAGCCGCCACCAATACGCGCCGGCGAGGGCACTGCCGTCTTTCCCCACCCCCGGGGTGTCGGATTCCTTGAAGTAGAGCAGTGAGCCGTCGGCGGCCACGGTAAAATCGCCGTAGCCATTCATTGCGGTAAAGTCGAGTTCATCCGCCACGCGGGCCGGTTCGCCCCGCAGCGCCTGTTTCTTCCAGTCGAAGGGCTGCGCGTACAAGGCATTCTCCCGGTGGAAAAGCAAATAGCCTGGAGGAGCGTACGCGGCGTTGGATTCGGCAGCCATCACGCGGACTCGCTCCTTCGACCCCAGCGTTCCCGCCATGATGGCACGTTGGCCCAGCTCTCCGACCCATGCGGTATACAGATAACGACGCCCATCGGGCAGAAAGTGCGGCCAGAAGTGGCCCGACTCTCCCGGCGCGATGCCCGCTTCCAATTGCGGCTTTCCGCCCTCCGCCGATACGCGGAACAAGCCTTTGGTGGAACCGAACAGGATGGTCCCCTGGCTGTTCCAGGTCCCACCCAGGAAGTCTGTCGCATCGCAAATCTCCTGCGGCGGCCCTCCGGATGATTCGACCTTCTTCAGCTTTCCGCCGGTTACATAAGCGATAAAGCGGCCGTCGGGGGACCAAAAGGGCTGGGAAGCTTCTTCGGTGCCGGGCATCCGCCGGGGCGTAATGGAGCCGAGGGGCAGCACGTACAGCGCGAGCTGTTCTGGGCGATTGAATGGTTGGGTCACAAAGGCCATGGAGCGCCCATCCGCAGAAATGGCCGAATCCCGGCCCACCCTGCGCACAATCCCAACGGAGGTCAGCCCGGGGCCGTCGCTGGTCGGCACCTGGAAACGTAACTCCCCGGCCTGTCTTGAAGCACGATAATACAGTGCCGCCGGCAAAGCGGCGGCGGCCACCAGCAGCATGGCGGCTGCCAGGGGCGCATGCTTCAGCCAACCCCGCTTTCGCTCGGCGGGCGCCACGCCGACCGGCAACCCCATGATGCCTGACCCTCCTCCGGCTTGGGCGATCCATCGAAGCTCGGCCAGCAGATCGCGCGCGGTTTGCCATCGGTCGGCCGGATCCTTGGCCAGGCAGACCTGGACGATGTGGTCGGCCGCAGGAGGCACGGCGGGCCGGGTCCTGGTAATAGGCTCGGGATCGGCGGTCGTGATCGCGGAAATCAGCGACATTCGGCTCTTCCCCTCGAAGGTCTTCTTGCCAGTGAGCATCTCATGCAGCAGCAAGCCGAACCCGAAGATGTCCGTCCGCGCATCTGGTTCGAGACCCTCCAGTTGCTCGGGCGCCATGTAGCGCAGCGTGTCCAAAACGCCCTCCGAGCCCGAAATGACGCCGGTGCGCGTTTCGGTGGGCGGCCCGCCGGACCCCGCCTTGCTCACGGCCGCGACTGCCGGTCCCCAGGCTGCTCCTCCAAAACCGCGCAGCTTGGGTCCGCCTGATGTCAGAACCACATTGGAGGGCTTAAGATCTCCGTGCAGCACGCCCTGGCGGTGGGCCTGATCCAACGCGCCGGCGATCGGAATGGCGATTTCGAGCGCCTCGCGCCAGTCCATCGGCCCGCACTCCAGTCGCGCCGCGAGCGTGCTTCCTTCCAGAAATTCCGCCACCAGGAAGGCCCGGCTTTCATGCACGGCAATCTCCTGAACCGCGCTGATATGGGGATGGTTAAGCGAAGCCAGAAGCTGGGAATCCCGATCCAGCCGCTGCCGCATCTCCCCGGTGTCGGCTGACTGCGGCGGAAGAAGCCGGATGGCCACCGTGCGGTCCGCGCGCGTATCGGACGCTTTGTACCACTCGCCATCCAAAGCCGCGAGGATTCTGTACGGACCAAGCTGTGTGCCGGCGGGGAGCGGCGTCACCAGTCCCGGCGTCATCGGCGTTGCCATGTCTTCACTTTCCTCCCACGCGGTCTCCAGTTCTCATGGCGCTCCCGTCTTCCCGAGCGATGCTGTCCAATGCTGGATTACCGTGAGGCCGTTGTTGTTCGACGAGTAACGGTTGGGCCCGGCCGTGGCGCTGAGCGCGTCTGCCCCGCTTACGACGGCTGGGACCGTCGGCGCCGCCCGCGTGCCAGCACCGTTCGGCGGGGTGGCAACCCGGATGAGAAAACGCTGGCCGTCCGGCGTGACGCTCAGCATGTGTCGAATCGGATTCGATATGAAGGCGCCGCTATATTGGGGCCGGAACAAGGCCTGCGGGGGACTCGCATCCAGCTTGGCGCCCGCGTGGATTTCCGCTGCCATGACCCTGCCGGTTGAGGGCTCCCGAAAGAACAATTCCTTTCCGTCCTTTCTCCAGTGCGGCTGCCCGCCGCCAGCCACAGAGACCTGCAGTTTCTGATCCAGCGCCGGGAACGACACAACGTAGATCTGGAAGGTTCCGGTTTCATCCGAAGTGTAAGCCAGCCACTTCCCATCGTATGAAAACTGCGGCTGGTCCTTATGGAATTGCCCTTGCACTACCGGAAGGGGTTTTGCGCCCGCGGCGGGTTTTCCATCCTCTAGCGCCACCGCGTAGATATCGCGGTAATCGTCCGCCCCAAACGTATAGGCGAGGTAGCGCCCATCTTTGGACCAGTCTTTCACGATTTCATCTGCCGGCGATTCCAGCAGGGGCGTTTCGGGGCCGAGGCCGTTGGCATTCTTGACGTAAATATCAGCATTGCCCTTGCGCCAGGTGGTGAAGGCGATCCGGGCGCCGTCGGGAGACCAGACCGGACCCAGGTCGTCGCCCGGATCGAGCGTCAACCGGGTAGCCACACCGGCGCGCTGCCAATCGATCACCCAGATATCCGAACTCGAGGCTCCCCCCGGCTGCGCAGTGACGGCGATCAGTTTGCCGTCGGGTGAAACATCCAGGTCGCCATAAGACCCAGCATCGCCCGCGACCGCCACCGTCGACCCATTGCGATCCACCCAGCCGAGTTGCACGCTGTTTCCGGTCTCGGCTCTGCCTGAGGTAGCGGAGACGCCCTGATAGTAGAGCAACACTCCGGCTTGGGAAACGTCAAACTCGCCTCGCCCCGAAGCATCGAAGGCAACTTCGTCAGCCAGATGAACCGGCTCACCTTCGAGCGCCAGCCGCCGGTCATCGAAGGGCTGCGCGAACAAGGATGCGGCCCGGTGGAAAATCACATAGCCCGGCGCGGCATAGGCTGCGTTGGATTCGGCAGCAACCAGCCGCCTGGTGCTTTTGGAATCCAGATCTCCGGCCATCACTGCGCGTTTGGAGGCGTCGCCGGACCATGTCAGGAAGAGAAAATGACGGCCGTCCGGAAGAAACCTGGGCCACAAGTGTCCGGTCTCCGGCAGAGCGGCCGTAGTGACCGCGACGGGTGTTCCGCCTTCGGAGGAGACACGGTACACGCCCTTCGCCGATCCATACAGAATGACGCCGTCGCGATTCCAGGTGCCGCCCGAAAACCCGGGCGCCTCGGCGATATCCTGGGGAGCGCCGCCGGAGACGCTCACCCTTTTCAGCCGGCTCTTGGCGGCGAATGCAACGTATCGGCCGTCGGGAGAGAAGAAGGGCTGAGAAGCATCTTCGGTCCCCCCGAGTTTCTGAATAGTCACGTTGTTCACGCGCCGCGTATAAAGCGACGGTGGCGCGGCCGTGTCGGGCCGGAGGGCCATCGCTATGGTTTGGCCATCCGGCGACAGGGCGACGTCTGGGGTGCTCAGACCTCGTACCCGTACCCGGTACTCGAACGCGCCGGAGTCGGCCGGGCCGCCGAAATACAGGATTGCCGGATAGGCCAAAGCCGCAAACAGGAGGCCGGCCGCAACCAGCGCCATCCGCGTGAGTGTTTTGGGCTTCGCTGGGGAAGCGGCCGCGGCGGCAGCATCCGCATTGCCGCCGGCGATCCAGCGGAGTTGGATCAGCAAGTCGTGAGCCGTTTGCCAACGTTCACCGGGGTCTTTCTCCAGACAGCGCCGCACGACGTGCTCCAGGGCCGGGGGTGAGATCGCGTCGGGTTCGGCCGTGGCAATGGCAGCCATTAATACGGCCTGGCTCTTGCCTTCGAAGGCACGGCGCCCTGTGACCATCTCGAAGATTACGCAGCCGAGCGCCCATATGTCCGCCAAAGGTCCAGCGTCGGCGCCGTCGATCTGCTCCGGAGCCATGTATTGGTAGGTCCCCATGATCGTCCCCTGCATTGTGAGCGGCGCCGCCACTGTCGGGGAAGAGGTCAAGGGTGTGCGCGAAGGACTCATCGGGCGCATCATCGGCGGGCTCATTTTCGCCAGACCGAAATCGAGCAGCTTCGCGCCACTGCCGGTCACCATCACGTTACCGGGCTTCAGGTCGCGATGAACAATGCCCTGGCTGTGGGCCTTGTCGAGAGCGGCGGCGATCTCGATGGCGATTTTCAAGGCAGCGCCGAGCGCCAGCGGCCCTTTCGCCAGGCGGTCGGCAAGCGACTCGCCTTCCAGATGTTCGAGGACCAGATAGTCGGTTCCGCCTTCGCGGCCCACGTCGTAGAGCGTGCAGATGTTGGGATGATTCAACGACGAGATGCTTTTGGCTTCGCGGTTGAAGCGCTCGCGGAAATCCGGGTCACTGGCGAGATGGGGAGGTAGAACCTTGATGGCTACGGTGCGTTCGAGGCGGGTGTCTTTGGCCCGATAAACCTCGCCCATACCGCCTTTTCCAAGAGCAGCCTCTATCTCATAGGGACCAAGCCGCGTCCCGGCAGCCAGATGCATGGCTGGCTATTATAACGCATTCAGCGATAGGGTCAACAAGTTCGAGCTGCCGGAAATCAGCGTGGCAGCGCGATTTGCAGCCTGTCACTGGGCTACTTCGCCGGTTGTCCTGCGCATTAGTTAAGTCAAGGTATCCGGATATTGACCCCACTAGGACGGGCAGTGCAAACCGGTGAGAAAGCCTTTGTCGGAGATTACTCCCCATAAACGCGCTAGGGTCTCGGATCCGGGTGATGACGCTTCGCCACCAGCGCGGTCTCCAAGCCAACTCACGGTCTCAATCCATCCACTTCCTCGAAGCTCGTTTCAGGATAGGACCCGGGTGTCTGGTTGACGCTGTGAAGGGCCCTTATTATTCTCGTCGGAACTGCTCAGTTTGCACGGCTGTTCGAGCCGAATCCCCTCACGCGAGCCACCGCACGATCTGTTCGTACACTGTCTGTCTATTGAGCAGGTCCCAGTGGTTCATGCCATAGCCAATCCATTGACTGGATTCGGCAAAGGACAAAGATCGGCCAGGCTCAAGATGACGGCCCAAAGCGCTGTCCACCGGCACCAGCCCGTCCCCTGGAAGACAGTAACCCAGGTCGGCGCTCTTTGCCCCGGTGGTGCCTGCAATGGCGTAACACCGCACATTTTGGGGTAGCGGCACCGGATGCCGCTGGTCCCCGGAGTGCTCGAAGCGATCGCGGCCTTGCCAATCTTCATCCAGCAGGTTGCCGTAACGCAGGTCGGTGATGCCGGCACTGCGAAGCTTGCCGAGACGGGCCAAAGGGGAAGTGTAAGGGCTCGTCTGCAGGACTATGTTGACCCAGTTCCCTACGCGTTCCAGCGGCACTCCATGGTGCGGCGTGCCAAGGAAGATGAGTCTGCCCAGACGGTGCGGCCACCGGTGGCCCGCCGCCGTGCCGTAGTGGTAAGCACTACGGGCAACGAGGCCACCCAAGCTGTGGGTCACGATGGCAAACTCTTCCAACGGTGCAGGCCACTGATTGAGAAGGTCCTCGATCAAATAAGCAAATGCTCGTCCGTTGGCGGAAATGTGCAAACCGCTGTTGTAGTGTAAATGGACCGCCGTGTAGCCCAAGTGACGGGCTAGCGCGGTCCCATGGTTGTGCCCCTTCCAGGTCCATTGCCGATCGCTCATGCAGAGGCCGTGGACCAGAACCAACAGTTTCCTGCTCGGGTGGGGAATCGCCGCTGCCAGCGCCGGCATATCGAGCGTTAACGGCCAGCCTTTCCGGCGGAGACGCATGGAGATGGCGAGCGGGTTGTCAGTCGCCGCCAGGTAGTCACCGATCACGCCGTTCAGCACGGCCAGCGCGGTCTCGCGCTCGGGTGTCGACCTGCTCTTCCCCGGCATGCACATGAGCGGAGTGAGTACGGCATCAAGCCCACCACCCACCAACCCAGTTACCTTACGGATGCTGTTGTAGACCAGACCCGAAATGCCGCTAGTGGTCCACCGCTCTGGCGCAGCGAGGATTCCAGGGGCACCCGTGATGGCGTCGTGCATCGCCTCTATCAAGTCGGTCAGGCGCACTGTGCCGTCAATCGCCAGCCGGCTGAACCCGAGAAGATCGGTCGGATGAACACGACTCGTTTGGTTCACATCCACTCCTTAGCATCGTAAGCCTGAAAACACGGCGACTCACCCCAAGCCGATTGCTGCGATGCAGCATCACTCGAAGTATAGGACCGATTTAACTTCACGTCAATCTCGGAATATTTCATGCCGCACTGCAACACGACACGGCGGGAGCGAAACGAGGTTCCCACCGAACCGAGATTGGACATGTCGCTTCTAAGGGGCCAGCAACCAGACAGTCGACAAGCGGCTCGGAGACGTCAAGGTACCGGCCGGCCCACCATCAAAGAGCTCAAGGCCTGATCGCACCCCGCACAGAACATCTTCACCAACGGCAGTGAAACCTCCGGCTTGCTGCTCGATTGCGATCACAATCCAGACTGCATTGCGCGCCTGTATCCTTCGTCGTCCGAACCAATATCGGCATTCCGCTTAGTCGAGTCTGGCCGTCAACTCGGGGCATCGGCCCGGCCGTCCGCCCGGCCAGATGTACAGCAAGCAATAAATGAAGATGTAAAGCAATATAGCTTTACTGAGCAGGTTTGATCCAGGGGGCCGGCCCATCCGGCATGGCCGTATCCAACCAGCGCGGTCCGCGCTTGCTTCCTCTACTTTCATTCCTCATTACCCCAGGAGGCTGAATTCTCAAGAGGATTGATCCCGACGCGTCAGGTTGTGCCTCGATGGCGCTTTAGCCACGTACCGGGAGTGGGTCGCACGGCCTTTGAGCTGCCGGCCGTGATCGACGGAGCCCTTGCCCGGGAAGGCATTCTGACCAGAGCCGCCTCCCGCAAGCAGATCCAGAACGTGGCCGGGAAGCTCGCAGATCACCGGCCTGCGACAGGACGTTTGCTCGATGGGAATTGATCTGGCCGGGAAGAGTGAAACGCAGATCGTTGCCCTACGCGGCGACCTGAATGGCCAGATCACCGCGCTCAACCAGACAGTCGACAAGCGGCTCGGAGACGTCAAGGTACCGGCCGGCCGACTTGTTGATTGATTGCGACAGAATCCAGACTGCCTTGGCGAAGGCCGCGGTGAGAAGACGTGGAAAGCGATCCCGGCTACGGCACCGCCTATTTGTGAAGAGAGGCGGCGGCAGACCCAGGCGGCGCCGGCTCGAGCCAGACAAATACGGGTATGATTCCCGTTAGCGCGGCCGTAAACCTCAACAAAATGGCACTTGGCGGGGGATGGACGGGGAACGCTTTCCCTCGTGCGGGCTATTTTCCGTTTCTACAGGGTGGCGAACGAGGTCTCCGTCCGAGAATCCGGATCGATCCAGGCCGAGTAGTCGATCTTCACGTCGACAACGTCAACCTTTACGCGCACGACATCCGGATCGGGATAATCGAGGACATCATCGGCATTTCGATTGTCGTCAAACAGTCTTTCTTCTTCGGCGATGGTAGGTGTGGTTCTCATTGGTTCTCCTTTCGGATCTTTCGCAACCGGCGCCAGGTGGCCACGAGTTGCTGGACTGCTGTTGGCGGTGGCAGATTCTTCCCGTCATAGCGGCACTCCTGATGTGCAGTTTGATAAATACGTTCGACGCCGTCATCGCTCAACATCGCGAGGCGGCGAGTAAATTCCTCGAGTTGCTCACGGCTCAAGATGGCTTCAGATTCAGGCCGATCGGCCATGACCGAAGTCTAGCAGATTCGCCTTTTATTCGCCATCAGTCCCTCTGCTCTCTTAATGGCTTCCGACAGGTCGGACGTGCCAAGGTCAAGGCAATACTTCGCTCTCTGCAGGGCCAGTCGTGCGGGCCCCCGATCGAAATCTACGCGGTCCAAAGCGTCTCATCGGTGTCACAGGACAGGCTGGTCAGTTCAATACCGTCGTCGTCGAATGCCGGATGGGCGTCCATGATCAGCATCAGCGCGTCGTCGATATCTTGGATGGCCTCCCGGGGTGGTAGAGGTCTCGCCGCACCGTCGTCACTAATGTGTACAGCACCACCCCTCTTCCGATAGAGCCTTTTAGCCTTGGCCATGAATTCCTGCTGATGTTCTGTATCAATCGTCAAAATGATCTCGATCGTATATACCTTCTTCACGTGCCCACCTTCGCTTTCTGCTACGCCGTCAGCCGACCAAAAGCCACAGCTAAGGAGACTATAGCACAACTATAAGAAAACAAGCTAGTTACGCTTACCGACGGTGTGTCGGGGCGATTCTCGATCTTCGACTCCAGGCCATCGGGAACTGCCACGGCGTCGGTCATTTCCCTCCGCCGCGAACACGCTGAACTGCCGATGCACCTTATCCGCGGTCTGCAGGTTGACGTAGTCGCCGCCGGATTCGCGAAGAAGAAACGCTAGTTTGCCAGCATCCGAGGAATCTTTCGTATTTCTATGGTCCACCGTTCCTAGAAATTATACTGTGCCCACTCAGTTGCCCACTCAACTGCCGCCGAAATGCCTATAAAACGCCCAAATGAGCGCGCTGGGCGCATATATTTATCAATGACATAGCATATGCTGCATAGTCTCCGGAGCAAAAGGTCGGTGGTTCGAATCCACTCGGGCGTACCACATAAACCACAGAAAACACAACAGATACTCGACGAGGCTAGAAGCGCCCAAGGGCAAATTTGTGTGCACTTGTGTGCAATTCAAAAAAAGTTCGACACCGGCGGTGTGCTGGGCGCAATGATTGTCCAAGAAAAACGGCGCTTCCGGCCGTTCGCCCGGAACCTATGCGCCGCGCTGGCGGCGCACCGCATGCGGGTGAGCTTTCGAACGGCAATCGAGCGCTATACCCCGGCGGAGGTCGAACAAAGCTGGTACTGGTTGGCGGAGTCACTCGAGCGGGTGGCGATTGCCAAATTGGAGGAGCTTTACCGCGTTGAGGGCGGACCGCGCGGAAGGGTTCAGTAAAGCCATCCGGCGCAATCGGCCGCGCCAACATCACTGGCGGCAGGACGTCGGCGGGAGCGCCATCGAGGCCAGCAAGATCGCCCGGCCACTCCAAAGTGGACACGACTTTGGACTACACGTTCATCGGCGGAGAACGCCATGAAACGCTCACATAAGGCGAAAGCGGCGGCGGAGCGAAGGTGACCCCGGAGCCGCAAGCAACTGCACGCTCGGGGCTGGTTTTCGGTGCCTCGCTGAAATATAATCACTTTTCCAGAAGCGCTGAGCCGGGTGAATGCAGCACCCCTACATCGTCCTCCTCTACCGCGTCTGCGTATGGAGGCTATAGCGCAATGCCCCAAGTTTTTTGAATTGAGGTGCTGGCGGTAGGCACAAATGGTGACTCATGACAGTTTAAGCCTTTCGGGAAGGGAAGGTTCGCGGTCTGCCCCAAACCGCGCGTGGGTAAGGGCCGCGT
>Ga0326727_10025333_pt1 | contig 11133 bp, 8 predicted proteins | sample MB2enrmetagenome_FD_207643 | JGI IMG/M metagenome (GOLD analysis project Ga0326727, IMG submission 207643) | Lab enriched peat soil microbial communities from McLean, Ithaca, NY, United States - MB29MY | ecosystem: Environmental > Terrestrial > Soil > Wetlands > Peat | place: USA: New York... | reverse complement strand
CGCCCTCGATCTGGTAAGCCGCCGTTGCCGCTCCCCACTGAAAGCCCTTGGGAAAGCCATCGTTTGACATGGAGCCAAGTATAGGAAAGGCCCTGAGAGCTGTCAAACTGGGTCAATAGAGACGTTTGGCGGGATATATTTGACCCGAAGGATCACATGCCGTATCTTAATGACAAAAGGCAACCTTTCTCGGAGACCAACAGATGAGATACGATAAAATGACTCTGAAAGCACAGGAAGCCCTGCAGCAGGCGGACTCCTTTGCGCACTCGTACAGCCACCCGAGCCTGGACGTGGACCACCTGCTTCTCGCCCTCGTGGAGCAGAAGGACGGCGTCGTCCCTCCCCTCCTGGAGCGGATCGGGGTGGACCCCGGCGAGCTGGCCGGTGCGGTGCGTTCTAGTCTCGACGACAAGCCGAAGGTGCACGGGGACGCAGCAGAGCTGACTATGGCCCCACGTCTTTCCCGCGTCCTGAACAAGGCGGAGCAGGAAGCGGCTGGGCTGAAGGACGAGTTCACGAGCACGGAGCACCTCCTCCTTGCCATGCTGGACGGCGAGGGGGGAGAGGCGCGCGACCTGCTGCGCCAACGCGGCGTCACGCGGGAAGCCGCAATGGAGGCGCTCAAGTCTGTGCGCGGCAACCAAAGGGTCACCGACCAGAATCCCGAGGCCCGTTACCAGTCCCTGGAGAAGTATTGCCGTGACCTCACGGACCTCGCGCGCAAGGAGAAGCTGGACCCGGTAATCGGCCGTGACGAGGAAATCCGGCGCGTCATGCAGGTCCTCTCCCGTCGGACGAAAAACAACCCTGTTCTCATCGGTGAACCAGGTGTCGGGAAGACGGCCATCGTCGAGGGGCTGGCCCGCAGAATCGTTTCCGGCGACGTGCCTGATTCCCTCAAAAACAAGCGCTTGCTCTCCCTGGACCTCGGCAGCCTCGTGGCGGGCACGAAGTTCCGCGGCGAGTTCGAGGAGCGGCTGAAAGCCGTCATCAAGGAGATCGTCGACAGCAAAGGCAGCGTCATTCTCTTCATCGACGAGCTGCATACTCTGGTGGGTGCGGGCGCCGCGGAAGGCGCCATGGATGCCTCGAACCTTCTGAAGCCAGCCCTAGCCCGAGGAGAGCTCCGCGCCATAGGGGCAACCACACTGGACGAGTACAGGAAAAGAATCGAAAAGGATCCGGCTCTCGAGCGAAGGTTCCAGCCCATCTTCACCTCCCAGCCTTCGGTGGAGGACACCATCGCCATCCTTCGGGGCTTGAAAGAGCGTTACGAGGTGCATCACGGCGTTCGCATACGCGATGATGCAATCATCGCAGCAGCAGTACTGTCGGATCGGTACATCACCTCCCGCTTCCTGCCCGACAAGGCAATCGATCTGATCGACGAAGCAGCGAGTCGGTTGAAGATGGAGATCGAAAGCCAGCCCACGGAGCTCGACAGGGCGGAGAGGCGCATCCTACAGCTCACCATCGAGAAACAAGCTCTCTCCAAAGAGAAGGACCCGGCGTCCCGCGAGCGGCTTGCCACCCTGGACAAGGAGCTTGCCGATCTCGGGGCGAAGAGGGACGCTATGAAGCTGCAGTGGCAGAACGAGAAAGGCATCATCGACGAGATCAGGAAGCTGAAACAGTCCCTGGAAGAGCTGAGCATCGAAGAGACGCGCCACGAGCGCGAAGGCAATCTGAGCAAAGCGGCGGAGATGAAACACGGCAAGATCCCCGAGATTGAAAGGAAACTTGCGGCAAAGAGCAAGGAGCTCGAGAAGATCCACGGGGAGCAGAGCCTCTTGAGGGAAGAAGTCTCGGAGGAGGACATCGCCCGCATCGTCTCCAACTGGACGGGAATCCCGGTCTCAAAGATGCTCGCCTCTGAAAAGATGAAGCTCCTGAAGCTGGAGGAAATCCTCACCCGCCGCGTGGTCGGCCAGAAAGAAGCCATCGTGGCGGTTGCCGACGCAATCCGGCGCAACAAATCGGGGCTCTCCGACATCGCCCGACCGCTGGGGACGTTTCTGTTCCTCGGGCCGACCGGCGTCGGCAAGACGGAGCTGGCAAAGACGCTTGCAGACTTCCTTTTCGGAGACGAGAAGGCCATAACCCGCATCGACATGAGCGAGTACATGGAGAAGCACACCGTGTCGCGGCTCATCGGCGCGCCTCCCGGGTACGTCGGCTACGAGGAGGGCGGCCAGCTGACCGAGGCAGTGCGGCGCAGACCCTACTCCGTCATCCTTTTCGATGAGATCGAGAAGGCGCACCCGGACGTCTTCAACGTCCTCCTACAGCTCCTGGACGAAGGGCGGCTCACCGACGGTCAGGGCCGCGTTGTGGATTTCCGCAACTGCCTCGTCATAATGACGAGCAACCTCGGGGGGGACATCATTCAGGGAGCTGCGAAAATCGACGACGTTCGGGACGCGATCGGCGCACTTCTCAAGGCCACATTCAAGCCCGAGTTCCTCAACCGGATCGACGAGACGATATTCTTCAACAGGCTGGGCAAGGATGAGATCCTCAAAATAGTCGACATCCAGCTGGAAATACTGAAGAACAGGCTCAAAGAGAAGAAAATCACTCTGGATGCTACGCCGAAGGCGAAAGCCTACCTCGCCGAGGTGGGCTTCGACCCACAGTACGGCGCACGGCCGCTGAAGCGCACCGTTCAAAATCTGGTGCAGAACTCGCTCGCGAGGCTCATGCTCTCGGGTGATATCGCCGAAGGTGATGAGGTGACTCTCGACCAGGGATCCAAGGGGTTAACGTTCAAAAAAAAGGCGGCAAAAACAGCGGTCCCTGCATAGCAAGGGATGGCCGAAAGGCCGACCAGGATCACCACAGCACGCCGGGATTGAGGATCCCGTGAGGGTCGAGCTGACGTTTCAGGGACCTCAGTCCGTCCCGTTCCAGCTGCGTGAACTGCAGGCCGAGAAGCTCTTTCTTCAGCTTGCCGATGCCGTGCTCGCCCGAAACGCTTCCGCCCAGCGATACGGCCGTTCGCGCCAACGTGAACGCCGCCTCTCGGGCCCTTGCAAGCTCTTCCCGGCTGTGGGGAAGAATGTTGACGTGCAGGTGCGCGTTTCCAATGTGCCCGAAAATGGCATTCTGCAAACCGGCCTCGCCAAGCACTCTCCGATAGGCGCGCATCATTTCGCCGAGCGCATTGTCGGGCACGGCGCAGTCAGTCGCCAGCTTTGTGAGACCAGGAACCTCGTCTCGCCTCTGTTGTATCAGTGCGTTTATCCGCTCGGGCAACGTGTGTCTCATCGCTCCGATCTCTTCCAGCTCGCTTCGCGCGGTTGCGGCCCACGTTCGTTCGGAGGGCACTCCGTGGGCCGCAAGAACGTCGCTAATCCGCAACAGGCATAGTCCGGTTTCAGAGTCGCTAGAGGCGGCGCACTCGACGTACAGAAGACCGTCCGCATCCGACGGTAACTTTGGCAACCCGCTGCGCGGCCCCACCTCGGCTCGTAGCGCCGCAAGAATAGATAGGGATTGGGAATCCATGTACTCGAGCGCTCTCGGATGAATGATCTCGTCCCCCTTAAGGTCCGCGACGAGGTCCTCCACGGGCTGTCCGCCTCGAAGAAAAGCGGCCACGCCGCACACCGCTTCCGGGCTTTCCGTGAGGAGAAGCTCGACGCCTGCCACCACTGCCAGCGTCCCCTCCCCTCCGATGAAAAGGTCGATGGCGTCGACTCCTGGTCCCGTGTAGTAACCGACGACGTTCTTGGTTTGGGGAACTCGAAGGGACGGAAGGCTGAGACGACGGCCGTTGACGAGGATTTCTTCGTCACGCGCCACTGTCTCGCCCCGGGTGAGCTTCACCGTATCCCCGTCGGCAAAAATGAGCGTCAAGCCCGCCACCCAGGCGCGAGTGGGCCCATACAGCAGCGTGCGCGCCCCGGTTGCGTTTGTGGCCACAATTCCGCCCAGGCTCGCTCCTCCCTCCGTCGGATCGACGGGGAATAAGTGATTGCCGGAAATCTGTCCCAGGGTTTCTCGCAGGGAATCGAGAGTCGTGCCCGGCGCGGCTTTCACCGTCCAGGCGTGGAAGCGGTCGGAAAAACTCACCTCAGGAGCGAAAATGAACCGTTCCAGGGAAACGAGGGACTCTCCGCCCGATGCCACAGCACCGCCCACAATTCCCGTCCGAGCGCCAGAAATGGTGACCGGCTCCTCGCGCCCCGCCAACTCGCTCACCGCCGAGGAAAGCTCGTCAAGAGATGAGGGAAAAAGGATTCTGCGGGGTAGTCCGGCGCGCAGGCCGGACTCATCATGCAGGTAGCGGGCGTATGAGGAAGCGATGAGGCGGGGATCCTCGACGGCGGGGCACCTCAAACCGAAGACATCATTTTCCCCAGAGCCGCAGCCGCGCAGAGCGGGACTGTGAACGTCTTGTGGGCGGAAGAGCCCCCGAGCTTCAGGACCACCTCGTTGCGGGGGACGCCGAGTGCCTTTGCCAGCACACGGGCGATTTCCGCATTTGCCTTGCCCTTCTCTGGCGGGACACGCACCGAGACGAGAAGCTCCGCGCCGCGAACGCCGAGAACCGAGTCTTCACGCGCGCCAGGCTTGGCTTTGACGCGCAGGAAAATGCACCTTGACCGGACCGTGAAAAAACCCTCCGGCATGGCATCATGATTGGTGTTTTCCGGGGGGCGAGTCAATTCATTTCACCTCGAAGAGTACCCTGTCCTCTCCGTCGCTCGTTCGGGCCACGGCGACGTGCGGCCCGGGCTCGAGCGGGAGCGTAAGTGACGGGTCCTGCACGCCGTGGGCCTTTTCTGCGCCGTCGACGTACAAGGAGATCGCTGCGCCTCCACGCGCGGCCGCCAGGAGCGGGATTCCCTGGTCCGAGAAGGGGAGCGTTGGATCCTCGTAGAACACCTGCCCGTTCACGGGAAAAAGGATCCGCACCTTCTCATTCGCACCAAGCAGGCTCTCTAAGAGAAGAGACTCGCGCGTCGCGGAACCCGAATGGAAGGTGTCCATCTCTGGCACGTGTTCCGCGTCGCGGAAATACTCCACGCGCTCGGACGGGCTGCGGTCCGTTGCGCGAAGCCCCGTAAGTGTGTCGATTCTGGCCTCTACAGCTCCTGCGGGAATATGGAACTCAGGAGCATCGGACTGCAGCCGCTTCAGAACGTCAACGACGAGCTGCGTCGGAACGATGCTTCCCGTCTTGTTGATCACTGCGCGACCGTCGAAGTTTCCCGCCCACGCGCCCACGGTGTAACGCGGAGTGGCGCCGAGGCACCAAAGGTTCGTGAACTCAGTCGATGTGCCGGACTTGAACATCGCGGGAAAGGGAGTAACGAAATACGTCCGCGTCCCGAAGCCGGTTGCCCGGGCGGAGGGGTCGGACAGGACGTTGCAGATCAACCACGCGGTGAAAGGGGAATAGACGCGGACAGACCCGCGTTGTTCGCTTCGGGCGACGCGCAGAGCGGGCAACGTTCCGCCTCGTGGAAAAACGCTAAAAGCCCTGACGAGCTCGAGAAGGGAGACCTCGGCGTTCCCGATGGCCACGCCTAGCCCATACCGGGACTGCGCGTCAGCCGGCAGCGCAAAACCGAGGTCTGAAAGGCGGCGGACGAAAGCAGGAATACCAACACGCGACAACGTATATACGGCCGGCACGTTGAGCGAGCTTGCCAGGGCGGTGCGAAGACGGACCACCCCATGGCTCCTCCTATCGAAGTTAGTGGGCCGATACGTCTCATCCGCCGGGGAGGCAAACTCAATCGGGCTGTCGGGAAGAAGCGTCGCCGCCGTCCAGCCGGTTTCCAGCGCGGTGGCGTAAAGAAACGGCTTCAAGGTGGACGCGCTCTGTCGACGGATCAGGACCCCGTCGATCTGTCCCGAATGGGAAGCGTCGGAGAAGTCTCTCGAGCCTGCCCAGCCGACGATGGCCCCCGTGGTGTTGTCGACCGCAACGACAGCAGCGTTTGTTACGCGGGCGGAAGCGTAGCGATCGAGGTAAAACCTCACTCTCTCCTCGATAAACGAATTGAGCGTCTCGTCCAGTGTCGTTCGCAGCTCGCCGTGATCCGGACGTAGTTGCCCTCTCAGGAGGCGTTCAGTGACGAACCGGACAAAGTGGGGGGCGTGCACGGGAGGCTTCGCTGATCTCACGGAAAGCACGGTGCGTCGGATCTCCTCCACGCTTATGCCGAGGCCCTTGGCCTCAGACGCTTCTGCGGCGGTGTGGATGATCTGTTCGGGATGGTCGAAGGGATCATAATAGCTCGGGTTTCGCGGAATGATCCCGAGCACGAGGAGTTGGGCAGGATTGAGCGCGGCAAGGTCCGTCCCGAAATACGTCCATGCCGCGGCGCCGACGCCGCGCGTGTTCCTTCCGAAAGGAAGGGAGCTCAGATATAGGGAAAGAATGCGATCCTTGGGAAGCTCCGACTCGATCTGTAGCGCGCGGAAGACCTCCACCAGCTTCCCGGCAAGGCTATGTTGGTGCGGCGAAATGATCCGCGCAAGCTGCATTGTAATTGTCGATGCCCCGGAGCGGGGGCCGCCTCGGAGCAGAGCGTCGAACGCACGGACCATTGCCCGAGGGTCAATGCCGGGGTGCGAGAAAAAGCGCTCGTCCTCCAGGAGGACGAAAAGGTCCCGGCAGGCCTGCGGAATATCTTCGAACGCGAGCGTCTCCCTGAAGCTCCCGCTTTTGCCGGCGACGAACGAGAGGAGTGTTCCGTACCGGTCCGTGATTCTTGTCCCTGAAGGATCGCGCTGGAACTCAACCAAAGCGCTCCAGGGAAGCCAGAATGGGATGGCGCTAGCGACCACAAGGGTGCCCAGAACGAGGAGCGCTCGAATGCGCGCGCGATTGAAATGAATCAACGCCTCGGCGGCGCGTCCGGTGTCAGCCATGCCATGCGTCCTCCTTCTACCATTTTATGGCTGTCCTTGACACCCCCCATCGGTTCCCGTACTTTAGCTGCCATGACCGGAGCCGAGCTGAAACGAAAATACCTTGATTTTTTCAAAGGAAAAGGCCATGCGGAGATCTCTGGCAAGTCTCTCATTCCAGAAAACGATCCAACGGTGCTTTTCACAACGGCGGGGATGCATCCGCTTGTGCCGTACATCCTAGGAGAGCCGCACCCGGCCGGCAAGCGCCTCGTCGACGTACAGAAGTGCATCCGCACCGATGACATCGAGGAGGTCGGAGATCCGTCGCACCTGACGTTCTTCGAGATGCTGGGGAACTGGTCCCTTGGCGACTATTTCAAGGAAGATGCCATAAGCTTCTCCTACGAGTTCCTGACCTCCTCGGAGTGGCTCGGCTTTTCCCCCGACGTTCTTTCCGTCACGGTCTTCGCCGGGGACAATGAAGTCCCGCCAGACAACGAAGCGGCCGGAATCTGGAAAAAAGTCGGCGTACCCGAAGACCGCATCCATTTCCTTCCCCGCAAGGACAATTGGTGGGGCCCCGCGGGTCAGACAGGGCCTTGCGGACCTGACACGGAGATGTTCATCGACACCGGCGCCGCCGCCTGCGGACCGTTTTGCAAGCCGGGATGCCACTGCGGGAAATACTTCGAGGTCTGGAACGACGTGTTCATGCAGTACAACAAGACCGCGGACGCGAAGTATCTGCCCCTTGCCCAGAAGACTGTCGACACTGGCATGGGAGTCGACCGGACAATTGCTATGCTCCAAGGAAAGAAGACGGTTTTCGAGACCGAGCTGTTCTGGCCCGTGATAGAGCGCTTGGCGGAGATCACGGGAAAGCGCTACGGGTCCGAGCAGACAACCGACACGTCTTTGCGAATTATCACGGACCACGTGCGCGCTGCCACCTTCATCCTCGGTGACGACAAGGGAGTCAAACCCTCCAACCTCGGCCAGGGCTACATCCTGCGCCGGCTCATCCGCCGCAGCATCCGCCATGGCCGCAAGCTCGGCCTGGAGGGCGGATTCCTCGGCAGGCTGGCGGACGACGTCGTGGCAATTTACCGCGACTCGTATCCAGAGCTCGCAGCTCGCGCCGCCATGATCTGCGCGGAGATGGGCCAGGAGGAAGAGCGATTCTCAGAGACGCTCCAGAAGGGGGAGAAAGAGTTCGAGAAGCTTATTCCCAACCTCTTGAAGAACCCGCAGAAGATTATCCCGGGCCGTGTCGCATTCCGGCTCTATGACACGTACGGTTTCCCCATCGAGATTACCGAAGAGCTTGCCCAGGAGAACGGAATGGGTGTGGATCGGAAGGGCTTTGAGGAGGCTTTCCAGAAGCACCAACAGCTGTCGAAGGCCGGAGCGGAGAAGACATTCAAGGGCGGTCTCGCCGACCATTCGGAAATGACCACGAAGCTTCACACCGCCACCCATCTCCTCCACCAGGCCCTGCGTGCCGTCCTCGGCCCCCACGTCGCCCAGAAAGGCTCGAACATCACCGTAGAGCGTTTGCGCTTCGACTTCTCCCATCCGCAGCCGATGACCGAAGATGAGGTCAGCAAGGTGGAGGCTATTGTTAACCAGCAGATCCAGAGGGACCTGCCGGTGCGTATGGAAATCATGACCCTCGAGCAGGCTCGGGCCGGCGGAGCCATCGCGCTATTCGGCGAGAAGTACGAAGAGAAGGTGAAAGTCTACTCCATCGGAGACTTTTCCAAAGAAGTCTGCGGCGGTCCGCACGTAGAGCACACCGGAGTCCTAGGGAAGTTCGTAATCCAGAAAGAGCAGTCATCCTCCTCGGGAGTTCGAAGGATCAGAGCGGTCCTGGAGAACTAGTCCCCAGCGCTCCCGCCCGCGGGGGCTACGGGAGTACCCGTTTGGCGAGTGCGGCGCACCGTGATAGGGCTCCCGTCCCGGGGCAGCTGCGCTAGGGACTCTTCTGCAGCTTCTCCAACAGCTCGGCCACGCCGAGGTTCTTCACCCCCATACGCTGGGCGCGCGTGAGCACCTCGAGGGCCTTGTCCTTCTTGTCCAGGGCGAGCCAAGACTGCGCTATTTCCAGGTACAGCCGAGGGTTCTTCGCGTCGTTCACGAGCAGCCCTGAGAGGCTCTCGATTGCCTCCAGGTAGTTGCCTTTCTCCTTGTTGATAAGGGCGAGCCCCAGCACTGCGTAGCTGTCGAACTCTATGTTCAACGCCTTGCTGTAATAATCTTTGGCAGTATCCAGGTCGTTCATTGCGCGGTACGAATCCCCGATCCTGGTAAGAATGACCTTGTTATCGGGATCCGCAGCGAGAATCTTCTGCCAGTAGAATAGGGACTCCTGCGGGTCGTTCATTCCGCGGTAGCAATCCGCTAGCCCGAACAGAGCGTAGAAGTTGTTAGGTTGGATTTCCAGAGCCTTCTTAAAGTACGGGATCCCCTTCTCGTAGGTCTTCAGCTTGCGATAGCAGTTTCCAATGGAGGTGAGCACCCAGATGTTCTTGGGGTCCTTCTCGTGCATGCGCTCCCAATAGGTGAGAGCCTCCCGGTACTCCTTGAGGTCGAAATGCAAGTAGCCCAGGCCGGTGAGCGCGTACGGGTTGCCTGGGTCGATCTCCAGGATCTTGTGGTAGATCTCCTTGGAACGATTGAAGTCAAGCACCTTGCGGTATGCGTCGGCGATGCGGGTGAGCACCGTCACGTCACTGTCCCCCTGGGCGAGGTATTTCTCCCATATTTCGATGGCGCGGTGGAATTGCTTCAGGGACCGGTAGCTGTCAGCGAGCCCGACCAAGGCATACTTGTTGCCCGTGTGATAGCCGAGGCATTCCTCGTAGTAGCGGATTGCCTCGTGGTACGACTTCCGCTTGCGCGCGGCGTCCCCCATGCCGACAAGCGCGTAATTATTCTGAGGCTCCACTTCCAGAATGCGCCGGAAGTTCTCCTCTGCCTCAGCGATATGGTCCTCCTTAAGGAGCTGGTAGCCCCGCTTGGAGAGCTCGGATATCGATACCTGGATCGGTTCCGACATTTTGTTTTCATTGCTCATGTCGTACCCGCTTTCTTCCCCTCTGCCAGCCATTGTTTCATCACCTTCGCAATTCTTTCTATCAGGACAGCCACTTTTTCAGGAGCCGGGGCAACCCAATACGCCCGCAGGGCTTCCAAGGGCTTTCCCCCGTCCGCCAAACGGTCCCCGATCCTGATTAGACCGTCGGAGTATTTTGTTGTAATGAAGATCCTTTGCGCGAGATCGAGATCCCCCTTGTTGAAAAGCTCGTTGCCCCTGCGGATGAGCGCTGCTCTCTGCTCTTTGTTGATCCGCGCGTTTGTTTCCTGCGTTGTCTTGAGAAATCCCCCTGGTGGCAACTTTTTCAGGATATCGTGCGCGCTCATGCGTTGGCAACATTACCTACAATTTCAAGATACCTGTTTCGCCACCAAGAGTAAAGAACTCCCTTCCTCATCAAAGGCCGCTTCGACCGCCACGCGGGCTCTGCTCAGCCGATCTGTCCCTTGGTGGACATCTGCTGCTCGGCGGGAGCATATGATTCATGAACGCACTTTCCCAGCGCTTTGAACGCTGCTTCTACAATGTGATGGCTGTTGCGGCCCCGGCGAGCATCGACGTGGAGGCTGACACGTGCTTGCGAAACAAGCCCCTCGAAAAACTCCCTCAGAAGCGACAGGTCGAACGTGCCCGCCCATGCCTGCGGCAGCTTCACGCGCCACACGAGTGTGGGTCTGCCGCACACGTCGATGACGACCTGGGCCAGCGCTTCATCCATTGGAATGAGCGCATGCGCAAAGCGCTTAACCTGGCCGGTCTTCGCGAGCACCGCGGAAAGGGCCTGGCCGAGGACCAGCCCGACGTCTTCCACGAGATGGTGAGCATCAACGTCGAGGTCGCCTTTCGCGTCGACCTCGAGCATGAATCTTCCGTGGAAAGCCATACTGGTGAGGAGGTGATCGAAAAATGGCAGCCCGGTGCGCACCATGCCCTCAGCGGCCACGTCGGGATCCAGAGTCAAAGTAATATCACTCTCGCGCGTCGTACGCGCGATCTGCACTTTTCGAGAAGCCACGTTGGTCTTTCCGCCTTTACGTCACAATTGTAGTGATGGAAAAAGGAAAATCAAGAGCGGCCTACTCTCTTTCGTGCAGCAGCACCTTGAGCTGTTTGATCTCGCTCACGAGGCGGTCACGCGTCATGTCGCGGAAACGACGCGGGAC
>Ga0326727_10025332_pt1 | contig 11133 bp, 12 predicted proteins | sample MB2enrmetagenome_FD_207643 | JGI IMG/M metagenome (GOLD analysis project Ga0326727, IMG submission 207643) | Lab enriched peat soil microbial communities from McLean, Ithaca, NY, United States - MB29MY | ecosystem: Environmental > Terrestrial > Soil > Wetlands > Peat | place: USA: New York... | reverse complement strand
ACATCGTAGCCGACGCCGCCGGCCTCGACGATGGCCTGGTTCGGATGCTTCGAAATCAGGGTTCCGCGAAGATGAGCAATCATGAGGAGCGTTTCACGTTTTTCATTCCACGTTTCACGTTATAGAACCGCGGTTGGCAATTGGCATTTGGCAAAGCCCGGGACCAAACCGTTTCGCGATTCCTGTATAGTTTACAGCGCAGATTAAGCTAACCGGTTCGCGGAATCTGCGTAAATCTGAACGGAATTGCGCTCTTAACGTGAAACGTGAAACGAAAAACGTGAAACGGTCCCTACGCTCTGCGCTTGTAATACACGGCAAATTCAAAGCCGGGATTGGCCGGGAACAATTCGGCGACGCTGCGGAGGCGTTCGGCCATGGCCGCGGGCGCCAGCAGCGGATATTCGCGTTCGCGCAAATCGTAATAATCCACGTCGATGTAAGTGGAGAGCATGTAAATGGCAATGGCATCGGCGAAGGAAGCTTCCAGATAATCGGCGCGGGCCTGCTCCGCGTCGGGTCCTCCGCTGGTGGCCACTTTGCGCAATTCATGGGCATCGAGGCTGGTTTCGCCGCGCACGCGGTCCTGGATCTGCCTGGCCACCACGTCGGTAAAGGCTTGCGACACGCCGGCGCGCTCCACAAAGGCATGGCCCACGTTGATATAAAACTCGAAGGCGATGGAAAAGCGGTCTTCCATCAGGCGCGTGGAAATGAACACGCACTCGGAATTGCCCAACTTCAAGTTGCGGTGGCAGACCGCGTTCTCGCTGAGTTCCACGTCGTAACGCTCGGCGATAAGCGTTTCTTCTCCCTGCCCCAGCGTCAACGGCACAAAGTAGTAGGCCTTGCGATCCAGCGCCGCGGCAATCATCCCCGGGACCGCGGCAATCATCCGCTCCAGATCATGAGTGGCCAGCAGTAAATCGCCAAAAACGGCATAACACACGCCGTTGGAAGCCTGCTGTACGGGAGTGGTACGCAGGATTTCAGAAGGAATGTGCGTAACTGTCGGCACCGGATCGGGCATGCGCTAAGTATAGCAATAACAAGCGGGTCGTCGGCCCTCGGCCGGGAAACCCAGGCTCACAGTTTACAGTTCGCAGTTTGTGGCCAGACAAAAAAACACTGACTGATCGAGAAGAACCCGCCAATGTCGAGGCGCTGTTTGACGGCAAACTGTGAGCCGTGAGCGGCAAGTTCATTGGCCCGAAAATGTCCGATTGGCCAATAGGCTACTGGCCATTTGTCAAATTTTGGTGTGAGCTGAACGGCAGGCGCTTAATACTTTATTACTTGACACTTGTGCCAGTTTGGAACCATGCTCAGTTTATGGTGCAGGCCCAGATAGAACAGCGGGCAACGCGTCGTTTCTCGCTGCGATTGCCGCTGGTAGTAAGCAATTCGCAAGGTGGCGAAATTTCCGCGGTTACGCGCGATATCAGCTCTCGCGGAATTTGTTTTTACATGGATGCGCCGCCGGCGATTGATTCCGATTTGCAATTTACCCTGACGTTACCCCCCGAAATTACCTTGACTGGCCCCATCCGGGTGCGCTGTTTCGCCCGTGTGGTTCGCGTAAAAGAAGGCTCCGAAGGCGTGGGCGCGGCCGTGGCCGCGGTGATTAATCGCTACGAATTCCTTGCCGACCGGTGCTAAATAGTCCTGCCGTTTACAATGGCCTGGTGGCTAAGAAAGCGGCGTCCCGACAAAAAATTCAGTTTTTGCAGGCGGAGAATCTTGCGGCCATTCCCTGGCTGGTCCATGGCTTCAGCACCCGTGCCGGCGGTTTTTCCAGGATTTATGGCGGCAATGCCCTGAACCTCGGTTATACGCGGGACGATTCCCGTGCTGCCGTGGATAGAAATCGAGCCGCCTTGCAAAAGGCTCTGGGCGCGCCGGATTGGCCTCTGGCGATGGTTCATCAGGTCCATTCCGACCTGATTTGGCTTGAGGAGCGCGAACACCCCGGAGTCGGCGACGGCTTGCTCACCCAGACGCCCGGCGTACTGCTTTCAGTGCGTACCGCCGATTGCCATCCCATTTTGCTGGTCGATGTCAGGAAGCGCGCCGTTGGCGTACTGCACGCGGGTTGGCGCGGTACGCTCAAACGCATTGCCGAAAAAGGAGTTGGCGAGATGCGCCGGTGGTTCGGCTCGCGGCCGGAGGATCTGCGGGCGGCCTTGGGCCCCGGCATTCATGGCTGCTGTTACGAAGTCGGGGAAGAAGTGCGCGAGCAGTTCCATTCGCAATTTGACTACGCGGACGCGCTGTTTACGGAAACCAAGGAATCCGATCCCATCCGGGACCGTTATCCTTTGCTGTTTTTGACCGCCCGCGCGCCAGGGCACATTGAGCCTTGTCTGCCGGTGAAGATCCGGCTGGACCTGGTGGAGGCCAACCGGCGCCAATTATTGGCTGCCGGCTTACGCTCGCGCCATATTTGGGCGTCTCCGCTGTGTACGGCCTGCCACACGGATAAGCTCTTCTCCTATCGTGCCGAAAACGGTAAAACCGGGCGTATGATGGCCTTGGCGGGAATTAGGGACAAGTAATCAGTAGAATCCTCCCCCTGATTACTTCGGTAACGAACACTTGCCACTAGGGCGGAAATTTGAGAACGTTATTACCAGAGCTGTGCAGAAGGTTTTGCATAACTCGCCGAAAAGATAGGATTTAGAGTAAATTAGAAGGCGAGCGGAGCGATATCGATGACCAAAGCCGACCTGATCGACGAAGTTTCACGGGTGGCGGAATTAACCCGCAAGGACAGCGAAGTTATTGTGGAGAGCATTTTCGATAGCGTGGTTCGTTCCTTGCGCGCCGGCGACAAGATCGAGATCCGCGGGTTCGGTAGTTTCCGGACGCGCCAGCGCAAAGCCCGGGTCGGACGGAATCCGAAAACCGGCGACCGGGTGGATGTGCCCCCAAAGAAGATTCCTTATTTTAAGCCCAGCAAGGAATTGAAGGACTTGGTGAACCATACGCTGGTAGCGGCGGCGCCTCTCGTTCAAGAAGCTCCTCCTGCGGGAATTGAGTAATCGGGTAATTTGTAATTTGGTAATTGAAACCCCGCGGTCTTCCCGCGGCGGTCATTCCTTGCGTTTTCCCAATTTCCCGAACCAGTGATTTGCTTGTAGCGCTGGTTAACCGTACACTTCTGCTCGCGAGAGGATATATGACAGAAGAGCGGCGTTCCCGGACCTGGTTCTGGGTGATGATCGGCGGCGGAGCCTTTTCCCTGTTTCTGCTGGTAATTTTCCTGCTGGTGTATGCCAGCCTGCGTTCCGGCGAAGACAACGACGGCTTTGCCAGCTTTGGCGACAAGATCGGGATTGTGGATCTGGAAGGCGTAATTCTTACGCCCAAGGAAACGGTCAAAGAGCTGCGGCGTTTTGCCGACGACGACTCGATCAAAGCCATCATTTTGCATGTCAATTCTCCCGGCGGCGGCGCGGCGGCTTCCGAGGAGATTTATCGCGAAGTGCGGCGCATACGGGACCAGAAGAAGAAGCGGATTGTTGCGTCGATTGAAACCGTGGGCGCCAGCGGCGCCTATTACGCGGCTTCGGGGACCAATAAAATTTTTGCCGATAACGCCAGCATTGTCGGCTCCATTGGCGTGATCGCCGAGTGGTACAACTACGGCGAACTGATCCGCTGGGCCAAGCTGAAGCAGGAGCTCTTGAAGTCCGGCGAATTCAAGGACACCGGCAACCCCACCCGGGAACTTACACCCGCCGAGCGGCAGTACATGCAAGGCATGATCGACAACATGTTTGGCCAGTTTGTGGCGGCGGTTGCCGATGGCCGGGGCGCGAAAGTTGACGATATTAAAGCGATCGCCAACGGTAAAGTTTGGACCGGACAGCAAGCCTTATCCCTGAAGCTGATCGATCAGATCGGGGATTTCCGTGCCGCCGTCGAGGACACGGCCAAAGCTGTGGGCATCAAAGGCGAGCCGAACCTGATTTTCGCCGAGAAGGAAAAACGGTCGATTATGGATTTGCTGTTCGGCGACGTCAGCGACATGCTCCCCGATCAAGCCAAGTTGATGGAAAAGAATCCGGGATTTTATTTTCTCTGGAAATAGAAAAACGCCGTCGGCTCTCGGCCATCGGCCTTCGGCCAGCAAAACCCGCATTTGGCTATTCGCAATAGCGCTGTTTGAACGCTCCGGCCGACGGCGCTATGCTTTTGGCATCAGCAGTTTTACCGCATCAGGAATAATTTCCAGAGTGGCCGGCAGCGTGCCCAGGGGTTCTCCGTCCGCTTCGACATGGATGCGTACATCCGAGGACGGCAACCGGCACTCCACCGCGGTGGCGTTGAGCAATTCGATTTCCGGGACGCGCGGATGCCGTCCCAACAGCACCGCCAGGACATACCACAAATAGCGGAGCCGGCTGCGGGTCTTGAAGGCCAGCAGGCAAAGGTCATTGCGTCGCAGCGCCGCCTCCGGAACCAGTTGTCCCAGCAGGCCGCCGAAATTATTGATGCGCACGGCCAGCAATTGCGAGACGCGCGCCGTCCTGGTGGTGCAGGCCCGGGCGCCGCGTTCCGACAATTCAACTTCAAACAGGGGATAGCGATGGGTGACCCACACCCGCAGCGCCCCGGCCATGTAAGCGACATAGCCCCAGCGGCGCTTAAGCTGGGTGTTCAAGCCGTATAGAAGATGAGCATCCGGGCCGATGCCGGCGGCCACGGTGAAATACCGCGAGCCGGCGCTGCCGTCATGCTGACGATACGAAATGCGGCCCACCGCGATGCTAACGGACGAAGACGCGAGCAGCGCCCGCGCTATCTCATCGGCGGCGCCCGGCAAGCCCATGTCCGCGGCCAGCGCGTTGGCGGTCCCCAGCGGAACCACCCCCAACATCGCCGAACTGCCCACCAGGCCCTGCAGGACTTCATGCACCGTCCCATCCCCGCCGCAGGCCAGGATCGCGTCACAGCCCAGACGCACGGCCTCCAGCGCCTGCGCGCCGGCGGTTCCCGGACCGCGGGTCGCCACCGCATCCGCCTCCACGCCGGCGTCGCGCAGCACCGCCAGCACGGTCTCGATCTGCGCGGCCCGCCGGTCCTGTTGCTGGCCGGACATCGGGTTGTAGATAAGAGCAGCTTTGCGAAAAGAAGTCATCTTAGAGAGTGGCGAGTTGCGTGTTGCGAGTTGCGAGTCATAAATCGTCTGCCGCACCCGGAAGAATGAATCCATGAGAACTACGATGGTATTCTCGCATGTGCGCTATGCCAGCGGCCACTACGGATTTAGCCGCAGATCAACGCGGATTGAAAAACCCGCCCTGGTTTTGATCTGCGTTAATCTGCGGCATGGTTCGGTTCGCGTTTGTCCGAGCCTAATAGGGCCTGCAGGCGCTACAATTTCGCCATGCCGACTGCCGTTAAAGAGAAAGACGTAGAGCGCCGCCTCGAGCAGTTGCGCGAGCAGATTCGCCATCACGAGTATCTCTACTACGTGCTCGACCAGCCCGCGCTCAGCGACGCCGAGTTCGACTTCCTGATGAACGCACTGAAAGCGCTGGAGAAACAGTATCCCGGGCTGGTGACGCCGGATTCGCCCACCCAGCGCGTGGGCGGCAAGCCGCGCGAAGGCTTCGTTAAGCTGCCGCACTCCACGCCCATGCTCTCGCTCGACAACGCTTACAACGAAGCGGAACTGCGCGACTGGGAACGGCGCGTGCATGAGCTGAGCGGCGTGAGCGAAATCGAGTACGTCTGCGAACTCAAGATGGACGGCCTGTCGATGGCATTACGCTACGCGCCGGAGGGCGCCGCGTCTGCATCTTCGCGCCTGGTGCTGGGACTGACGCGGGGCGATGGTTCCACCGGAGAGGAGGTTACGGCCAACGTGCGGACCATCCGTTCGGCGCCGCTGTCGGTGGCGCGCAAGAAGCTGGAGAAGCATGGCGTCCCGCCGGAATTCGAAGTGCGGGGCGAGGTCATTATCCCGGTGGCCGCGTTCGAGCGGATGAACGAAGAGCGCGAGCGCCAGGGGCTGGCCCGCTTTGCCAATCCGCGCAATGCCGGCGCCGGCGCGGTGCGCGTGCTGGACCCGAATATTACCGCCCTGCGCCGCCTGGATTTTTACGCGTATTTCCTGCTGGTCAACGGCCGCATTTTCGGCAGCGAGCAGTGGGAGAACCTGGAAGCGCTGGCCGCCGCGGGTTTCAAGGTCAACCCCAACCGGAAACTGGCGCGCAGCATCGATGAGGTTTGGGAGTTCATCAACCACTGGGAAGCGAATCGCGAATCGCTGCCGTATGAAATCGACGGCATCGTGATCAAGGTAAATCGCGTGGCCCTGTGGGACGAGTTGGGATTCACCGGCAAAGCGCCGCGTTGGGCCATTGCATACAAGTATGCCGCGCGAGCCGGCGTGACCGAGATCGAGGACATCCTGGTGCAAGTGGGCCGGACGGGCAAGCTGACGCCGGTGGCCGCGCTTAAGCCGGTGCCCATCGGCGGCACTACCGTCAGCCGCGCTACTTTGCACAACATGGATGAGATCGGGCGGCTGGGGGTGCGCATTGGTGATTGGGTGCAGGTCGAGCGCGGCGGCGACGTGATCCCCAAGGTCGTCAAGGTGGTGGACGATAAGGACCATCCGCGCGGTCACCGGCGCTTTCATATGCCGGAGCGCTGTCCGGTATGCGAGGGACACATCGTCAAGATGGAAGACGAAGTGGACTATCGCTGCGTGAACGCCAATTGTCCCGCCAAGCTGCGCGAAACCATTCTGCATTTTGCCTCGCGCCCGGTGATGAATATCGACGGTCTGGGCGAGGTTCTGGTCAATCAACTGGTGGAGCGCGGCTTGGTAAAAAATATCGCCGATATTTATCGCCTTACCAAAGAAGAGCTGCTGCAACTGGAGCGCATGGGCGACAAGTCGGCGCAGAACGTTCTGGACGAAATCGAGGCCTCCAAGGGGCAGCCGCTGGAACGGGTGATTTTCGCCCTGGGAATCCGCTTCGTCGGCGAGCGCACCGCCGAGTTCCTGGCACAGCACTTCGGCTCCCTGGATGTTCTGATTGAGACGGCAACGCTCGAAGATGCAGAAGAAAGCATAGCGAAGCTGCAGGAGGTCGAAGAGGTGGGCCCGCGCATCGGCGAAAGCATCCGCGAATTCTTCGCGGAGCCGAAAAATCGGCAACTGGTGGAAGACCTGCGTGATGCCGGCCTGAGTTTCACCGGCAAAAAGAAGGAACCTGGCACGAAGCTGGCGGGCAAGACCTTCGTCATCACCGGCACGCTCGCCCGCCGCACCCGCCAGGAAGCGAAGAAGATGATCGAAGACGCCGGCGGCAAGGTTACCGCAACGGTCAGCAAGAAGACCGATTTTGTAGTGGCTGGCGCCGACCCGGGCTCCAAGCTCGATAAGGCGCGCGAACTGGGCGTGCAAGTGATCGACGAAAAGGAAATGGAGTCGTTGGTGGGAGGATAGCCAGCCTTTTCACCGCAGAGGACGCAAAGGAAAAACCGAAAAACAGCCGCAGATCAACGCAGAGGAACGCTGATGAAAACACCGGGCAATTCTAAGCGTTCAAGTTGTTCTGATCATTGTTTATCTGCGTTAATCTGCGGCAAAAAGGGTTTGGTCCTGTTTTCCTCTGCGCTCTCTGTGTCCTCTGCGGTGAAGAAATCATTGGGCTGGCCGGTCTTCCAACTGGTTCATGAGGCGCAGTGCGCTGCATTGGCGGCAGGGGCACCACTCGCGCAGGAACTCCCAGGAATAAATGCCGTGCTGATGGCCGTCGCTCCAGGCGAAGCGGATGGCGTATTTGCCGACGCCAGTGGTTTCCGTCGGTTTCACCGCGGGCTTGAACATGGGCAGGGCCAGGGGATCGGGTTTGGCCGGCTGCCCGGGCTCGCGTCCGTCTTTGGTGCGGGCCGCATCGCATAGCGCGCAAGGGCAGGCCTCCCGCAGCCAGGCAAAGCTGTAATGGCTCTTGTGGCCATCTTTCCAATCGATAGCCATACCGGAACCGCCGGTGACATCCACTTTTACGGCGGTGGGCGTTACATCCGGTCCCGGAACGCCTTGCAACGGGGTATGTTGCGTTGGTTCGGAGGGCGACATAACTTGAGTATAAGGCAATCGGCGAGGACGGTTTCCCGTTCAAGGTTAGCGGCGCGACCGCCGGGTTGCGATCTCGCAATTGGCTGAACTTCAGCGACTTCCGGGACCTGAAGTGGTTGGTTCTTGCGGGAAAGCATGCAGCTCTTGTAAAATTTATCTTTTGCGCAATACGACCCAATAGGAACTGGAGCAATCATGGCACAAGTTTGTGATGTTTGCGGCAAGGGGCCGCAGTTCGGCAACAATATCAGCCACGCCCACAACGTGACCAAGCGGCGCTGGAATGTAAATCTGCGCCCGGTGCGCGCCAAGGTCGCCAGCGGCAGCAAGAAAATGCGCGTTTGTACTTCCTGCCTGCGCAGCGGCAAAGTCGCCAAGGCGTAACTGCGGGCAATTCTTCTTGTACAAAAAGGCGTCGGGCAGAGACGCCTTTTTTGTCGTGTGCAATTGTTGGGTAACCACCAGGAAGACGAACGCAGAGGACGCAAAGGACGCGGAGGAACCTTATGCCCAGGATAGTGTTGGATATGATTCCTTGAGCCGCATTCCTTTTATGAAATCATAAATCTCTAATCGCAGGCCGGAAGGCGGGGCGCTTCTGGCCGAAGACCGACGACCGAAGGCCGAAGGCGTTTTCCGCTGCGTCCCCTGCGTTCGTTTTGCTCACGCCAGGGCGATTACGTCGATCTCGACCAATACATCCTTCGGCAGGCGGGCGACCTCCACGGTCGAACGTGCCGGCGGATTCTGATCGAAGTGGCGGGCGTAAACTTCGTTCATGGCGGCAAAATCAGCCATATTCTTGAGAAACACCGTGGTCTTCACCACATGATCGAACGAAGTACCGGAGCGAAGCAGGATGCCTCCTATATTCTGCAGGACGCGTTCGGTTTGCGCAGCAATATCGCCGGCGATGAGTTGTCCGGTGGCGGGATCCAGGGCGATCTGGCCGGAAGTGAAGACAAATCCGTTGGCTTTGATCGCCTGGGAATACGGCCCAATGGCCTGCGGTGCTTTCGGGGTGGAAATAATCTCTTTCATCGGTCCTCCGGCCGGGTCCGCCGGCCTTTATGCGGGGAATGCTAGCGGCGCTCAGGTTTCGGCCAGACCAGCCAGCGCAGGAACATATTTACCAGGCTCAGCACAATGGCGCCCCAGAATGCCGCCCGAAAGCCCGAAACGCTAAACCCGGGAGCGAACCAGGTGGCGAATTTCAACATCAGGGCGTTGATCACGAGCCAGAAAATGCCGAGTGTCAGCACCGTCAAAGGCAGGGTAATCAGCTTGAGCAGCGCGCCCAGGGTGGCGTTTACCAAGCCGATGACCAAGGCGGCCCAGAGGGCGGTCACGAACCCGTCCACATGAATGCCACGAACCAGGTAGGACACCGCCAGCAGGGCCAAGGCGCTCAATATCCAATTTACGATCAGCCGCATAGGCGAAGCATAATCGCTTGCCTCCCGCCATGTCATCCTGCGTGCGCCGCCGAAGTCCGTTTTTTTTCGATTCTCCGGAGGTGTTTAACGGGGAAATCAGTATGTGTCCAGCCGGGCGCGGGCGCGTTACAATCATAGTTCGACTCCACAATTGGACGGCTTATGAATAACCGTATGTACCAGCCCCTGTGGGCGATTGATCCTGAGGTGGCCAACGCCATTGCCAACGAAGAACGACGGCAGCAGGAAGGCCTGGAACTGATCGCTTCCGAGAATTTCGTCAGCGAGGCCGTGCTGGAAGCCATGGGCTCGGTCTTTACCAACAAGTATGCGGAAGGCTATCCGGGGAAGCGCTATTACGGCGGCTGCGAGTTCACGGACGTCGTGGAGAATCTGGCGCGCGACCGCGCCAAACAGCTTTTCGGCGCCGATCACGCCAATGTGCAGCCGCACTCGGGATCGTCGGCGAACTTCGAAGCCTACGCCGCCATATTGCAACCGGGAGATACCATCCTGGGCCTGAACCTGGCGCACGGCGGACACCTGACTCACGGGCATCACCTGAATTTTTCCGGCAAGACCTACAAGATCGTTCCCTATGGCGTGACCAAGGAAACCGAAACCATCGACTACGACGAGGTTGAGCGGCTGGCCGAACGGGAGCGCCCGAAGCTGATTATCGGTGGCGGCAGCGCCTACCCGCGTTTTATCGATTTTGCCCGCATGCGCCAGATTGCGGACAAGGTTGGCGCCACCTATCTGGTGGATATGGCGCACTTCGCCGGCCTGGTTGCCGGCGGCGTCCATCCGTCCCCGGTACCGCACGCCCAGATTGTTACCACCACCACGCACAAGACGCTGCGCGGTCCGCGCGCGGGCATGATCCTGTGCACCGCCGACCTGGCCGCGGCCATCGATAAGGCTACGTTCCCGTTTGCGCAGGGCGGCCCGCTGGTGCACATGGTGGCGGCCAAAGCGATCTGCTTCAAAGAAGCCATGCAGCCGGAGTTCAAGGAATATGCCCGCCAGATTGTGGCCAATGCCAAAGTGCTGGCGGAGACGCTGGCGGCGGCCGGCTGGCGCATCGTGAGCGGCGGCACCGACACCCACCTGATGCTGGTGGATGTGTTCTCGCAGGGCATGCTGGGCAGCGAAGCCGAAAAGGCCTTGGGGCAGGCCGCCATCACCGTCAATAAGAACGCGATCCCGTTCGATACCAATCCCCCGATGAAGCCCAGCGGCATCCGCATCGGCACGCCCGCGATGACCACCCGCGGCATGAAAGAACCGGAAATGCGGCAGATTGGAAAGTGGATCGACGACGCGCTGCACAATCGGAATGACGCGGGCCGGATGGGCCGCATCCGCCAGCGCGTGCTCGAAATGTGCGAGGCGTTTCCGCTTTATCCCGAGCGCCGCATCCGGCACGAAGAGCAGTTGGCAGCAAACAAGTAGTTAGGAGCTAGCCTGGATTATTCACCAGATCTTCTCGGACACCGAGAGGATGTCGCGTGTTTACGGTGGAAGAGCCGGCCTTTAGGCCGGCGGCTAGAGCGACACTCTGTCTCGGGCTTTACAGGCTGCTGAAAAATT
>Ga0326727_10025331_pt1 | contig 11133 bp, 10 predicted proteins | sample MB2enrmetagenome_FD_207643 | JGI IMG/M metagenome (GOLD analysis project Ga0326727, IMG submission 207643) | Lab enriched peat soil microbial communities from McLean, Ithaca, NY, United States - MB29MY | ecosystem: Environmental > Terrestrial > Soil > Wetlands > Peat | place: USA: New York... | reverse complement strand
AAGAGTCGCCTGCAGGCGGAGTGCCATCTCGAACCAACCGAGCAGCTCGGCAAGGCCCGTCACCGGCTCAGGTCGACGGGCTTTCCCTCGAATGCCTCAATGGCGTTAGCTGCCCGGTGCAGAAGGTCGTGCGAAATCTCCGACAGGGCACGAGAAGCAGCTAGTTCCTCCCCGATGGCAGGCACGTCCGGATCGATCGGCTTCCGGCGCGCCCGCCCCCAGCCGGTCAGATCGTGTGGTCCCCCGCGCAAGCGAGCACTCGCTTGCGTCGTCGTGTCATCTTCGGTGAAGACGATCTCAACGGTCCAGACACGGTTCCCAGCCATGTCTCCACCTCCCACCGCCGGTCTCTTCTGTGCCTCTCACGTCCGACGCGACGGTTCATGGCTCATCTCGCGCCAGTTGTGACCTCGGCGCCAGAGCCGAAAGTCACCAATCAGCACGACGACCCGCTCTCCATTCTTGAGATGAGGTCGCCTCGTCTATCCCCAGCCCGGCGGGCTTGACCGCTGGACGAGTAGCTCGGATGGATCGGGCCGACCCAACGGACGTGGGAGCTTTTAGCGCTCTCCGGACCTTCGGGTTTGTCAGACCGTCCCGACATCTCTCGGGCGCCTTCCGGACGCTGCTCGCCTACCTGTTGGGAGTCCTGCGTGCCGGAACAGGCCGCTCCAAAGCCCAGGGGCTCACGAAGTGGCGCCGAGACGATGTCAGCAGGACCACCCACCCCCTACGCCGCCACGTGGGCGAACGTGGGCGCCGGTCCGGCCAACGTCGGGCGCCAAGCGGCACACCGACCAGCAGTAGCCCAGCTCACAACCCTAACTGGCGACCGGTGGTGCCACCCAGCAGATCCTCGGACCCTCAGGGTCCGCTCCGTACTGGCCGACACATAGAGGAGTGAACGAGAGTGTCCGTGCGGACGTCGACTACGAGGCGTTGCTGGAACGTGCACGTCTGGCGGCGACGCCGGAGGCTTGTGAAGCGTGCCTGGTCGAAATCGCGCGGGCGTTCGAGTCAGCAACCACTCCTGCCGACCAGGCCCAGCTGCTCATGTGCCGGGCACGAGTGAGATCGAACCAGTGGCTGACCCGCGAGGTCTGTGAGGACGCCGTCGCGGCGATGACTCTCTTCGAGATGGCTGGATACGATGAGCTTGCCATCGCCGCGGCGAGTCTCGGTGCGGCTCACGCTTCCCGCCTTGGCGATGTTTCGCTCGCCTCGGACCTTGCGACAAAGAGCGTCCTGGGCCTGGACTCGGTCAACGACGACTATCTCCGGTGGGAGATCACCAACCGGCTCGGTATCTTCTGTTACTCACTGTTCGACTACGACCGGGCAGTGGAGCTGTTCGAGGTCTCTTCCGCCGCCGCCGAGCGCTTGGGTGACGGAGAGAAGGTCTGCCGTCAGCTGCAGAACATCGCTGACGCGTTGCTACTTGGCTCCCGCGAGCAGCGCATGTCCCACCTGGGGGCTGGCACCGACAAGCTCGAACGCGCTGAGGCGATCGTACGAAGATTGCGCCTCGAGGGCACACCGGAGCTCAACCGTCGGTTCGGCAGCCACCGCCTGCTCGCAGAGGTCCTCTGCGACTTGGACCGCGTGGAGGAAGCGCTACAGGTGCTAGACGAGTTCCGGAGTGAAGCGAACGCCATCCTGCAGGCAGCTCAACGCGCCGCCGCCGCACTGGTCGAGGCCCGATGTCTCCGCCTGGCAGGCCGGGTGGAGGAAGCCCTGGCTGCCGCCGACCGCGGTATGCGGATCGGCGAGTCGAGCTACGACGAACACGAGTTGATACTTGCGCTCGAGGAGCTGGCCGCTTGCAAGGAGGCTGCTGGTGACTTCCAGAGCGCACTGGCGGATACCCAAGAAGTCAACAGACACATCCGGGCGATGCACCACCGCCAGACAAGACAGCTCGTGCAACACGTCTGGTCACGCGCGGACCTCGAACGGGATCACAGCAATCTCCAAACCCAGGCAGCGCAGGCCACGCGGTCGGCTGAAGAGGACGTCCTGACCGGCATGGGCAACAGGAGATTGCTCGAGCGCTTCCTCTGTGAAGAGGCGGTGCGGCAGACCGAAGTGGCCTGCATCATCGCCGACATCGACTCGTTCAAGGAAATCAACGACACGTTCGGCCACGACTTCGGCGACGCGGTGCTGCGGCAAGTCGCCGGCCTGTTCGCGAGTAAGGCGCGAAGCGGTCAACTGGCCATCCGTTACGGCGGGGACGAGTTCGTCGTGGCGCTGCCGGGTGTCAACCTGGCAAGTGCTTACGGATTCGCCGAGCGACTGCGGCTCGCCGTCTCGGGACTGGACTGGACAACGCTCGCGCCCGGCCTTCACGTCACGATGAGCTTTGGGGTGGCATGCGGTCCGGCGGAGGGCTGGCACGCGGCGCTGACCGCAGCAGATGGGCGGCTTCTCGACGCCAAGCGGCGGGGCAGGAACGCCGTCGTCACGGCCTCTATCGGAGCACTCACGAAGTGAGCGTGGCACCGAACCCGTAGCGAACTGGTTGCGGCCCCGTGGGTTTGGCAGCACGCGACCGAACCTCACGCCCGGCTTCTCGAAGGCGAGCGGTCCCGGCTCGCCACTCAGCTCGGCGAGCTCGCCGGTGACCTACTCGAGGACCTGCGCCGCCTCGACGAGCAGATCAAAGAGTCCAGGCGGCGCCTGGAAGCGGTGGTGAAGGCGTCGAGGACCTCGACCACGAAGATCTTCGGTGTCGGCCCGGTGGTCGCCGCCACGGCGATCGGGCTCACTGGAGATGTGACCCGATTCCCGAACCGGGATCACTTCGCCTCGTTCAACGGCACCGCGCCCATCGACGTGTCCTCCGGCGGCAAGAAGGTTTACCGGCTGTCCCGACGCGGGAGTCGCCACCTCAACCACGCCCTTCACATGGCGGCGGTCACTCAGATCCGCCACCGCCACAGCGAAGGGCGTGCCTACTACGAGCGCAAGGTGGCCGAGGGCAAGGGTCACAAGGAAGCCCTCCGCTGCCTCAAGCGGCGTATCAGCGACGCGCTCTACGCCTGCATGGTGGAAGACGCCAAACGAGACGGACGGCTGCTCGAGCGAGGCCCGGGAGGGCAATCGGGGAACGGCTCTGTCTCCAGCGCGGCCGGCTCACACCCGAGACACCGGCTCTTCGGACAAGCCACTCCCGGACCCGCCGTCAGGCTACGACAGCCCACCGAACCTCGTCTCCAGCGAAGGCTCGAGCACGGGCGAAGAGCGTGGCAGCTACACGGAAGGCGACTCGAAAAGCGTCTTGACAAACAAAGAGGACTCGATCGGGGCTGTAGGGATTGCTCGAGCGAGCCGGCATTCGGTGTGTTGTTCGGTACGCGTCGGAGGCCGGCGTAATTCCCAAGCGTCCCGTCACGATCGGGTCTGCAGATGTTTCGCGAGAAAGGTTTCTGTGCCCACCTCGACGCTCGGTTCCCCCGACGCCCCCGGGAGTGGGCGGGCTGAGCTGTTGAACAACTTGCCAGGAGCAGCCACAGGTTGGACGACTCAGCGCGAAAGGCCTTTGGGACCTTCGGCCCTATTCCCAGATCCGAGCGAGGTTCCACAATCATGGATTGCCCGTGGGCACTTTGTATGGGAGGCCGCCATGACTGCTGTTCGGCGAGGTTCTTTCGGATCGAGTACGGCAAGGGCAAGCGTCCGTCAGAGGTTCGGCCTCTTGGCCGGCGCTGTCGCTCTCGGAATGGGCTTGAGCGTCCCTTCAGTCTTCATGGGAGGTGCTACGGCGGCGCCCCTCCCCCGGGGCACGACCCCGAAGCCCCCGCCAGTACCGAGCTACTGGTACACCGGTTCGGAGGAAATGGGGATCCCCGGAGGTGGGACCGTCATGCTGTTCACCCACCCCGACAAGGAGGGCGTGTTCCGCCTGACTGGCCCGGAACCGCTGCAAACCTCAAATTCGGTGGCCTGCGGCAGCACAGCCTGCGTCTACAACCACTTGGACTGGTCAATGAGTGGAGGCGAGGTGAAAGCCGGCTGCGGGGCCAACACCACCACCTGCGATGTGAAGGTCGCGCCTCTGGGGAAAAGCTGGACGGGCGTCATGAACCGCCAGAACAACGAGGCGCCCCTGATCTTCCTGCTGTGGAACTCCGACCAGCCAGGCGGCACGATCAGCGGCTACGTGCAAGACGAGGACCACCAGGGTGTGCCTGGGGCGTCAGTGACTGCCACCGGCCCCTCGGGTGGCACGCGCACGGTGCAGGCCGGCACCGGCTTCTACGCGATCAACGTGAAGGCGGGCGACTACCTGGTCGTCCCCTCAGGGGTGCCGAAGGGGGTGGGTGACGCCCGGTACAAGCCTCGCAGTGCCGCCGTGTCGATGCCGGACGGCGGGAACGCACGGGCGGACTTCACCCTCGACACGGGCATGACGGTGAAGCTGAAGCTGGCGCAGTCATCGGTGCCGGCCGACGGCATGACGGTCGTGAGCGGGACACTGACCGTGACCGAGTACGGCAAACCCGTTCCCGACGGGCACGTCCTCCTGGAGCCACAACCAAGCATGAGTTACAACGCCGCCGTCACCACGGGCGCGCGGGTCGCAATCTGCAATTCGGGAGCGAGGATGTGGCCGATCGGCTCGTTGTCGACGCCCAGCGGCAGGTCGATCGACGTAGCGACGGACCAGAACGGCACCTACGACTTCACGCTGGCGGTCGGCACCGTCCCCGGTCCATGGGAGCTGCGGGCGGTGGCGTTGAACAACTGGTCTGGCGAGGTGAGCAGCGCCGCCACGGACTACCAGACGCTGGATGTCAAGGCGCCAGGGACCATCGGCTACCAAGGGTTCTTCGCAGCGCTCTCCGCCCTCAAGGGCGCCAGCGCGTCGAGCGAAGCAGGCAAGGAGTTGGCAACGATGGTCGACAACGCCCCGAGCATCGCCGAAGTCCTCGCAGAGCTCGGTAGTTCGGGGAACGAGCTGGGCGGACTAGCCGTCTCACTTGTCGAAGCGACGTCAGGTGGCCCGGCGGTCTTCGTGTACGACGACTCCATGCCGCCCACCGTCGAGAGCAACGGCGATGTCGTCGGTGGCGATCAGACGTGGGTGCTCTCGCCCGGGCAATGGAAGGGTTCGGGAGTGCTAAGCACCGCGATGCAAGACGGCAAGCTCTACCGGGCCCCGACGTACAAGGAGTGGGCCAACGGCACCCGTGTACTTGGTTGGAGCCTGACCAAGGACCAAGCCTCGCTCTCGACCACCAACTTCGAGTACAACGGGTGGGCATACCCGACCTTCGCGGCCGGCGCCTGCTACTGAGCGACTTGCATCGGGAACGACCCGAGGGCCCTACGCGGTGACTCGCCCGGATCCGGGGAGCCACCACTGGGAGAAGCGCGGGAGACCGGTCCACCGAGGACCACAGTGCATCCCGGGAACGCGACAGAACGACGCAGTGTCTGCAGCTGATTGGAACGGCGATCGGAGCGGGCCAGGATGAACAAGAACCGTCTGATCGGTATGCCGACGGCGGGAGCCGGTGGGTCGCTGGCAGCCGCCCAGATGAGCCACTCTGTGCCTTGCGGGACGTCAGTCGGGACGACTCCGGAGCCACGGAGGTCGAGACTTCGGTGGCGGGTAGACATACCGAGCGATTGTCGCAGAGGTCCATCCGATCCACCAGCCACCGAAAACCGGCAGAATCGTGCGGAGCCTGTCCTTGTTACCGCTCGCGGCAAGGCCGGCAAGGATGACGGCCCAGACAATTGCGCAACCGACGCTGTAGGACGTGTAAGTACCCGGTCGAGTTCTCATCCTGCGATGATTCCAGATCGTCAGGTGGAGCCGAGACCGTCATGACTGACCAAGGCGCCGCGTCGAACTACGTGACCGGTTGGCCATCCGCTGGGACCGGCCTCGCAGCGCCCGCCCCACCTCGGACCCGCGGACAAAAGGCACGCCCGGTCACGGCGGCTCTGCAGAGCACGTTCGCTAAGCACTTGGGCGCTCATCCCGTTGGACTTGCTGAACTACGAAGCCCTGCGCAGATGGCACGCGAACCCGTCGATCGGTGTCCCGTCGGCGGGACCTGGCGCAACGCGTCTCGAGAACCCAGATGGATCAATCTGAGCTCCTAGGCGGCTGCTCAAGCGTGCCCGAGTTCGTCCGCCTGCGACTCTCGGCGACGTCCAGTGCGACGGAACAAGGCCGCGCCGAGAACATGAAAGCTCGGATAGTCGGGAAAGCCTCTACAGACAAGGATCACTCAACGCTCGCCAGCTCTTGTGTGCACCCTGAGGAGGGCGAGCGGGAAGCTGGGTGCTACCAGCCCTCCACTGTGGCGGCGATGAGGACTCTCGCCATCCAAGCGAGGAGCTCGATTGCCTCGTCACGGTGTAGGTCGGCCATGTCAGTTGTCCAGACGACGGCATCGGATCCGAACAGTGGGATGAGGGCGGCCGCGAGACGCTCGCGTGCGGCTGGCGGGACATCACTGGGCAAGTCTTCGAGTAATGCGCCGATCCAGCGGCCTCGGTTGGTGAGGCCTCGGCGGGGCTTCACTTCCTCTCGTTCGGGCGTGAGCGAGAGGCGCAGCATCGTGCGCAGCTCGGTCTCGTGATCAAAAGCCCAGGTTGCCGTCGCGCGTACGAGTTCGGCGGCCCTGGCACCGAGCTCGTCGGGCGAGGCAGCCCGACCGGAGGCCCAGTCGGCGTCGTCGAGCGGGTCGTCGGCGAGGGACATCGTCGCGTGCAGCATCACGGCGTCGTTGTTTGGGAAGTAACGGTAGGCGGTTGCCCGCGACACGCCGGCGACCTCGGCCGCGGCGGGCACGGTGAGCGGGCCTCCGGTGCGCAAGAGCTCTCGGGCAGCCTCCCTCAACAGGCGCATCGTGCGTTTTCTAGGACCAGACAGTGTCCCGGTATCGCGTGAACGTTCCATCAGCCTGCTCCTTGACACGAAGGGTCCTCAGGTGCATGATACTCAAAGTCTTAGTATGAGACAGGATATCTCATAACGTCGAAGGAACCAAAAAACAGGGGGGGAACGTGACCACCGCTACCGAAGCATTCCCATCCAGCCGCACAGTTCCGATGGTGACCGGACTCCACCATCTCGGTCTCACGGTCCGAGACATCGGCACCAGTGAGGCTTGGTACAGCGAGGTTCTGGGCCTGGTCCGAGCCTTCGCCGAACCGCACGGAGCTGGCGATGGCTACGCCGTCGTGATGACACGTCCCGGCACCGGCCTGTTCGTGGGCCTCGACCACCATCCCGACGCGGACAGGCAAATGTTCAGCCCGCGGCGCACCGGACTCGACCACCTGGCGCTTCAAGTCGCCAGTCGGGAGGCAATCGACGAGTGGATCACCCACCTCGACGAAGTTGGCGTCGAACACGAAACACTGTTCGAGAGCACCGATCCGGTGCCGCACGCCCTGGTCGTGTTCCGCGACCCGGACGGAATCCCGATCGAGCTGTTCTGGTTCGGCGGTTGAGATGACCGATCTGCTCCACATGCCACTTCGGGACGGGGCCCGGCCGCTTACCAGCACCGAGCTCCCGCACAGCCAACTGGACCAGCAACCCGGCGACAGCCGGCACGTGGACGCCATTCTTGCCGAGGCGTTGACCTGGCGATCCGTGCTCGGACAGCCATCAGCGATCGCGGTGGAGGGTGCCCGTGCCCTCGCTTTGGACAGCAGCGCCGCGGGTGGGCCGGCCGAGGCGTTCCTGGTCGGGCGCGAGTTCTGCCACGTGCATGCGAAAGGTGACTTCAGCCTGCACGCCACTTTGCCGCTGCCATTAGCCGTCGCGGCCGAGCGCGCAGGATGGGCCGAACCCCACTACCTCGTGCAGACTGGTCAAGCGCCCGCGACCATCGTCATGCTTTACGCCCCCCGCGACGACCTCGAGCGTGACGTTGTCTTGCGATTGGTCCGCGCCTCCTACGAGTTCGCCCTCACGGGTAAGGCCAGCGCGTCAACAGTTACTTACGAACGTCCATCTGCGTAAAGGGAGGAGCCATGTCCATCTTGGTCGTACGGCCAAACGACGGCGAGCAGTCAGGCGGCGGGCCGATCCGCTGCCGCATCATTGAGGACGGCACGAACACCCAGCATCGGCTGGGCATCATCGAGGCGATGGTGCCGCCGAGCCCGGTTGGCCCGCCCCAGCACCTGCACCGTGAGCACGACGAGGTCTTCATCGTGACCGGGGGCATGCTTAGATTCAGCGCCGGAGCTGACAGCGTCGACGTCGAAGCAGGGTCGTGCGTCACGGTCCCCGCAGGGACGCCGCATACCTTTTCCAACCCCTTCGGCGAACCCGCCAAGTTCATTTGCACGCTGACTCCCGACCTTTATGTCGAGTACTTCCGTGATCTGAGCAAGCTCCCCGTCGACGAGGAGGGGGTGCTCAACCCCGCCGACATCGGCAGGACGATGATGAAGTACGCCACCGAAGTAGTTCGGTAACAGCGCAAACGACCGTGGTGAAACGATCAAGCTTCTAAACGAAGGAGAGCTTGATGAGTGATGACATGACACCCTTGACCGAGACGCGCGACGCCATAACAGCGACCGGGTCCCCCGCCATAGGTTGACGCTGCCGCGCCTGAATCGGCAGAGGGGGCCAGGACGAACAAGAGGCCTCGATACGCGCCCGCGACACGACTGAAGACTCACCTTGCGCGGAGTACAGATGGTTCGATCGGCTGCGGTCTCGCGCCGCGCCGACGGCGCGACGCAAACAGTCGTCACGGCCACTGTTCATACTCTCGCCCCGTCTTATCCGGCGCCGCTAGCGTGTCCCTGCCCAGCTTCTTTCATTTCTATGTACTTCCGGTACTGCTGAAGGATGTGCTCATGCGAAGCACCCTCGGTCGGGACATGCGGGTGGTGGTGCCGACACAAGATGTACGGAGTGCCCTCTAAGGGGTGGTGGCCAATCCTCCAACAACCCTTGGTATGGCAGTTGACCTTGCGAACACCGGTATACACGCCGATACCGACGGCACTGACGAGGGTCGCCTCGCCGAAGTCCGAACCGAAACCCGACCAGAAGTTGTAGTACACGTCCGGTCCACCGTGGAGTGTGCCCGTATGAAGAGCTAGCCAATGGCGTACTACATCAAAGAACGCGATAAGGAAGGCAATTCCCACTACGAGGAGAATGATGATGACGCCGAGTACTAGCCTCCTCGATCGACCACCGCCCCTCGTTTCGTTGTTTTCAGCCATGGGTGACGGAGCTGAGGCTGATGCAGTTGCCTCGCTCGCAGCAGGAGGATCGAGCATGTCTGCCAAGCCTACGCGACTGCTGATCAGCTGATTGTCCCCGATTCTCTGCCCCAGGGCTTGGACCGGCAGAGCCGGTGAGCGAGCGCTCGCGATCCTCGGCCAGCTCAAGCGAGCATTGAGCGACTGTTTCTGACTGGCGCACGCCGAACGTCGATCTGACGCGGCCTGCGCAGGTGGTCGCTCGACATTCTGTGTGCCCATTCTGGAGTCCTCGGTCCGATTCTCGCGTGCCTGACCGCTATGCCCCCAATCGTCACGCAGCTGCAAGCAAGTGCACCCGCCCCTGAACGCCGGGCGTGCGTTCGGGAGACGCCCTCCCCGCGGCGCCGAGCGGTGGGACATTGCCTATGGCCCCCGGTTCCCACCATCAGCGGATGAGGGGGACTATGGCCCCGAGCGCAGACGCAGTTACACCGAGAAGGGTGACCGCCAAAAGGGACTGAGAGAGCCATCTACTGCGCGCCTCACCCATCAAGGCATAGTCAGATGAAAGCCGGAGTAGGACCCACAGCAGCGGCACCGCCACCACTGCGTTGACGACTGCAGCGAAGACAAGGGCGGCGACGGGGTTCACACCGAAGACGTTGAACGTCAGGCCGAGCACCATGGCGACCGCAAGGATCCCGTAGAAGTTGCGCCCGGCTCTTGGCTTGAGGTCCAAGCCCTCCGGCCATCCCCTCGCCTCGCTGACGGCGTACGCAGCAGAACCGGCTAGGACGGGCACGGCAAGCATGCCGAGCGCGGTTATGCCAAAGGCGAAAAGACCCTGTGCCACCTCACCGGAGTGCGGAAAGGTCTTGACCAGTGGGCGCAAGGCGCTCGCAGCGTCGGCGGCGCTTTTGACCGTGGTCACTCCGCCACTATGTAGGACCGTGGCCCCGACCACGATGATGAACCATGCGACCAGCTGGGAGTTGAACATGCCGACGACGTTGTCCAAACGCACGTCGAGCAGAGACCTGCCAGACGGCGCCGATCGGCGTTCTTCCACCTCTTGGGAGGTCTGCCAGAAGAACATGTACGGGCTGATCGTGGTACCGACCACAGCCGTGAGCACATAGAAGAACGACGAAGACAGTTGGACGTGAGGGACGAAGGTCGCATGGGTGATTCGCGCCCACGGCTCGGTCACCAAGAAGGCCGTGGCCGGGTAGGCGAGGAGTGCCAATGTCAGCCACTTGAGGACGCGGGCGTACCTGCGATAGCTAAACCAGATTTCGACCACCAAGAGAACCGCAGTGAACAGCACGGCCAGGGCAGCACTAGGCAGCGGAACCACGAGGTGCTCTGATGCCGCGACGGCACCGATGTCGGCGCCGATGTTGATCACGTTAGCGATGAGCAGCAGCGTGACAAGGGTCCGCAGGGCGCGATGGTTATAGCGTGACTTGATCACTGCGGCCAGTCCCTGGCCGGTCACGTGCCCCATGCGGCCGCACGCCTCCTGGACAGCTGTGAGCATGGGAAGCATCCAAAAGGCCGTCCAAAGTTGGCCGTAGGCGAACTGGGCTCCGGTTTGGGAGTAGGTGGCTATTCCCGAGGGGTCGTCGTCAGCGGCGCCAGTGATGATGCCCGGACCGAGTATCCCGATGACTCGCCGCAGGTTGACGGCGCTGGCGCGAGTTCGCACAGTATCTGCGTTGCCCTTTGGAGGCTCAGGATCGCCAGCCTGAGCTCCATCTCTGCCCTTCTGGCCCAAAGAGGCTCCTTGCTACTCGCTGTCGTAGGTACCTGTGGGGGAGTCTCAACTATCCCAACAGGTCACAAAGTGCCAATGGTCCCATATTCATGACTAGCGGTCCTATCGGCGCGGAGCTGCCTGCTAGTCGCGGACGCGCGCCAGTGCTGGCCGAT
>Ga0326727_10025330_pt1 | contig 11134 bp, 5 predicted proteins | sample MB2enrmetagenome_FD_207643 | JGI IMG/M metagenome (GOLD analysis project Ga0326727, IMG submission 207643) | Lab enriched peat soil microbial communities from McLean, Ithaca, NY, United States - MB29MY | ecosystem: Environmental > Terrestrial > Soil > Wetlands > Peat | place: USA: New York... | reverse complement strand
AACGGAATATCACCGTTCAATTCTTCTGCGGTTCCACGTCCTACGGCAAGAACGTGAACATCGCGACCTGGCATGTGGATTTCCTTCGCTCGCTGATGATACATGTTGGACGGCATCCGAACACCATGTTCGACCTCCTCCTCGCGACCAGGAATGCGAGCCATGAGGCGGCGAGCATGGCGAGGGCGCACACGAACCTGATGGTATCCGGGGCATGGTGGCATGCGTTCACGCCCTCAACCCTGACGGTTTTCTACCGCGATCGACTGGAAATGCTTCCTATGACCAGGTGGAACGCCTTTCATTCAGACGCCACGTGCGTGGAGTGGTGCTATGGAAACCTCGTGATGGCAAGAAACAGGCTTGCGTTGGCCCTGACATCGATGGTCGAGGAACGGCTGATAGACGAAACTGATGTGCTTCCGATCGCACGGGCAGTCCTTAATGAAAATCCCCGCCGCGAGTATTCCATTTTTGATGTGAGCCAAAGCAGGGAAGATACAAAACGAATTCCGGATGGGAGAGTGTAAATGGCAAATAATATAGAAAGCATACCGTCATGGGACCTTTCCGACCTTTTCAGCAGCATCGATGATCCGAAAATCGAGGAGTCGCTCGCAAATTTGAGGGAAAGGGCTGAGGAGTTCGCGGAGAAGTATCGGGGAAAGATCAACAATCCCGACCTGACCACCGATATGATGCTGAGCGCAATTACTGAGTACGAAGCCATCTCGCAAGACCTCGATAAACCTCTCACTTATGCGCACCTTCGTTTCTCGGTGGACACCACGGACGCGTCACTCGGCGCCTTTATTCAGCGGATGCAGGAGCTTACAACCGAGATTTCGATCGTTCTACTTTTCTTCGGCCTGGAACTTCTGGAGGCTCCGGAGGATCTGATTTCCAGGGCAGTCTCCGACCCTTCGCTCGCCAATTACAGGCATTACGTCACCTCATCCAGGTTGTTTCGCCCATACATGCTCTCAGAGCCGGAGGAGAAGATCCTTGAAGATAAGGCGAACACGGGAAGACGGGCTTTCACTCGCCTTTTCGAGACAACCACATCCAGCATAGCGTTTCACATGGTCAGGGAGGGTGAGGAGAAGCAACTGACGATGCCGGAGGTGCTGGCGCTCCTTCGCGATCCGGACCGGGAGACCCGAAGATCCGCGGCGGCATCGCTCACCCAGGGTCTGTCGGCGAACCAGCAAACACTGACTTTCATATTCAATACGCTTATCCAGGACAAAGCGGTCGATGATCGGCTGCGGAAGATGCAATACCCGGAGCAGGCCAGAAACCTGAGCAACGAGCTTGATCCGGAAACCGTTGAACTGGTGGTAAGCAGCGCGGTGGAATACTATCCGTTGGTCGCCAGGTATTACGAGACGAAGCGCGAGATTCTGGGATACGACACCTTGACCCACTACGACCGCTATGCGCCGATCTTCGAGACCAGGGAGACGGTTGAGTGGAGTCGAGCCAGGACAATAGTGCTCGATTCATTCGGCGGCTTCAGCCCGACAATGCGCGATTGTGCTTCCGACTTCTTTGATCGGTCATGGATCGACGCCCAGATCAAAAAGGGTAAGCGGGGTGGGGCGTACTGCTCCTATGTAACCCCCGATCTGCATCCTTATGTCTTCATGAATTACCTCAGCCGCATGGATGACGTTATGACCCTGGCGCATGAACTCGGGCACGGGGTACACGCCCGTCTTGCCGGCGACAAGAGCTACTTCAACTTCTCCTCGGTGCTCCCGCTTGCGGAGCTGGCCAGCACATTCGGCGAGATGCTCGTCTTCGAGTCCTTGCAGAAGAGCGCATCCGACGAAGACCGACTCGCTCTTTATGGAGAGAAGATCGAGAGCGCGTTCGCGACTATCTTCCGCCAGGCGGCGATGTACCGCTTCGAGCAAGCCATCCATGCGCGTCGGCGATCTGGTGGGGAGCTGACCACCGAGGAGTTCAGCGCGATCTGGCAGGAAAACCAGCAGCAGATGTTCGGTGATTCAGTCGAACTCGGCGAGGAACATCGTCTGTGGTGGATGTATGTGCCTCATTTCATCAACTCTCCATTTTATGTCTATGCCTACACTTTCGGAGAACTGGTCGTCATGGCGCTGTATGCGCGATACAAGCAGGAGGGTAAAACGTTTGCGCCTAAATACCTGGATATTCTCAGGGTCGGCGGCTCGATGACGCCCGCGGAGACGCTGGCTCAGATCGGCGTGGATATTCACAGCGCGGAATTCTGGCAGGGAGGTCTCAAGTTCCTTGAGGGATTCGTTCAGGAATTTGAACGCTTGCGCAGGTGCAAAAGCGGAAAAATCGGGGTATAAGGCTGGATAGCGATATCGTTTCGATGATTTCGTAAGTCGAAAGGAGAGTATTGAATGATGATCAAGAGACTATTTGCGATTGCGGTGCTCGTCGTGATAGCGGCAACCAGTTTGCCGGAACTAGCGATAGCGCAAAGCACTTCGCCCAGTCCCACGTGCCCTCCCAGCACGATGAAGATGAAGCCCAAAGCCAAGCGCATGAGCATGCGGCGCCACAGGTACATGCGTCATCGACGCCACATGCGCGTGACATGCACTTGCAAGATGATGCGACATAAAATGCGCAAGCATCGCCGACATGCGATGATGATGAGGCATCACCGATATGCCATGATGAGACATCATCGATATGCTATGATGAGGCGCCACCACCGACATGCGATGATGATGAGACGACGCGTGGCCGGGAAGCAGTACACATACACGAAGAACACCTGTCCGCCGTCCACAATGGGCCATGGAATGGGAACAGCGCACCATTGGGGTATGGGAACCGCCCATCATCACCACGGTATGGGATCAGCTCATCAGGGAGGCATGGGAACGGCGCACAGCTAACGTCCGACTGTAACTTGGGTTGAATGTATAGGATGCTTCGGTCGCAAAGCAAAGCGGCGCTGCCGAAGCCCATCCAATGACGCTGAGAATTCGAGATTCATTAGTTCTGCGCAGAACTCGTGATCCCTTCACAAAAGGGGTGGGCCTATCGCCCACCCCTTCTACTTTTTGCATCCCCTCTCAAGCGCCGTCTATTTCTGCGCCGGCATTCGGGTGTCGACACTGAGATGTTCATGTCATACGCCTGATAAATGTGATGCGTTGTTCACAAACAGTACAAGCGTTAACACGTTCAAATCATCCGCTTTCCTCGTAACCAAGCAGACGGAAACCTTACAAGACTGTGAACTGTTGTAACAAAACTTTCTTGGAAATTTCGTTGACAGAGTTGTTAACGCCGATTATACTATCAGCGGATAATAGCTAGGGGAGCCTTTTGCCCTTTGCATTCCTGGCTTGCGAATGTCGCTTCCAGAACTTCGGCGGCACATTTAGATTTGCGATTAACAATGGCATTACGGCGCGGCCTTCAGGTGGCGCAAAGAGTACTGCTAACCGGTTTCACGCAATACATTCTACCCAGTATAAATAGTGTAAGAAAAATCGCATACCTGGATTTCGTTCGAATCCACAGGAGGATTAAGTCATGAGGAGATTGATTAAAACAGTACTCTGTAGCCTACCGATCTTTGTATTTGCGTCCATGGCGGGTGCGACGACTTACACGGTAACCGATCTCGGGCCACTTGTTCGTCCCGTAGCCATTAACAGTTCGGGCAGCATCGTTGGGCATACGCTTGGCGTGAAGATCCACGCATTTTCTTGGCAGAACGGAATTACTACCATGTTGCCTGAAATGAGTGGGGGTAAGAGTATCGCCAAGGCTATCAACAACACCGGTGCGATAGTAGGGCTGATCAGAATTCCGGGTATCGGCGAGCGTGCTGCCATGTGGCAGAACGGAACCCCGACCGACCTCGGTTTCAAAGGAGTTGCCAACGGCATCAACGATCAGGGAAAGATGGTCGGCTGGACTGCCACGGGTTGTTCCTCATCCTCAAGTAGTGTGCTTACCAATGTGGGAAACCTTGGTGGAAATGTCAGCACAATTACCGGCATAAACAACGGCGGGCTAGTCATCGGGGATTCGGAGACGTCCGACGGATGGTACGACACATCCATGAACTGGCAACCATACCGGCATGCCTTTTCCTGGGCGAACGGTGCGCTAACCGACCTAGGCGTTCTCCCTGGAGGTCACCAAAGCTTCGCGATGGCGATCAACAACTCCTGTCAAATCGTCGGAGCCTCGGAGACTAACGACGGCACACACCACGCCTTTATGTGGCAGAATTGCGTCATGACGGATTTGGGGTTACAGTGTAACGGAGCCTCTTCCGCATCGGGAATCAACAACCTGGGACAGGTGGTTGGACAGTCAACCTCAACCAGCGGCAGCATAGTTGCCACTATATGGCAGAGCGGCACGCCGGTCGATCTCAACACATTGATTCCAGCCGGTTCCAACTGGACTCTGGGTCAGGCTACAGGTATCAACGATGCCGGCAATATCATCGGCGTGGGCACGGTTAACGGTATGGCCCACGGGTTTGTTCTGACCCCTGCAGTGGGTCAGTAGGCGGCACAAGGAGGAACTCTTGAAATGAAGAAACTACTTTTCTCAGCAATTCTTGTTTTGGCGTTACTTCCCATCGTCGGGGCAAGATGTGTTGCCCAGGCTCCATCCTTTAACTTTTTGTTGCTCAATGGCGATTGCAACGGCGACAACGTAGTAGAGGACCAGGACTACTCTATTCTGTCAGGCGCCTGGTACAGCTCGATCGGTAGCCCGCGTTACGATCCACGCGCCGACCTCAACGGAGATGGATGGGTAGAGGATACAGACCTCGGGATTATGGGCGAGAATTGGTATACCTTTGGTGACGATCCCCTTTCCGGCATCTTAACCCCAATTCCGTTGTTATGTAACTATTACGTTACTGGAACTATCGCCCTCCAACAATGGGTCGGGGGACCGGTTTCAGCGGATGTTGAACTGCTCGGGTCCGACGGGTTAACCGTTTACACAACGTCGGTACTCCTCACCGGCGGTTCAGCTCCTCAAACCGTGAATATAAGTGTTCCCAACTGTGGCCCATTCCAGGTTTGGGCGAAGGCCTGGCATTGGCTTGCAAGCTCAACGGATACCACAGGCGTTTGTTCATACTCAAGTATTCTTGATGAAGGCGCGAGTCCTTCCGCACCGACCTTCAGCCCAAGCGGCGGTACGATAATACCCCAGTTGGTCACGATGAGTTCAAGCCCAGGAGCAGCAATCTACTACACAACGAACAATTCCATTCCAGTGCCGGGGACGGGGTACACTCAGCTCTATACCGGGCCTGTCATGATCAACAGTTCCCTAACACTTCAGGCCATAGCTGTAGCTGGAAATTATCAAAGCGTCGCCAGCACGGCTGCTTACTACGTAACTCAAATCCACGTCAGCCAGCAGGCTTTTGGTTCAGTACACGATGGCGCATCTTGGGACACCGCTTTCCTGACTATAAGCGACGCCTTGGCGCATGCCGTATCAGGATCCGAGATATGGGTTGCGCAACCCTGGTTTTTGCCATATCAGGAATGCCTGTACGTACCATCGGGAGTAGCGCTGTACGGACAATTCACGGGCTATGAAACATCGAGGAGCCAACGGATGAGCGACGTTATGGCCTCACCCTGGACGACAGTTTATGCGAACGGACCCTCCCCCATAGTTACATTCGCTCCCTTCTCAACATCCACCATTCTTGATGGGTTTACGCTTGAGGGCGGTACGGGGCTACTTGCGTCCGGAGACTACTGCGGAATGGGATCAGGGGCATACGTGGACTGCTTCAGCAATGTCCAGATTTCCAACGACGCTTTTCGTAGCGGCAGCTCAATTTACTGCCGGGACTCAAGCATTCTCGTCGAGAACTCCTACGTACTAAACCAGTATGTCCAGGGATCTCCGGACAATCCATCGAGCGGCGTTGACTCAGCCGACATCTTCATCGATGAGGGTTCGAGCGCCGTCATCACCGGCAACTTCATGCAAATGGGCAGCCTCTGCCCATCGGGTGTTTCCAACCCGACGGCGGCGATAGCGGCATGTGGCGACAGTTTCCTCACGGTCTCAGATAACTTCATCAACAACTACCCAATAGGAATCGAGTGCATCAACTACATGGATCCGGACGGGACGTTCTCCAGTTCCGAGCAGATATCCAATAATACGGTGGTCAATGGCGTAACTGGGGTTCTATGCTGTGGAAGCCAGGCGGAGGTCGCGAACAATATTCTGGATACTCTCTAATATGGCGTGGCAGACGCAACCTTTTCTGCTACTCTGAGCCATAACGATGTTTTCAACTGCTCTGTCTCTAACTACTACGGTACCTCTGCGGGCAAAGGAGACATCTCGTTGGACCCTCAGCTCATTGTCGGTGGACCCCGCATCTACTTGGCACAGGGTTCACCCTGCATAGACGCGGGCGACAACTCCGTGGTTCAGGGATACGCTAGTGGAAATGTGACTGAGATGGATAACATGGGCGCCGGATGCCGTATCAACCCCGCCCCACCAGCTATCGTGGACATCGGAGCCGCTGAATACTATGGTAGCTACTCAACAGGGACTGTGGCTACTCCGACCGCCAGCCCAGGGGCAGGAACATATGATTTTGACGTCAATGATCCGCTTAAACAGATGGTCGTTGTCCTGGCGTGCAGTACGCCTGGCGCCCAGATATGGTACACCCTTGATGGAAGCGCTCCGACTACAGATGGCTCCAACTTGAGCAGCCACCTTTACAGTCCCGGAATCAATGGCGACGGAGGAATAGTTCTGTCTTATTATGATAGTAGCAAAAGTTCCTTCGCCGGCTGGAAATTGCGGGCACAAGCGTTCAAGCCTAATTACAGTCCGAGTGACATTTTGAGCGCGGACTACACTTTAACGGAATCTGGCAACCCTGTTACTACAGGCGGATGGCAGAAGCACATAGATAATTATATAATGGCTCCCACGCCAATGCTGTGGATTGGCGGCATCCATGAGCCTGGAATAATGGTGGTAAATTATGGGACCAACGTCCCCTGGCAGGGAGGGAATCCTACCATTGAACTACAACGTGATAACGGCGACGGGAACTTCTACGACCTCCCAGGAGCGGACGGAGGCTCGCCTTTCTATACTGATGCCTCGGGATTTACCTCGCCGAGCAGTCCTCCATTTACCACCTATCATTACAGAGCGCGTTACACCTCTTTCTACACGTTGGACCCGGGTTCCAATAAGGGTTACACGGAATGGCCGTATGATACCCCGCCGCCTCCCGGGACGGTTATTTATGGCCAGTGCCTGGTGGGCGATTGGGCAGAAGTTTCCGTCACACCGGTCTCCGTGCTGTCCTCGGACAGCCAAACTGTTGATAGCAGGCTCGATGATCGCAGTCCGATGTGGAAGCCGGTGAACCACAATTTCGGAAACAATAAGTTCCGGGGTGGGCTCTTCGCTGGATATGCGACAACGCACGCTATTGATACCGCCAACAACCAGGGCCCTGATAGCTCGCGCGAAGGGCGAAGTTTCCTGAAGTTCCAGGTCTCCCCGCAGTCTCAGCCGGGCGGACCGCTATGGGCAGCGAGTGTGAATGCCTACCATACCAGATCCCTGGATTCGGCCGGCACCAGCAGTTTTCCCGTATACTGCGACAAGGCATACACAAGTTCATGGGCGGCATCAAGCCTGAATTGGAGCTCCGCCCTGGAGCAATTACTGCCGGAACAGGCACCGCAGAAGTACACGTTCACCGCCAGCGCTGTGGGATCTGAATGGGGTTACTGGCCTGCACAGGCCGAGATCGACGCGGCCCTTGACTCCTCCCAAAACAATGCTGTCACATTTGGGCTGACCGGGATCCAAAACGAGAAATCACAGTATGGCCAAAATCCCTGGGCCTACTTTGCCAGGCGCAGTGCCAGCGGAACGGCGCCAACCGATCCGCATCTCCTCATAGGGTACGGCTCTCCGGTTTCCGTGTGGTCGTTACAGCTTACTCCCACATGTGTGGCACCTGGAGCGCAAGCATTTTGTACAGTGACCATCAATGGAACGTCCCCAATGGATACAAGCGTCACCATCTCAACCCTTGATCACAGTTCGAATTATTTCCCTGCTTGGTGGGTGTGCGTCCCTGGTACGGTAATGGTGCCAGCAGGACAAACGACCGCCAGTTTTGCCGTCCTTACTGATCCAAATCAGGTAGGAAGTTGCGACATTCGCGCAAATATCACTTCATACGACATGAAGGCACAGCTCTTCCTTGTGCAGTAGCCGTCGCTCCCGACGGCGGTGGTATGCAGGTAAGTGAAAAGAAAAAAGAGGATAAGAAAATGAAGAAGTTTTTACACAGCAAGTTCGCGAAATACACCGCATGGTCTCTGCTGCTAGCGTTTCTCATTCAGGTGACGCCGGTACAAGCCTTCGCATCCATGGCTCGTGAAAAGAAGCAACACAAAGATGCTCCGAAGCCTCAGCCTGCCGTTCGCACGCTGTCTTTACGCGAAATGAGCATGATACGGGGCGCAGGGGACGCGTTCGCCGGGCATCCCGGTAGAAGTATGTACTACAACGGAACAATGCCCTGGCAGAAGAGCTTCCGGGACGTGAATCTCTGCAACGGAAACCTGTTCAAGAGCTTCACGGATATCCAGGTCGCTCCCGCTCGCGGCGCGGGTCTTGTTCTTCAGCGTACATACAACAGCAATGATTATCGGATCGGCCCATTCGGTAGAGGGTGGACGCACGCCTATGACATACGCATGGAGGAATCTCCCGACCCGAGCACGATGAACACAGTGGACAAGACGGATTTCTTCGGTGGAAAGCACAAGTTCAGCAGAGACGCCGACGGTCTATACACCCCTCCGTCATATCTTCACAGCACGCTCAACAGCGATTATAACGAAACTTTGACCAATGGTCCGGTTTCGGTCAACAATGATATAGAAGAGGGCACCGACGGCACGATAAAGCATTATATTACCTACGGCAATGCCAATTACCGTGTCTGTGACTATATTCAGGACAAGCACTTCGACTCTTCGAGACCGTACGATTCGCAGAGCAACCCCATGCGCACAATCCTGACCTACGATACAACCGACGCCACGGACACGGACGGATCCACCATTCCTCTGCTTTCCACGGTAAGGGATCCCAGCGGTCGAACTCTAACCTTCACCTGGCAGAACTTTGACACCACCCTAACAAACCCATCGTGGCGAATAGTTGAGATACAGGGCCCTTCATATTCAGTGGCATACACTTATTATACCAACGCAGCCGATCCGAATGCGGGAGGCGAATTGTACAACCTAAAGTCGGTGACTCTTGATCCCGAAGGCGAGAATAGAGTCACGAGCTTTACGTACACCAGCACACAGTACAACAGCCCAATTACTCCAGGTGAGAGCGGCCAGGAGAATGGCTTGCTGGCAAGCGTAAGGATTCAGATGCCCGCCGAAGGATCCGGTGGGTCTCAGGATCAGGTCACTTCCTACACTTATGGTCTTCTGCCGCAATTCGTTCTCTGTCCGTTGCTCCCCGGAGAGGTCGCATCCTATGAGGTAACCGACACGCTTTGGGTAACCTCTGTGACTGAACCCTCCGGTAACGCCGGCAACAACGGCGAGATGTGCTGGAACATCGGAGCGGAGAGCACTCTTGATGACGGCACAGCGTGGAGTGGTTATGTAGGTGTTCGTCCTCAAGCCGACCCCTCAAAGGCTTATGCCGGGCTCAATACCGGTGTGGCCGTGGCTGTGTGCGTGGACGACTGTGGCCACGTAAGCCACATGGATAATATAGGTCCGATGGATGTCGCCTGGAGTGCTACCGGACGCTGGTTCCAGTATGACGGAAGTAACAATCTGACCGGGGAACAGCACTGCGCATTCACTAATGACTACAGGTCCAGTACAACAGCGGATGCCTGGATGCCGGACTACTACCAATACAATCGCATAGGCTCGGTATCTCAGCACAGGTTCTGGACATATGATGACATAAGTTCAGCTTATCCGGTTCAGGGTGAGGACCACGACTACTATGATGACTGCAAGTACTTCCACAAAAAGAGCGACACCGTTTGGCTGAACAACACTTCATTCCTGAAAACAAACTATGACTATGGGTCAAGGGATGATCTTCCCGGCAACAGGGGAAACATGATGTGGGTTCAGGATCCCAACGGCGGGATGTTTAGCTACCAGTACAATGCTACCACGGGACAGAAGGTACAGGAGACGAATGCAAACGGAGTGGTGACTCAGTACCATTACGATGACCCATTCGGCGACCTAACCAGCGTAGTTCAAGACGCTGGAGGTGCGGGTCATCTTAACCGCACAACAACCATGTTTTATGATCTCGATGGTACCGGGCAAGTCGTCCAGAAAATCGACCCCTCAGGCAACAAGACCAACATCGAGTACAATTCCCTTGGCCAACCGACGGACGTATATACCTATCCATCAGGCAGTACGTCGCCCCAGGAGCACGTACAATATTCTTACGGAAGCAATGGAAGAATGGTGAGCGTCACCGATCAGCATTACACAGGCAGCACGGTCACCAACAGCCGAACGACGACTATCGCTTATGAAATTGGATGTGATAGGGTAAGCTCCGTGTCCGAGACGGAGACATCGAACGGAACCACACTAAGCATTGGAACAGTCAGCTACACATACGACCAGTTCGGTGCAGTTAAGACCAAGAAATTTCCAAAGCAAATAGATGCACAAGGTCCACACTATCGCCAGTGGAATTATCATTACGATGATGACATTGAAACGCAGCCGCAGAAATACCAACCTCTGCAGGGCTTAATCTATGGAGCTTGCCTTCTCCCATATACCTTCGTCACGCCGGATGGGGACCCAGACAAGACTATGGAGACGCTATCATCCATTGAGGACGTTCCGGTCGATCCTGGCGATACCGCTCCCTCAAATCTCGTTAATTTCCTTGTGGATCCTCGCGGAGCCGTAGTGTGGGAGCGCTTCAACCAGCAGTTCGATTCCACGGGAGCTCCGACTCAGTACTGCGATAGGTTCACCAGCCCATACGTTGACCCGCTATCCGGTGTGTGCCGGGGGTGGACCGGATCGGTAGTGACTTACCT
>Ga0326727_10025327_pt1 | contig 11134 bp, 6 predicted proteins | sample MB2enrmetagenome_FD_207643 | JGI IMG/M metagenome (GOLD analysis project Ga0326727, IMG submission 207643) | Lab enriched peat soil microbial communities from McLean, Ithaca, NY, United States - MB29MY | ecosystem: Environmental > Terrestrial > Soil > Wetlands > Peat | place: USA: New York... | reverse complement strand
AGTAGCCACATCAATCACGAAAAACAACCATCACATGCAATTTTTACATGGGTACAAAACGAGTCCAGATTAAGGCGGAACCCGCGGAATCCGTGGGCCTCACAGTCATCGGAAGACGGAAGTTGGGTCTAGGCGAAGAACGCTGCAGGCAAATGTCGGTTCTGTAACAGATTGTGTCATAAGGGGGTGTGTGCTTCACCCTGCGGCGTCGCCGTGGAAGAAGACAGGGCAGGGACTGTTGAGCGGGTCAGTGCAGGGACGAACGCAAGGCTTCGATCAGGACCGGGGTCAGCACCGCCAGGGAGTAGGAGTCGGCAACGATCTGCCGGCCGCTGTCGCCCATGCGTCGGCGCAGATCCGGCTCGCTGGCCAGGGTCCAGAGGGCCGCGCGCCATTCGTCCGGTGTTGTCGCCAGGAAGCCGTTGATCCCATGGTTGACCACCTTGCGGTTCATGCCGACCGGCGACGCCACCACAGGCAGCCCCACGGCCATGTACTGGATCAGCTTATAGGCGCACTTGCCCAGGCTCCACAGGTCGTCGGCCAGCGGCATGATGCCGACATCGAAGCCATGCAGATGGGCGATCTCTTCGGTTTCGTTCCAGGGCAGCAGGGTGGCGCCGATGGCTTCCAATTCCGGGCCTTCGGCCCCGACCACCGTCAGGCTGGCCCACCCTTCCGCGATCATCCGACCCAGCGTCGGCAGCAGGGGGCGCAGATACACCGCCGCCGAGGTGGGGGTGCCCATCCAGCCGATGGTCAGAGGTTGGCGGTTTTTGCACAGGGCCGGAGCATAGCGGTCGAGATCGACCGCGGTGGGCAGCTGGCGGATGGCACGGGCTCCCGCCGAGCGGGCCCAGGCGGCCAGAAAATCGTTGCCGACCAAGGTGGTGCGGGCGCGGCGAACCATGCCTTCAAACTTGCTGCCCAACAGTCCGCGAACCAGGAACAGGCGATGCGCTTCGTAGCGGTGGAACCAGGCGTCGTCGAAATCGACCACGAAGGGCTTGCCGCGCAGAAGCAGGATCTCGACGCACAGCGGCAGCCAGGGCAACGCTTCCTTCTCGATCCATACCAGATCGTAGCGGTTGGCTCGTGACAGGGCGCGGATTCGCCGCCAGTAATAGCCGAGGACGACGCGCAGCGGCGGCTTGCGCCCGGCATACAGGGTGGGAAGGTAGTCGTTGTCGAAGAAGGGCGAGACGGTGACGGCAATGCCGTCGGCCCGCAAGGCCGGCAGGTAGGCCAGGAACCGCGTCCGGCTGCTGGCGCCACGGCGCGGATAGCGGGTCAGGGCCAGGACCGATAGTGGCCGCCGGCCGACTGTTCGGACCTGAGGCAAGGCGGACGCCGGGCTCCTGACCAGTGTCGGCAGGCTACGCCACAACAGCCAGGCGCCTCCCAGGGCATCGGCCATATCGCGGCCGCGACCCTTCAGTGCCGCCCGGCCGAGGCGGGCCAGAGGCTCGAAGAACAGGCCGGCCGCCAGGGGCGCCAGGGCGGCAAGGCCGCCGAAATGCTTGCGGATGTATTGGATCCGGCTGCGGGCGGCCAGGAATTGGCGCCGTGCCTTGATGGCGTTGGTGGTGCCGCCGCCCACATGCATGGCACTGACCCGGCCGTTATGCACGCAGCGGCCGCCGGCCAGAGCGACACGCCGGCACAGGTCGACGTCCTCGTAATAGACGAAGAAGCGCTCATCGAATCCGCCCAGCTTCTCGAACGCGGCCTGCCGGATCAACAGGAACGCCCCCATGACCTGCGGCACGTCGCGGGTGTCCTGATGGTCCCAGTCGGTCTGGAAATGGGGGGCGACAATGTTGGGGAAGACGACGTCCAGCCCCAAGGCCAGGCCCAGGGTGCGCCAGGGGGTGGGAAAGCGCGCCGTCGAACGCTGGGTGCGGCCGGCCTCGTCCCGGAGACGGATGCCGCTGACCCAGACATCCCTGTTGTCCGCCGCCTCCATGAAGGCGACGGCGTCGGCCAGGGTATCCTGGTCCAAACGGACGTCGGGATTCAGGAACAACAGATAGTCGGCCCGGCTGTCCTTCGCGCCAATATTGCAGGCTGCCGCAAATCCACGATTGTCGGGCAGACGAATGGCGTGGACCGGGCAGGCGGCGCCGGCCAACCGTTCCATCGACCCGTCGGACGAGTTGTTGTCGACCACCACCAGCCGCGACAGCGTCACCGGTCCCAGCGCCGAAGCGGCGACGGAATCGATGCAGGAGCGCAGAAGCGCTCCGGCATTCCAGTTGACGATGACGATATCAAGACTTGGCATCTCTGTTCTCAGTACGGCCAAACCGGCGGTCATCGTCCGAGGACTGGTCCGGCATGGGAAGCGGCGGCGATTCCGATCGACATGCAATTACTTAGCGGTATTTTCCGCGCCGATCTTCAACTAATTGAATTAAGTACTGACCATAGGCGTTGTTGGCCAAAGCCTGCCCTTGTCGCAGGACATCGTCCTCGGAAATCCACCTCTGATGGAATGCGATTTCTTCAAGACAGGCGATCTGCAGATTCTGTCGTTCGCTGATGGCACGGACGAATTCTCCGGCCTGCAGCAGCGAGGCATGGGTCCCGGTATCGAACCAGCAGTAGCCGCGGCCCAGCCGCTCGACCGTCAACTGACGCTGTTCCAGATAGGCCGCGTTGACCGAGGTGATCTCCAGTTCGCCGCGCGCCGACGGGCGGACCTCGCGCGCGATGTCGAGGACCCGGTTGTCGTAAAAGTAAAGCCCGGTAACGGCCCAGCGCGACTTTGGCGCTTTCGGCTTTTCTTCGATGGCTAGTGCCCGGCCGTCGCTGTCCAGCTCGACCACGCCATAGCGTTCGGGGTCACGGACGCTGTAGGCGAAGACACGAGCGCCGGAGGTCAGGTCCGCCGCCTGGCGGACCAGGGTCGCCAGTCCATGGCCGTGGAAGATGTTGTCGCCCAGCACCAGGGCGACGGAGTCCCTGCCGACGAAGTCCCGGCCAATGATGAAAGCCTGGGCCAGGCCCTCGGGCGAGGGCTGCACCGCATAGGACAGCGACAGTCCCCATTGGGAGCCGTCACCCAGAACGCGCACGAAGGAGTCGCGGTCCTGGGGGGTCGTGATGATCAGGATGTCCCGGATCCCCGCCAGCATCAGCGTGCTCAAGGGATAGTAGATCATCGGCTTGTCATAGATCGGCAGCAGCTGTTTGCTGACGGCAATGGTGACCGGGTACAGGCGGGTTCCCGAACCTCCGGCCAGGATGATTCCCTTCATCGCTGCGCCCCTTCCCGTTCCGGTTGCGCGACCGCCGCGGTCCCCAGGCCCAGGCGCCTGGTCTGGTAGCCGCCATCGAGGATGGCCTGCCACCAGGCGCGGTTATCCAGGTACCAGGCCACGGTGTGGCGCAGGCCGCTGGCAAAATCCTCGCGTGGACGCCATCCCAGGCTGCTGCGGATCTTGCGCGCGTCGATGGCGTACCGGTGGTCGTGCCCGGGGCGGTCGGCGACAAAAGTGATCAGACGCCGATGCGGTCCCTGGGCCGATGGCGCCAGCGCGTCCAGCAGGTCGCAGATCGCTTCGACCACCTCGAGATTGCGCCGCTCGTTCTGGCCGCCGATGTTGTAGCTTTCGCCCACCGCCCCCTTGTCCAGCACCAGACGCAGAGCGCGGGCGTGATCTTCGACGTAAAGCCAATCCCGGATGTTGGCGCCGGTGCCATAGACCGGCAGGGTCTGCCCGGCCAAGCCGCGGATGATGGTATGGGGGATGAGCTTTTCGGGGAAATGGTAGGGCCCGTAGTTGTTCGAACAGTTGGTCAGCAGGACCGGCAGACCGTAGGTCTGGTGCCAGGCCCGGACCAGATGGTCGGAGGCCGCTTTCGATGCCGAATAGGGGGAGTTGGGCGCATAGGGGGTCTGTTCGTGAAACTGGCCCTCGGCGCCCAGCGAGCCGAACACCTCGTCGGTAGAGATGTGCTGGAAGCGGAAGGACGCGCGGCGGTCCGGATCGGTGAGGCCGCGCCAATAGGCCAGGGCCGCTTCCAGCAGGACGAAGGTGCCGACGATGTTGGTCTCGATGAAGGCGGCAGGTCCGTCGATCGAACGGTCGACATGGGATTCGGCGGCCAGATGCAGGATCGCATCGGGCTGGTGGCGCGCCAGGATATCGGCGATCCGCCGGCCATCGGCGATATCGGCCTGCTCGAAACGATAGCGCGGGTGGCCCTTGGCCTGGGGCACGCTGTCAAGGTTGGCGGCGTAGGTCAGCTTGTCGACATTGACGACGATGGCCTCGGTTTCGTCGAGCAGTTGGCGAACGACGGCCGATCCGATGAACCCGGCACCGCCGGTGACAAGAATGGTTGTCATGAGGTTCGGCTCTTTCCGCGCGGCATGGCGATATCAGAAAAAGGCTGGCAGATTGCGAAGTCGGGGATGGTTCTTGTCCTTATCCGAAAGGACCGCCAGGTCCTTGGCCACCGGCCAGTCGATTTGCAGGTCGGGATCGTTCCACTGCAGACCCCGATCATGCTCGGCAGAATAAGGCGCTGTGACCTTGTAGACCACCTCCGTCTGGCTTTCGAGAGTACAAAACCCGTGGGCGAATCCGATCGGAATGAGCAACTGGTTCCCCAGGGCGGCCGACAGGGTGACGGCGACATGTTTGCCGTAGGACGGCGAGGAGCGCCTGAGATCGACGGCGACGTCGAGGATGGCGCCCTTCACGACGCGCACCAGCTTGTCCTGGGCGAACGGCGGGATCTGGAAATGCAGGCCGCGCACCGTCCCGGTCAAACGGGACAAGGAATGGTTGTCTTGGACGAAGACCGAGGGCAATCCGGCCTTGGCAAAAGCGTTGGTGTTGAAGGTTTCGCAGAAGAAGCCACGGTGGTCTTCAAATCTCCGGGGGATGACGATGCGAACGTCCGGAATTGCGGTGGCGACGACATCCATGGGTCGGGAAGCCCTCTCTTCTATCGTTGGCCGATCCTCCGGTCGAAGGATGACGGTCCTGGTTGTAACCTGCTTGTCTTGAGGAATTGTTAACTATTTTGCAATTCCCCTACCTTTTCCAGGCAACATGGCGGTTTTGCGGCAAAGCTTCGTGACCGGGGCTCCCACCGTCGTGGACAGTCCTGTCAACACCGGTCACGATGCTGCCGCAATCGGCGGGAATGATCCGTCCCAACGCCGCCCCGTCAAATTGTTCTAGGCAGCGCGGGCCATTTCTGATTTTTATGGCCCAACTCGGTTCTTGATATCAACGGATTGATTCCATGTCGAAAGTCGCGCTCATCACCGGTGTCACCGGCCAGGATGGAGCCTATCTGGCGGAACTTTTGCTGTCCAAGGGCTATCAGGTGCATGGTGTCAAACGTCGTTCGTCGTCGTTCAACACCGGACGCATCGACCACCTTTACCAGGATCCACACGAGCCCGACCTGCGGATGCGCCTGCATTATGGCGACATGAGCGATTCGACCAACCTGATCCGTCTGGTGCAGGAAACCCAGCCCAACGAGATCTACAATCTGGCGGCGCAAAGCCATGTCCAGGTCAGTTTCGAAACGCCCGAATACACTGCCAATGCGGATGCCCTGGGAACCCTTCGGCTGTTGGAAGCGATCCGCATCCTGGGACTGGAAAAAACCACGCGGTTCTACCAGGCGTCGACCTCCGAACTGTTCGGCAAGGTTCAGGAAACGCCGCAGAAGGAAACCACGCCCTTCTATCCCCGCAGCCCCTATGGCGTGGCCAAGCTGTATGGCTATTGGATCACGGTGAACTACCGTGAAGCCTATGGGATGCATGCCAGCAACGGCATCCTGTTCAACCATGAAAGCCCGCTGCGCGGCGAAACCTTCGTCACCCGCAAGATCACCCGGGCGGTGGCGGATATCCATCACGGCCGGTCGCAGACCCTGTTCCTGGGTAATCTGGATGCCAAGCGCGACTGGGGCCATGCCCGCGACTATGTGGAAGGGATGTGGCGGATTCTCCAGCAGGACATCCCCGACGACTATGTGCTGGCCACCGGCGAGACCCACTCGGTCAGAAGCTTCGTCGAACTGGCCTTCGCCCATGTCGGGCGGACCATCGAATGGCGGGGTCAGGGGGTTGATGAGCAGGGCCTGGACGCCAAGTCCGGCGCCGTCCTGGTGCGGGTCGACCCGCGTTATTTCCGCCCCACCGAAGTCGACCTGCTGCTGGGCGATCCCACCAAGGCCCGCCAAGTTCTCGGCTGGCAGGCAAGCACCACCTTGCCGGAACTGGTCCGCGAGATGATGGAGGCCGATCTCAAGACTCAGCCCACTGGCCGCCAGGACTGACGACGAGGAAAGACCCCGACGATGAGCGAGAAGCGGACGGCCCTGGTCTTTGGCATCTCCGGACAGGATGGGGCCTATCTCGCCCATCTTCTGCTGGCCAAAGGGTACGAAGTGCACGGGACCTCGCGGGATGCCGATGGCAGCGGGTTCTCGAATCTGACACGGCTGGGCCTGAAAGGCCGGGTCACCGTCCATTCGGCGGCACTGAACGACTTCCGCAGCGTGCTCTCGGTGCTGCGCAAGGTGGCCCCGGACGAGATCTACAACCTGGCCGGTCAGTCCTCGGTGGCCCTGTCGTTCGAACAGCCGGTCGAGACCTTCGAAAGCATCTCGGTGGGCTCGCTGACCATTCTCGATTGCCTGCGCTTTGACGGGCGCCCGACCCGCTTCCTGAATGCCGTGTCGACCGAGTGCTTCGGCTTTACGCCCACGGCCGCCGACGAGACCACCCCCTTTACGCCGGTCAGCCCCTATGCCACGGCCAAGGCGGCGGCCTACTGGACGACGGCGAACTACCGGAACGCCTACGGGATGTTCGCCTGCTCGGCAATATTGGCCAATCACGAGTCCCCGCTGCGGCCCCTGCGCTTCGTCTGCCGCAAAATTGTCTCGGCGGCGGTCAGGATCGCCGACGGCAGTGGCGAACGGCTGAAGCTGGGCAACGTGGCCATCGAGCGGGACTGGGGCTGGGCGCCCGAATATGTCCTGGCGCTGTGGCGGATGCTGCAGCTGGACCAGCCGGAAGATTTCGTTATCGCCACCGGGGCCACCCATTCGCTGCAGGACTTCGTGGCTACCGTGTTCGACGCGCTGGGTCTGGACTGGACGGCCCATGTGGACACCGATCCGGCCATGTTCCGGCCCTTGGAAAGCCCCAGGACCCTGCTCAATCCGGCCAAGGCGGAACGGCTTCTGGGCTGGCGGGCCCGCTTTCGCATGCATGACGTGGCCAGGCTGTTGATCGCGGCGGACCGCGATGGCGGCTTCGGCCCCATGCCCTGGGTCGATGACCCGTCGGGCAGCTGATCCGGCGGGCGGGCCAGGGTGCGAAAATAGTGGGACAGGCCTGAAGCGTCTGTCCCACGGAAAAAAAATTCCCCCGCTCTATTCCCCTACCGACGCCGCTGCCGCTCGATCTCTTTCAGGCGGGCGGCCATGCGCCGTCCCGCCGCCTCCAAGGACATCCGCTGCTGAAGGTCGGCGCAGGCGCGCCGGCCCAGGGCGCGGGCCCCGTCGGGGCTCTCAAAGACCCTGCGCATCAAGGCGGCGGCATGCTCCACCGACGGTTCGGCCCAATGGGCGCCGGCGTCGTAGGGCGGATAGTCCTTCTCCAGGGTGGCCAGGCGGTAGTCCACCAGCAGGCTGTTATCGTCATCCATGAAGTCGACATTGCCCGAATAGCGGGTGGCGATGACCGGCTTGCCCAACAGCATGGCTTCGGCCATGGTCAGGCCGAAGCCCTCGCTGCGATGGAGCGACACGTAGCAGTCCGCCGCCTTCATCAAGGCGTAGGTTTCCTCCATGGAGAACACCGCATCGATGATGGTGATGCCGGTTCCGGCGGCGGCCTCGCGCATTTCCTTCATCAAGGCCGGATGCTTGTCACCGAACGAGGTCTTCAAGACCAGCGCGGTCCGGGGATCGTCGCCAAAGGCCTGGCGGTAGGCGCGGATCAGCCCCAGAGGGTTCTTTCGTTCCATGATGCTCATCATGTGGAAGACGAACAGGAACGTGAACTTGCCGTCGTCCAGGCCGAATGCCGACTTGGACCGCTGGGGCACGCTGGGCAGCGAGACGCCGGGCATCATCTGGTAGACCGGCAGGTGGAAGCGGTCGCGCATGGCATCGGCGACGAAGGTGGTGGCGGCCCATAGTTCGTCCAGCTCGGCGGCCTGCGCTTCCCAGGAGGCAGGGATCTGGTCCAGCTCCCAATACCAGTAGCCGATCCGATGGGTGCGGGGGTGCCGTTCGGCCAGGCCGGCGCGCGGATAGCTGGCGGTAAAGAACGGTTCGGGCTGGGTGTGGATGATGGTCGTCTCATGCACTTCCAGCCCGGTGAAGCCGGCATGGTCGGGATCGTCGGCGGCAATGTCAGTCCAGATGTCGCGCAAAGTGACGTCGGCACCGACCCGGCGCAGCCCTTCTGCCAGGGATTCTGCCGAGGTTCTAAGCCCGGACGGGTAACAGAAATGGCCCAGCAGATTGACGCCCCCCGACAGCAGATCCGCCGTCACGGCGGCGCGGTCAAGTCCGACGCACCAGATCGCCTGCGGCTGGTCGGTGGCGGCCAGATGGTCGAGCAGGGCCGCGGCTCCCGGTTCGGTGACGCAGGCGTCGGGGTGGGCCAGGCGCCAGGACGGACGGCAGGCCAGCGCCAGACGGATCTGCTGGGCCGGCGTCAAGACCTCCGGCCAGGTTGCGGGATTGGCCCACTCGGCCTCCAGCCGGAAAAAGCGGACCAGCCAAGCAGCGAAGCGGTCGCGACCGTAACGGGTCAAGCCGTCGGGAAACTGGGCCTGCCAGGCGGGCTGGAACAGATAGGCGGCGACCAGCTCGGCCGCCGGTCGTTCGGCGCACTCCAAGGCATACCACCAGATTTCCTCGATCCGCAGAGCGTGCGTCCGGCGTCCCTCGGTCATCAGCCAGCGCAACAGTTCGCGCCGGCCGGCGGGGGTCGCTCCCAAGGGAAAGGCTTGGCGCAGGTCGTCGCGGATGGCAAGTATTTGACGGACCCGCTTGGCCGGGCGGACGGCAAAGGCCTCGGCGACGGCGGACCGACCTGCCACGGTCAGGCCCAGTTCGTCGGCGCCCTGCCCCGCCAGCCAGCGGGCGAAGGCGCCGTCAGCCCCGTCGCTCAGGGCGGTGGGGAAGCGCTGCCGCAAGGCCGCGTCGCGGCGCAGGCGATCGAGCAGGAAGGCCGCGGCCGACCAGGGGTCGGTGGCTGTCGATGCCGGGCCGGGCATCGGCAGAAGCGGACCCTCGGCGGCGCCCCAGGCGATCAGCACCGCCTGGTCGTCGAACAGGTCGATGGCCGATGGCCGAGGGAAATCGGCCAGCAGGCGATTGGTCTCGCGCCGCAGGTAATCGGCCATGCCAAGGTCGTTGTCAATCCGTAACGTCGGGACTCCATGGCCGGCCGATAGACCCGGGTGGAAATAGGGGTCCTCGACGATGCCCTGCTCGGCCAGCAGGGCGACGGTGCGTTGCAAGTCTTCCCGCGGGTTCTCCCGGCCCCGGGTGGCGCCCTCGTGATGGATCAGGCGGGCGAACGGAGTATAGACGGTCCGCCAGCCGGCCTGGCGGGCGGCCAGGCACAGGGCGACGTCGCTGTTGGAGATGCGGAAGCTTTCATCGAAACCGCCGACGGCGTCGAATACCGAACGGCGGATCATCTGGCAGGCCCCCATGATCGCGAGCCAGGTCCGGGGCACCAAGGCCGAGCCGAACACGCCCCAATGGTCCGGCGTTGCGTCGCGGAACACCAGTCCGCAGATGTGCAGGCCGGCCACCACGCCCCCGTGTTGCAGGGCTCCGTCGGGGAATACCAGCATGGTGCCGGCCACGCCGACGCCGGGACGTAAGGTGAAACGCACCAGTTCGGCCAGCCAGTCGGGATCGGTGACCTCGATGTCGTTGTTGAGGAACAGCAGCAGCTGGCCCTTGGCGGCCCGTGCGCCGGCATTGCAGGCGGCCGAGTAGTTGAAGGTTTCGGCGAAGGGAACGACCCGGGCTGCGTCCTGCTGTTCCAAATCGCGATAGAGCCGCAGGGTGGCCGGTTCGTCCGACAGATTGTCGACGATGATGATCTCGATGCGCGGATAGGCGGTCCCATGGCGCAAGCCGTCCACGCACGCCGCCAACAGGTCGGCCTTGTTCTTGTTGGGAATGATGACCGAGACCAGGGGGGGATCGGTCAGCTCCCACACCGACCGCTGGGTGCCGTCGGACTGCGTGGTGACCTTGGCCACAATTCCTTGGCGGGCCCAGTGGCGGGCCAGGACGGCGCGGGCATCGGCGGCGGCGGCGCTATCGGGCGCCGGCCGGTCGGCGGCACCGGCGGTTTCGCGATGGCACAGAACCGCGGTGATGCGCTCGATCCGGCTGCTGCCGGCACTGATCTTCAGGTGCAGGTCCCATTCGATGGCCTGGCCGGCGGCCGGGTCAAAGCCGCCCAGGTCGGCGACGGCCTGCCGGCGCAGGGCGGTCAGGCGGCCGAAATAATTGTAGGCGAACAGCAGCTCCGGCGACCAGGCCGGCTTGAATTGCGGTCTTTCCCGGCGTCCGCCGGGGCCGATGGAATCCTCGTCGGAATAAAGAACGTCCAGGTCCGGCTCTTCGGCCAGACGACGACAGACGGTGGCCAGGGCGCCCGGCGCCAGCCGGTCGCCCGGATCCAGCACGGCGAGAAAGGGCGTGTCCGCCGCCCGAGCCAGGGCGGCCAGACGTTCGGCCCGGCTCTCCTCCCGGCCGGCGAACAGGACCTTCCACGGACCCGCTCCCTGTGCCGCGATCGCGTCCCGGGTTCGCCCGACCGCGTCGGCCGGCTCGGGGCCGGTCACCAGCAGGGTCAGGATGGCAGCGGTCTTCGGCTCCGGTGTGCGGGGCGTCCCCGGCGGCTCGAACTGGGCGATCCAGCGTGGATAACGGGTGGCGTCGTCGATCGCCAGCTCGGCTGCCGACCGGGCGGGACCGCCGGCGCCGGCCAGGATGGCGCTCGCCAGATGGCGCAAGGCCGTACGGGGTCCCTGGGACAGTCCGATGCGAGCCAGGGTGGCGATGGTGCGCAGCACGCGGCGCGGATCAGCCAGGCGTCGACGCA
>Ga0326727_10025326_pt1 | contig 11134 bp, 7 predicted proteins | sample MB2enrmetagenome_FD_207643 | JGI IMG/M metagenome (GOLD analysis project Ga0326727, IMG submission 207643) | Lab enriched peat soil microbial communities from McLean, Ithaca, NY, United States - MB29MY | ecosystem: Environmental > Terrestrial > Soil > Wetlands > Peat | place: USA: New York... | reverse complement strand
CGCACCCGCGGCAGCCGGTTGGTTCGTACCTGCTGGCGGCTGAGCCACACTGGAGTGCCATGCGACGCAAGACAGGACTAGCGCGAGGAGGACAAAAAGAAAAGTAAGCGACGAACGCTGACGGGACGATTGCAGGGAAAGATGGATGGTATTCATGGCTCCCATGTGTACCGTCTGAGTCGCACGCTCGTCAAGCTTTGTTCGCACGCCGAGACTCGAACTCACGCCCGTCATCTGGTATCGTTTCCGCACCATGAAAATCACCCGTCGCGCCGCTCTCAAGTCCTCCGCCCTCGCCGCCACCGCTCTCGCTCTCGAAGGCCCACGCATCTTCTCGCAGGCCTCCGCTTCGGTCGACGCGCACATCGACATTCTGCCCGGCGAGCCGATCGCCACCATCTCGCCGGAGATCTACTCCCACTTCATCGAGCACCTGGGTGGAGTGATCTACGACGGCGTGTGGGTCGGCCCGGATTCAAAGATCGCCAATACCAACGGAATCCGCCTGAGCTTCATCGACACCATGCGCGCTGTGCAGGCCCCCCTGCTGCGCTGGCCGGGCGGCTGCTTCGCCGATTCATACGACTGGCGCGACGGCCTGGGCGCCGCGGCCCATCGCCCCGCGCGCACCGGATTCTGGGGCCAGCAGGACCCCAACCAGTTCGGCCTGCACGAGTTCATACACACCTGCCGCGCCATTGGATGCAAGCCGTATCTGGCCGCCGACCTGCGCTCGCTGCCCGCGCGCGACTTCTACCAGGAGATTGAGTACTGCAATGCTCCGGCGGGCCTAGTACCGTCGAACTCCGCCGCGCCCGCCACACCGAACGCGCTGGCCGCCCAACGAGCGGCCAACGGCGACCCAGAGCCCTTCAACGTGGACCTGTGGGGCGTAGGCAACGAGAGCTGGGGATGCGGCGGCAACCTACTCCCCGAGGAGTACGCGGCGATCTTTCGCCGTTTCACCGCATGGACACCAACCTATAACAAGCAGCCGCTGCGCTTCGTCGCCGTCGGGGGAAACGGCGACGACGTGGACTGGACGCGCCGCCTCTTCAAGAGCCTGTACGCCAACGCCGAGCGGCGCAATATCTTCGGCCTCTCCGTGCACTACTACACCTCGGGCAGTCCCACGGAGTTTGCCGCCGGTGATGCGCTGGCCTTCACGAACGATGAGTACTACGACCTGCTGACCCGCGCCAGCATTATGGAGCGCGTTGTCACCGACCACTGGGCTGCGATCACGGAGACCGCGCAGCCGGGCCAGAACCTGGTCAAGCTGGTGGTGGATGAGTGGGGCGCCTGGTACGGCAAGGGCACTTCGCTGGGCCCCGAGTACAACCTCTCGCAACAATCGACCATGCGCGATGCGCTGCTGACCGGCATCACGCTGGACATCTTCCAGCGCCACGCAGACAAGGTCGCCGTGGCCAATGTGGCGCAGTCCATCAACTGCATCCACTCGCTGATGCTGGCACAAGGAGACAAGTTCACCGTCACGCCCACCTTCCACGTCTTCCGGATGTATATGCCTCACCGCGGCGGGCAGGCAGTGCGCGCGGAGTTCTCTGCGCCGGCCATCCGCAACCCGCTGGCCAACAAGTCCATTCCGGTGGGCGGAAACAGCTATACCGGCTCGCTGGAGGCTGTGAAGCTACTCGCGGGACTCAGCGGATCGGCGTCCATCTCAGCCGGCAATCCCAAGCTGGTGACGCTGACGGTGGTGAACCCGTACCTCGACCAGCCTGTGACCGCGGAGATCGCCGTCGGCGGTGCAACAATCGTCAACTACAGCGGTCAGGTCCTGGCCGAGCCGGATGTCCACGCGCACAACGACTTTGCCCACCCCAACGCCGTCAAACCGTCGGCGGTTGTCGCGGCCACGCCAAGCGCTGGGAGGCTGACGCACAGCTTCCCCCCGGCCAGCGTCACCACACTGCAGATGGGGCTCGCTTAGCCAACTATCAATCGGGCACCACATCTACTCGGTGTTGCGATGGACTGCTTCGTCGTAGAGGGGCAGCGTGTGCAGGCGGATGCGCACCAGCGTCGGATTGCCGCTGCGGAAGTTGAGGCCGCGGTCGGTCTGGTCGCCGTTGAGAATGCGCGTGGTCTGCCAGACGCCATCGACGTACTTCCCTTCTTCGGCGCGCAGAATCTCAAGCTGCAGGTTGGGCGTCTGCTGCAGCACGGCGGCGGGCAGGGTGAAGCTGACGCTCACGTCGAAGCCGCTGACCAGGAACTCCAGAGGGCCGAGCTGCGCGACTACGGCGCGGCCCTGCAGGGTGGGCGTGCCGGGAGGGTAGGTCCCGTCGGGCTGAGGAAAGCCGAAGGAGGCGACCGCATCGGCGTCGGCGAAATGGATGGACTGGCGGGCTGCACCCTTGTCCTCCACCGCGGTCTGTAGCTTGCCGTCCAGGTTGAGCTGGGCGATCTGGCCGCCGGGTGGGTTGAAGAGGGCGTAGTTCTCGACGGGGTTGACAGGCCGTGCCGGAGCGGAGGCAATGACCCCTTGAGGATTGGGCACTTCCGGCGTCTGGTCGTGGTCGATGCCGAATGGCGAGAAGCCGATGGCGCCATGGCCCAGCGCATAGAAGAAGTAGCGGCCGAAGTTAGGGCCGAACTGGCTCTCGGGGATGAAGAGCGGGTTGTCGGCGCGGCCGTATGTAGCGACGATGCTGCGGAAGAGGGAGAAATCGTCGGAGTAAAAGTCCGGGGCAAGGATGTCGATGGCGGGCGCGGCGGCCTTCCATATGGGGATGTTGGCCTGCTGCGGGCCGCCGGAGGGATACTCCTGCCCGGCGCTGGGCCGATCACGGTTCTCCAGCGCATGCACGGGATAGGCGAACCAGACGTTGCAGTACATCGGCAGCGGGTACTCGGCCTTGCCGGCAGCGGCGACCTCACCGATGTAGCGCGCGGTGGAGTAGGCGGCAAAGCTCTCGTCTGCGTCTGGGCCGAAGGTCTTGCTCCAGGTGCCTCCCGTGGATAGGTGCATGGCGCGCGCAAAGTCTGCAGGAACGGGTGCGTCAAATAATTTCTGCGCAGCGGGGCTGAAGTCGCGGATGGAGCCGACCGAGCCCGACTCATTCTCCACCTGAATCATGATGACGGTGTGCTGCGCAGCGTCGATGGACTTGACGTGGCGCAGGAGCGCGGCGAAGGCTGCCTTATCGGCGTCGAGATTGGCGGGCGAGTTCGGGCTCATCACGTCCAACAGCTTGCCGTAGGCGTTCTCCTCTCGCGGATAGGTCTTGGGGTCGGATTTGATCCACTCCGGGACGTAGTGATTCTGGCCATTCTTCCATGTGCCGAACCAGAGCAGGACGAGATGGAGGCGGTGCTGGCGCGCCTGGGTGAGCATCAGGTCCACGTTGGAGAAGTCGAACGCACCCTTGGTGGGCTCTATCTGCTCCCAGTAGACAGGGGCCTCGACGGTATTGGCGTGCATGGCTTCGGCTGCACTCCACACGCCGGCAAGAGTTGCGGGCCAGGCGCTGGAGTTGTTGATCTGGCCGCCGAGAACGAGGAAGGGCTTGCCGTCGACGATGAGGGCGAAGCGGCCATCCTTCTTTTCCAGGTGGGGAATGTCGTTGGACTGGGCCGGGGCGATTGGGGTGAGGAGGCAGGCAAATGCGAGCGCGAACAATACGATCTTTTTCATGGAGCCTTCCATCTCTATGTGTTGGGGAAGGTCTGAACAACCATTCGACATTCCCTCAGGGGCTATAGCCCGGTTGTGATTGCGACGGTCATGGCGGGACTGAAGTCCCGCCCTTTCAAAGATGAGGACTGATTCAGTGAGTCCTTATTGCACAGCAGAATTCTACTGGATCAGCATGGAGACGATGGCGGCGGACATGAGGTTAGCCATGGTTCCGGCAAGCATGGCGCGGAAGCCGAGGCGGGCGAGGTCGTTGCGGCGGTTGGGAACCAGCGCACCGATGCCGCCGATCTGCATTCCGATGGAGCCGAGGTTGGCGAAGCCGCAGAGGGCAAAGGTCGCGATGGAAAAGGTACGCGGCGAAAGCGCTCCGGGGCCCGTTTTCATCAATCCGAGCTGGGTGTACGCCACAAACTCGTTGAGCACGGCGCGCGTGCCCAGCAGGTTGCCGATGATGGGCGCCTCGCGCCACGGAATGCCGATGAGCCACGCAACCGGCGCACCAAAAAAGCCGAGGATGGCGTTGAGGCTGGTGGGGAAGCCGATTGCGTGGACGCCGATGTGGTGAACGCCGATCATATTGTGGATGCCGAGCATGGTGGCGTTGAGCAGGCCGACCAGCGCCAGAAAGCTGATGAGCATGATGGCCACGTTGAAGGCCAGCGCGCCGCCGTCGATGGTGCCGCGCGCGATCGCGCCGACAAAGTTCTCGTTGGCGTGCTCCTCGGAGGGCGGCATGTGGACGGTGCCCGCAGTCGCAGGGACGTCGGTCTCGGGCACCAGCATCTTGGCCACCAGGATGGTTCCCGGCGCGGTCATAATGACGGCGGAGAGCAGGTCCTTCGCATTAATGCCAAATGAAATATACGCGGCCATGATTCCGCCGGAGACGTGGGCCATCCCTGCGGTCATGATGGTCATCAGCTCGGAGTTGGTGGCGCCGGAGAGAAATGGGCGGATGGTGAGCGGCGCCTCGGTCTGGCCCATGAAGATGCTGGCGGCGACGTTGGTGCTCTCCGCGCCGCTGGTGCCCATGGTGCGCTGCATGATCCACGCGACCACCTGGATGACGCGCTGCATCACTCCGATGTGGTAGAGGATGGCGAAGAACGCGCTGACGAAGATGATGGTGGGAAGCACGGCGAAGGCGAAGACGTGGAGCACGCTATGGGGATCGCCCAGCGGCCCGAAGACCATGATGGAGCCGTCGGCTGCGTGGCCCAGCATCGAGGTCACCCCGTCGCTGGCCATCTGCAGCATGCGCTGACCGTAGGTCCACTTGATGACCATGAAAGCGAAGACGATCTGCAGGCCGAGCCCCCAGGCCACGGTCCGCCACTTAATGGCGCGGCGATTGGTGGAGAGCGCGTAGGCGAGGCCGAGAAACGTGATGAGTCCGAGAAGTCCGGTGAATCGTGCCACGATGCGCTCCCTTGAGCAGTTTGGGATCGTTTACTAAGGCGTGATTATGTGTGGGTTGAGTGTAACGAATGGCGCGGTCTTACGGCGATGGAATTCGTCCAGAAAGAAATGTGATGTGAATCCGCGTGGTGCGGGGCGGGCCGGTATGATTGTGGGATGCGGATGGAATGCGCGGTTCTCGCCCTTAGCTTTACGATAGCGATGGGCAACGCCAACGGCCAGGGAACACCCTCGTTGACGATACCCGAGGCCCCCACGGCACAGAGTTCCCTAGTACAGAAGGCTGCGCCTCAGAGTGGCGAGGCTGTGGACCAGTCAGAGCCCGTACCGGAGCCGGTGGCGGGCGACTCGTGGTACGCCCCGATTGCGAGGGGCCGAGGGCCCGAGAGCCTGAGGCTGAAGACCGAGACGTACCTGGTGGTGACCTTCGGGCCGCGCGCAATGGTGGCCCCGGCGTTTACTGCGGCGATGAGGATGGCGCGGCCACTCATCGGCTATCCCAGCGACTGGCTCGACGGAGGCCCAGCCTTCGGTAGAAACTACGGCGCGGCGCTTGGCGACAGGGTCGCGTTGGATACAGGACGGTTCGCAACTGGCGCGCTGCTGCATGAGGACTTCCGCTATCGACCATCGGGGAAGAGCGGAGGTTGGCGACTGCTCTATGCGATTGAGTACACGTTTGTAGATCGCTCGGATTCGGGCCACAGACGGCTGGCCGTGGCGAACTTCGCGGGGGCTGCGGCGGGTGGGTTCGTCGGCAACCTGTATCTGCCGGATGGATTCAACACGCCGGGCGACGGAGCAAGGGCCTTTGGAGGCCGGTTCGCAGGATTTGCGATGACGAATGTTATGCGCGAATTTGCGCCGGAGATCTACAGGGCAACGCACAGAGCGCATTTTCCCTTCCCTCGCGTTCCGTTGCCGGAGTGGTGGACCAAGAAGCCTATTGTTGCAAGACCGTAGATTTATAGTTTAGCCCGCGGCGAATGCTGAAGCATCGTTACCCAAGCTGGTCCTTAGTGATGATCTCGCGGATGAGTGGGATGGGTGGGGGTGGGGCAGCGGAGATTTCGAGCGTCTCGCGGAGCATGGCTTCGGGCTCGTCGAGGAGGGCGGGGTCCTCGGTGAAGAGCGTGGCGAGGGGCTGGCCAACGGCGATGCGGTCGCCGAGCTTGGCGTGCATCTCGATGCCCGCGTGGGCGCTGACCGGCGCGCCGGGGTGGGTGCGGCCTGCGCCCAATCGCTGTACGGCCCAGCCGACCTGCTTGCAGTCCATGGCAGAGAGGAAGCCTGCGCGATCGGCGGTGAGGGTGTGCGTTGCGGCGGGTTTGTGGAAGGCGGCAGGGTTGGCGAAGGCGGCGAGGTAGGGGAATTCGCCGGAGGACTTGTGGTTCGCATCCCACTCATCGCGATCAGACTGCGATGAATGGGGCACCCGGCGAGTCACTTCGCTCAGGGTGACAGATTTTTTTGGGTCGCTGGTTTGCAGGGCGACCATTTGGAGGAAATGGCGGTAGGCGGAGCCGTTGGCGAGGAGTTGGGCGGAGAGGATTGCGCCTGCCTCGGGAGTGGCGGCCTTGCCGCCGAGGCACAGCATGTGGCCGGCGAGCGCGTGCGTGAGCGCGAGGAGGTCAGCGGAGAGGCGAAGCTTTTCCGGCGGGAGGGTGAAGGCGCAGCCGGGCGAGAAGTGCTGGAAGAGTTCGAGGCACTCCTGCACTTCGACCCAGTTGCCTACGAAGCGGCCGAGGGGCTGGTCCATCGAGGTGAGGAGGGCGACGGTGCGCGTGCCCGCCCGCTCGCCGGTCTCGACCATGAGGCGGGCGAGGAGTTGCGCGTCGGCAGTGCGCGAGATGAAGGCGCCGGAGCCAGTCTTGACGTCGAGGACGAGCGCGTTGAGGCCAGCCGCCAGCTTCTTGCTCATGATGCTGGCGGTGATGAGGTAGGGCGACTCGACCGTTCCGGTGTGGTCGCGCAGGGCGTAGAGGATGCGGTCGGCGGGAACCAGCGTGGGCGTCTGGCCGGCCATGGCGAAGCCGCATTTTTGCAGGATCGCAAGGAACTCCAGCAGCGCAAGCTGGGTGCGGAAGCCGGGGATGGTTTCGAGCTTGTCGAGCGTGCCGCCGGTGTGGCCGAGCGAGCGGCCGGAGATCATCGGATCCTTCAGACCAGCCGCCGCGACGATGGGCGCGATGAGAAGGGATGTCTTGTCGCCGACGCCGCCGGTGGAGTGCTTGTCGACAGTGAATGTGTTGAGAGAGCTAGTGTCGAGCGTCTCACCGGAGTAGCGCATGGCCTGGGTGAGCGCGGCCAGCTCCCGCGGGTTGAGACCGCGCAGGAAGATTGCCATCAGCAGCGCGGCGGTTTGGCTTTCCGTGGGGGCGCCGGGGGACGGGCTGACGGTAGATTCCCGCTCGACCAGCGCGCGGATGAAACCCTGGATCTCGGCGTCGGAGAGGACGAGGCCATCGCGCTTGTGCTGGATCACGTCGATGGGATGGATGGTCACGACTTCGATTGTATTCGGGACAGGTTTCGATTGACGCCGTAGGCGAGTAGAACTATGCTGTGTGCGAAGGAAAGCACCGTATATTTATGATGGAAAGGGCCTTATGAAAATCAGAGGAGTGGCTGTGACAGGATCGCTGCTAGTGTGGTCACTGTTCAGCATCGGCTGTGGCAGCAACAGCAGCGGCGGCGGAGTATCGCAGGAGCAGGCTTTGAGCGCTACCACAGACATCTTCAATGCCATGAGCAATGCGGTCACGACAACTGGGTCCGGACTTATGCGGACACCCGCAGTTCAGGAAGCCGAGGCGGACCACATTCGCAATGCCAATTTGTCTGAGACCCCGATTGTTCCGTCCGTAGCAGGCGCGAACTTTATGGCGGCATCCAGAGCAGTATCTCCCAACACAACTTTACCGTCCTATACGTATCACTGTCCGTCCGGGGGAACTATCGTTGTTACCGGGTCTTACACCGGGACGGCCAGCTCTGCAACCGTTGTCATTGTCGAAACAATCAACAGTTGCGCTGACAACGGATTCACCATGAACGGAAATCCGAACGTTACTGTCGACGATACCCTAACAACATCCAGCAATATTATTACGGATGTCATGACCATGACCGGTGGGTTTACTGTGGGCAGCAACAGTTGTTCGATCAATGTCACAGTCAATGCCACGGTCAACGATGAAACGTATGCAGTGAGCGGGAACATGAGCGGTTCGGTCTGCGGAATGAGCGTCAACAGTACTCTGTAGCAGGCTGCTGTTGGCTTGATTCCTGCCTGGTCGCACCGTCTCCCACAGCATCTCCGGTTGCCGGCCCTGGTTGTCGATCGCCGGGAAGCGGTTACATGCGTCAGCGTGGCAGTCTATTCAGGCGGAAGGCGGCGGGGAGTAGCGCGGCGAGGGTGGTGGAGACGGTGTCGCCGGCGGCTGAGGGGTAGAAGACGGCGGTATCGGGCGTGGCGAACTCGAGGAGGGTCTGGCGGCAGGCGCCGCAGGGCATGCAGGCTGCGCCGTTCAAATTGACGATAGCGATGGCTCGGATGCGGACCGCGGGGCCGTAGAGTGTGACGGCGGCGGCGATGGCCGCCTGCTCCGCGCAGCAGGTAAGGCGATAAGAGGCGTTTTCGACGTTGGTACCAGCGATCATGGCGCCGTCCTGCCGCTCGTCTGCCTGGAGCAGGACCGCAGCGCCGACGCGAAAGTGGCTGTAGGGCGAGTAGGAGTTGCGGGCGGCCTCGGTGGCGCGCTGGTGCAGAGCGGTGATTTCGGCTTGGGTGATCGGCATAGATGAATGAGGTTAAAGGGTGCGGGCTGCGAAGGCAAGCGATGAGAGGTCCTCGACCCTGCCTGCCCTGGATTTCGGACTCATGGTTGGGCGGTGAGGGCCCGATAAGGAAGAGGTGGAAGAGTTAACCAAAGAATTCCTCGCAGAGAGCCAGGAAGGGCTGGAACGAATGGAGTTGTGCCTGACCGAACTGGAGAAGAGGCCGGGCGATGGCGAACTGGTGGCGGAGATCTTTCGCGCGGTGCATACCATAAAGGGGACGACGGGCTTTCTGGGGTTTGCCCGGCTGGAGAGGCTGGCACACGCGGGCGAGAGCCTGCTGGGAGCGCTGCGCGACGGCAAGCTGGTGGTGACCACGGAGTTGATCAGCGGACTGTTGCAGCTAATGGATGGACTGCGCAGGATTCTGCTAACGATTGAGGCGACAGGGACCGAGGGGGAGCGTTCGACGTACAACGACGACAGTTTAATCGAGCTTTTGTCGCGGCTGAAGGCCGTGGAGTTCGTCGCGAAGGAAGCATACCCCTCTCAGAAACGAGATGGGACGAATCCGAACCAGTGGTCAGGCCAGGATGCGGGGCAGACTGCTTTGCCGGTTGTTGCCGGAGAAGTCGCGGCAACCAGCTCGTCAACCCACGACAAAACGCTGCGCATCGATGTCGATATGTTGAACCGGATGATGAACCAGGTAGGCGAGCTGGTGTTGACTCGCAACCGGATTCTTCGCTGCTCGCCGGGTGCGGAAGACTTTCCCGAGCTTGCGCGCCGGCTGGACAGTGTGACGGCGGAGCTGCGCGAGAGTGTGATGCAGGCCCGTATGCAGCCTGTGGGGCATCTATTCAACAAGTTTCCCCGCATGGTGCGCGACCTGGCCATCCAGTGCGGGCGGCAGGTCCGCATTGTGTTTGAGGGGCAGGAGACAGGGCTGGACAAGAGCCTGCTGGAGGCGGTCCGTGACCCGCTGACCCATGCCGTGCGCAACGCTGTGGACCACGGGATCGAGCCTCCGGGGGAGCGGTTGAAGGCGGGCAAGCCGGCCGAGGGCGTGGTGCGTCTGCGCGCGTTCCACCAGAGCGGGTCGGTGGTGATCGAGGTGATCGACGACGGGGCGGGGATTTCAACCGCGCGCGTACTGGCCAAGGCGGTCGAGCGCGATTTGGTGACGCTGGAGCAGGCGGACGCGATGACCCAGCGCGAGGCGTTGCAGATGATCTTTGTGGCGGGATTTTCCACCGCGAAGAAGGTGACCAATGTCTCCGGGCGCGGCATGGGGATGGATGTGGTGCGTGCCAATGTGGAGAAGGTGGGCGGAAGCGTGGAGTTGGAGTCGCGCGTGGGCTTGGGAACGACGGTACGGATGCGGGTGCCGCTGACCCTGGCGATTGTTCCCGCGCTGGTGGTGCAAAGCGGAGGGCAGAGCTTTGCATTGCCGCAAAACTCGCTGCTCGAGCTGGTGTATGTGCCTCGTCACGAGGCGGAGCAGTCGGTGGAACGAATGGGGACGACGCAGCTTTACCGGATGCGTGAAGGCTTGCTGCCGCTGGTGTGGCTGGACCAACTACTCGGACTGGAACCAAGCGCTGGCGCCGAGGGAGCTGATTTCTATATTGCCGTAGTGGAATCGGACGGTCGCCGGTACGGACTGGTTGCGAACGATCTGAAGGCGCCGGAAGAGATTGTGGTGAAGCCGCTATCGGCGGAGCTGCGCGAGATTGGCGTCTTCTCCGGAGCCACAGTACTGGGCAACGGCACGTTGGCGCTGATTCTGGACGTAGCGGCAACGGGAGCGCGAGCCGGTGTGCGCCAGGTGGCGGAAGTGCTGAACCTGGTGAGCGCCGGCCAGACAAGGGCCGAGACGGCGCAGATCGAGATGGAGAGCTCGATGGTGATCTACGAAACAGGTAAGCGCGGTCCGACGGATGGTGGAGGCGTGGAGCAGATGGCGATGCCTTTGAGCGCGGTGGAACGAATTGAAAGTGTGCCTCTGAGCGAGATCGAGTATGCCGGTGGGAGAGCTGTGCTGCAATACCGCGGCGAGCTGATTCCGCTGGAGGACGAAGACGAACTATTGCGCGAAAGGAGCGCGCAGGACGGCAGCGCGACTGTGACTGTGCTGATGTGTCTGCGTCCCGAGGCACAAGGAGCGAGGCGCGTAGGGATGGTTGTGCGGCGGGTTCTGGATGTATCTCCAAGTACGTTGCTGGCCGCGGATGCGGCTACGTGCAAGCAACAGTTGGCCATGGTGAA
>Ga0326727_10025324_pt1 | contig 11136 bp, 6 predicted proteins | sample MB2enrmetagenome_FD_207643 | JGI IMG/M metagenome (GOLD analysis project Ga0326727, IMG submission 207643) | Lab enriched peat soil microbial communities from McLean, Ithaca, NY, United States - MB29MY | ecosystem: Environmental > Terrestrial > Soil > Wetlands > Peat | place: USA: New York... | reverse complement strand
CGAGCTTGGCATTCCAGGCAACAAGAAGGAAATGCTGGAGTTCGCTTCGGATGTGATCGTCCACTTCTGACCGGTTCGGGCGGCTCGGAGGAGCCACCCCATCGCGCAGGCACCTAAACAGGTTCGGCAACGTTCCAACCCGGCGTAGCCGGTGCTTCGCAGCGCCTTGCTGTGGCGCTCTTGAGCAGCCTCGATTGCGCAAGCAGTGTTGGAACGGCCGGCCCCCAATCCTATTTCAGTCTATCGCGCTCGAGCGGCAAGAGTTGCTGTACACGCCTGAACATGGGAAGCCTCCTCCATGGCCAAGAATAGCGGAACGCGGCTTCGCAGCCGCGCCTGGTTCGACAATCCCGATAGCCCCGGCATGACGGCGCTTTATCTGGAGCGCTATCTGAATTACGGGCTGACCCGCGAGGAGCTGCAGAGCAACCGCCCCATCATCGGTATCGCCCAAACAGGCAGCGATCTTGTGCCATGCAACCGCCATCATCTCGAGCTCGCCACCCGCGTGCGCGACGGCATCCGCGACGCGGGCGGCATCCCGCTCGAATTCCCGGTGCATCCGCTGCAAGAGACCGGCATCCGGCCCACCGCCGCGCTGGAGCGCAATCTCGCATATCTCGGCCTCGTCGAGATTCTCTTCGGCTATCCGCTCGACGGCGTGGTGCTGACGACGGGCTGCGACAAGACCACGCCCGCGGCCCTCATGGCTGCCGCCACCGTCGATCTGCCCGCCATCGTGCTCTCCGGCGGCCCGATGCTCGACGGGCATTTCGAGGGCAGGCTCGCCGGCTCCGGCACGGCCGTTTGGGAAGCGCGGCGCCGCTATGCCGCGGGCGAGATCGATTACGATGCCTTCATGGACATCGTCGCAGCTTCCGCGCCAAGCGCCGGGCATTGCAACACCATGGGCACCGCAAGCTCGATGAACGCGATGGCCGAGGCGCTCGGCATGTCGCTCACCGGCTGCGCGGCCATCCCCGCGCCCTACCGCGAGCGCGGGCAGATGGCCTATGCCACGGGGCGGCGCGCGGTGGACCTTGTCGACGAGGACCTGCGCCCGTCCAAAATCCTCACCCGCGAGGCCTTCGAGAACGCCATCGTCTGCGCATCCGCCATCGGTGCATCGACGAATTGCCCGCCGCATGTGAACGCGATTGCCCGGCATATTGGCGTTGCCCTCGATAATGAGGATTGGGACCGCATCGGCTACGATATCCCCCTGCTCGTGAACATGATGCCGGCCGGGGCCTATCTCGGCGAGGCGTATTACCGCGCGGGCGGCCTTCCCGCCGTGATGGCCGCGCTGCAAGCCCATGGCAAACTTCGCGAGCGCGCCCTCACCGTCACCGGGCGCACCATGGGCGAGAACGTTGCGGGCGCCAAAATCCTGAACGAAGAGGTCATCCGCCCTTATTCGCGCCCGCTCAAAGAGAAGGCCGGCTTTGCGAACCTCAAGGGCAACCTGTTCGACAGCGCGATCATGAAAACGTCGGTGATCTCGCCCGCCTTCCGCGCGCGCTATTTGGAGCGCCCCGGCGATGAAGGCGCTTTCGAGGCCCGAGCCATCGTGTTCGACGGGCCTGAGGATTATCACGCGCGCATCAACGACCCCGCGCTCGCCATCGACGCCGATTGCATCCTCGTCATCCGCTACTGCGGCCCCATCGGCTATCCGGGCTCGGCGGAGGTGGTCAACATGCTGCCGCCGGACACGCTCGTGAAGGCCGGCCTGCCCGAGCTGCCCTGCATGGGCGACGGCCGGCAGAGCGGCACCTCGGGCAGTCCGTCGATCCTAAACGCCTCGCCGGAAGCCGCCACCGGCGGAGGGCTTGCGCTGCTTCGCACGGGCGACCGCATCCGCATCGACCTCAACAAGCGCAGCGCCGATATGCTTGTGCCGGCGGAGGAGCTGGCGCAGCGGCGCCGCGATCTGAAGCTGCCGGAGTTCGTCAGCCAGACGCCGTGGCAGGAGATTTTCCGCGAGCATACGGGCCAGCTCGCCACCGGCATGGTGCTAGAGAACGCGGTCGAATATCGGCGCGTTGCCGAGCGCTTCGGCGTCCCGCGCGATAGCCATTAGCCCTGCGGGGCGAGGCTCGCGGCGGCCAGAGGATCACTTGAAGGCCGAGGCAACCCTTGGCAGCATCGCCTTTATGAGAGTGGGGATGAGGGAGATTGTAGCGCCGCTGTGCTGAGCGCTGTGGCTAGACGCCCGGGCATTGCCCGTGCACTGCGAGAGGAACACGCAATTTTGCGAGGATAGCTGGCCCCCAACGAGCGTGCTTTTCGTCGGCGTCCCGGTTTCTATCTCGATAGAAGGCGTCTCGCCCGGAGCGCGAAGCGCGGAACTTGCGAAAAATGCCGCGCCGCTCGCGCATGCAAATGCAGCCGCGAAAATATGGATTTGGCTCACTCTCACGGGAACCCCGGCGAAATTGAAACAGAAGCTTAGCCTACGGGCGGCGTAATGCAGGTCAACTTATTGTTGAGATTATGATTTATAACGGATCCGGTTGATCGCTACTGGAATCGTCACCTCGCGATCCGGGGCCGGGAACTTTTTAAACGGATTTGGTATTAGACTGCTTCTGGAATAGTTAAGGCTTGCAGACGGTCCGCCGGGTTCGCCATTCCCTGGCCCTCGCGGCCGCGTGCGAAAACGCCAGAGTTACGGACGGCCAGAATGACGATTCCGCCTCCGGCTCAAATTGGAGCCCCCTTTTCAGAGATCGACACGCCGGCGCTCGTGATCGATTTGGACGCATTGGAGCGAAACCTCGATGCGATGGCCGCGGCTGGCCGCCGCCTTGGCGTGCGGCTTCGACCGCATGCGAAAACGCACAAATCTCCGGTTATTGCCGCCAAACAGATCGCGCGCGGTGCGGCGGGCATCTGCTGCCAGAAGCTCGCCGAAGCCGAAATCTTCGTAGCGAGCGGCATCGGCGACGTGCTGATTACCAATGAAATCGTAGGCCCGCAGAAGCTCGAACGGCTCGCGCATCTCGGCCGCCAGGCGCGCATCGGGGTTTGCGCCGACAATGCCGGCGCTGTCGAAACCTTGGCCGCCGCTGCGGAGCGGGCGGGATCGCATATCGAGGTTTTGGTTGAGATCGATGTGGGCCAGCGCCGATGCGGCGTTCCGCCCGGCCCGGCCGCGGTGGAGCTTGCGGCGAAGATTGCAAGCTTTCCGTCGCTTAGCTTCGCCGGTTTGCAGGCCTATTCGGGAAGCGCGCAGCATATGCGCACGCTGGAGGAGCGCCGGGCCGCAATATCGTCCGCCCGCGAGTTGACAGCGGAAACGGTGCGGCTTCTTGGCCGTGCCGGTTTTGAGTGCCGGACCGTGGGCGGCGGAGGCACCGGCACCTATGAGCTCGAAGGGGCAAGCGGCGTCTGGAACGAGTTACAGCCGGGCTCCTACGTCTTCATGGACGCCGATTACGCCAAGAACTCCTGGGACAGGGAGGGCGGGGCTCCCGTCTTCGAGCATGCGCTGTTCGTGCTCGCCGCCGTCATGAGCCTTTCCACCGGCTGGGGCGTGGCCGACGCCGGTCACAAGGCGCTTTCGAACGACAGCGGCTTTCCAACGGTCTTTGGCAAGACGGGGGTGAGCTATGAGCAGCCGTCCGACGAGCACGGCGTCCTCAATCTGGGTTCGAGCCCCTGGAGGCCAACGTTGGGAGAGAAGCTGCTGCTCATCCCCGGCCATTGCGACCCAACGGTCAATCTCTACGACTGGTTCGTCGGGGTGCGGCATTTCGGAACGCCGCGGGCTTGCGTCGAAGCGCTGTGGCCCGTGGCCGCACGAGGCGCTATCGCCTAGCTGCTTAGCGGGCGGCGGGGGCGGAGGTGCCATTCTCCAGCGCATCGCGCATGCGCTGCTCGAAGCTTCGCGCCGGCGGAGCTTGGGTGGCAGGCTTTTCCTCCGGCTTGACCTTTTCGCTCTTGCGGCGGCGGCTTTTTTGCGGGGCCGACTCTTGTGTTGCGGTCCAGCCCGGTGCGGCGGCGGAGGACTTGTTCGGCGGGGCGGGCAGCTGCGCGTTCGGCTTATTCAAGCTTTCGAGCCGGTTGATGTCGCCTTCCATCTTTCGAACGAGGATGGCGCGGACGAAATCCTCGCCGGCGAGGGTTTTCGGCCTTGCCCCAAGCTCCCGCAACGGCCCAGACAGCAGGATCTTAACGGGCGGCCACTTATGGCGCCGGTCGGAACTGACGCCCATTTGCCAAGTGCTGTCCACCTGCGCCTTGTTGAGATCGGCATAGCCCTCCATGCGGACCGTGCCCTCGGCGCCCCGGAACGAGGCACGCCGGATTTCGAGGATGCCATCGGCGACTTTCACGGGTATTTTCAACCTGCGGAAACCGAAATCGCCCGTTTGGATTGCGGCCAGAACCTTGTTTGTGACCGTGCCCTCCGTGAGGGGCAGCTGCTCTGCCAGCAATTCCTCCGCAACCGTTTGCACGGCTGCGGGAGACATCTTCGCAAGCGTTCCGCCGGAGAGCCGGACCGTTCCGCGGCCCTGGAGCTCCGATATGAGCCCGCGCGGGCTCAATCCTTGTCCCGAGACGAATAGCGATAGAGAGCCTTGTCCCGTCACGACAGGGGGAGTGCCAGGAGCGGCGAGCAGGGCCAAGTCGGCTCCGCCGGCGGATATCTCCGCCTCGCCTGAAACGGCAGCGCCCTTCGCAGTCAGGCTGACCGAGGCATCGAAGCTGCCGCCGAGCGTCTTTCCTCTGAGATCTTCGATGTCGAGACGGCCTTTATCGAGATTCGCGTGGAACTGAGCGTCCGTAAGCACAAGAGCATCGCTTAGCTTCAGCGCCCTTGCGACGAGCGAGATCTTGCCGGCGGTTTCCTGGAATGCGGGCATCGAGAACGGGCGGCCGCTCCAAATATCGGGGAGAGGCGGCGGCGCGCCGAGTGTGGCCGGCACCGCTAACGCAACCCCATCCGCTGGGGTTCCGGAAAGGAAGTAGCCGAGCAGGGCCGGCAGCGAAGCCTTATCGGCCTTGAGGTTCGCATCGGCACGCGTTACGCCGCCCCGCGTTTCGATCGAAAGATGCCCGGTGACGAGGTTTTTTTGCGTCTCCGCTATCAGCTCATCGGCATCGAAGCGGCCGGGAGCCGCGGCAAGGTTTGCGCTGAGGCTCAAATTCGCCTTCGGCTCGCCGCCCAACAGGGCGAGCAAGGAATTCGGCAGGAACTGCTCCGGCGTCTGGCTCGATGCCGCGGCCTTGCCTTTGAAACCGATAGATTGCGCCTTGATGCCCGTTACCCCGTCGAGCTGAACCTGCAAGACCCCGGCCGTCAGAGTGGCCGAAGTTTCGAGCTGCTCCGAGACTCCGTTGAGGCTGACGGCTAAAGCACCCGGCGGCGGCGAAGCGCCAGGGGCCAAAACCGCATCCGGGAAAAGCAGCGCAACAAGCTTGTTGCTGTCCGGCTCGGAAATCTTCAACTGTGTCGAGAGCTGGCCCGTTCTCCAATCGGAGAGCGGTCCCTTGAGCTGAGCGTGGCACTCGACGCGCGCCGGCCCCAAATTGCCTAAGAGCAGCGCGGTAGCCGTGCCTGCGGCGGCATCGTTGCTGTAGCTGATCGATAGAGCCGCAGGTGCCATGTCAGCGGCCCGGCGCTCGAAGCTGCCCCGGCCAGCTCCGGCGAGGCCCGCGAATTGGACGATGGCTTGCGGCGAGCGCGCCTCCAGCCGCCCGTCGAACCGCCCCTGGCCCGTGCCCCGCAACGGTACGGCACCTTCTCCTCGCAACACGAGACCGCCCGCCGTTTCCGCGTTCAACTTGGAGACCGTAATCAGATCTTTGTCGAACTTGATATGAATTGCGACGTTCTTTGCCTCGGCCGTGCTCGTCTTGATGCCCCCGGCGGAGATATCGACATCGGCCGTGTCGAAGCCTTGCGGATCGCCGCCCAGCATGGCTGCAACTTTCGCCACCCCCCCTTGCCACACCTCTTTGAAGCTGTCCGGCGACAGCGCGGCAGCGTTCTCCTGCCCGCTTTCGACCGAGCTGAGATCGAAATTATCGCCAGCAAGAGCAAGCTGGAGCTTGCGGACGGGCGCTTTATCGAAATGCAGGCTTGCGGTGAAGGGGATTCCATCCAGGTTCCCGCTCACGCCTTCGAACGCGGAGACCTCGTTCGATAGTGTCAGCGATCCTTGCACCGCGAACGGCCCGGCGGGCGCCCGCGTTCCGCCCGGTCCCGAAGGAATAAGCCATCGGTAAAGCCTGCCGAGGTTTTTTCCTTCGAGAGCCGCGGTTGCGATAAGCCGGGACGCGCTTCCTTCCCCGGTTAGCGTACCGGCTAGCTTGACCGAGGTGCCGCCAGGCAAGGCCGCTTGCGCCTGCTCGAAAAACCAGCGCTGCGGCGTGCGCGTGCCGTGAACGAGAATGCCCTCGACAGGCTCGCCTTTGAGTTGAATCTGACCGGCCTCGAATGAGAGGCTCAACGCATATTCGGGGTATAGCCACAGAAAAGTGCCCAAAGCGCTGCGAAGACGGCTCCATTCCGCAGGAGCGGCAACGCCCATCACCGCGCCCCGCCCAGCCGGGGCACTCGCGAGTGCATCGGCATCGAGCGCGCTGGCTTGTAGCGCGATCGACGCGCTTTTGGCGTCGAAATCGAGCTTTGCAGAGCCGGCAAAAACCTGCGGACGGTTCTGCTCGTCGAGCGTAAGCGACAGGTCGTCGAGGGCTGCTTGCGCAAATCCAATCTTTGCCGCCGATTTCACCTGGACCTCGAAGGGCAGGCGGCCTGCGCCTTGCGGCAGGCTCAGTGCCAAGGCGCCCTCGAAGCTCGGATCCTCGGCCGCGTTCAGCAAACCGTCCGCTTGGAGGGAGGCTTTCGAAGCTGTGTCCACGGCGTTTCCGGCGAGCCTGACGCCTTTCTCCGGATCGGGTGCCGCGGAAAGCTTAACCTCGTATTGGCGCCCGTTCTGCGTGAGACGGCCGGCGAAACGGTAGCCGCCGCCCTGAGGCGAGGCCGAAACCGAGCCGCTTATTTTCGTCAGCGCCAGCGCTTCGGCTCCCGCGCGGCTCCGGGAGAACACCGAAATACGGCCGGCCTCGATCTCGATGCTTTTGACTTCGGCAGACAACGCAAACGCCCCGTCCGTGGCGGCTGTTTCCGGCTGAAGAAACGGCTTGGTGAAATCCAAAGTCAGCTCTGGGCGCACAAGCTTGAGCTTGCTCGCTTCGAGCCGCCCGCCCAAGATCGCCTGGAGAGACAAAGAGATATCGACCGCGCTCGCGGTCACGAGCGCCCCGTCCGCCTTTCCGTTCCCTGCGGCTATGTTCGCGGCTCGAATGTGCGGCTCGGGAAGCAGCACGATGTCGATATCGCCGAGAATGCTCACTTTGCGGCCAAGGATCGCCGACGCCGTCTTCTCGATGCCAGACCTATACTCATTCCAATCGACAAAAGCGGGCACGGCAAAGGCTGCGCCGAGCACTAGGATTAGGATGGTGGCGAGTGTGGCGAGTAGGCGGCCCAAATCAGTCCTCTTGGCTCTTATGCGCCGGCCGCGCGGGATGAACGCGTTCTGCGCCGTCTCCGGTAGACTAAGCAAACTCCGCTGGCCTAGCCAACGGATGCCTGCTTAGGATCTTTTATTTTCGCAGAGTTTTATCGCAAAACCGGAGCCACTTTTGCGAACTCTGCTCAGATGATCTTGCCCGGATTAAGGATGCAGCAAGGATCCAGCGCCTGTTTTATCGCGCGCATCGCCTCGATGCCAGCGCCCGCTTCGGCGGCGAGATAAGTTTTTTTGCCCTGCCCTATCCCGTGCTCGCCTGTGCAGGTGCCCTCGAAGGAAAGCGCCCTGCCCGTCATCCGGTCCGCAAATATTTTGGCCCGGCGCACTTCGTCCGCGTCGCTCATATCGACAAGAGGCACGGCGTGGAAATTGCCATCGCCGACATGTCCGACGACCGGCACGGTAAGGCCCAGCTCCTCGATATCGGCTTCGGTCTCCTTCACGCAAGCAGCAAGGTTAGAGATAGGAACGCAAATGTCGGTGACATAGGCGGATTTTCCAGGCGCGTAGGCCCTTTGCGCCCAATAGACGTCGTGCCGCGCCGCCCAAAGCTTGGCGCGCTCCTCAGGGTTGGCCGTATAGGAGAGAGGTCCGCCGCCATTCGCCTCGGCCAGATCGGAAAAGATTTTCACCTGCTCCTCAGTGGCGGCGGGCGTGCCGTGGAACTCAAGGAAGAGCGTTGGAACCTCCGGCAGCGTCAGCTTCGAATACACGTTGCAGATGCGGACCTGAAGGGCGTCGAGAAGCTCGATGCGCGCCACGCCGAGGCCGAGCTGGATCGCCGCCGCGGTCGCCTTGCAGGCGCCTTCCAGTGCGGCGAAGGGGCACACCGCCGCAACGACGGCTTCCGGGATGCCGTACAAGCGCAGGGTGAGCTGCGTGATGATGCCGAGCGTACCTTCCGAGCCGACGATGAGGCGTGTGAGATCGTATCCGGCTGCCGATTTGCGCGCGCGCTGGCCGGTCTTGATGACTTCGCCGGACGCCAGAACCGCGGTCACGTTCATAACGTTCTCGCGCATGGTGCCATAGCGGACGGCGCAAGTACCGGAAGCCCGCGTCGCCGCCATGCCGCCAAGCGTGGCGTCGGCGCCTGGATCGACGGGGAAAAACAGGCCGGTGTCGCGCAAATGCGTGTTCAGCGCCTTGCGCTTCACGCCGGCCTCGACCTCGCAATCCATGTCTTCAGCATTGACGCGCAAGATGCGGTCCATCTGCGCAAAATCGAGGGCCAAGCCGCCATAGGGCGCGTTGAGATGGCCTTCGAGCGAGGTGCCCGCGCCGAACGCAACGATGGGCACGCGCACTTGCGCGCAGAGCTTCACGATGCGCACAACCTCGTCCGTCGACTGCGGAAAAGCCACGGCGTCCGGCGGCTGGTTTTCGATCCAGGTCAGAGTATGGCCGTGCTGCTCCCTGAGCGCCGGGGCCTGGCTGAACCGGTTGCCGAGCCAGCTTGCGAGATCTGCGTAAAGCGCGCTGCGGTCTTGCGCACTTGCGAAAGCCGGTGGCGGGAAGCTGCCTTGGACCACGGTCCACTCCTTACGATTCGAATCTTTGCCAAATCGAATTTAGGCTGGAGGATTGCCTAAAATTTGACACCGCACGGAATATTGCTGAAGACTTAATTAGGATCCATTTGTTCCGGAAGGGGGGCATATGAGCCGCTTCGATAAATTTGGACAACCGAAATCGCAGCTCGTTCCCACGTCGAAAGGCGAAATTGCAACGAGCCCTGAGATTTCCAAGCGGGTCAAGCAATATCTAGAAACTGAACAGGCTGAAATTCCCATTTCCGTTGCGCGCGTGCTATCGAACCAGCCGGGAAAGTTCTTGTTCTGCCTCGATGCCACCGGCAGCATGGCGAGCCTCATCGAGAATGCCAAGTCCAGCCTCCGCAAAATCGCCGAGCGGATGAAGCAGGACGCAGGATGCCCCATTGAGATCGGAATCGTCGCGTACCGCGATTACGACATGGGAGACGCCGTAGAGGAGCAATCTCCGCCCACAGCCGATATGGAAACTTTGATCGCTTTCTTAAACCGGACGAGGGCGAGCGGCGGGGGAGCGGATAGTGGAGAGGCCGTCGAGGTTGCGCTTCAACGTGCCCTGACTATCGACAGCCTTAGCGCGGTGCTGCTTGCGGGGGATGAGCCGGCGCATTCGCGCGAGCACCTGAACAAACTGATTAGAGGCACTCAGCCAACCGCCGTCGAGCTGGCCCATCGCTTTGCTGAGCGGAAAATTCCGATCCACACGTTCGTAGTTGGCCAGAGGCAGGACACGATCGCGAGCTTTGAAGAAATCGCAAGCGTGTCGGGAGGAAAACGCGGTTTCCTCGACGGAAGCGCTGCCATGATCGATATGGCTGTAATGGCAATGCTGGCGGCGGTAAAAGGACCGGCGGCCGTCCAAAACTATATGCGGCAGCATCAATTATCGAGCAATGCGAGCGATTTCGGCAAGCTGCTAATCGAAGGTCCCAAAGCTTAACGTAAATGAGGCGATTATGCGTTTTTCTGTGATGTTATTGCTAGCGCTTGCCCTGGGTTTCGCAGGCGGCGCCCTTCATCCGCAGCAGTTGATCATCCTTCATGGAGTAAATATTACTTACGCCGTATTTATCCTGTCTGGCCTTTTTGTCTTATTCTTTTCGGCTGCATTTTTCTATCGGTCACAAACAGAGGGTTTCGATATCGTCGTCGCGTCCGAAAGTATCGTGGCTTTTGGCATCGCCTCGCTGACAGGAGGCGTGGTTGTCGGACTGTCCCAGGCTCTGGGTGTGGACGATTTTGCTAGAATTGGGAAAGAGCAGATTGTTAGCATTTCAACGCCGTTCCTCGAAGGCGTTTTTACAGCGGCGACCGCACCGATATTGGCCGCAGTTCTCAGGAATATCGACAGCGGGTTTACGGCAGGCACGGGTACCGGACCGGCCGGGATTTCCGGCATGACCGAAGATTTCAAGAAAATGGCCGATCTGATCTCGGCTCTGACAAAGCAAGTTTCGGAGCTCAAAGAAGCCACAAAAGGTTCAAGTACCTCAATGGCAGGTTTCGGATCGGAAATAAAAAAGCACAGCGACCTGTTGAAGGAAGCACTCACGGCAGCGCAGACCGAAATAAAAACTATGGGTAAAGCTGCCGGCGAAACCAGGACCTCAATACAAAACCTTGGCACGGCCTTATCGGGCATAAAAGCGCCGGTAGACGATATAAAAAATCTCAGCACTTCGCTCTCGTCTATAGCAGAGCGCAGCGGCCAATTGAAGGTGACGCTAGTAGACGCTAATACTCACATTAAGGAAATGGCAGCTGCGTCGAAAGATACCGGAAGCTCTATTAAAACCCTCGGCACCAGCATCTCCGATATTGGAAAGAATTCCGAAGCAATAAAAACTCTTGGCAGCAGCCTTGGCAAGCTGAAAACCGAGACCAACGAAACCGCGACGGTGCTCGAAGGCTTGCGTAGAATTATTGCGAAATTCGAAGGGTTTATCGCTCACGACAGAAGGGCTGCCTGATGAGTAGGAACCGTGCAAGTTTGCTATACTTGCAGATGGGTCAGGAGGTCATTTACATTCTGCTGG
>Ga0326727_10025323_pt1 | contig 11136 bp, 9 predicted proteins | sample MB2enrmetagenome_FD_207643 | JGI IMG/M metagenome (GOLD analysis project Ga0326727, IMG submission 207643) | Lab enriched peat soil microbial communities from McLean, Ithaca, NY, United States - MB29MY | ecosystem: Environmental > Terrestrial > Soil > Wetlands > Peat | place: USA: New York... | reverse complement strand
CAGGCGAAAAGCTTACCGGCCCCATTTTCGGGCCATGGTCGTGGGTGAGTTGCACCGGATCTCCGTCGGGGAGCATTCTTAAATAAACATCGCCGGGGCCTTCAAATGGGCGATCTCCCCGAATGAACGCCAGCATGCGGCCATCCGGTGACAACGTCGGAGATAAGGCGGAATCGGTGAAGTTGGTAAGCGGAACGTACTCCATTCGGGCCGTGGACGAGACGTCGCGCCGCGCCGGGAACAGCCATGCCGCAACGGCCGCCGCGATGGCGAGGGCGGCGACTGCCGACACGGCCAGCCACTTCCGGCGGCGTTTCCGAGGCGCGCCGGCTCTCTGTCCGCTGGGACGCTGGACGGCGCGCAAGTCCGCCACTAGCTCGCGCATAGTGGGATAACGATCCGCCGGATCTTTTTCGAGGGCTCTTGCCACCAGCGCCCGCAGGGGCTCCGGAATCTCGTCGCTCAAGGGCGCAGGCTTGGCATGAATCACCTGCTGGAGCAATTCGAGATTGCTGGCCGCGCGAAACGCCCGCTGGCCGGCGAGCATTTCATATAGCACCACGCCGAACGAAAAGATGTCGCTGCGCGCGTCGAGCGGCTTGCCCGAAGCCTGCTCCGGCGACATATAAGCAACCGTCCCGACGATGATCCCTTTTCCCGTTTGCTCTTCGTTTAGCGTGCGGGTAGCCGACAGGACCGGGCCATCCTCGAGTTTCGCCAGCCCGAAATCGGCCAGCTTGGCATAGCCGCTGGCTGTGACCAGGATGTTATCCGGCTTGATATCGCGGTGCAGAATGCCGGCTTGATGGGCGGTTGCCAATCCATCGGCAACACCGGTCAGCAACTGAGCCACGTCCTCCCAACTGCGCGGTTGCCGTTGAACCCAGGTTCGGAGCGTCCCGCCATCGACGAACTCGGTCGCCAGATATTGGCGGCCGTCGAATTCGCCCACGTCGTAGACGGTGAGAATGTGCGGATGATTGAGCGACGACGCCATTTGCGCCTCGCGCTGAAAGCGGCGGCGCGCTGCCGCATCGGCCAGATCGCCGGAGAGGAACTTAATGGCCACCGGCCGGTTCAACTTGGTATCGGTCGCCCGAAAGACTACGCCCATGCCGCCGGCGCCGATGGCGCCTTCGATGCGATATTGCCCAATCTGTGTGCCGGGTCCCGGCGGCAAGCCGGCCGAAGTTTCCGTCTCGGCCTTCCAGTCTGTCTGACTGAGCAGTTTCGATCCTGTCGGCTGCAACAGCATGGCCTCGACTTCCTGACGGATGTCGGGATCGGCCCGGGCCAGCAGGTCGGCACGCTCGGTTCCCTGGAGTTCGATCGCCGCCAGATACAATTGCTCAATTTGCCGCCACCGTTCCGGGGTCATGCTCCATGTATTATGGCGCGGCAGACATGGTGGGTGCAGCGGGCGATACCAAACGACAACCCTGCAAGCCGATAGCTGGAGTCTGGCGTTTCTCGTGGGATAAGCTTCAGCTTGTCCAGGCGAGTGAAGCTCGCCCAGGCCGCAGCGACATGATTACTCCCTTGCGGTCGCGCTCAGTATGCGGCCTTTCAGAGCCGCGACCGCGAGGGAGCGGTGTCTCCGGAACAGGTTGTCGTATTTATGAAACCCTGTACTAAACCAGTATCCCCAGCTTTTTCCCCACCTTGCGGAAGACTTCGAGAGCCCGATCGAGTTCCGCCCTGGTGTGCGTCGCCGTCACGATGGTGCGTACGCGCGCCTTTCCTTTGGGTACCGTCGGGAAGCCGATGCCGGTCGCCAGAACGCCTTCGGCGAAAAGCTCCCGGGAGAGTTGGTGCGCCAACGCCGCTTCTCCCACAATCACGGGCGTGATGGGAGTCTCGCTGATGCCGGTGTTGAAGCCGGCCTCGGTGAGCCCCTTCTTGAAATAGCGGGTGTTGTCCCAAAGCATCTCGATGCGCTCCGGCTCCTGCTCGAGGACGTCGAATGCCGCCAGACACGAAGCGGCGACGGCCGGCGGGTGGGAAGTCGAGAAGAGAAACGGCCGGGCGCGATGGTAGAGAAACTCGATGAGATCGCGGGAACCGCAAACATACCCGCCCAGCACACCGATGGCCTTCGATAGCGTGCCCACCTGGACGTGGACGCGTCCGTGGAGATTGAAGTGATCGATGGTGCCGCGGCCGTTGCGGCCCAGGACGCCGGAGGAATGCGCGTCGTCCACCATCATGATGGCGCCATGCTTTTCGGCCGCTTCGGTGAGTCCGGGCAACGCGCCGATATCGCCGTCCATAGAGAAAACGCCATCGGTGATCACCAGTTTGCGGCCGGGAACGGAGTCGAGCTCGCCGAGGATTTTCTCGGCGGCGGCGGCGTCCTTATGCGGGAAGACATGAATCTTGGCGCGCGAGAGTCGGCAGCCGTCGATGATGCTGGCGTGATTCAGTTCGTCGGAGACGATGTGGTCTTCGGGAGTGAGGATGGCGGAGACCGTGCCGGCGTTGGCGGCGAATCCCGACTGGAAGACCACGCACGCTTCGGAGTGCTTGAAATCGGCGATGCGCTCTTCGAGTTCCATGTGGATGCTCATGGTGCCGGAGATGGTGCGGACGGCGCCGGAGCCGACCCCGTACTTCTCGGTGGCGGCGATGGCCGCCGCGCGCAGTTTGGGATGGGTGGTGAGGCCTAAATAATTGTTGGAAGCGAGGTTAATCACCTGCTTGCCGTCGAAGATGGATTCCGCGGCGCTCTCGCTCTGGAGCACGCGCAGGCGCTGGTAGGTGCCTTCCTGGCGCCATTGTTGGAGTTGGTCGTGGAGGTAAGAAAGAGGATCGCTCATAATTGCAGCTTTCGATATTCGCCGGAAAAATGCAGCAGGGGGGCGCCGTCGCGGACGCGGGTGGCCACCATCCGGCCTACGAAAATGTCGTGATCGCCGGCCGTAATCCGCCGTTCGGCCTGGCATTCGATGCCTGCCAGAACGCCGTCGATGAGGGGCACGCCGTACTCCCCGAGGGTCCAGCCGACGCCATCGAACCGGTCCAGCCCCTTACGCGCGAAGCGTTCCGAGATGGCCTGTTGATCTTCATCTAAAATATTGATTCCGAAGAAATTAGCTTCGCGGAAAAGATCGATGGCGGTGACCGCATGGCCCAGGCAAATGGAGATCAGCGGAGGATCGAGGGAGACCGACGTGAAGGAGCTGACGGTGAGGCCGTGCGGCTGCCGTTCGGAGTCGAGGACGGTGGCGATGGTTACGCCGGTTGCGAAGCGTCCGCAGGCGGCGCGGAATTCCTGGCTTGACACGGGCGCCGCGCGCCCTGTGAATCCCTCGCTTGACATGTAGATAAATTCAATCATATCATGTGGTTGAACGGTACGAAATCTGAGGTCCGCGCCGCCCGCAGCATTGCACGCCCTGACAAGGAGGATGTTTTGATCAAGCTCGATATCATCAACGAGGTCGTAAATCGGACCGGAATCACGAAAACCAAAGCCGAGATGGCGGTAGAGACGGTCTTTGAATCGATGAAGAAGGCCCTCGAACAAGGCGACCGGATCGAGCTGCGAGGTTTCGGAGTTTTTAATGTGAAGCCGCGCAAGACCGGCATCGGGCGGAATCCGCGCACCGGCGCCGAGGTTTCCATTCCGCCGGGCAAGGCGGTACGCTTCAAGCCCGGGAAAGAGTTGCAGACGCTGCAGTAATGCGCCCTACGGCGCGTGCCGCCGGGTGGCGGTTGAATTGTGTCTTCCCAAGAATTCTCTCCTGCGCCATACCCTCTTTACGCCGCCAGCGGAACGGGGCATGGCTACATCTGGCGAGTGCCGCGCACGCGCCACCGCTATTGGCTGCACACCTTGCTCTTTGCGCTGACGCTGCTTTCCACGACGGCGGCGGGTGCAGCCATGCAGATCGATTTCAATCGCAACCTGCCGTTCGACGTGGAGCGCGCGTTCCTGCGGACCTATCCCTGGCTGTGGCATCACCCGGCCGGGCTGTTGCAGGGGCTGCCTTTCTCCCTGACGCTGCTCACCATCCTGATGGCGCACGAGTTCGGCCATTATCTGGCGGCCATGTACCATCGGGTGGACGCGAGCCTGCCGTTTTTCATTCCGTCGCCGCTGCTCGGCACGTTCGGCGCCTTCATCAAAGTGCGCTCGCCGATCTATACCAAGCGCGCCCTGTTCGACATCGGCATTTCGGGGCCGATCGCAGGTTTTATTTTCCTTCTCCCGGCGCTTTCCATCGGGATGGCCTTTTCCAAAGTGATTCCCGGGATCGCCAATCAGGGAATGCTGATCTTCGGCATTCCCGGTCTGCAGCGGCTCATGGGGTGGATCGTTTTCCCGGGCACGCCGGCTGCGGACATCTATCTTCATCCAGTGGCGCGGGCCGCCTGGGTGGGCATCTTTACCACGGCGCTCAATCTGCTGCCGATCGGCCAGCTGGATGGCGGGCACATTTTGTATTCCTTCTTCCCGAGACGGCATGGGACGGCGTCCCGCGTGGTGGCCGCGCTGCTGCTTCCGCTGACCTACTTCTGGTGGGTTTGGGCGCTGTGGGCGGTCGGCATGTTGTGGCTGGGAAAATACCATCCGGTGATTGTGGACGCCGCGGATATGAGCCCCGGCCGCAAGCAGCTGGGATGGCTGGCGGTGGCGATTTTTCTGCTCTGCTTCATGTTTGCGCCGGTCAGCAATGGCTAGTGCGATGAATACCATGGCCTTGCACGCATGGGCGAGCTTCGCTCGCCTCTGGAGTTTGGCCTTTTTCGTGGGACATGCTTTAGCTTGTCAGGCGAGCGGAGCTCGCCCTTGCCGGCTTCCACACGCCCGGCAAATTTCTCCGGCTTCGCTGCGGCGGGTGTTCGGGCACGAAGCCGAAGAAACTCTTCCGGCTGCGGCGACTGGCTTGTTCCGAGGCGGGCTGAAACCTGTCGCGGACACCACGAATGGCCAAAGTCCATGGGCGAGCTTCGCTCGCCTGGACAAGCTAAAGCTTATCCCACAGCAGCCCGGCCGGTGACACCCATGAAGATCACCGCGACTATTATCACTCTCAACGAGGAGCGCAACATCGCCCGGGCCATCGAGAGCCTGCGCTGCTGCGATGAGATCCTGATCGTCGACAGCGGTTCCACCGACCGCACCGTGGAACTGGCGGAAAAGCTCGGCGTACGGGTGATGGAAGCCAGTTGGCTGGGGTATGCGGCGCAGAAAAACTGGGCCGCCGAGCATGCCGGCAACGAATGGATCCTGTCGCTCGATGCCGATGAAGCGCTGAGCGAGGCGCTGGAAGCGGAGATCTTGAGTCTCAAAAAGACCGGGCCGGATTACGATGCCTACACCATGCCCCGCCTGGCGCGCTACCTGGGGCGGTGGATTTATCATTCCGGATGGTATCCCGACCGCAAGGTGCGGCTGTATCGCCGGGACAAGGCGAAGTTCGTGGGCGATTTCGTGCACGAAAGCGTCCAGCCCAGGGGGCGCGTGGGCCACTTGCAGAACAATATTCTCCACTTCACCTGCGATTCGCTTTCCGAGCACGTGAAGACCGTGGATCGCTACACCACGCTGGCGGCGCAGGAACTGGCGGCGCGGAAAATGAAAGTGCCGTTGTCGCGCATGATGGTAGATCCGGCCTGGACGTTCTTGAAGACCTATTTTCTGCAGCGCGGATTTCAGGACGGTCCGGAAGGACTGACGATCGCCTATATGGCCGCGTTCTACACCTTCCTCAAGTATTCCAAAGCGAGAAACATGAGCTGATGCGCATTCTGCACCTGGATGGCGGGAAGGAATTGCGCGGTGGGCAGTGGCAAGTGCTGCGGCTCATCGAGGGTCTTTATAAGGCTGGGGTGGAATCGACGCTGCTGGCCCGCGACGGGTGCCCGCTTTTCCGCACTGCGTGGGAAAGAGGCTGGCGCGTGGAAGCGCTCGGGCTCGGGCGCGCGAGGTCCCTAGCCCGGCAGCACGATCTGGTGCACGCACACGACGGGCACGGGCACACCACGGGGGCCATCGTGAGCCCGCGGAAGCTGGTGGTTTCGCGCCGCGTGGCTTTTCCCGTGCGGTCGCGGCTGAAATACGCGCGCGCGCGGCATTATCTCGCGGTATCGCAATTCGTCAAAGGCGTCCTGGTGAAAGGCGGCGTGCCGGAGGAGAAGATCAGCGTGGTGTACGACGGCGTCCCGCTACTCGAACCATCCGCAGGGACGCAGTTGATGGCGCCGGCGTCCGACGATCCCAAGAAGGGGTCGGCGATGGCGCGGGAAGCAGCGCTCCAGGCAGGCGAGCATCTCCGCTTTTCCAACGATCTGATCCGCGATCTGCACGAGGCGGCAATTTTCCTCTACATCACCGAGAGCGAAGGGCTGGGGTCGGGCGCGCTGCTGGCAATGTCGGCCGGCGTGCCGGTGATTGCCAGCAATGTGGGAGGGCTGCCGGAGGTGGTGGAGCACGGCGAGACGGGTCTGCTGGTGGCGGCGGAGGAGATCGCGGGCGCGATCGGCCGCTTGCGCAGCGATCCGGCTTACGCCTGGCGATTGGGCGCCAAGGGACGGCGGCGGGTGATGGAAAACTTCACCGTGGACCACATGGTCCGGCGTACCATGGAAATTTACCGGCAGGTTCTCTCATGATAGAAGCTCTCCTCGCGCTGCTGTTCGGATTGATCATCGGCAGCTTTCTCAACGTTTGTATCTACCGCTGGCCGCGCGATCTCTCGGTGGTGAGGCCGCGGTCGCACTGCCCATCGTGCGAGAAAACCATCGCCTGGTATGACAATGTGCCGGTAGTCAGTTATCTGCTGCTGGGCGGCCGCTGCCGGCATTGCCGGGCGCGGATTTCGTGGCGATATCCGGTGGTGGAACTGGCTACCGGGGGACTGTTTTTCTACTTTGTGTACACCAACGGAGTTACACCGTTAGCGATCAAGATGTGCGTTTTCTCGGCGCTGTCGGTGGGGCTGATATTTTCCGACCTGGAGGAACGCATCCTGCCCGATGAGATGACCAAGGGCGGCATCGTGCTGGCGCTGATATTTGCCTGGTTCGTTCCCATGGAAGATCTGGGCGGGCAAGGAATCCTGGGGCTTCTCTGGATGGCCGGGCTGCACGTGCCTCCGCGGTGGGACTCCGTGGCACAGGCGGCCATCGGCGCCGCGGTGCCCTCGTTCTTTCTGTGGATTGGCGGCTTTCTTTACGAGAAGATACGCCATCGCGAGGGATTGGGATTCGGAGACGTCAAACTGATCGCCATGGTGGGAGCGTTTCTGGGTCTGCAAGCGGCTCTCTTTACGCTGCTGATCGGGTCCTTCGCGGGCGCGGTCCTAGGATACACCTACATTAAGCTCACGCATAAGGATCCGTCTAACTATGAGCTGCCTTTCGGCACGTTCTTAGGCATTGCGGGGCTGGTGGCGGGTATCTGGCCTAAGGGGATGTAGCGGTGGTGGGGCGGACCCCCTGGTCCGCGGCCGACCCCCTGGTCGGCCTCTTCGCGGAGGCGGGACGTGGGCGTCCCGCGCGGACCAGGGGGTCCGCCCCACCGCAGCCCGCGCCACGTGTCTTACTAACTCGAGATAACATAGTTTTGCTAACTTCAGGAAGTCGAGTACCATCTCTGTCAGTACTCCCCTAGTATTGGATTGCAACTCTTGTTTTGCAGCTTATTGACTTGTCACCATGGATTCAGCATACGATGGCTATGAAACTCTCATAACTTTTCGGAGGAGTTTATGGGAATGAGATCCGGCCAGCCGATATTTGCCACGCCGAATCCACTATTGATAGCGGGAGTAAGAGAAGTGCTGGCGGCAGCCGGAATACCGGCCGATCCGCGGATCGTCGCTCTTGAGGGGTTGGCCGCTGTACTGGCACAAGCCGAGGGAGGACTGGCGATTCTGGACGGCCGGGCGCTGCCGCCAAGCGAAAGGCTGGGACAACTGCGCCGGTCGAACCCCGGCTGGCGATTCGTCGTGTGGGCGGCGCAACCTACCGCCGAGCTGCTCAGGATCTCGCTGGAATGCGGCGTCCACGGCCTGCTTTCCACCCGGCTTCCACTGGACGAAGCTGCCAACGCCCTGCGGCGAATCTGCCAGGGCGAGAAGATCTTCCGCTTCATCGCCAATTCAGGCCCAATGGCAGAGCCCAGGGGTTTGCAACTCTCGGCGAGAGAGCGGCTGATATTAATGGCCCTGCCGGGAGGCGCCAGTAACGCCGACATTGCGGCTTCTCTCCACACCACTCCCAGCACGGTGAAAGGATGCCTGGCAAGGCTTTTCCGAAAGACCGGCGCCCGCAATCGCAGGGAGCTGGCGGAACTTGGCGTGGCGCTCCTGCGGGCCGCCGAGCCCCCGAAGAAGGAGGCCGATCGAGCCACCTTCGACGCCAAGTGGATGTTAGAAAACTCATGACGCCGTCACCCGTCAAATCACGCGCCGCAAGCAGGCGCAAATACCGCCGCTTCCTGGTGAGTCAACCGGCATTGGTTTCCTGCGCCGCGGTCCCCGGTCTGGTTTGGACGGCGCGCATTGCCGATATTTCGCGGCGCGGTATTCAGTTGATCCTCGAACACCCGGCCCAACTCGATGCCGAGGTCCGCATCCAGTGGACCAACCGGGAGATTCGCGGCACAGTGCGCTATCAACAGGAGTGCGGCGGGCAGTATCGTGTGGGAGTGGCTCTCTCCGCGCCCTGCGATTCCCTGCTGGTGGGGTTGATGGCGCGAGAGACGGCGACGCCGCGAAAGACCGATGAGGAAGTGGCGTCGTCGGCCGCGCAGCTGCGCCAGCAGATCCGCGAAATGTCCGCTGCCCTGCGGGCGGCCACCCATTCTAGCGAAATCAAGAGCAAGTTACTGGCGAGCGTGTCGCACGAGTTCCGCACTCCGCTCAACGGCATCATTGGATTTTCGGAGCTGTTGCACGACGCCAAGGCCGGCCCGGTCACCACCGATCAGAAAGAGTACCTGGCCGATATCCTGACCTGCTCGCGCCATCTGCTCACCCTGATCAACCAGGTGCTCGACCTGACCAAGATCGAGAGGGGGAAGATGTGCTTCCAATATGAGCCGGTGGAGTTGCAGGCCTTGAGCCGCGAGGTGATGGAAGGCGTAAGGACGTTGGCTTCCCGCAAGCGCATCGCGGTGCGGATCGACTGCGATCCGCGCGTCGGCGTGGTGAAGGCCGATGCGGCGCGGTTGCGCCAGGTGCTGTTCAACTACCTCTCGAATGCCATCAAATTCACGCCTGAAGGAGGTTCGGTTGCAGTGCTGGTTCGGCCGGAAGATCCGTCCTGCTATCGCATCACCGTGGAAGACAATGGCGTGGGAATTCGCGCCGAGGACATCCCGCGCCTGTTCACGGAATTCGGGCAAGTGGGGGCGGGGCGCGCGGCTAATCCGGGGACGGGGCTGGGCCTGGCAATCACGCGCCAGATCGTGGAAGCGCAGGGCGGACGGGTGGGAGTGGAAAGCGCACCTGGATTAGGGAGCAGATTCTGGGCAGTGCTGCCGGTGAACCCCACATAGCACGTGGGACATGCTTCAGCTTGTCCAGGCGAGCGGAGTTCGCCCGTGCTTTCACGATCGCTTCGGCGTGCCTCCGAGCACGTCGACTGGCTTGCCCCGAGAGCAGGCTGAAAACCGCCGCAAAAGCAAGCTCCGCTCGCATCTGAAGCGAGCTTGGCTCATCTGAAGCGAGCTCCGCTCGCTTGGACAAGCTGAAGCATGTCCCACGTTATTGCACCAGACGGTAAAGATCTACTCCGCCGTTGTAATTCGGCACATAGATTTGACCCCCGTCGATTACCGGTGGATTGAACTTGTTGAAGAGGAACTGAATGGCGAATTGCTGCGAATCCCATAGGACCTTGAGCGATCCATCGGCAGCCAGGTGCACGGGATCGTAGACCAGCAATCGGCCGTTCACCACATTGGCGTTGGCATCGCCATACGGGATAGTGCAAACCAGGATCGCGGAGTTCGGATCGGCTCCGTTGCTCGATCCGGAGCAGAACCCGCCGGGCATGCCTCCGGGAGGATCGCCGCGGACGTCGGCGCTGGCGAACTCGTGGCTTTGCGCGATGTAAGTCAGATTTCCGGTGGAACTGACAGCCCACTTATGAAGCTGCGAATTCTCTCCCCAAGCGAAAATCGTCCAGGAATTCAGCACCGGATCGAAAAACTGCACCGGTGTCATATGAAGATGGGCGGTGTCGCCGTTGGGAAAGAAATTCAAGGTTCGGGGATCGTTCGGACAGCTATCCACTTGGCCAGGACTCATGGTCAGCCAGACGGGCGGTGAGGCGAGCTTGGCGCAGTTGGTTTTAGGATTCGCGAGGTCGGCGAGAGTGGTCCCTCCCAGTTTCGCCGTCTTGATGGGATAGCCGATCCCGTCTTTTCCGGCAGCGACGCAAACGCCGATAGAGAAAATGCAAGCCGGACCGGCGGATCCCCAATCCTCGTCGGACCAGGCGCCGGTAGCCATCGCCGGGAAGACCTGGAGAGCCGGCACGCCGCGGCCTTTCACTGTGTCCGCGACCTTGATTTTGGCGTTCTCCAGCGACATGTTCATGCCGGCATTCACGGGCCGGCGGATGGCCTCCGAGGGCGCACTCATTCCGGCCATTTTCAACGGCTGTTGCGCCTGATTCTGCCCGGTCCGGGCGAGGTCTGTCCAGGGAGTCCAGTGATCCACTACCTGCAAAGTGGCTGCATTCCCGCCCGCGGAAGGCGTGTACTGCAGCTTGAGAAACGACTCACCAAAGAGACTCTTTCCGTCAAAGTCGCCGTTTCCCGTCAGTAGGTACAGGAAGCCCTGCGGATCGGCGGCTACGCCTTGTCCGCCCATCCATACGCCCGCGCCGTCGCCGGCCGTCATGGCCAGCATCGGACCCATTTTGTTGGTGGCCACGTCGAACGCGAAGCAAAAACCGTCGGCGCCGGCCCCGGTTTCGAAGATGGTCCCGGAACAGCCGAATACCGTTTTCACCCCGTTGATATTGGTCTCCACCAGAGAGGACCGCTGCTTGCGCATCTGCGAGTTGAAGTCCTGCCCCTGGCTCGTGCCCTGGATGAGCACGGGCGGGACCACTTGCGTGCCGTCGGCAACGTTCAGCACGAACATAAAATATCGCGCCGATTGCGGGCTGCCGGAT
>Ga0326727_10025322_pt1 | contig 11136 bp, 7 predicted proteins | sample MB2enrmetagenome_FD_207643 | JGI IMG/M metagenome (GOLD analysis project Ga0326727, IMG submission 207643) | Lab enriched peat soil microbial communities from McLean, Ithaca, NY, United States - MB29MY | ecosystem: Environmental > Terrestrial > Soil > Wetlands > Peat | place: USA: New York... | reverse complement strand
CCAGCAGGCCGGCCAAAAACTGTTCCAAGCGTTCTCGACATTTCTCGATTTGGCTCTCGGTCATAGACCGGAGCTTACCACCTCTCTTACCGGAGGTCAATAACTTAACGTAGTAGAACTAACCACTAGCCACTGCTTTGGAAGCTATGCAGAAACCCTCCCTCACCGTTCCCCACCTTCGGTGGACCATCTGTGCGCTGCTGTTCCTTGCTTCCACGATTAACTACGTGGACCGCCAGACGATCTCCGTCCTGAAACCTCATCTCGAAAGCGTCCTGCACTGGTCGGAGAGTGATTACGGCTGGATTGTGTTTGCCTTTCAACTGGCCTATGCCCTCATGCTGACGTTGGCCGGCGTCGTGATGGACTGGTTGGGGACCAAGCTGGGATACGCGATCTCGATCACCTGGTGGTCCGTCGCGGCCATGGCCCATGCGCTGGCGCGTGGCGCACTCTCCTTCGGCACAGCGCGTTTCTTCCTGGGAGCCGGCGAAGCGGGCAACTTTCCGGCGGCCATTAAGGCTGTCGCCGAATGGTTTCCGAAAAGGGAACGCGCCCTGGCCACCGGCCTCTTCAATGCCGGGCCCACAGTGGGCGCTGTTATCGCTCCCCCGCTCGTCGTCTGGGTGACGCTCCGCTGGGGCTGGCGGGAGGCCTTCATTCTGACCGGGGCTCTGGGATTCCTCTGGTTGTTTTTCTGGGCGCTTCTTTACCGCCTTCCGCGCCGGCATCCCTGGATTACCCCCGGCGAATTGGAAATCATCGAGAGCGGGGAAGGCCAGGAGGAAAGCACGACGGACACTCGAATTCCCTGGCGGAGAATCCTCGTTTACCGCCAAGCCTGGGGTTTCATCCTGGCGAAATTCATGACCGACCCCATCTGGTGGTTTTACATCTTCTGGCTGCCTTCTTACCTCAAACAGGGGCGCGGCTTCACACTCGAGGAAATAGGCCGTTACGCCTGGATTCCATTTCTCGTTTCGGGAGTGGGGAGCGTAGCGGGTGGGTGGCTCTCGGGATTCCTCCTCAAGCGCGGCTGGCCGCTCAGCCGGGCACGCAAGACGGCCATGGCCTTCTGCGCGTTTTGCATGCCCTCCGGCATCGTGGCCGTTTTCGCTCCCAACATCAGTTGGGCGCTGGCCTTCATTTCTCTTTCTCTTGCCGCGCACCAGGGATGGTCGGCGAATATATTCACCCTCGCCTCCGATGTGTTCCCCAAACGCGATGTGGGCTCAGTTACAGGCCTGGGAGGAACAGGCGGGGCCGTGGGCGGCATGATCCTGGCGCTCGTCGCCGGTTACACCCTCCAGTGGTTTCACACCTACGTGCCTCTCTTCATCATCGCCGGCATCATGCACCCGCTCGCTATCGGCCTTGTGCATTGGATGATTCCCACCATCGAACCTGTCGGAATTATGAATAGCAAATAGTGAATGCTGAATTGTGCGGCAGAGTTTGCTCTCCGTGGTGCGCGCACAACTTCTGAACGCAACACTTATCCAACTCACAATTCACTATTCACCATTTACTATTTATAATTCCGCGCTTTGCTTGACCACCGTTTCCACGTCTCGCCATCCGCGAGCATCTTGATAAAGAGGCCGCCGACCACAGAACGTGCCTGGAATCCCACCTGCGTACCGTCGGTCGTCCAGTACCAATCCGTCAGCGGGACGCGGCTGGGCGATTCGTTAGCCCAGTCGTAAATCGGGGAAATGAGACTCTCCCAATCGGCCGCTGAATCCGCCAGTGTTGCCGACCAGACTTCCCAGTCGAGCTTGGTGTAATCCTGGCGATTGTCCAGCGGGAAGCCGAAGCGAACCTTATCTTCGTAATAAGCAATCTCCTTTCGGGCGACTTGGGTGGGGAAAAGGTGAAAGCCGAGAACTTTATCCCACACCAGATTGTATTTCTGGCTCCAGGTGCCGGGCTTGTCGAACGCCAGGCGGTAGTGGTCCCCATCGTCGGCCATCTCCACCCATCGCTGGGAAAATTCCTGCGCCGTCTTGTGGTAGAGATCGTGCTCCTGTTTCTTGCCGAGCATGTCCGCGAGTTCGGCGTAGGCCTCGAGCGCTTCAATCGCTTTCAGCGAAAGATTGGCATTGTGAGCCAAATGCCCGGCGAAATCGTCTGTGCAAAGTTGGTTGGCAGGATCAAGTCCCTTGGCCCTCAAATACTCTGCCCACTTCGAGAGTAACGGCCAATACGTGCGGGCGAATTTCGCCCCGCCTTCCGCCTTGGCGATGGCGGCGACCATCAACAGCATATTGCCGGATTCCTCGACCGGCATCTGATCGACATCCGACTTCTCGCCGCCGCCGTAAACCTGCCCGTTAGCGAGCGGATAGGTGCCAAGATCGTGCGGGGCAAAGAGAAAATGCCAGCGGTCCGACTCTGCATATTTGAAGAGCGGCACGAGCGAGGCTTCAAGCAGTTTCGGATTGAGCAACAACAGAATGGGCGAAGCGGGGTAGATCACGTCTACGGTCCCGATGCAACCGTTGCTGAAATTCTCCTTAGGTAGGAAGACCGGCTCGCCATCCGGCCCCGCCGCCAATATCTGCGCCGCCATGGCCTGCCGGTAAGCCAAGGCCGCAAGGCGAGCGTACTTCTCGCCTCCCACCCGAGTGAGATCGTTCACCAGTTCGGCATCAAACGCCTCGCAACGCTTCACAAGAGATGCGTAATTACGCTCCGCCTCGTCCAGCAACTCGCTCATCGCCTTGCGCTTGAGGCGCCAGTAGGGGCGCAGGGGCTGGCGGAGGAACTCGATGGCGTATATCTGATCGTAAGCAAGGATCAAATGGCGGTCGATAGGTTCGGCACCAACCTTGCCGAGGTCAAACACTACAGCCGTGGCGGGCATGTGATCGCGAGGCGGCCGGGGCATGCGCGTATCAGCGCCAGGAAGTGATCCCTTTCCCGCAAAGGTTTCCATCACTCTATCAACGTTTGCCACCACGCTGCGAGCGGATTCGCCAGCAGGCGCGACGACGTAAAGATAGCCCCAGTCAATGCGAAGGTCATCGCCAGACTTTTGAAGTACCGGCTGCGCCCGTGTTCCCATTCGCAGTACACTCGGGCCTCCCTTTGCCTCCTGCTGCCAAACCACCGGCTCGTCGTCGGTATTCACGACGAGCTGGGCGGTGTTGTCATATTCAACCGAGACCTGGTGCTCCTTCCCGTCCAATGATCGAGCTTCCCAACTGAGGTAAGTGACCGGCCAGGACATCAAGTCGAGGTCCGAGGGCAGCAATGGGGTGAGGAAGGTGAGTGTGATGTGGACTCCGCCACCCTCGAACTCGTAAATGGTTCGCGTCGGCAGCACTTGTCGGCCGGTCTGCGGCATGGGTTGAATGTCACGCCCCGTGTCGCCCATGATGCGCCACGCCCTGCCGTCAATCCTCACCAGGCTGTGGAGTTCCTGCTTGGAGCCTGTCCAGTGACGCGTCGCATCGTAGGTCAGCCGGTCGGCAAACGACCAGACGCTGAAATAAGGGTTGCACGTCACGAGCGGAACCGCGGGCGGGCGAAAGCCTGCCGCATCTGACGCGGCCCACATCGGGACGCAGATCAGTAAACCGCAAAGTAGTTGCTGAGCAGCCGAACGCGCCTTCATCGCAATTCTCCTCATCACGAATTCTCAAGGCGAAGGCTGGAGCCAACCAGTGCTGGGATTTCCACCCTCCAGCCACATAGGAATTAGGAGTGTACACGCGGCGCGTTGTTGGGGGCAACCCTTGTGGTCACCTGTGGCCGCCCCTACACTCCGGGAGCGAGACGCCCGCGCTACAAACAACGGCGTGATATCATTTGTATTATGGCAAACGCAATTGCAAACGGTGATGGCGCGGCGTGGGGCGTGCTGCTGCTCGCGCACGGCGCTCCGGACCGGCTCGAGGATATTCCCGCCTTCCTGCTTAACGTGCGTGAGGGGCGGACGTTGCCGGATGCTGCGGTCAACGAAATCGTTCGACGCTACCGCCTGATCGGCGGCTCGCCCTTGCTACGCTTGACCACTCTACAGGCGCAGGGCCTGGCGACGCTGCTGGGCCGACCTGTCTACCTCGGGATGCGCAACTGGAAGCCATTTATTTCCGAAGCGGTTCGGCAGATCGCGGCAGATGGGATTGAGCGTGTCGTCGCGCTTTGCCTGGCGCCCCAAAATTCCCGCACCAGCATCGGTCTTTACAAGCGGCATTTGCTCGAAAATGCGGAGCGGCTGGCACCCAATGTGCAGGTGGACTTCATCGAAAACTGGCACGATCATCCAAGGTTGATCGAGGCGTTTCGCGACAAGCTGGCCACGGCTCTGACTCGCGCGCAGGCCGATACCGGCGGCTCAGTCCCGGTAATTTTCACCGCGCACAGCGTCCCCGAGAAGACCATTCGGGACGGCGACCCTTACGAACGGCAGGTGAGGGAAACGGCTTCGCTGGTGGCCAAAGCGGTGGGCCTCAGAGAATACGGCGTAGCTTTTCAGAGTCAGGGACTGACCCTTGAGCCGTGGATCGGCCCGACAGTGGAATCACTCATTGACCAATCGGCAGCGCTGGGCCGGCGGCGCGTGCTCCTGGCGCCGATCGGTTTCGTTTGCGACCACGTCGAGATCCTTTACGATATCGACGTAGTGTTCTGCCAGTACGGAGGGACGAAGGGAGTGACCGTAGACCGCACCGAGTCGTTGAACGACAGCCCCCTGTTCATCGAAGCGCTGGCAGCCGTCGTCCGGGAGCGAAGTAGGCAGCGGGCAGTCGGCGGTCGGCAGTAGGCAGAAACCTCGGAAACGAGGGGATTAGGTATCTGCCCTCTCCCTTGGGGAGAGGGTGGGCCGCGTCCGGCGCTTTCACCAGCCGGCGCGGGCCGGGTGAGGGGTCAGTTGCACCGCGGAAAGCAAAAGGCAGGGAGCGGAAGGCCGAAAGCTGAGGAACGAGGGGATGGCCCTCTCCCAAGGGGAGAGGGCAGACACCCAATCTCCCCGTGTCTCAGCTTTCCGCTTTCAGCTTTCTGCCTTCTGCTTTCTGCTTTCAACATTCTGCCTTCTGCCTTCTGCCTACTTCGCTCCGAATTCGATAACAACCCTGGAGGACGACCGTAGTGGCAGCGGACCAGGTAACTCGCAGGCGAGTGGCCGTTCTGGGCGGAGGCATCACAGGCCTTGCTGCGGCTTACACTCTGGCCCGCGCGCGCCAAGCTGGCGCGCCGGTTGAAGAGTTCCTCATCGAGGGCAGGGACCGTCTGGGCGGGGTGATACGCACGGAACGCCTCGAGGGTTTCGTCATCGAAGCCGGGCCGGACAGTTTCCTTGCCGAAAAGCCGGAGGCGGCTGCCCTGGCACGAGAGCTGGGGCTTGGCGATTCGCTGATCGGCTCGAACGACAGTCAGCGGCGCACCTACATCCTTCACCAAGGCCGTCTTGTTCCCCTGCCTGATGGACTGATGTTCCTGGTCCCGACCCGCCTATGGCCGATGGTGACTACTTCCCTGCTGCCGTTCAGCAGCAAGCTGGCGATGGCCGCCGAGTTGTTTGCCGGCCGGCCGAGCCCGAACCGGGACCCAGACGAATCGGTTGCCGGTTTTGTGCGCAGGCACTTCGGAAATGCCATGCTCGAGAACGTCGCGGATCCACTGCTCGCCGGAGTCTATGGCGGGGATTCAGGTGCTTTGAGCGTCCGCTCGGTGCTGCCGCGCTTCTGGGAGATGGAGCGCAAGCACGGCAGCCTGACACGCGCCACGCTAAAAGCGATGCGCCAGCGCCGCAAAGCCAGAACCAATTCGAATCGAACGCCGCAGCCTGACTCCGCCGGCACGGGCGCCGCGCCTCGCAGTGCCTTGCCGCTTTTCATGACACTCAAGGACGGACTCGAGGATCTCACTGGCAAATTGGCCGAGCAATTAGACAAGGGCCGCGTGCATATCGGTCGGCGGGTTGCCCGTATCGAAGCGGCGTCCGGCGCACCAGGCGGGCCGGCGGACCGTCGCAGCCGCAGGTATGAGATTTTCTGCGAGGGCGGCCCGGCGTTCGACGCGGACGCAATCATCCTGGCGATGCCCACCCACGAATGCGGCCGGCTGCTTTCGCCTCTTCACCCTACGCTGGGCCGCTTGCTCGGCGAAATCCCCTACAGCTCCTCGATGACCGTCTCCCTGGGGTTCGCGGAGGGTACAAGAGACCACTTGCCCACTGGATTTGGGTACCTGGCTCCACGCAAAGAGAAGCGCAGAATGCTGGCCTGCACCTTCGTGCATCGCAAGTTCAACCATCGCGCTCCGGGAGGAAAGGCGCTGCTGCGCTGCTTCTTGGGAGGCTCGCGCGACCCGGAAGTCCTGAACCTCTCAGATGAAGAAGTGGTTTCTATAGTTCGGCAGGAGTTGAAGGAGATCCTGAGTTTCCCGTTCGATCCGCTGTTTTGCCGGATTCACCGCTGGCCTGCCTCCATGGCGCAATACCCGGTCGGACATGCCGAGAAAGTTGCGAGAATTCACAGCCAGCTTGGGGACCTCCCGGGCATTTACCTTGCCGGGAACGCCTACTCTGGCATAGGAGTTTCCGACTGTATCCGCACCGGGAGGGCCGCAGCGTGGCAGGCCATTGGCAGAATGACGAATACTGAATAGGAACAAGAGCTTACCGTCATCCTCGAATGACACCTCAATCTTGAAAGTAGGGCAAGTTGTGAGCACGCGTCTGCCCGTGCGCTTTGCATGCCCCTCAGAAATCAGTTCTCCAAGCATAGTTCGTTTCTTTAGCTTTCTGCTGAGATTCCCGTTGTGACTGGGTTGGGACAAACGCACCCTGAAATGGGCCTGCCGGTCAAGCAGCGTTATGTAGTGTATCCGACAGGCCGATAATAGGTCGGTTGGATGGTCGCGGCGGCACTCCGGCGTCTGCAGGGCCGCGGAATGACAAGGGGAAGGGACCCCTGAGGGACTAGATCACCGTTTTCGTGGGGAAACGGCAGGGGAGTCGAAGGCGAAAGCATCCGGAAGGCAAGTGGGGCTTGAGGGACACAGGACAAACTATCGGTGTTTACCAGAAGCTGGCGGGCGATAAATGGACAATATGTCGCTTTTACGTGCCCCCCCACCCGCCCCCAGGGGTGTCTCGGACCTTATGGCACCATTCAAACATTGTTTGATGAGTTTATGAACCCTTTTCCCAAAACTTGAATCTAACCGAAGTAAGACCGGCCTGAAAGAAAGGGATGGGTAGACAAAATGGTCACCTATTTGAGCTTGCTGCTGGGTTACCTGATGACATGGCTTGCGGTTGCAGCCGCAGTACTTTATGTCAGCATAGTTCTGATCCGGTATCGCACGGACGGGCCACGCCACCGCCTTAACTTCAACCTTCAGACCCCGGCTTGGTCGGCTCAGCATTTGGCAGTCTGGCTGGGCGTGAAGGGGGTGGATGTCTGCGTCCGGATTGGCAGGCCCATTTTGAACACTCTCCTGGAGGCCTCTGCTGAGGTTGGGGAATGGCTTATGCGTCGCAGCCCCGCCGTGCAGGAAAGCATTCGGTCCAAGTTCCTCGTTTAAATCATGCCTTAGGGTGCGTCTTGTCATACACGTCGATTAACTGTTTGATGGAGACCTGCGTATACTTCTGCGTAGTGGCCAGGCTGGTGTGTCCCAGCATCTCCTGGATGGCGCGCAAGTCAGCCCCCTCCGTGAGAAGGTGAGAAGCGAAAGCGTGGCGGAGTGAATGCGGGCTGACTCTAACGGCGGGCCCGTAGTCCCGAACGTATTTCTTAACCAGCCGGTCGATAGAGCGTGTCGTAAGCCGCTCACCCCACACGTTCAGAAACAGGGCCTGCTGGGCGGATTTCTTCCTTTCCTGGAGAATTCTTTGCCGGACGGGCAGGTAATCCCCGATGGCCTGCCGGGCCTTGGAGCCGAACGGTACGATTCTTTCCTTCCTTCCCTTGCCGCGGACCAGCAGCATGCCGTCTCCGAAGTTCACGCTGCGCAGGTCCAATCCCACCAATTCGCTCACGCGCAGCCCTGAAGCGTAGAGCAGTTCAAGCAGGGCGCGGTCGCGCCGCATCGCGGGGTCTCCAGTTTTTGCAGCTTCAGCCACACGATCGAGAAAAGTGTTCATCTCTTCCTCAGTCATGATTCTGGGAAGAGTTTTGTCCTGCTTGGGAGTCGAGACGATGGAGGAGGGATTCTCGGCTAACACTCCTTCCCGCCTCAGGAACTTAAAGAACGCCCGCACCGCCGAGAGCTTCCGGGCTATGGAGGATTTCTTTTCCTGCTTTTCAAAGAGCATCCCGAGGAAGCCGCGAATGCGCAGGGCATCCACCGTTTTGACATCGACACTCGTAATGGGTCGACCCTCCGCCAGGTAGTCCCGGAACTGGAGAAGATCGCTGCGGTAGTTGCGCACCGTGTGCGGGGAGGCGTTGCGCTCGTACCGAAGGTAGTTCACGTACCGCTCGATGAGTTCATCCATGCCGGTCATCCGTAGCGCCGCAGGCGCTTTGGAGTGCGGCAGCTTGCTGCCGCTTCACTCCCGCGAGCTTGCTCGCGACGCTGTCGTAGCGCTGACCTTTAGGTCAGCAAGCAGAGAATGCGGGCCTAAAGGTCGGCGCTACAAAGCCCCCGCCAGCAAGCTGGCCTGACTAAAAGCGGCAGCAAGCTGCCGCACTCCAGAGCGCTTCACCCACTTTCATGCACCGTTGCCCAAGGTTCCTGCAATCCTGGGATTCCATTATTGGAACAGAGTTTTTGAATCCAATCCTGGAGGTCGGCCAGCGCCCTCTCACACTGCCTTGCGCGCCGGGCGCGACGGTCACGCGCGATGGCCCTTGGCAAGTCCTCCATGGGCGGCAGCAAATCGAAAGAAATGTTGGCAGGCTGGTAGTTGCCGGGGTCGGCATGCGATAGATAGTGGATCAACGACCCCAGCGCCGTGGCGCGCGGGGGAGGCATGAAGCCGCTGCCTGCCACTTGCTGAGCCATCGCCACTCCCGCAAGGAACCCGGTGGCAATGCACTCCACATATCCCTCGACGCCGCAAAGTTGGCCGGCGATAAAGACGTTGGGTGCGGCCCGCAGGCGAAGATCGGCCTCGAGCAGCCTTGGCGCATTGAGGTACGTGTTGCGATGAATCTGCCCGAAGCGCAGGAACTCGGCCTGCTCGAGCCCTGGGATCTTGCGCAGGATGCGCGCCTGTTCGGGAAACTTGAGGTGGTTCTGGAACCCCACCAGGTTATAGCTGGAAAAGCGCAGGTTTTCGCTGCGAAGTTGCACGACGGCAAAGGGGCGCCTGCCGGTTCGCGGATCGGTCAGACCGACGGGCTTCATAGGGCCGAAGCGGAGCGTGTCGTATCCTCGCCGCGCCAGTTCTTCGATGGGCAGGCAGGCTTCGAAGTAATGCAGGTCCTCGAACTCATGGGCTTCGACTGTCTCCGCGCCCCGCAACGCCTCGTAGAAGGCGCGGTATTCCGCTTCGTTTAGCGGACAGTTCAGGTAGTCGTCACTACCGCCCTTCCCGTAGCGCGAGGCCCGGAAGAGGCGATTGTGGTCCACCGTTTCGGCATCCACAATCGGACTGACGGCATCGTAGAACGCCAAGTTTTCCGCGCCTGTGAGCGATTGAAGTGAGCGCGCTAAGGCATCCGATGTGAGAGGTCCAGTCGCCATCAAGGCCAGACCCTCAGATGGAATCTCCCTCAATTCCTCTCGCCGTAGTGTGATGAGCGGATGCTCGCCGAGGGCCTGCGTGACCGACTCCGAGAATCGCTCCCGGTCCACCGCCAGCGCTGCGCCCGCGGGAATCGCGCACTCATCCGCAAGGTTCATCAGGAATGAGCCGGAGCGGCGCAACTCTTCCTTCAGAAGCCAGGAGGCGGCGCCCGGCGTGTTCGACTTCAGCGAGTTGCTGCAAACCAGCTCTGCCAGGCGGTCCGTCTTGTGCGCGGGCGTCGGCCGCGCCGGGCGCATCTCGTACAACGTAACGGAAATGCCCCGCGCCGCGAGTTGCCAGGCTGCTTCACTCCCCGCCAGCCCGCCGCCCGCGATCATAACCGCGTTCATCCAAGGTCCCTCTGTGCTACCCGGCATCGTTGTCGACTATCGAATTTCGAGTTTCGAATTTCGCTTTTCATCTTGTTCTCACGCCACTGCCTGCTCGTACTTGCAGCTTTCGTTCGGACAGTAGCGGAGGGGCGGCCCGTCTTTCTTGTACTTCTCGAGTAAGAGGGGATGGCCGCAATGGGGGCAGGGCGTGTTGACGGGTTTGTCCCAAGCGGTGAACTTGCACTCCGGGTAGCGGCTGCAACCGTAGAAGGTCTTACCTTTGCGTGTGCGTCGAGCCACCAGTTCGCCCGTGCAGCCCTTTTCGGGACAGGGGATGCCGAGCGTCTGCCGTTTCACGTATTTGCACTGCGGGTAGTTGCTACAAGCGGTGAACTGGCCGTAGCGGCCGTGCTTGAGGACAAGCTGATTGCCGCACTCCGGACACTTCTCCTCGAGCAGCGTGTCGCTGACGGCCGTTGCCGCGCCTTCCTTCATCACGATCTTCTTGGTGTTCCGGCAATCGGGATAACCCGTGCACGCCAGGAAGAATCCGAACCGGCCTCGCTTGACGGCCATCGGCTTGCCGCATTTTTCGCAGTTCTGCTCGGGGAGCTCCGGCGCGGGTGGCCCGCCGACGCTGTATTTCGCCGCCAGATCGGGCGGCAGGTCGCTGGTTCCGTCGCAATCGGGGTAGCCGGTGCAGGACAGGAAGGGGCCGTTGCGTCCCAGCCGAATCACCATGGGCTTGCCGCACTTCTCGCATTTCACTTCGGTCGGGATGCCTTCACCTTTAATGTCCTCCATCTCCCGTTCCGCCACCCGCAAATCCTTCTTGAACTTCTTGTAGAACTCTTCCAGAGCCTCCGTCCAGGTGAGTTTCCCTTCCTCCACTTCGTCCAGCTCTTCTTCCATGCGGGCGGTGTAAGCCACCTCGAAGATGTCGCTAAAATTCTTCACCAACATATCGCTCACCAGCATGCCGAGCTGGGTGGGGTAGAAGCGGCCCTGGTGCTTCTCCACGTACTCGCGGTTTTGAATAATCACCAGGATCGTGGCGTAGGTGGAAGGTCTTCCGATGCCTTTTTCCTCCAGCGCTTTCACCAGCGTAGCTTC
>Ga0326727_10025321_pt1 | contig 11136 bp, 12 predicted proteins | sample MB2enrmetagenome_FD_207643 | JGI IMG/M metagenome (GOLD analysis project Ga0326727, IMG submission 207643) | Lab enriched peat soil microbial communities from McLean, Ithaca, NY, United States - MB29MY | ecosystem: Environmental > Terrestrial > Soil > Wetlands > Peat | place: USA: New York... | reverse complement strand
ACCGAGCCCTTGCGCCCCCAGGCAAATATAGCGGTACACCGCTGTTCTGGCGTACCGCCATATCAGAGTGACATTCAATTGCGCAGCTTCGTTGCCCTGCAAGGTTCGGCCCACCCTGGTTCGGCCCTACACTCGTTGGCCCCGGCACACGCGGCGCCACTCGAACCGGGTGCTTATCGGGCAGCCGAAATCACGGAAACGGCGGTGGCCCGCGCCATCATCGACGCCAAACCGCCCGGCGTCGTCCCCTCCAGCCGGATTACCTGGCCGGCCACCGGCGCCTGTAAGCCCATGTGGTGCGCCAGTTCGTCGATCCGCCAGGGTTCGCGTAACTGCGCTTCCTCCAGCTGCAAGTGCCGGCACGCCTGCATGAGCTGATCGCGCTCCTGCCGCAGCGACTCGTTGCGATAGCCGTACTCAATGGCCCGGTAGTGCTGCCAGCAGAATACCAGGAACAGCGCCAGCAGTATCCCCAGCACGCCCATAAGGATCGCCATCTCCCGCTTCTTTTTCGGGTCCTCGATCCGGACCAGCCGGGAGTTGTCGATCGGCTTGTGGAAGTAGATCTCCGGCGTGATCCCAAAGGTACGCCGCACGTTGGTCACCGCAATGGTCGCCATTACGCTACTCCGACAATCGCCTGCTCCACTCCGGCCCATTGTCCGGATACGGGAGAAAATACCGCGGGAACCAGAATCAGTTCGGCCGCCGTTGCCGGCTTGGCCAAGCTACGAGCCCGCTGTTCCGCCTTCTCCACCGTTTTGATCAGGTCCTCAATCATCGTTCCCGTGAACATTGCCTGCCTCCTCCATGCGATCCCAAAGTACTTGCCACCTCTCGTGCCGCGACTACCTAGGCGCAAACTCCACAGCCTTGTCCTCGCCCGGCCTGTCCCGCGCCGGGCAACCGCTCCGCCGCGCGTAATTTCGCGCTGCGCGAACGCGGATTGCGATCGATCTCTTCGGCGTCCGCCGAAACCGGTTTCTTCGTGAGCACCTGCCAGAGTCCGTGGCTGGCGCCGGTGCGCAGCGCTTCTTTCACCATCCGGTCCTCTAGCGAGTGGAAGCTGATCAGCACCACCCGGGCCCCGGTTTTTACTACCTGAGGAGCCGCTTCCAGCAGTGCCTGCAGGTCTTCCAGTTCGCGGTTTACGAAAATTCGGATTGCCTGGAAAGTTCGGGTCGCAGGATGAATGCGCTCCCAGTGGCGCCCCTCTCGCCGGCCGGATTTGCCGGCAGGGAAACGGGGTTTCATTGGCCGGGCCGCGGCCGATACGACTTGCGCAAGCTGCGCGGTGCTTCGGATCGGCCGCGCCCGAACAATGGCTCTGGCGATTCTCCTCGACCTCCTTTCCTCACCGAATTTGTAAATCACCCCGGCGAGCGTGGGCTCGTCGAAATGATTTACCACTTGCTCGGCGGTGACCCCGGTCTGCGGATTCATGCGCATGTCGAGGGGCCCTGCCGCCTGAAAACTAAAGCCGCGCGTGGCATCTTCCAGTTGCAAGGAGCTGACACCCAAATCGGCGAGCAGTCCGTCGGCCTGCTCCAGCCCCATGCGTTCCCCAATTTCTGCAAAGGAAGCGTGCAGCAGGGTCACGACCGGCCAGTCTGCCTCCAGCTCCGGCGGCGGCTCCTTCAGCCTCCGGCCAGCTACGGCCAGCGCCACGGGATCCTTATCGAAGCCAATCAAATGACCCGCTGCGCCGAGGCGTTTTGCAATTTCGAAACTGTGTCCGCCAAGGCCCAGCGTCGCGTCGATATAGGTGCCTCCGCGCCTCACGGCCAGGAAATCGATCGCTGGTTTTAAAAGAACTGGGACATGGCCAACCGCTGCGTCCCCTTCGCCATGTCTGTCCCCCTGAGGGGTCCCAAGTTGCTGATCCTCGTCTTTGTCCGCCACTAGATGCCCAGCTCGCTGAGAGCATTCGCGTCTTCATCCGATAACGGGTTCTCTTCGATCTGCTTGCTGTAGGCTTCCAAGTTCCGGACTTCCAGGTACGTGAGCATGCCCACCACCGCCACGTCGCCCTTCAGATTGGCTTTCTCGCGCAGCAGCGCGGGCAGCAGCAACCGTCCCTGGGCGTCCATGTCCACTACCTGACCGTAATAGTTGGTGATTTCCAAAAATTTCTTGCGATACGGATTGCTGGTAGGCACGCTAGCCAATTTCTGCTCGATCTTTTCCCACTCTTCCATCGGGTGCAGTTCCGCGGTCTGGCCATTGCGACTGGTAATGTAGAAGCGCGCCGACTCGTAGCTTTCGTCGATGTCGCGCTTGAAGTCAGCCGGGACCTTCAGCCGCCCCTTTTCATCCGTCCGGGTTGGAGAATTGCCGCGTAACATGGGTTTCAACCCGTCTTGCGCCCGCCCTGGTGTGCCTTTCAGCGGCCCTTCTATTCCTTTTAGCCGCCTATTTCGCCACTACTGCTTAACCGCTTCACTGGCCTGAACTCATGGGTCCGAATCATACCACCCTTAGCCACCGAACACCAATTTCTACCACTTTTTCCCACCAGCTTGGATCAATCCTACCCTTAACCGGTTGCATGTCAACAAATTTTTTTAGGACTTAGAAGAGCGCTTCCATCGGCAAGAAGAAGCCGCCAGGAATTGTGATCAGAGGAACCGACCACCCCAAGCAGTTGCGTTTACTGCTGTGAGTCCTGCGAAGGTGCTTGTACTTTCGATGCGGCGGGATCGCAATGCAGCGTAAATTCGCAAAAATGCTGAAACTTAGAATCATTCCGATACCTTACTCTCCGGCTGACCTTGCGCCATAGTAAGCAAAAATCCCCGAGAACGCTATTTACTCTGAAGTGGCGGCTAAACGACAGAAGTCAGAAGTCGCCTGTGCCTTCTGACTCCTGACTCCTGATCATGCAATCAAACGCGCATTTTCGCCAATCAAGTCGCCCACCGTCGTAAGCCGCGCGCCCATGCGTTTCAGCTCCGCGAGAGAACGATCCCCCGCCTCCTTCTGGAAAGGCCAGATGGCGTCGGTCACAATGCGAACCCCGTGGCCCCGCTGCAACAAACCCGCAGCGGCCATGTGCACGCAGACTTCGGTGACCACCCCATAGAGCGTCACCTCCGGCTTGCCCATTCGCCGCAAAAGAGCCTCCACGTTGGGATTCGTGAAGACATCAACCGTTTGTTTTTCCAGAATAATCTGCGCGAACTGGCTTAGATCCTGGGGGATCTCGGCCGGCACATTGGGCACCACCAAGGTTTGCGCCATGCGCGTCTCGGGAAGTTTCTGCTGGCCGGGCGTGCCCACGACGCAATGCGGCGGCCACTGGCAGAACTCAGCGTCATCGGAAAGGTGCGCATCCGTGGAAGCGACCACCAGAACATGCCGTTGGCGCGCATGCTCCGTGAGTTGCTGCAGCCGGGGAACAATCCTTTCCGCGCCGGGAGCGTAGAGCTTGCCGCCGGGAAGCACGAAATCTACCTGGGTATCTACGTCCCAGAAGATCGTGTCACGATACATACTCGGAGCGCTTTCCATAGCTCCTCCCCTATTGCAGTTCAATTCTGAACTTCCCGCCTTGAATCTTCAACTCCTGCAAGAAAAACCAATTCGCCGCTGAGATAAGACGTCCCCAGATTGCCTGCTGTTTACTTTGCAATTTGCAAATTACAAATTACAACTCCTCCAACGCCTGTCATTCAAAGCCGCACGCCCGAGACAGCTTGGAAAAATGCAACGTCCCCGCGGCGCGTGGCGAAGTCCCGCAGGGCGGGATCGGCCCTATTTGCTCTTGTCATTTCCGGCGTGACCCGTTCACCGCCGAGGATGCACAGGACGCGGAGGCACACAGAAGAACGAGGACGACGAAAACACCGCCATAGATTCCCTCTCCGTCCTTTGCGTACTCTGCCCTGAAAATGTAGCGCCGGCCTCCAGGCCGGGGTCCCCGGCAAGCCTGCCTTTGGCTTGCTGGGGTGGGAGACCGGCGCGACTAACCCATTTTCATGTTTTCTGGGTGGGATCGTCCTCTGGGCGGCTGCGGTGAAGAGGTTTCAGCGCAGGGTTTCGTTGCGCACCTGTTCCAGCAGGCCGGCAAGTTGTTGGCTGATCTGCACCAGATAGGGCGCGGGGTTGCGCAACTCCCGCACCGTAGGATGAAGCCGCGGCAAGAGGCCGCGCACCCGTTCCCGAATGCTCTCCAGCGGCGGAGCAGAGCAGGTTCGCCGGCCGTCCCGCATCACCCCTTCCAGCAGCGGCGTGGCGCCGTCGTAATTCTCTCCCGCGCAGGCCAGCACGTCGTGCGTATATTCGCCAGTCGCGCCGCTCGAACGGAAGACTTGCTTGCTTCCGGGATAGGTATACTTGTCGGCGCTGAACTTGGCGGTCGGCCGCGGCAATTTGCGCGGGCCGCCGGCTGGTTCCTCGAAGACCTCCACCAGTTTGTACACGCCACCTAGCGCCGGTGCATCTTTCGAGGTCACCAGGGCAGTGCCTACAGCAAAAAAGTCCACTGGCGCATGCTGCGCCAGCAGCCGGGTGATGGCGAATTCATCCAGATCGCCGCTGGCATAGATCCGGGTGTCGCGCAATCCGGCCTCATCCAGCCGCCGCCGGACCTCTTTGGACAAGTCTGCCAGATTGCCGCTATCGAGGCGTACGCCCTTGGGACAGCAGCCCATGCGAATCACTTTTTCCACGGCACGCAGTGTGTCGTAGGTGTCGATCAGCAGGATGACGTTTTCGGGAAAGAGCCGGGCAAAATCGCGGAATGCCTGCTCCTCGTCGTGGTGAGCCATGATGAAGGAATGGGCGATCGTGCCCACCGTAGGAATCCCGAAGCGCAACCCGGCTTCGACGTTCGAGGTTCCCAGACATCCGCCGATATAGGCGGCACGGGCCGCCAACACGCCTGCCTCAGGACCGTGCGCCCGTCGGGTACCGAAATCGACCACCCCGCGGCCTTGCGCGGCCTCGACCAGACGCGCCGCCTTGGTTGCAATCATCGTCTGGAAGGTGATCACTGAAAGCAAATAGGTCTCGACAATTTGCGCTTCGATAATTGGGCCCGTAACGCGCAACAGCGGCTCGTCTTGAAAGACGGGAGTGCCTTCCGCCATGGCCCACACTTCCCCGGTGAAACGAAATTCCCCGAGATAATCGAAGAACGCCGGCGAAACATGCGCGAACATCGGGTGACGGCGCAGATAGTCGATTTCCTCGGCGCGAAAGCGGAGGTCCTGAAGATAATCCAGCGCCTGTTCCAACCCCGCGGCCACCAGATAACCGCGATTTTCCGGCAGGGTGCGTACAAAAAGCTCGAAAGTGGCGGTCGACCGAACCTGGCTCTCAAAGTACGAGGCGGCCATCGTGAGCTCGTAAAGATCAGTGAGCAGGACGGAATGGCAAGGCGCATCGGGCATTTTTACATTGTAAGCTCCCACTCACCGCAGGGAGCCGTTTTCTCTGGCCGAAGACCGACGACCGAGAGCCGACGCCTGCTTCTTCGCCGAAAACTGGAAACTCGTAACTGAAAACTCTTACTGAGAACTGAGAACCGAGAACTGGGAACTGCTTCGGGGCACCCCATAGCACCGGTTCCAGCATCCACTCGCCTGAAGACTATATGCCGCGCTCATCGCAGCTTCGCACAGTTTTCACTCTCCTGCTGGTCATCGTTGCTGGCGCGCGGCAACTGGCCGCCTATTCAGTGCTCTCCCACGAAGTGGTTGTCGACGTAGTTTGGACCAGCCAAATCGAACCGCTGTTAAGGCAAAGGTTCCCTGCGGCCACGGCGGAAGACCTGCGCCAAGCCCATGCCTACGCGTACGGCGGATCCATCATTCAGGACATGGGCTATTATCCCTTTGGTAGCCACGAGTTCAGCGACCTGACCCACTATGTGCGCAGCGGTGACTTCATCAGGAACCTGCTCCGGAGCTCGCAAGACCTGAACGAGTACGCTTTTGCCCTCGGTGCGATGGCGCATTACGCGGCGGATACCGAGGGACATCCGGCAGTGAATCGGGCGGTAGCTGACGAGATCCCGGAATTGCGAGACCGTTACGGACCCGTGGTGACTTACAGCGAGAATCCTAAAGCGCACATTCGGGTCGAGTTCGGATTCGATGCGGCACAAGTGGCGAAACGGCGCTTCCCGCCCAACCTATACCACGACCTGATTGGTTTTCAGATCTCCAAACCGCTGCTGGAGCGCGCTTTCCTGCAAACCTATGGCTTGCCGCTGCAGGAGGTCATCAAGCACGAGGATCTGGCGATTGGGTCCTACCGGCGGGCGGTCAGCAAGGTCATTCCCACCTTTACCCGCGCGGCCGTCGCGACCCATCGCGCCGATCTGGTCCGCGAAATCCCCGATTTCAATCGGCGGAAGTTCATCTATCGTCTGTCCCGAAGCGAATACCATAGGGAATTTGGCAGGGTCTATCAGCGGCCCAGTTTCGGCACACGCGTCCTGGTCTTTCTGTTTCATCTCGTACCCAAAGTCGGCCCCTTCAAGGTGGTCAATTTCCAGACTCCCACGCCGCAAACGGAAGACCTTTACTTTCGCAGCATGAATCGGACTATTGACCGTTATCGGGCCGAGTTGACCGCCTTGCGTAGGGGAGAAAGTCCGGACTTGCCCAACCTCGATTTCGACACTGGACATGCGACTGAGGCCGGCGAATATGATTTAAGCGATGCGACATACGCCACCTTGCTGCACAAGCTGGCCGGTAAACACTTTCAACCGCTGACTCCGGAATTGCGGGACAATCTGCTCACGTTCTATCAAGACACTAACGCGCCGTTTTCCACCAAGCGCCATCAGCAAGCCTGGCAAAGGACGTTGCAGGAAATCCAGGAACTCAAAGCGACAGCGCCTGCGGTCCAACTTTCGGCCGCGGAGGGCAAATGATTCTCCACCCTGAAGAATGGGACCAGAGAGACACAGAGCATCGGGTGATCCGGTGGTCCGGCGATCGGGTAATCTAAAACACGTACCCTGGCTCTCCCGGCCTACCGATCATTCGATTGGCGCATCAAAAAGCGATTGCAAATCACCCAAGGACCTGACGTTTTTCGTGTCTTTCGATCACCGGATCACCCGATCACCGGATCACCCGATGCTCTGTCGTCCCTGTATCGCCCGGCGATCACCCGTGGGATTCCTTGCAGGTCGGGCACCGTGCGCACTTCCCTCCAACCGCCGAGCAGTGCGCGCACCGGCTGTTCTTGCGTATAACCGATCTCCAGCACCAGCCAGCCGCCGGGGCGGAGATATGCCTGGGCCTGCGGAATCAGTCGCGTGATGACGTCCAGACCGTCGTGCCCGGCGAAAACCGCTTGTTGGGGCTCGAACTTCCGCACCTCCCGCTGAACTTTGTCGGCCTCGCCTTCGCCTACGTACGGTGGGTTGGCAACCACAAAATCAAAGATCGGCGACTGGTGATCCGGCGGCCGATGCGGATCTTCGGATCGCGTGATTCCCCCCAGCAAGTCGCTCTGCAGAAATGTGATCCGCGAGGACAATTGCAGCCGGACGGCATTGATGCGGGCAATTTCCAGGGCGTCGGCAGAGATATCGCTGGCCAGGATTTCCGCATTGGGCAGCTCCGCCGCCAGCGCCAGCGCGATGCAGCCCGATCCGGTACCCACATCGATAATGCGTGGACCGGAAGAATGGCCGGAATGGGTCGCAGGCACTTCAGCAGGCCGCCAAGTGGTGCGAACCAGCTCCAATACCGCTTCCACCACATGCTCGGTCTCGGGCCGAGGGATCAGCACCGCCGGGGTAACAATCAAATCCAGTCCCCAGAACTCCTGATGACCGGTGATGTACTGCGCCGGCACCCCCCGCACACGTTCGTCGAGAGCTTCTCCGTAACGCTCCACTTCCACTTCCGTCAGTTCACGTTCCGGATGAGCGTACAGGTAAGCGCGGTCGCAGGCCAGCGTGAACATCAGCAGGACTTCGGCGTTCATGCGGGGCGAGCCGACCGCGCTTGCTCTTAACCGGCGCTCGGCAGCCTCCAGAGCTGGTTTCAATTGCAGCATGGCATCGGGTGATCCGGTGAACTGCAAACTGCCGTCGCTTTCGGGTCAAGATCTCAAATCAGATCACCCTGGTATTCTGTACCTCGATGTCCGAATTGGGTGCAAAGGAAAAATTCGGCTGTTCGTGGCTCGCCTTTCGATTACCGACGCCCCGATGGTCTTCGATCACCCGATCAGGGGATCACCCGATTACGCGCTGGCCGCCCCTTCCTGTTTCAATTTTTCCGCCTGGTAATGGGTGATCAGCGCGTCGATCAAGGGCGGGAGCTTGCCATCCATGACTTCTCCCAGCTGATGCAGAGAAAGCCCTATACGATGATCGGTTACCCGGTTCTGCGGAAAGTTGTACGTCCGGATCTTCTCACTGCGGTCCCCGCTGCCCACCATAGCACGGCGCTCCTTGGCCAGCGCCTGCTGCTGTTTTTCCTGCTCCATTTCGTATAACCGGGCGCGCAACACGCGCATGGCCTTGTCGCGGTTCTTGATCTGGGATTTCTCGTCCTGGCAGCTAACCACCGTGTTGGTCGGCAGGTGGGTGATGCGCACGGCGGAGTAGGTAGTATTCACCGACTGTCCCCCTGGCCCGGAAGAACAGAACGTGTCGATGCGGATATCTTTGGGATCGATCTTGATATCCACCTCTTCGGCTTCCGGCAACACCGCGACCGTCACGGCCGAGGTGTGAACCCGCCCCTGCTGCTCCGTCACCGGGACGCGCTGCACGCGGTGCACGCCGCTTTCATACTTCAGCCGCGAATAGGCGCCCTGGCCTTCCACAATGGCGATCACTTCCTTCAGCCCATGCACCCCGGATTCGGAGGTGGAAAGTACTTCTACGCGCCAGTGTTGGGCTTCTGCATACCGGCAGTACATACGGAAGATTTCGGCCGCGAACAAAGTGGCTTCGTCGCCGCCGGTGCCGGCGCGAATTTCCAGCACCACGTTCTTGTCGTCGTTGGGATCTTTGGGCACCAGCAGAAGCTTCAGCGCTTCCTCGGCAGCCGCCACGCGGGTTTCCAATTGCTGCAACTCTTCCTGCGCATAAGCCCGCATGTCGGGGTCGCTCTCTTCCGCCAGCAATGCCTTGCTGTCGCGAATGCCGCGTTGCAGGTCCTTGAACTCGCGGTACTTTTCCACGATCGGGGCCAATTCGCTGTGCGCTTTAGCCGTCTTCTGGTATCGGCCCGAGTCGTTGATCACCTCCGGCGAGGCCAGGGCTTGGGTCAGCTCTTCGTACTTCGCTTCGATTCGCTCTAAACGGTCAAACATGCTCAATCAGGCTCTCGGGTCTCGGCTTTCGGCTCTCGGCGGGCTGGCTCTGCGCGGATGACAACGCACCTGCCAGCGAATTGATCAGTCCCGTCAAAGCACTTCCAATGGTTGCCGTTTCCTTCAATAAGGCGGCCACCTGCACTTCTGAAATGTATTGTAATTCTTTGGCCAGAAGCAGCTGGGTTTCCACCTCCAGCAGCGAACCTCAAGCATGGTATAAGAACATTGCAAAATCCGCCCGGGTTCTTCGTCCCTTCCCTTCCGCTATATTGCTAGGCACCGAGATCGCTGCACGCCGAAGCTGGCTCGTCAGAGTGTAAATTTCATGCTTCGGAAAGCTCTCCGTTGCCTTGTATACCGCAACCGCCAGCTGCATTGCCAACTGCCACACCCGTAAATCGCGGTAGCTATCCATAGCTCCCTCCTTACGGCAGAACCGAACGGCAGAACCGATAGCTCATTCCAGGCACTATACAGGTTTGCAACTCAAGTGTGCCGGGTTGTGCCGAGAGCCGAGAGCCGACAGCCGAGAGCTAAGCAATGACTAGCTCGCCGCCCCGTGCCCTCTCCAGTTCCATGGCCTGATTCAAAGCGACGATGGCGCATTCCACCTGATCGTCGGAGGGGGGCTGGGTCGTGATGCGCTGCAACCACAGACCCGGCTGGGTAAGCGCGCGGAATAACCATTCGGCGGGGCTCTGCGTTTTTCCCGTGCGTAACGCCTTGGAACGCGCTTTGGCGGCGAAGCGTATGATCTCATACGACCCTGCGACAATGAACGGCAGCAGCAGAATGCGGATGGCGAAGCGCGCCGCAAAGCTCGTCACCGGCACCAGGGTGTAGATGCCGATGGAGATGATCATCACGGTCATCAGAAAACTGGTGCCGCAACGCGGATGGAAGGTGGAATATTTCTGCGCTGCCTGCACGCTCAGGGGCTCCCCGGATTCGTAGGCGAATACCGTCTTGTGCTCGGCGCCATGATACTGGTATACCCGCCGGATATCGGCCCACAGCGATATGCCCCAGATAAAAAGCAAAAACAGCAGAATGCGAATTACTCCATCGATCAGATTGAACGCCACCGGGGCCCCCAAGGCCGGCGCCAGCCGCTTGATCTCGGTGGCCGCAACCAGCGGCAGGAACTTGTACATGAAAATGAAGAATCCTACCGAGATGGCGATATTGACTGCCGCCACCCAGCCGCTAAGCTGGATCTTCTGCTTCTCCGGCTGTCCGCTTTGCACCTCGTTCAGCGCGACGTTGGCGGAATAGCGCAGGGCGCGGAAACCCAAGGTCATCGCCTGGCCGAGTGTAATCACGCCGCGTATTCCCGGCCATCCCATCCAGGGACGCTTTTCCGACAGCCGTTCCAGCGGTTCGGAGTGCGACGCCATTTCTCCGTCCGGCTTGCGAACCGCGATGGCCCAGGCATGGGGCGAGCGCATCATCACCCCTTCCAGAACTGCCTGCCCTCCCACCAAGGTCTCCTCGCCGGCCTCAAGGGCGGGCAATAATTGGAGGGTCGCCAGAAACCGCAACATTTGCGAAAACATACCCATTTATTAGATGTCTCTATTAACCAGATGGTTATGATTACTTTGGGGTGGGTTATCCCCTCACTTACCGGCCTTTCCAACCACCTTGCGTGGTAAGTTGACGGGTGTTCCGAGGCGCTCGTGGAAGCCTTGTCCAATCGCGTTCGTCGTATTTGTGAAGACCTCGCCGTCATTGAGAAGCAACTGGACTCGACGGCAGAGCCACACCCTGACGTAATTCCCGCCGCAGATATTCTAGCTCAGGACATGAAGACCCTGAAAGAGGCAATCGACGAGACCC
>Ga0326727_10025319_pt1 | contig 11137 bp, 8 predicted proteins | sample MB2enrmetagenome_FD_207643 | JGI IMG/M metagenome (GOLD analysis project Ga0326727, IMG submission 207643) | Lab enriched peat soil microbial communities from McLean, Ithaca, NY, United States - MB29MY | ecosystem: Environmental > Terrestrial > Soil > Wetlands > Peat | place: USA: New York... | reverse complement strand
TATTTCGAACTGGATGCCAAGGCGGAAGAGCTGGCGCGGGCCTGGTTCACGTATCTGCGGCGGGACGGTTGCCGGGTGTTGCTTGGCGACGGCCGGAAATCCCTGCAAGCCGGGGCCGGCGCCCGGTTCGATATCATTGTGCTTGACGCATTCGCGGGCGACGCCATTCCCACCCACTTGTTGACGCGGGAGGCCGGGGCCATTTATGGCCGCCGCCTGAAGGAGGGCGGCCTCCTGGCTGTTCATATCACCAACCGTCATGTGGAACTGTTGCCGGTGGCCGAGGGATTGGCCCGCGGCATGGGCCTGGGTTGCGAGTATGACAAGACTGGCAAGATCGAATGGGCCATCCTGCGGGCCGGCCTTGCGCCGCCGTCGGGCCGCGTCCTCGAATGGACCGATGAACGCAACAGCATGGTCTCCGTGCTCCGGCACGGCCCGCGCGAGGAAAGTCCGCCGGACAACCGGTGACGAAGCGGGCCGGGCCAGAGAAGACTGTATTTGCTTGGAATTGGCCTTCTGTTCTTCATCTTAATCCTAATCTTAATCCTAATCTTAATCCTAATCTTAATCCTAATCTCTTAATCCGGCTTGAAGAAGGAGATTAAGATTAAGATTAGGATCAAGATTAAGAAGCAGCACTTCCCTCAGCGGGTGGTCAAGTTGCAAACGGCGGGCGGGCTGAGGCTGCCGACCCGGGTGACGGCGGTGATCGCGACGGCCTGCGGCAGGACAGCCGCGCCGCCAGCCACGAAAAGCCGGTTGGTTTGAGCGGCGGGCAGAATCTCCGCCCTCCACTGGCCGCCGAATTTTGCCTGCAAGAACCACTGCCAGACCGGCGCCCCGCCGGCGGGCTTCCAGGCGAGGGAGATTTCGCGGGCCGTTTTGCGGACGGCCAGCAACGGTTTGCCGGCCGGGAGGCCGCCCAACCAGGGAGAAGCGGGAACCAAAGCCGGAGCGGGATAGGTCCGGGCCAGGGCGGCGGCGACGCCGGGGTTGCGCATGACGAAGGCGGCCCGCCAAAGGACATCGCCGGACGCGCCCGGCTGGCCGCGTGTCAATTCGATTTCTTTGGCGGTTTCCGCCGCCGGGTTTCCCTTGAACCCAGGCCATTCATCGGCCTGCATGCCGGGCCACAAATGGCGATGGCGGGTGTTTTGCGCGCTCCACCATTGCAGGAGCGCGGCAAAGCTGTGTTCTTTCTCGTCGGTCGGCCAGTAAAGTTGCGGCGACAAATAATCCACCCACCCGTTGGCCAGCCAGGCTTGGGAATCGGCGAAGAGCGCGTCGTAGGAATCCAGGGCGGCGGTGACCTCGGCGGGATGGCCGGGCCGCCAGATGCCAAAGGGGCTGATGCCGAATTTGACCCAGGGCTTCTCCTTTTTGATGGAGTCATAAGCCTCATAGACGAAGGTGTTGATGTTGTTGCGGCGCCAATCGTCCCGGGAAAGTTTTCCGCGCGTCTTTTGGTAGAGCTGCCACATCACGTCGTCCGGAAAGTCGGCCGGCTTGTAGCCTTTGGCAGGATAGGGATAGAAGTAGTCGTCGAGGTGGACGCCATCAATGTCATAACGACGCACCACATCCATAATCACGTCCAGGGAATAGCGGCGCGAGCGGGGGTCGGACGGGTCGAGCATCACGACCTCACCGGCGGAGCGGACCAGTTCGGGACGGGTGTTGGCCACGAAGTTCTTGGCGGCGGGGGTTTTGTCATCGCGGGAACGGACGCGGAACGGATTGAACCAGGCGTGGAGTTCCAGGCCGCGCCGGTGGCACTCGGCGACGGCGAAAGCCAGGGGATCATAATAAGGCTTGGGGGCGAGGCCCATTTTGCCGGTGAGAAAGGCCGACCACGGCTCGATTTTGGAATCGTAGAGCGCGTCGCAGCAGGGGCGGACTTGCAGGAGGATGGCGTTCAAATGCAGCAGGACGGCGCGGTCGAGAATGGCGAGGAGTTCGGCTTTTTGCTGGCCGGCGTCCAGGCCGGGATGGGAGGGCCAATCGAGGTTCTGGAATGTCGCCACCCAGAGGCCGCGGAATTCGCGTTCGGGCGCGGGCGGCGGCTCGGCCAGGGCGGCGCGCGGCGGCAGCGCGGCTTCCGGCAGAGGGGTGGGGGCGCGCGAAGACGAGTTAGCGCAACCCGCGAGGAGCAGGAGGGTCAACCGCACGACCTGGCGCAACCTTTTCGTCATCAATGGCCGAAGACAAACCAATAGCGGGGTTGGAGGCGCATGGAAAGGAAAAGATGCCGGAAATGGAACTTTGGACTTTAAACCTCCCCGCGGGCTGGCTATACTCTGCCCCACATTAAAGGTTGAGCCATGACGCAAAAGACACGCATGTCCGTCAATACGAGCAATATTCTCTCCGTCATCATGGGGGGCGGGCAGGGCCGGCGGCTGTTTCCGCTGACGCGGGACCGGAGCAAACCGGCCGTGCCGCTGGCGGGGAAGTACCGCCTGGTGGACATCCCCATTTCCAATTGCATCAATTCGGGCCTGAAACGGATTTATTTGTTGACGCAGTTCAATTCCGCCTCCCTCCACCGCCATATTTCCCAGTCGTACAAATTCGACCATTTTTCGGGCGGTTTTGTGGAGATTCTGGCGGCGGAACAAACTTTCACCAACACCTCCTGGTACCAGGGCACGGCCGACGCGGTGCGGAAGAACCTCCTCCATTTTCTGACGCATGACTTCGAGCACCTGCTGATTCTGTGCGGCGACCAGCTTTACCGGATGGATTTTCGCGAGTTGATCGCGCAGCACGTTGAGCACGGGGCGGACCTGACGGTCGCCACCATCACCGTGACGCGCGACCAGGCGCGGTCGCTGGGCATCATGGAGCTGGGACCGGACCAGCGCATCACCCGGTTCGTGGAGAAGCCCCAGGAGCCGGCCGTGCAGGATTCCCTGCGGGTGGACCCGGCGCGCTATGCCGCCCTCGGCATTCAAGGCGAGCAGGAGTTCTTCCTGGCCTCGATGGGGATTTACCTTTTCAAGCGCGAGGTGATCCTGAAACTGCTGGACAACGCGCTGGAGGACTTCGGCAAGCACGTCATTCCGGAGGCCATCAAGAGCCATCGCGTGCATGGCTATGTTTTTCAGGGTTACTGGGAGGACATCGGGACCATCCGCTCCTTTTTCGAGGCAAATCTCGACTTGACAGCAGACCTGCCGCGCTTCAACTTCTTTGACATGAGCGCGCCGATCTTCACCCGCCCGCGTTTTCTGCCCGCCTCCAAGATCAACGGCGCGGAGATCAGCCACGCCAGCATCTCCGACGGCTGCATCATCAACCGCTGCCAAGTCACCCAAAGCATCGTGGGCATCCGCAGCCGGATTGAGGAAGGTTGCGAAATCAACCGCACCATCCTGCTGGGCTGCGATTTTTACGAATCGGAAGACTCCATCCGGCAGTACGAGGCGCGCGGGCTGCCGCGGGTCGGCGTGGGGAAGAACACGAAGATCGAGAACGCCATCGTGGACAAGAACGCGCGCATCGGCGAGAACTGCCGGATTTCCCCGGCGGGCAAGCCGGAAAGCGCGGATCATCCCCTCTACTATGTGCGCGACGGCATCATCATCATCCCCAAGGGCGGCCTCATCCCGCACGGCACCGTGATTTGACGGGATTGCTGCGTCAGCGACGGCAGGGGAAAAGGTAGGGCGGGCACTCCGCTGCCCGCCGCGGCGCGCACGGAGTGCGGGCCCCGCCATCCATGACCGGCGCAATACGAGGAGATTTACTTTCCCAGTCCGCGCTGTTACAACGGGCGGGTGCTGAACGATGCGCTCATTTGGAAATCCTTGAAACGGGCCGGGCCGCTCACTTTGATCGCGGGGCCGTGCGTGATCGAAAACGAACGGCTCTGCTTCCAGGTGGCCTCGTCCCTGCGCGCCACCTGCCGGAAACTCAATATCAATTATATTTTCAAGGCGAGCTACGACAAGGCCAACCGCTCTTCCGCCGCCACCTTCCGCGGTCCGGGGCTGGAAGCCGGCCTGCCCATCCTCGCCAAAATCCGGCGCGATCTGGCCGTGCCCGTCCTGACCGACGTTCATGCCGTGGACCAAGTCCGGGCCGCCGCCGCCGTGGTGGACATCCTGCAAATCCCCGCCTTCCTCTGCCGCCAGACCGATCTGATCGCCGCCGCGGTCGCAACCGGCAAAGTTGTCAATGTGAAAAAGGGCCAGTTCCTCTCCCCGGCGGAGATGGGCCAGGTCGTGCGGAAAGCGGCCGCGGCCGGCGGCAGAAAACTGCTCCTGACCGAGCGCGGCACGACCTTCGGTTACAACAACCTCGTGGTGGACATGCGCTCCATCCCCATCCTGCGCGCCTTTGGGTTTCCCGTCATTTTCGACGCCACCCACTCCGTGCAACTGCCCGGCGCGGGCGGCGACCGCTCAGGCGGCCAGCGCCAGTTCGCCCCCGTGCTGGCGCGGTGCGCCGTGGCGGCGGGGGCGGACGGAGTGTTTATCGAAACCCATCCGGACCCCGACCGCGCCCTGAGCGACGGCCCGAACATGATTCCGCTGGGGCAGATGTCCAAACTTTTGGCCGGCCTGGTGAAGATCCGGGCTGCGATCTCATGACGATTGGCAACATGCGCACGGCCCGGAAATTAGCATTGGCAGTGGTGATCTGCCTGGCCGCGTTCCTGGCGCGGACTTGGGCGCAGACGCGGGCGCCCCAAGCGGCCAAACCAGGCGGCCCGGTCCAATCCTTCTATTACAATCCGAGCAGCCGGGTGCTGGAAGCCATCTTCGCCGGGAGCAATTCGATCTTTCTTCCCGGCGGGGTGGTGCAGCTCAACGGATTTAAGATGACCCGCTTTCGGGACGGCCAGCCCAGCAACGTCACCGTCACCGCCCTGGCGCCGGAATGCCGGATAGCTTCCAACTATAACATTCTGAGCGATCCAGGCCCGATCCAAATTTTCACGCCCGCCACCAATCTGTTCGCGCAAGGCGTGGGGTTCTTTTTCGCGGAATCCAACCAGGTGCTCGTTCTCTCCAATCAAGTCGAGACCCGCGTGGCCAAGTCCATGCTCCAATCCTCGCCCCTCTTCGCGCCTCCGGCCGGCCCGTCCCCGGCCGCCGGCCAGATCGTGCAAATCCTGGCTGATCACGGCCGGTTCGTCTTCCCCTCCAACCTGGTGGATTACTCGGATCACGTCCGGGTGGTGGACCCGGATTATCAACTGGAGGCCCCCCTCTTTTCCATCCAGTTCGCCAGCAACTGGACGGTGGAAACGATGTTCGCCCGGACGGGTGTGACCCTCGCCATGCCCGGAAAAGGAATGGCCACCGGCGCCACCGCGCATTACTTCGCCACCAATGAAAACGCGCTCTTGGAACTGGCGGGCGATGCGGACGCCGAGGCCCATTGGCAAAACGGCGAACAAGAGGCCTGGGCCGCAAGATTCACTTACGACCCGAACCGGCATTTATTGACCGGCGGCAATCGGACGTTCGTTCGCTGGCCGAACCAGCCCGCCGAAGCAGCCGCCCCGCATACGTTCCTTGAACTCTTCGCCGATGATGCCGCCCTGCAAATGACCGGGGATGGAGCGGAAGTGGAGGGCCTGGCCGCCGCGGGCAATGTCATTATCGCCAACCAGGCCGATCAAAGTTCCGCCATCGCCGGGAAAGCCCTCTATGACCGGCCCCATGATTTGCTCACCTTGACAGAAGATCCGGTTTGGTGGAACGATCAAATGGAAGTTCGCGGCGACACGCTTTCCATGACTTCGAGCAGCAAAGTTTATCACGCCCAGGGCAGCGCGCGGCTGAAGCTCCGCGTCTCCGGCCTGGCCGGCGCTCCGGCCGGCTCCACCAATCAATGGTTGTTCATGTCCGCCGACGACTTGGTTTCCCAACCGGTCAATTCCCAAACCAACCTTGTCACCTTTCGCGGGGATGTCCGGGCTAGGCTGCTGGATGGCGAACAATTGCAAGCCGTCCTGACCGCCAAAGTTCTGCTGGTGTACCTGTCCTCCGGCGGCCAGGGCCTGGGCAATCAGGTCGTCCTGGTGGTGGCGAGCGAGGACGTCCGCGCGCAAACCGCCCCGGACGCCGCCGGCGTCACAAAAACCATATCCTGCGGCGCGCTTACGGCGCGCCGCTCCGCGGCGACAGGACTTTGGCAGAGCATCGTGGCGGAGATGGATGCCGTGCTGGAGTCCTATGGCGCCGGCAGCGCGGCGGTTTCCAACCGATTGACGGCCGCCACCGTCACGGCTCATTTTTCATCCGTCACCAATCAGCTCGAAAATGCGGTGGCCGAGGGCGCGGTGGACTTCACGCAAACCGCGCCCGGCAAGCATCTCCATGCCACCGGCGACCGGGCCGTCTATGCCACTGGGCCGGAGGAACAAGTCGAACTTACCGGCCATCCCTGGGCGGAAACAGACCAGATCACCATTCTCCAGGCGGACCGCCTCAAGTATGGCCTGAAGAGCGGCGCGGTGGACTGGTCCGGCCCGTATCACCTTGTTTTTCCCAAACGGATTGCCGCCGGCGGAGAGCCACCGGCCCCTCCATCGCCCTAAGCATGAACACGCCCGATCCACAGCCCAAGCCGGCCCTGTCGAAAGACCCGCCCCAGCCCGCGGTGGCGGCCGGCCTCGCGGCGCATTTGCTTGCCACCGACCAATTGGTCAAGGCCTACCATCAGCGCAAAGTCGTCAACGGCATTTCCATTTTTGTCAACTCCGGCGAGGTGGTGGGCCTGCTCGGCCCCAACGGCGCGGGCAAAACCACCACCTTCAATATCATTGTTGGCGTCGTCAAACCGGATGAGGGCGAAGTGCGGTTCGAAGACCGGGCCATCACCCGGCTGCCCATGCACCGGCGGGCGCGGCTGGGCATTGGTTACTTGACGCAGGAGCCGTCCGTCTTCCGCAAACTGACCGTGGCGCAGAACATCCTCGCCATTTTGGAAACCTGCGTCATGGACCGGCAGGAGCGCGCCCTGCGCCTGAAATATCTCCTCGACGAACTGGACCTGGGCCGCCTGGCCTCCCGCAAAGCCTACACCCTGAGCGGCGGGGAAAAGCGCCGCCTGGAAATCACACGCGCCCTGGTCACCAGCCCCAAACTGCTCTTGTTGGACGAGCCGTTCAGCGGCATTGATCCCATCGCCGTCTATGAAGTGCAAAAGATCATCCGCCGCCTGCGCGAGCGGGGCCTGGGCATCCTGGTCACCGACCACAACGTGCGGGAAACATTGAAACTGGTGGACCGCGCCTATCTGGTCCATCATGGCCAGGTCGTCTATTCGGGCATTGGCGCGGAAATGCCCAACGATCCCAAGGCCCGGGAGATTTATCTCGGCCCGGAATTCAACCTGTAAATTGGCATGCAACGCGAAATCACCACGGTGGAGAGGTTTTACCACGAACAAGCCCGCCCTCTGGAATTGCGGCTCCTGGCCGGCGCCGCCGGCCTCAAGCGCGTCATCCGCGAGCCGACGGTCAACCGGCCCGGCCTGGCCCTGGCCGGCTTTACCCGCTACTTCGCCAGCAAACGCCTGCAGGTAATCGGCAAGGCCGAGTCCTCATTCCTGCGCGACCTCAAGCCCGAGGCGCGCGAACACCATTACGCCGACTTGTTCTCCTACAAAATCCCCGCCGTAGTCTTTTCCCGCAATCTCAAGCCCGACAAACTTTTCCTGCGCGCCGCCGAAAAGGCCCAGGTGCCCATCTTCGTCACCCCCTTGATCACCATGAAATTCATCAACCGGGCCACCCTCGCCCTGGAAATGAACTTCGCCCCGCGCGGCAGCGAAATCGGCAGCATGGTGGACATCCTCGGCGTCGGCGCCATCATCCGCGGCGAAAGCGGCATTGGCAAGAGCGAGAGCGTCCTCGCCCTCATCGAGCGCGGCTACAGCCTGGTTTCCGACGATGTCACCCGCGTCACCCTGATTGACGGCCGCGATGTCATGGGCACCAGCGCCGAGTTGACCCGCGCCCACATGGAAGTGCGCGGCATTGGCATCATCAACGTCGCCTCCATGTTTGGCGTCCGCAGCATTCGCTCCGAAAAAAAAGTGGACCTCGTCATCACCCTAAAAGCCTGGGAGGAAGTGCCCGACATAGACCGCCTGGGCATGGAGCAGGAGTACGTCAAAATTCTCGGAGTGGAGATCCCCCACATGATCATCCCCGTGCGGCCCGGACGCGACCTGGCCCGGCTGATTGAAGTCGCCGCCTTTCAGATCAAGCTCAAGTCCTCCGGCTACAACGCCGCCAAAGAACTCAACGACCGCCTCGTCAACCACATGGGCGGCAAAATTTAGAGCGGATATTTCGCAGCGCGGCAAAGCCGCAACCAAAGTATTCTTTCGAAAAAAGAAGAAGTGGAGAGAGAATGGTATAGTGCCTGGGTGGCACGGGCGACTCGCCCGTGCCGCCGGGCCACTGGCCCGGCGGAAGCTGGAATGCCACTCTTGGCCAAAGCGCTGCGTCGGAACTTCCGTCCGTCACTCTCGGTTCCGGTCGGCGAGTCGCCGACCGGAACAGGCGAGTCGCCTGTGCTACCCAACCAAAACGGCGCCGGGTATGAAATATCCGGGTTAGAGCACCCCTGAGAGCGAACTTTGGATTGGAAACGGTTCTTGCCAGCGGGGGCGGGTTGGCCTAGTGTGGCCGGGTGAACGAGTTGCCTCGCCCCAATCCAGAGACGGAGGAGCCGTGCCCGCAGCCTTTCCTGTGTCCGCTCAGCAGCGTGCGCACGGGAGTGGACGTGCGCATTAAACAGCTTGCCGCCCCGGCCGAGTTGACCCATCGCCTGCGCGAAATGGGGTTCTGCGAAGAACAGAAAATCAAGCTTCTCAGCCGCCAAACGAGCCTGATCTGCCAGGTCTGCAATGCCCGCCTGGGCATCAGCCAGCGGTTGGCGGAAAGAATTCTGGTCGAGCAAATCCCCCGCAAGAAAGTCGCTTGATATGCCCGCCTCAAGTCAACCGCTGACTTCCCTGCAGCTCGGCGGCAGCGGGACCGTCACGGAAATCAATTTGCCGCCCGAACACAAGGGGCGCCTCCTGGAAATGGGGCTGGTGGCGGGCACGCCGCTGCAACTGGTGCGCTTTGCCCCGCTGGGGGATCCGGTCGAGATCAAGCTGCGCGGTTATTATTTGACGCTGCGGCGGCAGGATGCGGCGCAGATTCTGGTGCAGCCCAAATAATTCCATTGCGGATAATTCCATTGCGGATTGCGGATTGCGGATTGCGGATTTACATTACCTGATTTGATGGAAACACCGCAGAACGCAGGAACGCCAATGGATACGGACGGCCACGCCACCGTCCGAACGCCAGGCAATCCGCAATCCGCAATCCGTAATCCGCAATTCCTCGCGGTGTTATGCGGGAATCCCAATTCGGGCAAGACGACGTTGTTCAACGCCTTGACCGGGTTGCGGGCGCGGGTGGGCAATTACGCCGGGGTGACGGTGGAACGAAAAGAGGGACGGTTGGCGGGGGGGCCGGCCGGGCTGGCGATCACCATGCTCGATTTGCCGGGGGCTTACAGCCTCAGTCCGCAATCGCTGGACGAACAAATCTGCCGGGATGTTCTCTTGCACCGCCTGGCCGAAGTGCCGGCCCCGGCCCTGGTCATCGTGGTGGTGGATGCGTCCAACTTGGAAAGGAATCTGTATTTCGCCACACAGGTGATTGAACTGGGCTATCCCACGATCATCGCCTTGAACATGATGGATGTGGCGGAACAGAACGGGCAAACCATTGACACTGGGAAGCTGGGCGGCGCCCTGGGCGTGCCGGTGATTCCGACGGTGGCGAGCAGCGGAGCCGGTGTGCCGGGAATAAAGGAGAAAATTGTGGCCGCGGCGCGGGGAAAGGAAAGGCGCGCCGGCGCGGTCTTTTTGTGCGACCTGCCCGCGGTCCTGGCGGGGGAAGTGGAGGCGATGGCGCAGTTGCCGGCGTTGCGGCAGCGGCCCGCTTCGGCCCGGGCGGAGGCGCTGCTGATCGTGTCGGACGAGAAGTTTTTGGCGGGGAGCGGCGCGGCCTATCCCGCCGAGGTGCGGGCGGCCGCGGCGGCGGCGCGGCAACGCCTGGAGAAAGCCGGGGTGGACTGGCGCAGCAGCGCGATCGAGGCGCGCTACACCCGGCTGGCGGAGATGCAACACGGCGTGGTGACGGACCGGAGCGTGGATTTGGAAACGCTGAGTGACCGGCTGGACCGCATCGCGACGCATAAGTTTTGGGGGATGCTGATTTTTATCGCGGTGATGGCGCTGATGTTCTTGAGCATCTTCACTTTTGCGCAATGGCCCATGAAATTATTGGAGGGGCTGTTCGGAGCGGTCAGCGATTGGACGCAACAGTTGCTGCCGGAAGGGGATTTGAGGTCGTTGCTGGCGGTGGGCGTCGTCGGCGGGGTTGGGGCGGTGGTGGCTTTTTTGCCGCAGATTTGTCTGTTGTTTTTGTTTATCGGATTGCTGGAGGACACCGGCTACATGGCGCGGGCGGCGTTTCTGATGGACCGGTTGATGAGCAGAGTGGGGCTGCACGGCAAGAGTTTCATCCCCATGCTCAGTTCGTTCGCCTGCGCGATTCCGGGCATCATGGCGACGCGGACGATTGAGTCGCCCAAGGACCGGCTGGTGACGATTCTGGTGGCGCCGTTGATGAGTTGTTCGGCGCGGCTGCCGGTCTATACATTGCTCATCGGGGCGTGCATCACCGGCGGAGTGTGGATGCAAAGTTTGACGATGTTAAGCATGTATCTGCTGGGCATCGCGGTGGCGCTGGGAATGGCCTGGGTTTTCAAGAAAACGCTGCTGAAAAGCGAGACGCCCATGCTGGTGATGGAATTGCCCCCCTACCGCCGGCCCCTCGTGAAGGACGTCCTGCGCCACACTTGGGACCGGGCCAAATTATTTCTGCGGAAGGCGGGGACGGTGATTTTAGGCATCAACATCTTGCTCTGGGCCTCGGTGTCCTATCCCAGACAGGCCGGGGTGAAGCGGGATTTCCAGGCCCGGCGCGCCGCGCTGACGAACAGCTTCGGCCGGCTGCCCTGGACCACAAACCAAACCAGCGCGCTGGAGCAGTTGGACGCGGACGAAGCCGGGACCAACGTGCAGCGAAGTTTCGCCGGCTACG